>Ga0224496_10000524_pt1 | contig 26678 bp, 23 predicted proteins | sample SF_Jul11_sed_USG_2_FD_168127 | JGI IMG/M metagenome (GOLD analysis project Ga0224496, IMG submission 168127) | Sediment microbial communities from San Francisco Bay, California, United States - SF_Jul11_sed_USGS_8_1 | ecosystem: Environmental > Aquatic > Marine > Sediment | place: USA...
ATAGCCCTCCATTTCCGGCATATGCCAATCAAGCAATATCAGATCAATCGGGTTTTTCTCTAGACACTCAAATGCCTTGGTCGCTCCGTCCGCCTCGAATATTTCCATTTCCAGTACCTCAAGAGAGTCATGAACAATCCGTCTCAAGGTAGCGCTGTCATCAATAATCAAGATTTTTTTCATGAAATCCCACTATTTTTTAAGTTGATAATAAAGTCCGTTTTCAAATGTCATGCTCTCAAAGTTGGTATTTAATCCGAATAAGGATTCTGTCGCGCCCATCATTAAATTGCCGTCAGGATGCAATATTTGACTTATCTTCCGAAAAAGCTCCTGTTTGAATTCGTTGGAAAAATAAATCGCGACGTTTCGGCAAAACACGAGATCAAACTTACCCAGGCTTGAGAAACTATTCATTAGATTGAACTGGATAAACTCAACCCTGCTTTTCACTTCCTCCTTTAAGAGGTATGTTGACTTATCCTTTTCAAAAAAAGCGGCCAACCGCTCAGGGCTCATCCCCCTGCTGATCGTGAAAGGGTCGTAACGGGCCTTTTTCGCCAAAAAAACAGCCGATACGGAAATATCGGTCCCCTTAATCTCGAAACGATCCAAGAGTCCCTTTTCTCCCGTACGGTCCAGCATTTCCATCAGGAGCAACACAAAAGAATAGGCCTCCTGCCCCGTCGAACTGGCCGCCGACCAGATTCGAACTTTCTGGCCTCCATCTCTGGCTTTCTTTATCAGGCGAGGGAGAATCAACTTCTCAATGGTTTTCCAGCAGGATTCGTCGCGAAACCAGAGCGTTTCGTTGGTGGTCATCAGATCGACCACGCGGGAAAGCATCTCATGGTCGATTTTGATCTTATCGTAAAGTTCGCTAAAACTCTTCAGGTTTTCCTCATATAACAATTCCGTCAGCCTCGTTTCGACCAGATAGTCCTGATCATCCTTCAATACAATCCCACAGACCGTAACCAACAGATCGCGAAATTGATTAAACTCATTTTTCTGTAACGGCTCAATCATCGCTTTTCACAAATTAAGGGATTTAACAACCGCCGAGCGACAAATCATTCTGAGGTCAGTTGAATGATCCTGTCGGCTATTTTCTCCAAAGGTAAAATTTCATCGGCGCAGTCAGCCTCGTATACGCTGCCAGGCATCCCCCAGACGACCGAAGTCTTTTCATCCTGGATTAAACAGTAAGTTCCTTTTCGTCTTAGAGTCTTGATGCCTTCGGTGCCGTCCCTGCCCATTCCGGTCATGATCACGCTCAGGGGATTCGCGTTTTTAATTCCCGCGACCGATCGGAACAAGACATCCACGGCCGGTTTGCAGTGATTAACCGGCGGAGCGTCCGTGATCCCGATGCGCATTGAACCGTCGGTTTTCCCTCTTACCACCATATGCTTACCCCCAGGCGCGATATAAACCCGGCCCTCCGTAAGGATATCCTCATTCTCAGCCTCAATGATCTCCATCGGCGACACCGAGTTGAGCCTCTCGGCCAAGGACTTGGTGAACATCGGCGGCATATGCTGAACGATCATCACCGGACAAGTCAGCCTGGTTTGCATCAATTCAAAAAGTTTGTGCAAGGCGTTGGGTCCGCCGGTTGATATGCCGATTAAAACGAGGTTGATCGGTCCTTCAAGTTTCTTTCTTTCTGCTTTTGTTATTTCAATAACCGGTTTGGGGATAATGACCGGCGAAATCTTTAAATCCTTAAATACCTTGGAGCGGACCAGATCCACCAAGGGTTGCAATGATGTCTGAAGCTGCCTGATCCCCGCCTCCATGTTCTCGACAACCGGCTTGGGAATAAAATCCAGGGCTCCATCCTCAAGTGACTGCAGGGTTGCTTTGGCGTTTTCAAGATCAAAGCCGCTGACCATCACAATCTGGATCATGGGGTAATCCTTCTTGATGGCATGGAGAGTCTCAATCCCGTCCATCTCCGGCATCATGATATCTAAAAAAATCAAGTGGGGTTTGATGGAAGGGATTTTCATCAAAGCGGTTTTGCCGGATGAAGCCGTGGCCGCCAGCTCAGCTCCGTCTAACGTCTCAACCACATTTGATAGAATTTGACGATAGGTGATCGTATCGTCCACAACCATTATCTTGACATTTTCCATATTAATACTGCCTTATTCTTGATTATTTAACGAACATCTTCGGCAATCTGTTTTTTTTCAATGCACATACTGACCAGCTTGCTTATTGCCAATAAAATAATCAAGTTTTTTTCCTGCTGGATGATCCCCGAGACGAACTCTTTTTTTGTACTAGTGAGGTTGGGCGGGGTCGGCAAGATATCAGTCTCTTCGATTTCCACGACATCGCCTATTTTATCGATGACGATCGCCAATGGGTCCTTTGCCATAGAGTTATCCTTGACGAGACCGCTTTTTTTAAGTCCTTCGAGCTCCTCTTCCGTCTTTAAAATGATAAATCTCCTCTCATCTCTATCTACTTTGGAGCCCTGTTCCAAAAAAACTCCCGGATCCAAAATCGTAACGACCTGGCCCCTGAGATTCATCAACCCCAGAATAAATTCGGGCGATTGAGGAACCTTGGTGATTTCGGGAATTCTCCCGATCTCCTTGGTCAGTAGGATATCCACTCCGAAAATTTCATCCCCAATATAGAAAGTGGCTACCTGCGTCATAAAAGACTCCTTTGTGGCATTGAGTTTTAAAATTCCTTTTTAATTCTTTTGGAAAAAGGGTTTGTGTTTGATATCCCTTAAGTTAAAAAAGTTCACCCTATGATAAATAACGATTCATGCAATCGAGAACCTTTTCCTTGTCGAGTTTGACCAGCCATTCGTTGAAACCGGACTTCAGTCCTGTTTGAACCAGTCCCTCTTCGTTTAGAGAGGTCAGAGCTACAACGGGCAAATCCCTCCATTTGTCGTTGGAGCGGATTGCCTTGATCAGACCCCAGCCATCCATCTCAGGCATCTCGATATCCGACAAAATCAAATCGAAATCCTCCTTTTGCATCATCTCTAGACCTTCCACGCCATTCATAGCCGTCTTGACGTTAAATCCGACTGAGGTTAGGTATTCCCTGACGATGGTTAAAAACAAAGGGGTGTCCTCGACCAATAAAATGGTTTTCGTTTCGGTTTCGGTCTTGCTGAAGTCGATCTTCTTGACGCTTTCGGGTTCTCCCATCTCCAGGATTGCGAAAAGATCCAGCAGCAGAGTGATTTTTTTACCGATCAGGGTTGAGCCCAAAATTCCCGTTCCATGAATCGAATCCTCGGTGACATTGATGAAAAGGGTTTTGGTGTCGATAACCCTGTAAATGACGATCCCCACCGGAACCTTCGTGTCCTTCGGGATGATGATATTAACCGTCTCGGAGTCAAAATGAGGCTTTTGTATCGACAGATAATCCGCCAAATATAAAATCCTCATCTGCGACCCGCGGTACTCGATGTATTCCTTCTCCCCAATATGCTGAATCTCGTCTAATCTTATCTCATCAACCCTTTGAATCAAAGGTATCGTCACGGCGAACTGCTCTTCGGTGTTGTTGTCGAAAATCAAAAGGGACTGGCGCTCAGCCATCTTCTTTTTCTCTTCACTTTGTACAAAACTGTCGCCTTTCCTGTCGGTGAAACTCAACTCGTTGCGCTGGACAAATCCCAAGGTATCCAGGATCATGGCGACGGTTCCGTCTCCCAGGATCGTCGCGCCCGAAAAGAAATTTAAGTATTTCAGGAATTCAGGCATCGGCTTGACGACGATTTCCTCACTGCCCACGATGGAATCGACAATGATCCCCACCTTATTCAACCCGATCGAAACGACCAGAATCCGCATGGCTTCCTTTGAAGCGTTCTTCTCCAGGGGTTCGGTCGTGTTAAGAGTGACCAACGTTTTCTGATCAATTTTATTTTCGGAGGCCTGATTGATCTGCTGAATGATTTTTTTGTAATTCTTGCCGTTTTTCTCCTTGAGACCCAACCCTTTTGAAAGAGAAATCAAGGGCAGCAAATCTCCTCTCAATTTTAACACCTCCCGGTCCTGCACATATCCCAGCATGGTCGGATAGTCATCCGGATTCAGCATCACCAGTTCGTCAAGATTGATCTGAGGAATCGCGTAACGCTCCTTCTCGGTTTGCACGATCAGACAGGAAACGATCGCCATGGTTAAAGGCAGACTCATTTTTATTTGGGTTCCCTCTCCCAGCACCGAACTCAACTCGACCGTTCCGCCGATCTTCTCGATATTGGAACGCACCACATCCATCCCGACCCCCCGGCCGGAAACCGAGGATACCGTTTCCGCCGTAGAGAATCCAGGCTGAAAAATCAGGTTGATTTTCTCCCTCACGCTGAAAGTATAAAAATCGTCTTCGGATATAACCCCCTTCTCATAGGCCTTCTGGGCGATCTTGTCGGGGTCGATCCCTTTGCCGTCGTCCTTCACCAAGATGATGACTTGCCCGCTTTCGTGATAAGCCTTGAGCAAAAGCTCTCCGCCTGCGGGCTTTCCCCTCGACTTGCGTTCCTCCGGCATCTCGATGCCGTGATCGGCGGTGTTGCGGATAATATGGGTCAGGGGGTCCGACAACGCTTCCAAAACGGTCTTATCCAACTCGACTTCGTTTCCCTCTGTCACCAGACTGATATCCTTTCCCAAATTCGAGCCGAGTTCACGGATAAGCCTGGGGAACTTGCCAAAAACAGATGAAATGGGCTGCATCCTCGTATTGAGAATTTCCTCTTGCAACTCGGTGGTGACGATATTCAGCCCCTGCAAATTCGCCAGCAGACTGGCGGTTTTCTTGCCGTTCTTCTCCCCCGCCTGTAAAAGCTGGTTACGCACCAAAACCAACTCGCCAGCCAGATCCACCAGCTTGTTCAGTTTGCCCACGCTCACCCGGATGCTTTCATCGGTTTTGACGCTCTTGGTTTCCGCTTTTAATTCCGTGGCCTTTTTCTGAGCTACGGCTGGCAAGGCTGGTTTCACGGAAGGCAGAGGCTTGGGTGTTTCAGGTCTCGGCTTCTCTTTCGGAATTTGGGGTGTTTTTGCTTTGCGCCCCGACTCTTCGGCCGATACCGGTTCTGTTGTCTTAAGGGGTTGCGCTACTGGCGGCGCTTCCTTCTGAGGCCCCTTGTGGAGGTTTTTAATAACCTTATTGTAAGGCTGAATCAGCTTTTCATCCACCGAAAGACTGTCTGATACCTCCTTTGATGTGTGCTTGGTGGAGAAAACGAAGATGAAGGCGAGATCGTCGTTGAGACATTCTTCCAGTCCGCTGGCATTATCGACATCCAGATAGGAATCGACAAACCGCCCCAGTTCCTCCAACTCGGATATGAACTGAAAAGGGGTTTTCCCCTTGTTCATGATATCCTGGTTCAGATAAACCGAAACAGCGAAGATATTCATTCCGTTTTCGCTCGCGAAATCTATCTCAACCTGGGGTATATCAAAATCAGTTTTCGGATGCTCCTTGATATTGAGAAGTACCTCTTCCTCTACCGCCTCGTTGGTTTTCCCAGCCTGGGTTTCTGTTGACGGTTCCGCCTTTTTTACCGTCTCGAGCGAGTCATGGGTTAGCTTTTCCAACTCGGCAATCTCGTCTGTGATATCAAGATCATTGCAGGTGCCGATGTCATCAACCATCGTATTGAGCCGATCCAGACCCACCAAAAGACAGTCGATATGGAGCCGTTCAACTGTCAGCTTTGAAGTTCTGGCCTTGGACATCAGGTTTTCCATCGCATGGGCCAGATGACTCATCTTTTCAAGACCGAAAAATCCGGCCCCGCCTTTAATACTATGAACACTTCTAAAAAGACGATTGATGATCGACATATCCTCCGGATTATCCTCCAAGGACAAAAGATCCGGCTCGATCGTCGAAATATGTTCCCTGGCTTCCTCCAAAAAACCCATCAACATTTCATCATCATTCAGCATCCTTGCTCTCCATGTTGAATTGTGCGTCCAATCGAAACAACTTTAAGATTTTCTCTAACGATTCATTGCAGTTGATCAATTTAAATGCCTTTTTCTCAGAATGGGTTTTCTTGTATAGGCCAACGATGAGATTAACCCCGATCGAGTCAATCGTCTCCACCTTCTCACAATCCAAAACCAATTCCTCCCAGGAAGTATCCCCCTCCAGTTGCACGATCAGTTGATTTCTCATTTCTAAAACATTCGAAGCGATGACGCTGAAGGTAGGCTTACAGATAATCGTTTTATTTTCCTTAGTAAAATCAATCATGGCGGTTTTTACAAATACAGATTAGAAATAGCCCTTGGTCAAAATGCGATTTTATGAATAAACTCAAAAGTAAATTTTGAAATCAATCCTGATCATTTTAAACCGATTTTTCAATTCAACAAACACTTGCTTATAAAATATCCTTATATCGCAAAAGCGTAAAGAATAAAATCCATCGAGCTTTTTTTAGGCCGCCAAACAGACCTCATTGCAAAACAGGTAAAGGTCGGACAATAACTAGCCATCTCAAAACATGACAGAACCCATAATCGCCATAACAGCCGGAGATCCGGCCGGTATCGGCCCGGAAATCATTCTAAAAGCTGCGACCTCCCCGGAGTGGAATTCGGGGATAAAAAAAATCGTTATCGGGAAGGTCTCGGTCTTTAAAAAAACCCTTACCCAACTCAACCTGGGCATAAAAATAGAAAAAATAAACGACTTGGCCGACCTCATCGAAAATCATAACACCATTCCGGTCTTTGAGGTGGAAAGCCTGAGCGATTTTAATTTCCAGATGGGCCAACTCCAGCCTGAATGCGGCGAACTGGCCTTCCAGTCGATCCTCAAGGCGGTCGAACTGGCACAGACAAAGCAGATCAAAGCCATCGTGACCGCGCCCATCAACAAGGAAGCGCTTCACCTTGCGGGACGGCACTTCGATGGTCATACCGGCCTTTTAGCGCATCTGACTCAAACCAAACTCTACCGGATGTTGTTTGCCTCCGAAAAACTAAAAATCATCCACGTCACCGCTCACATGGCCCTGAAAGAAGCCTGCGAAACCATCACTGAGGAAATGGTTTTTCAAACCATCCGCCTGGGCCATGAACACCTCATTCAGCTCGGTATGACCCATCCCAGAGTCGCTGTTTGCGGTTTGAATCCTCATGCCGGAGAAAGTGGAATCTTCGGTTCGGAAGATCAGGAAATCATCCTGCCTGCCATTAAAAAAGCACACGAAAGGGGCATCAAGGCCGAAGGGCCTTTCCCCGGGGACACAGTTTTCCTCAAGGCCCTCAAAGGGCAGTTCGATATGGTCGTCGCCCAATACCACGACCAGGGTCACATCCCAGGAAAATTAATCGCCTTTGACTCAGGGGTCAATGTCACTCTCGGACTTCCCATCATCCGCACCTCGGTCGATCACGGAACCGCTTTTGATATCGCCGGAAAAAATACCGCTGATTACCAAAACCTGTTTTGCGCTATTAAATACGCTGAGAAACTCGTAACCTGAATTTATCACCCGCATGGCAATCATTACTCTGAGGCGACTTCCTCTAAAGCCTCCCTGTTTAGGATCACGGTTCTTCTTTTCACCGTATCGATCCAGCCCAACTGACGAAACTCCATAAAGGCGTAACTCACCGTTTCCCGGGTGGTGGCGATCGTGTTGCCGATTTCCTGGTGCGTGATGATATAGTCAATCAAAACACCCTTGTCGATATTGACGCCGTGGTTCTTAGCCAAATCCAAAAGCATCAGGGCGACCTTGGCGTTCGCGCTTTTAAACAGTAGATTCTCCAGCAGATCCTCGGTCTTAAGCTGTTTATCGCTGATCTTTTTTAAAAACCAGGAGAAGAGCCTGGGCTCATTTAAAAGCTTTTCGTTAAAGGTCGCGCTGGTAATGAAGTGCAGGATCGTATCTTTTTTGGTCAACAGGAGGTTTTTCCTGTCCCTGCCGCATATCACCTCCACCTCGCCAAAGATACTTCCTGGACCCAAAATATCCAGGATGATTTCCTTACCGTCATTGGTCGAGCGTGAAACTTTGATTTCACCATGATTGACATAATAGATTTTATCGGCGGCCTCCCCCGGTGAATATACCGCCGTACCCTTAGGAATGGTGAGCAGCTTACCCTGTTCCATAAAAAAATTAACAACGTCCCTGTTTTTGAACTCCTGGTAAATCTCATTGCTTCCCGCTTCGGAAACGCCCATATAGTTACTCCAAATAATTTTATTCGTGTTGTTTTCCAGCATAATGAATATTAATCCTATTTTATTAAAATATTTATTTTTATTCAATACTTTTAAAATTCTTTTTTGACTTTCTTAGGGAAATGGAATGTAATGACAGCCATGGACGATCATAGTCAAGTCTGACAGAGGAGTACCAACCGATCAAATAATCAACTTAAACGGGATTATGGAATTTCAATTTCAAGAAATGTTTAATACGGGCAGGGATGATACCGAGTACCGCCTTTTGACCAAAGAAGGCGTAACGACTTTTCAGTTAGAGGGTAAGACCTTTTTGAAAATTGATCCGGCAAGCCTTCGCCTGATCGCAAAGGAAGCCTTTCATGATACGGCGCACCTGCTAAGAACTTCGCATCTGAAATCGCTTCACAAAATCTTACTTGATCCCGAAGCTTCGGATAACGATCTGTATGTCGCCAACACCCTGATCGAGAACGCGGTCATCGCCGCTGAGAGGGAGTTTCCCGGATGCCAGGATACCGGGACCGCGATCATCGCGGCGAAAAAGGGCGAACGGGTCCTGACTTCCAGCAACGACGCCGAGTCACTCTCCCAAGGAATCTACGAGACCTATACCCAAACCAATTTGAGGTACTCCCAGGTCATTCCCCTGACTCTTTACGAAGAGAAAAACTCCGGCACCAACCTGCCGGCGCAAATCGATATCTATGCCACGACAGGGGATGAGTACCATTTTGTTTTTATCGCCAAGGGTGGCGGTTCAGCCAACAAGACCTTTTTGTTTCAAGAAACAAAAGCCGTTCTCAACCCTGAGAAAATGCTTGAGTTCCTAAAACAAAAGATGCTGCTGCTGGGTACCGCGGCCTGTCCTCCCTATCATTTGGCCATCGTCATCGGAGGAACTTCAGCGGAGATGAACCTGAAAACCGTTAAGCTCGCCTCGATTAAGGAACTTGACAACCTTCCTGATTCCGGCGGCAAAGGCAGCTTTGCCTTCAGAGACCGTGAACTGGAGAGTCTGGTCTTTGAGTTGTCCAGGGGACTCGGGCTTGGAGCCCAGTTCGGGGGGAAATATTTCTGTCACGATGTCCGTGTCATCAGGCTGCCGAGACATGGCGCCTCTTGTCCCATCGGCATCGGGGTCAGTTGTAGCGCGGACCGCAATATCAAAGGTAAAATCACCAGGGACGGCATTTTTTTAGAGCAACTTGAGACCAACCCGGCCCAGTTTTTAAGCGCCAAGACGAAAAGTTCAAAAACTGAAGTGGTCTCGCTGGATCTGAATATGGGGATGAAGAAGTTGAGGGAAACCTTAAGCAGCTATCCCATCAAGACCCGTTTGATGCTCAATGGCGATTTGATCGTCGCGAGAGACACCGCCCACATGAAGCTGAATGAGAGACTTCAAAAAGGCGAGGGGCTTCCCGATTATTTCAAGGAGCACATCATTTATTATGCGGGTCCGGCGAAAACTCCTGAGGGTTACGCGTCAGGCGCCTTTGGCCCCACCACGGCCGGTCGTATGGACAGCTATGTCCCCCTCTTCCAAAAACAGGGCGGGTCGATGGTTATGCTGGCCAAAGGCAACCGTTCCAAACTGGTTACCGACTCCTGCAACGAGCATGGCGGTTTTTATCTGGGATCGATCGGCGGCGCGGCGGCGATTTTAGGCAAGGAATGCATCACAAAGGTCGAGTTGATCGAATATCCTGAGCTGGGGATGGAGGCGATCTATAAAATCAGAGTCAAAGACTTCCCGGCCTTTATCATAGTCGATGATAAAGGAAATGACTTTTTCAGTTCATTTTAATTGCGTTTGATCGAAAATACGTATAAAATTAGTATAAGGAAAAAGTGTGGACCGTTGATTTGGCTTAAAAACTGCTTTGCCAAAGAGTGAACCATTTTATCTGAATCGGTTAACATCGACGAAACACTTAAACCCTAGAGAGCGTTCCAATGAAACAAATCGTTATCTATTTAATCCTGACGACATTTCTCGTTAGCGGTGTCGCTTTTGGTGAACCGCCAAAGAAAAAAAGAAAAGTCATCGTACCGGATGAATGCCGCACGGCAGGCTATACCTGCGTTATGAAGATTTCTGACGGCGTTGCCTATTTCTGCCAAAAGACCGTCACCCAACGTGAAAAAAACGCTAAAAAGGAATACCGAGCTGTTGTCACCCGAAAATGCAGGAAAAAATTACCTGTTTTTTATATGGATTCCTTCGATAAGAAAAGTGAATAAACATGGCTGATGAAAAAGATCCCTTTGAGGACGCGCTCAACGCGCTGGATGATTTGGAAACGGACAAAGAGGCTCCGCCGGAGGGTTTAGATCCCTTTGAGGAAGCGAAGGCCACGGCCGATAGCGCCGCTGCCGCTCCAGCCAGCGATGATCCCTTTGAGGCCGCGCTTCAGATAGCCAAAACCGAACACAAGATTTCCGAGGCCAGTAAAACAGCGGGCGACGGTTCCGCCGCGGTCGACCTGAGATTTCTAAAGGACATCAAGGTCAACCTTTCATTTGAGGTGGGCCGAGCCAAGATGTTTATCAGCGACCTGCTTTCTCTGGGTCAGGGATCGGTAATCGAACTGCACCGTTTGGTCGGAGAGGAACTTGAGCTTTTTATCAACGGCCATTTGTTGGCAACAGGTGAGGTCGTGGTCGTCAACGAGAAGTTTGGCGCGAAGATCATCAAAATCATCGACCCAAAAGAAAGGGTTAAGAAACTGGGCTCTTATCGGTAATCGGTTTTAACCTTTGTCTCCCGGGAAACCAAAACGTTGAATAATGAAGCGATCATGCGTCAGGCCATCGCACTGGCTTTAAAGGCGCAATTCAAGACAGCCCCCAACCCGCTAGTCGGCGCGATTTTGACCGACCGGCAGGGCAAGATTTTATCACAAGGATACCATCGAAAATCAGGACTGCCTCATGCCGAGGTCGAAGCTTTGGGAAATTATAAGAGCGTCCCTGAGGACTCCGTCTTATTCGTGACACTTGAGCCTTGCGCGCACTTTGGCAAGACCCCGCCCTGCGCCGATCTGATCTTGGAAAAAAAAGTAAAAAAAGTCATCATTGGCCAGAGAGACCCCAATCCCAAAGTCAACGGCAAAGGCATCCAGCGGCTTTTAGACGCCGGAATCGAGGTCTTAAGCGGCGTTTGTCAAAAGGAATGCGAGGCCATCAATCCAGTCTACATAAAAAACGTCACCCGGAATCTCCCTTATGTCAGCATCAAATCAGCCATCAGCCTGGACGGCAAGATCGCGACAGCCTCGGGTGAATCCAAATGGATCACCGGCCCTCAGGCACGAGAGAGAGGCCATCTTCTACGGTCACAGCACCAGAGCATCGCTGTTGGAAAGAATACGCTTGAAGCAGACGATCCCAGGCTTGATAACCGGGCTGAACCCAAGGCCGACCAGCCGGTCAGAGTCGTTTTCGCGTCGAGTGGAGATATTTCAGAACAGTCCCATTATTTCAAAAGCGCCTTAAGTCCCAGAATCCTTTTTGGCGGACCTGAGATCAGCAAAGATAAAATTAACCAGCTGGAATCAAACGGTATTGATATTATCCAATCTGAGACACCCATGCCCGGAATCGAGTGGGCTTTAAGAAAACTCCATGAAAAAGGAATCAGTTCGCTTTTGGTCGAAGGGGGATCAAGACTGGTGGCTTCTTTTTTAAAGGAGAAGATGGCTGACCGGCTATATCTTTTTATGGCGCCTAAAATCATCGGCAGCCAAAAGGCGCTGGGTTGGACGGGCGAGCTTGGTTTTACAAGCCTGGAGGAGGCTTTCGCTTTTCGATTTGAAAATTTTGAGCAAATTGGAGATGATTTGCTTATCACCGCGGTTATATAAAATTGATTTTTTTTAAACTCAACCATCAACTTTCAAGGTAGCGTGTTCACGGGTCTCATAGAAGAGGTGGGTAGCATCTCGCGGCTTCGCCAAACAGGCGGTGGCGGCATGGTCATCACTGTCGGGTGCGAAATAATCCAGGGCGACCTGAAAACAGGCGATAGCGTTTGCATCGATGGGATTTGTTTGACGGTGGTGCGTTTTTCGGCTCATTCAATCGAGGCGGAACTCTCACCGGAAACCCTCAAGACAAGCCTGTTTTCAATCAAGACCAAAGGCCAGCGGGTCAACCTGGAAAGAGCCCTCACGCTTAATGGAAGACTGGGCGGTCATCTCGTTTTGGGCCATGTCGACGCGATTTCACAGGTCAAATCCATTGACAGTTCCGAGGAGTTTCACCGTCTGGGCTTCAGTATCGCACCCGAGATAAAACCCTACATCGTTCACAAGGGGTCGGTCGCCCTGAACGGTATCAGCCTGACGGTGGCATCGGTTACGAATGACGAGTTTCAGGTCGCGGTGATCCCGCACAGCTTTAAAAACACCAACTTAGCCGATCTAAAACCCGGCGACAAACTCCATCTTGAAACCGATATCATCGCCCGTTACGTAGAGGGGCTGCTGCCTCATATGGATAAACCAAAACTTTCGTCACCCATCGATCTCGATTTCATCCGAAAACACGGTTTTGACCATTAGGGTTGACCGATCCGGCTTTCAAAGCGGGATCAATCATCTTTATTAATGATTGCTCATGATTTTAGTCATCGACATCGGAAATTCGGACTGTGTTTTCGGGATCTATCACCATCAGACGCTGACTTACCATTGGCGGATTCCTTCCAGTCCCATCCCCAGTGAAGAAAAGTGTCTTGAGTCGCTCAGGGGGGTCCTTGAGAAAGAGCGTTTAGGTATCAATGACATCAGAGGTTGTTGTCTTTCCAGTGTTGTAGAATCTTTAACGTTGATTTATCAAGCTATATTTGTTAATATTTTAAAGAAGGAATTGCTAGTCGTTGAGCCAGCCCATTTTTCAGCCTTGAAAATCCGCGTCGATTCGCCGGAAGAGGTCGGCACGGACCGTCTGCTTAACGCGTTGGCCGCATTTCACCTTTACAGGACTGCGCTGATTGTTATCGATCTGGGAACAGCGACCACCATGGATGTCGTATCGTCCAAGGGTGAATTTTTGGGCGGAGCTATCATGACGGGCCTGAAGACCTCCATGGAAGCCCTGGCAGCGAAGGCCAGCCGTCTTCCGCCGATTGAGCTGAAAGCACCTGAGAGGATTATCGGGAAAAATACGGTGGAAAGTATGCAGTCTGGCATCATAATTGGATATGCAGTGATGGTGGATTCGATGTCGCTTAAAATTCAGGAGGAATTGGGCTTTCGGACCAAAACGATCGCGACCGGCGGATTATCTAGCCTGATAAGCCCTCTGACCGCGAACGTTGACCACTATATCGGTGATCTGACATTATATGGCTTGTACCTGATTTACCAGAGTCAAAATCGCTAATAGGCATTTTCTTCCTCTGAAATTCATTTGGAAGCCAAATTATAAGTCACACGCAACAGGAACCAAAATAAAACGGATATCTCATGGGAGATGATGAAAGTTTAGATCTGGATACAGACGACCTGGATTTGGGAGATGACTCCGGGGACGATTTCGGAGGTGGATTGGATGACCTTGGAGGAGACGATCTCGGAGGAGGAGACGATCTCGGGGGAGGGGATGATTCCGGTGACGGAGAACTGGATTCCTTTTTCGAGGATTTGTCTTCCATCGATGCGATGGATGTCAACGATGAACCTTCCGCGCCAATGCCATCAGCACCCGCGGCACCCGCGGCACCCATGCAGTCGCAGGCACCTCAAGCACAGCCACAACAAGCCTTAAGCGAGAAAAAAGGCGGAAAAAAGAAATGGATATTCCTCATCCTGCTGATACTTATAGGCGGTGGTGTCTACTATTGGTATATGGGCCAGGAAGAGGGCGAAGTTATTCCCCTGGAAAAGCCCAAATTAACCGAGTTGTTCAAAAAGAAAACCATCCAGATCGAGCAGCCTAATGCGCCCGTTGTCATCGAACCCATAGTGGAGATCAGCCCACCCGAGCCGAAAAAACCCGTCGTACCCCCGGGACCGAAATTTAAATTTCTCGTTCAGGTGGCGACCTGTTCTTTTGAGAAATGTATCGAGGAGTTTTCCAAGCATATTCGTGAAATGGGTTTTCCCGTACACCAGCAGGCTATGGAAGAAAAATTCGATTTTATCGAGTTGGTTTCCAGGGAAGTGTACGATGACAGAGACTCCGTTAAACTGATTAAAGCCATTAACAATAACAACCGAAAATCGGGCAAGGCCTCAATTAAGGACCAAGCCAACGGTAGTCGAATCACGATGGGGATCTTTACATCCCTGCCCAGGGCAAAAGAAGCCAAAACCTATATCGAGGGGCTTTTCCAAAACAGAGAGGTGACCTTCAATCTGGAACACGTCAGAAAAAATTACGACACGATGAAGATTTTCGCGGGACCCTTCAACTCAAAAAATTCCGCTAAAAACGCGCTGAAGGAATTTCAGTCCTCCCCGCAGTTCAGTGGCGCTTTTCTCGTTCGCTATTGATGGGGAGCTTCGATTAATTCTTCTGAAAGCCCAGAGAACTTTATCAATCGAGGTCTTTAGGCTTTGAAGGGATATAAGGGATGCGCCTTCCAGGAACTCATCTAAGCAAACAGCTTATACCCACTTTTTTATCCCTTGTCGGGACATTCTTTTTTTTTCAGATGATCTGCCTGTCCGCGGCAACCCTTAATGGGCCGAACAAACTGACGCGAAGCAACCAGGCTGATATCGAAAAAAACGCTGATCAGATATTTCAGATATTCAAGGCGCTCAGTTACGAAAATAAAAATCAGTTTCATAAGGCCAACCGTATCTGGCTGACCTTTCCCAACTCCTCCAACAAAGTCAAGACTCACCTTATCTTAAACTCACTGACCCTCAAAGGCGAAGTCGCGCCACCCCTTCGGATCGAGACCAAAGAGCAGTACCTCTTGGTTCTAAGATACTTTATCTGGCGGGGTGATTGGGAAAAAGCGCGGGAAATCACGGAACAACTCAGTAAAATCGGTCTGCAAAGCGATGAAATCAGGCTGGAAACGATCAGGCTCAACCTGTTATTGGGTAACTACGAAAAAACCAAGTCCCTCCTGGAAAGCTTCGATTCCCACAACAAACAGTTCCAGCTTCAGAAAGATATTCTCTTGGGATGGTATTTCGTCTTAATCGAAAATGAACAAAAAGCCTCTCGGCAATTATTAAAAATCGAGTCCAACTACCTCTACATCCCTTTTCACCTTTATTTTCCGGGTGAAGTGTTCTTAAAATCCAAAGATACAAAATTAATTTTAAATAAAATGATGATCCGCTTTCCAACGGATAATTCACTCTTTGAGATCTACAGCCAAAACCTGATTGCCGAGCGCGACTGGGAAGCGTTAAAAAACACGCTTGATGCCCAAGAGGATCTCCTGGGGCTGAACCGGAAGTCTTTAGTTAGAGCCGATATCCCCTTAAGTATCACTCAAAAATCAGCTACGCCCAGCGACCTCAACGAGGAAAAACCCCAAAGTGCGGACCACTACGATTTACAGGCGAGATTAGCCCTGCAAAATAATCAATGGGAAAAATTAAAAATAATCGCCCAACTGTATAAAAAACATTTCCCCAACTTGATCGACGGGGATTTATACCTTGTGGCGTATTTTGAAAAAATCGGGGAAAAAGAAAAGGCCGATAAGATATTAAAACGCCTGCGGCTCAAACCTGGGGCCAGTCGATCTCAATAGGTCAGAGGGATATGAAACCGAAAGCCCTTGAGACTCCGGTCATCCTTTAAAACTTCGAGGCTACCTCCCGAATGTCTTAAGAGGTCTCTCACCTTAAGTAAGTTAAAGCCTTCCTTGACGAGTTTTTTTTGATTTTGCCGAACCGAATCGACCCAGGAGTCGCTCCAGGTTAAATCCAATGGATTCCTGGATTCGAGTGAAACCGTGATATCCATCAGGTCGATGCCGTACTTTTCCCCGCAATGATTGCTGGAAATACGGATGGTGACGTTAAGCTCAGCGCAGGCATTTTTTAATTCCATCAAAAGATTGCTCAGGCTGACCTTAATCGTTTCTTTATAGATAGGCCCTTTTTGAGGCAAATCCGAGTCCAGTTCAAGATGGATCGAATCGTTCACACCCAGATCCAGGCTTTGGTTAAAGGAGGTGACCATGGATTGAAAATATTCCCTGAAGTCAGCCCATTCCTGGGCCTGGCTTTCACCGTTGCTCTCGAAGTTGCAAAAATCCTCCACCTCGTTGAAAGTTTCCAGGATATTCGACGCGGTCTCCATGCAGTCACGCAAGGTCTCCTGGGTTTCCTTATCCTCGATCTCAGAAATGATCCCATTAAGATTAACCACCACGTCCGAGACCGGAGATTTTAGATCGTGCATCACGTTCGCGATGATTTGATAGTTCTCTTTATTGACCTTAATCTCTTTTTGCTGACTCTCGATCATATCGTTGGTCAGGGTTTCCTGAAAAACCATCTTCTCGACCAACAGATTGTTCTTGCTTTGATCGCCTTCGAGCTGATGCATTCTGCTCTTTAAAACCGAAAGCTCCTGGGTGAGGTCGCTGAGGATTTGATCGGTTTCAGTGTAGATTTTAGGTCGATCAACTTTTTTATTGATGGTCGTCACACCCGCCTCCTTTTTAAGAAAACAACCCTTTGCGAATCTGATTACGGAAATTTGGTTTATTCTTTCTCATCGGTTTGAACCTTAGTTAGAGGATCATTGCTTTCCTTCTCGCCGTCTTTGCCCGCTCCGAGAAAACTTTGAACCGCCACAGGCGCGATTCTAACCATAATTCCCAAAAACAACAAAGACAAAAAGATCGATTTTAAGGGTCTGAAAAAGATATGAATCCCTATTCTTCCGATTTTATAGCCGAGCTCCTGAACAATATTTTGTACCAGCTTAAAGAGTTCCTCCACAAAAACCGGTTCCGCCTTGACGTTTGGGTTGTATTTCTCAAAAAAGGAAACCCAGTCCGGATGCTGAGATAGATAGTAAATCGAAAAAAACAAAACCGGAACCGTAATCAAAAAAGTGATGTTTAAGAAGTTCCAAAAAACCAATAGAAAGTTGGCCCGAACCACTTTAAAACTCTTTAAGAGGTTCTCTCCGACGCTGATCAAAGAGTTTTTGTTTTCCAGGATCAGGAAAAAACCCGCGAAAATCAAAAAGACGAACGGGATCACCCCAAAGATAATCAAACCAACGCTGATCCCCACAAATACCCCGATAAAAAGCCATAAAACACCCAGTTGAATAAAACTAATGATCACGGCTGAGGCAAAAAACCGTTGAAATAACACAATCGTGGCGATCGGGTAAACCCTGCGGTTGATATAGATGGTCGGCAGGGTCAAAAAAACCATGATATCTAAAAAGATCCCATGAAAGAAATCAATCAGATCCAAAAGATCCAAAGGACTCAGGCTGTTGATGATCAGAAAGGGGAGATAGGTCAGGGCCGCCAGGAACAGGTAGTTCTTAAACGAGTTTTTATAGATGCCGAGACTGGTAGAGAATACTTTCCAAAATTGCAGGGGAAAGTACTCCGGCTTGGCAAATTTCTCTTGATCGTTCATAGTTTTGTATTTGATAGTCGCATATTATTGAAAGACCCTCACAATGAACATCATCTCAGCGAATTACGTTACGAGCTTTAACGATATTAGGAATTTTGATATCGAACCGCTTCCCTCGATCGCTTTTATCGGTCGCTCGAATGTCGGCAAATCCAGCCTGATGAACCATCTGCTCGACAGAAAAAGCCTGGTCAAAACCAGTTCCACGCCGGGAAAGACCCAAACAATCAATTATTTCTTAATCAACGGATTTTTCTATTTCGTTGACCTGCCCGGTTACGGCTTCACCCACGCACCCGTCAGCGTTAAAAAAAGCTGGAGGCAGATGATCGAGGCGTTTCTGGAAAAAAAACCCTTCCTGCAGTTGATCGTTCAACTCGTCGATATAAGACATGAACCCTCTAAAGAGGATATTGTTTTTCAACAACTCTTAAAAGTCAATCAAATCCCAAATATACTTGTTGCCAACAAAGCCGACAAACTGAAAAAAAGCCAGTTCGACCGCCAGATAAAATTGATAATTAAAACTTTGGAACTGACAACCCCACCCGTGATTCATTCGGCCTCCAAAAAAATCGGAAGGGAAGAGCTGATCAACAAGATCGCCCCCTTCGTCCAAAGCGGCTAATTCAAAACGGTCAGGTTAGTTTTTTTAAAGAACCTTTTACTCACTCGGCCGGTCCAGCGATTCAAACGCGCTTTTTCTTTGGAGCAAATCCTCCTCCACCGCCCGGCTGAAGGATTCGTCGAAATGAACATCGCAATAATCACTGGGCACATCTGCCGGCTGAATCCCTTTCATTTCCACCTCATCCAGGGGACAATACCGGGTGGCGAGTTTACCCGAGGTTTTACAAAGCTTCACCACGACACCCGACTCGGTGTGCAGATCGCAAAATTCGACCGGTGCGTCCTCATCCTTTAGAGCGTACCAGGAAGTATTGGTATCGAAATCGGTCGCGAGTTTTCCCGAGTTGTTGCATAGCAGATACTCATGAAAAGCCTCGTTCTCAGGGAAACGCTTTAAAACAGCGTTGTCCGGAATCAGGTTCATGTAATCACGCCAGAGTCTGGCCGGAGCTTTCCCTCCCACCTCATTTTCCATAGGGGTATTATCGTCATTCCCGACCCAAAACCCCGTGGCCATCGTAGGGGTGAATCCAACATACCAGGCGTCCCTGAAATTATCGCTGGTTCCTGTCTTTCCGCCGGAAACCGTGTCAATCTTCGCGTTTCTGCCGGTTCCGAATTTCACCACGTCTTGCAAAAGCCGGTTCATCTGAAAGGTCTGGTCAGGCGGCAAAACCTGCGTCTCGGGCTGGGGATGGAACTCCTCAAGCAGATTGCCCTGATTGTCGTTAACCTTTAAGATGAAAACGGGCTCGTTACGAAACCCGTTGTTGGCGAAAACCGTGAAGGCGCTCGTCAAATCCAGAAGAGTCAGCTCTCCGCACCCCAGAGCCAGGCATAACCCCATTTTCCCTGGCAACTCCAGGCCGAAACGCTGGGCATGCCTCATCAACGAGTTAATACCGATCTTTTTTAAGATCTGAACGCTAACGACATTGTTGGATACCCTCAAAGCATAAGCCAGAGTTATCGGACCTGAATAATCACCCGAAAAATTAGTGGGCTCATATACTTCGAGTTCATCCTCGGTCTCTCTTGTGTACTGCACGGGTTCATCAATCCAGACATCATTGATACGGTTTCCCTGCATCAACGCCGCGGAGTACAAGATCGGCTTGAAGCTGGAGCCGGGTTGCCTCTTTGCCTGGGTAACCCGGTTAAATTCACTTTTTTCAAAATCAACCCCGCCCACCAACGCCTGAACGTGACCCGTCGAAGCATTGATAGAAACCCCCGCGACCTCCTGAAAACTGCGGCTTCGCTTCATCCTCTCAGCAACGACTTTCTCCATGGCCAGTTGCATCTTGCGGTTCAAGGTCGTATAGACCCTCAACCCTCCCCCGTAAACCCGGGTATGGCCGTATTTTTCCTTTAAAAGCTGAAGGGTATGGCTAATGAAATAAGGCGCGATCTGCCCTCCCTTCTTTTTGCCCTGCCGAATCAGGATACTTTCATTGACCGCCTGCATAAACTCGTCCTCAGTAATCCATTTTTGAAAACGAAGACGCTTTAGAACCAAGACCTGTCTCATGCGGGCCTTTTTCAAGTCCACGAAAGGCGAGTACCCCTCCGGTTTTTTGATCAAACCGGCGATAAAGGCGCTTTCGGCCAGTGTAAGGTTGGCCGCGGATTTATGAAAATAATTCAACGACGCATTTTCAACCCCGTAATTGCGGTGTCCAAGATAAACCTTGTTTAAATAAAATTCCAGGATATCGGCTTTGGAAAATTCCATCTCCATCGCGACCGCCATAAAAATCTCCTTTATCTTGCGGTCCAGGGTCCTCTCAGGTGAAAGCAGAGTCAATTTAACCAATTGCTGGGTGATGGTGCTGGCGCCCTGAAGCGGAAAATCCAAGGTAAAAAGCTGTATGAAGATCCGCCCGATGCGAAGCAGATCAAATCCAAAATGCTGGAAAAAACGGGCATCCTCAATGGCCAGAACCGATTTTTGAAGGTTCCGGCTTACGTTCTTTAATTTGATATATTTCCGGTCCTCGATCCCGCTGATGACGTGAAAGGGGTTTTTGTCAATATCGTAGAAGATGGTGTTGTCGTTTTGGGTCGCCTGTATCTGGTTGAATCTGGAGATCGTGTTGGCCTTGAAAAACAAAAAGGCCACTATCACAATCACGGCCGCAAAGACAGAAACGGCTATCCAGAGGGCGTTTCCCGATGATCTTTTTTTCCTTTGCTGGGGACGCATAATCAACAATAAGAGGATTCGGTTATATGATAACCTTGATGATCCACAATAAAATCCAAACCAAGGGTTTCCTTTATTGTCATAAAGGCAGGCGAAAAACGATGCGGGGTGTTTCCTACAGAAGTCGAACAGCCCCCCGGCCAAATGCCGGAGGACTTAAGTCGAATTAACCGACCTTCCAGGTGTCCCCGGAGTTCAGCAGAGTCTGAAGATCACCTTTGCCTTTTTTGGCTGTAATCTCCTTGAGCTGTAAATGAGTATCCTCGTCATAAGTCCCTTGAGAAACTTTTCTGAAGATACCAAGAGGTGTCGGAAGCTCGGGTTTGTTCATTGAGCTTAAGAACAAGGCCAATCCCGGATCGTCCGCGTTTTCGTCATGCACCAAAATCTCCGATGGGTCCACGTCCGCCTTATTAACCACCTTTGGACTAAAACCATCCCGAACGATCGCCTTGTCATTCTCCTTACCGAAAATCATCGGCTCACCTTGGACCAGCTGCAGGGTATTATCCAGCTTTTCCGAGCCGGTTTCGCGGTTAAAACAGTCATCGTTAAAAATCACGCAGTTTTGAAGCACATGCACCAGGGAGAATCCCTTGTGTTCATAAGCCGCCTTAAAAATCCGTTGCATTTCCTTGGGATTCCGGTCGGTGGCTCTGGCCACGAAACTGCCCCCGATGCCAAGCGTCAAAGATACCGGATCGACCGGACTTTCCAGGGTTCCGTAAGGCGAGGTCTTGGTCACCTGCCCCTTATCTGTCGTGGGCGAGAACTGTCCCTTGGTCAGCCCGTAAATCCGGTTGTCCATCAAGATACAGACAAGATCGACGTTTTTTCTGACCGCGTGCAAAAAATGGTTCCCGCCGATGCTGAGTCCGTCGCCGTCTCCCATCGCCACCCAGACCGAAAGATCGGGGTTGAAGGTCTTGGTTCCGGTCGCGACCGCCAAAGCCCGGCCATGAATCGTATGGTAGCCGTACGAATTCACGTAATAGGGGAAACGGCTGGAACAACCGATCCCGCTGATAAAAGCGAATTCATCTGGCGATCTTCCCGTCTCGGCCAAAACCTTTTGCGCCTGCGCCAGGATGCTAAAATCCCCGCAACCCGAACACCATTTCACTTCGCCGTCGGGAGTGAAGTCCTTCTTCGTAAATTTGCTGATTTCAATATTCATGTTAGCTTCTCCTGAATCATTTTAAAAGATCGTCTACAACGACTTCGATTTCATTTTCTGTAAAGGGTTTTCCCTGAATCTTGGTCAAAGAAATGGTGTCGATAATATAAGTGGACCTTAAAAGCTTGTTCAACTGTCCCAGATTGATTTCAGCTACGACGACATGCTTGAACTTCTTAAACACCTCAAGGGTGTTTTTGGGAAAGGGAAAAATATGGGTGAAATGCGCCTGGGATACCGATTTTCCTTCCTTGCGGTATTTGTTGACCTTGTTTCTGATCTGGCCGTAGGTCGAACCCCATCCCACGATGAGGACTTCGCCGCCGTCCTTGTCGCCGAAAATTTCCAGCTCAGGTATGTCGTTAACGATACCATCGACCTTGGCGGCCCGGGTGCGGACCATGTGGTTGTGGTTATCGGGATCATGACTCACGCAACCGGTCAAAGCATCCTTCTCCAAACCACCCAAACGGTGCGCCAATCCAGGTGTTCCGGGTCTCACCCATTCGCGTGCCAGCGTCTTGGGGTCTCTCTTATAAGGCAGATAATTCTCCGGATCGGTTCTGAATTTCACGGTTAAATCCGGCAGTTCGTTCACGTCGGGAATGCGGAAGGCCTCTGAGCCGTTACCCAGATAACCATCGGTCAACAATATCACCGGTGTCATATATTTCAGAGCGATCCGTCCCGCCTCGAAAGCCTGATAGAAACAATCCGCCGGCGATTTCGCCGCAAGAATAGGAATGGGACTCTCCCCGTTTCTGCCGTACATGGCCTGGAGAAGATCGGCCTGTTCGGTCTTGGTCGGAAGACCGGTAGATGGTCCGCCTCTTTGGACGTTAACGATGACGAGGGGAAGCTCGGTGATAACCGCCAGACCCATGGCCTCTGACTTCAACGCCAGACCGGGTCCAGAAGTTGTGGTGCAGGCAAACGCGCCCCCATAGGCCGCGCCCAATGCCGTACAGATCCCCGCAATCTCATCCTCGGCCTGAAGCGTGATCGCTCCAAAATTCTTGTGCTGAGCGAGTTCCTGCAGAATCTCGGTAGCCGGCGTGATCGGGTAACTGCCCAGAAACAGTTTCAAACCCGCCCTTTCGGCCGCAGCTAATAGACCCAATCCCGTGGCCTCGTTCCCCGTAAGACTGCGGTAGGTCCCCGCGGGTAAAGGCGCCTGGGGAATCTTGTAGCGTGACTGGAACAGTCCTGAGTTCTGAGCGAAAATCATCCCTTCCTTTAGGACCTTGATGTTCGCTTCGGCCAGATGCGGCTTCTTGGCGAACTTGCGGTTCACCCAATGCTCTGTATAGTCAATCTTTCGGTCATAAAGCCAGTACAATACCCCCAGAGTGAAAAAATTCTTGCACCGCTCCTTCTCCTTCTTGGTCATCTTATCGAAACCTTCGAGAGCCTTTAAGGTCTGAGAAGTGATCGGAGCCTTGATGACCTTTTTATGCATCAGTGACTCGGGGCTTAAAGGGTCTGTTTCGTACTTGGCTTTCGCGATGCTTTTCTCGTTAAAGGAGTCCATATCGACGATAATGAGACCATCTCTGGTGACATCCTTGACATTATTTTTCAACGCCGCCGGATTCATCGCAATCAAAACGTCCGGGAAATCTCCCGGAGTGTTGACTTTCTGGTTGCCAAACTGTACCTGAAAACCGCTCACTCCCGATATCGTTCCGGCTGGGGCCCGGATTTCAGACGGAAAATCCGGAAGGGTCACGACATCGTTGCCATCGTTGGCTGCGGTACCGGTAAACTGATTACCCGTTAGCTGCATACCATCACCCGAATCACCCGCAAAACGAATAACGACTTTTTCCAATTCGGTAGTTTCTATATTTGGGTTTGCTATCTGATTCATGATTTTTTCTCAAATAAATTAAAAAATACTGGTCCAATGAAGAGAAGAATATAAATGACGCTTAATCGATCCTCAGGATATTTCCTAATAGTATGTTAAGTAACTTATTCACCGTGAAATATCAAGGGGTCCAAACCTTAAAGTCCATTTTTACAGTCAGTCGCCGCAGGGATTAAAAGCCATCGCCGCTGAATGCTTGGTTTTTATTACCCGATATAAACCATAAATACGGTAATTTGTTACACCAAGCAATAAAAAAAACTGTCTCAAAAGCAATTGCCAGAAAACCGGATTGCTGTTAAATGTTAAATTTAACGCCATGAAGGAGATGAAACACCGTATTACCTGCGCGCGTTAATTCAACGGTAATAATTTTAAGTAAGCTTAGAGTATATATTTTGTTTTAGCAATCCTACCCATTTTATTTTATATAATTATTATTTTCTTAAAAAACCTGTTTCGTTTCCTTTTCAAAATAAGCTCACCATTTCGTTTTGTTGACTTTAACCTGAAGAGCTAAGGAAACGCGCTAATAATACGACGGGAGAAACGATGCCGAACCAAGAAAAGGACCTTAAAAAATCAACCTCACCGGCCAACAAAACAGAAATCGACCTCAAGCGACAGCCCGTGATGGTCAATGAAAAATCGGCGTTACGATTTGATATAACGGGCGATTATGAATTGACTGGGAATGAAAATGACGTCATGTGGATTTTAAAGGAGCAGGCCAAAAAACATTTTTTCGATTATTTCGGCAACTCTGGCGACGAGATGGTGCCTGCGATGATGTGGTTCGAGGAACCCTATCTTTATGTCTCCAATTTTGGCGACTATATGGAAGACATGGATCTTCTAAAGAAGACCGCCAAGGAGCATATCGAAAAGAACCAGATCACCGAATGCATTTTCGCCTGCGAAGTCGAAGAGGAAATCGAGGAGGACAAATCCTTTAATGCCCTTTTGACTATCAGCTATCAAAATCCGAAAGTTTTTGGCGCTTTTTGCTTTAAAATCAATGATGTTGACGGCAAAAGGGAGTTGGAGCAATATGAAGCCGAGAGACTGTTTTATCAATGCGAACAGTATTTGAATTTTTTTAGTACCTTTGACAAAGAAAACCAGTAACCTTTTTAGATTTAGACCAACCATGACGAAAGTTGCCTGGCCACAACAAGAAGCCAGTAAAATCCTGAAAAACTTCAAGGGCCAAGAAGAGATTCTTTTCGAGACCGGCTACGGCCCGTCAGGACTGCCCCACATCGGCACCTTTGCCGAGGTGGCGCGTACCTTGTTTGTGCTTGAGGCTCTAAGAGAACTCAAGCCCGATATCAAAACCAGGCTGATTGTTTTTTCTGACGACAAGGATGGCTTAAGAAACCTGCCGGAAAATATCCCCAACCATGATCTGATCCGTCCTTATCTCGGAGCGTCCCTGACTTCTATCCCCGATCCATTTGAGGAAGCTGAGAGTTTCGCCGGGTATATGAACCGAAAACTCATGGGGTTTTTGGATTCCTTCGGTTTTGATTACGAATTGCGTTCTTCCACCCAATGCTACGGCGACGGGCTTTTCGACGAGGGCCTAAAAAGGGTGATGGATCACTACGATGAGATCCACGACATTTTCACCCGTGGCATCGCCGAAAACAAAAGAGCCTCATGGAGCCCTTTCTTTCCGGTCTGCGAATCCTGCGGAAAGATCTATACCACTCAAGTCACGGACCTGGACAGAAAAAACTACCGCCTGGATTATCGATGCGACCAGGATGGTGAACTATATAAGGCTTGCGGTCATCAGGGCAGCGTCCCGGTCACGGGGGGAAAGGTCAAGGTCGGCTGGAAAGTCGATTGGGCCTTAAGGTGGCATGTCTTCGGTATTCACTACGAGATGTACGGCAAAGACCTGATGGAATCCGCGGAAATCAGCGGCAGGATCTGTCGGGTTTTGGGAAGCCCACCACCGGTCACTTACAAGTACGAGCTTTTTCTTGATGAAAACGGGGCGAAAATCTCGAAGAAGATCGGCAACGGCATATCCATGGAGCAGTGGATGAAATACGCCCCTCTGGGGGTTCTTCTGAACTTCCTTTTGGCCAATCCCAACAAGGCCAAAAAGATGGGGCTGCCGATTTTGTCCCGGCTGATCGATGAATATTTGCAGTGCCTAAGAACCCAGGACGCAGGTGAGGAAAATTCGGTCTTGTGGTATCTGGCTAAAATTCAGAAACAGAAAGAAGCTCAACATCTTAAAATCGGCGATGAGATCGGCTACGGGCTTTTATACAATGTCGCCGAAAGTTTAAGCATCCACGACGCTGAACTGTTATATGACTACGCTCTGAAGTACGATTCGGATGTGATTCATAACCGGGCATTTTATTTTGATCTCTGTGAGCGGGTCATCGCTTTTTTCGAGGATTTCCACGAAGAAAGACCAATCGACCCCGATGAGATCGACGGGAGTTTTTTTGAGGGGCTTGAGGACTTAAAAGCAAAACTCATCTCAGTGGATGAGCGTGACTTAAAAGGGGAGGAGACCCAGCAGCTTCTGTTTTTGATCGCCAGAGAACGGGAATACAACCAGAGGAGTTGGTTTCACTTCTTATATCAGGTTCTTCTGGGGAAAGAACAAGGGCCTAAAATGGGTCCCTTCTTCGCGATCTTAGGCAAAACAAAAACCCTTGAATTGATCGATCAGGCCATCGCGAGTCAGCAACCGACTCTTTCTTAACCGAACCTGGAAGGCGGCTTTAAAGACATGAAAATTGACAGACTGGTCGTATCACCCTTTGAGATGAACTGCTTTATCTTATCCTGCGAAAAAACCCTTGAGGCGGCGATCATTGATGCCGGATTCGAGGCTGATCGAATTTTATCCTTTATCGAGCAAAAGGGTTATCGGCTAAAATATTTGATCAATACCCACGCTCATGTGGATCACGTCTCGGCGGTCGCCGAAATCAAAAAAAGAACCGGCGCGCCATTTTTGAT
>Ga0224496_10000525_pt1 | contig 26632 bp, 26 predicted proteins | sample SF_Jul11_sed_USG_2_FD_168127 | JGI IMG/M metagenome (GOLD analysis project Ga0224496, IMG submission 168127) | Sediment microbial communities from San Francisco Bay, California, United States - SF_Jul11_sed_USGS_8_1 | ecosystem: Environmental > Aquatic > Marine > Sediment | place: USA...
CGATGTCGCCTCTGACTTCTACTTCAATCATGGTGTCTCCAATTTCCAATTAAAATAACAAATCTTTAAAATGTGCCCAGCTGGAAATGATAAAAAGCACATGTGTTGACTACGGTAAAGACAAACTGTTTATATAAACCATCGGCTATTTGCTTGTCAATTGTTTTTTGACTCAGGGGCGGCCGGAAATATTTTACCGGGGTTGAGAATGTTGTTGGGGTCAAACATGGTTTTTACCTGGCGCATCAGGCCGAGGGTGGGGTCACTTATTTCCAGGCCCAGGTAGTCGGCTTTGGTGATGCCCACCCCGTGTTCGCCGGAGAGGGTGCCGCCCAGTTTAAGCACCTCGGTAAAGAGCAGCCGCTTGGCCCGCTCGGCCCGGGCCACTTCCTCGGGGCGGCTCTTGTCCAGCATGATGTTGACGTGGATATTGCCGTCGCCGGCATGGCCGAAGGTGAAAATGGTCAGGTCCTGTTCGCGGCCGAGGCGCTCGGTGCAGCTCACCAGTTCCGGGATCAGACTTTTGGGCACCACCACGTCCTCGCTGATCTTGTCGGGCTTGAGGCTAAAGGCGGCCGGGGAAACGGAACGGCGGGCGGCCCAGAGTTGTTCCGCTTCTTCCCGGGATCGAGCGTGTCTGGTTTCGATCACCCCGGATTGGTCATTTAAAAAATCATTGAGCCGTCGGCCGGTGACGGCCAAGGTTTCGGGATCGCCGTCCAGCTCAATGAGCAGCAGGGCGCCGGTTGTCTCCGGCAGGGGGAAGGGCAGTTTGTGGTTAACGATGGCGATGGCGGTCCGGTCGAGATACTCCAGGGTGCAGGGGGTGAGCCGGCCGAGAATCTTGGCGACCAGGCCGGTGGCCGCCCCCATGTCGGGGCAGAGCACGAGAAAGGTTTCCCGCCCGGCCGGGGCGGCAATCAGCTTGACAATGATCTTGGTGATTACGGCCAGGGTGCCTTCCGAGCCGACCAGCAGCCGGGTAAGATCGTAGCCGACCACCCCCTTGGCGGTGCGGACCCCGGTGGTGATCACCCGGCCGTCGGCCAGCACCGCCTCCAGGCCGAGGACGTAGTCGCGGGTCACCCCGTACTTGACGGCACTGGGGCCGCCGGCGCACTCGGCCACGTTGCCGCCCATGGTGCAGAACTTGTAGCTGGCCGGGTCGGGCGGGTAGTAAAGGCCGACCTCGGCCGCTGCCTGGCGGAGCTCCCCGGTGATGACCCCCGGTTCGACCACCGCGATTTGGTTGGCCGCATCGATCTCGATAATTTTGTTCATCCGGCTCATGGCCAGGACCAGGCCGCCGGCCACGGGCAACGCGCCGCCGGTCATGCCGGTGCCCGCCCCCCGGATCACCACCGGCAAAATCTCGGAATTGGCCAGTTGCATGATCTGGCTGATTTCGTGGGTGGAGCCGGGAAAGGCTACGGCCGAAGGGATAAATTCGCGGCCGGTGCCGTCGTAGGAGTAGCAGAGCAACTCTTCCTTGGCGGTGGTGATCTGGTCGGCGCCGACAATGGCGCTGATTTTTTTGATGATTTTTTGGTCCACGAAGCGCTCTTATTTTGAAAAAGAGGTTTAACGTAAAAAAATATATAAATTCACAGGCTAACTTATTATAACTAGTGAGGTTGACTTGCCGTAAAGGTAGGTTTCAGTATGTTTTTTTTATGTTGAAGCATGATAAAGCTTTTTCATGCTTCAGTAAGCAAATATTTGGGAAATAACATGAAAAATAAAATTCGTCTGGCCCTGATTGCCGGAGGCCGCTCCGGCGAGCGGGAGGTATCCCTGGCCGGGGCCGCGGGAGTGGTCAAGGCCCTTGACCCTGATAAATATGATGTGAGCCGTTATGATCCGGCCACCGATCTGGCTCGGCTTGCCGCGGATGCCGCCAAGATTGACGTGGCTTTTATCCTTCTGCATGGCCCCCTGGGCGAGGACGGCACCATGCAGGGCTTTCTCGATTTGCTCAATATCCCCTACCAGGGATCAGGGGTGTTGGGCAGCGCCCTGGCCATGGATAAGAATCTGGCCAAGGTTCTTTATCGCCATGGCGGCCTGACCGTGCCCGATTGGCAGATGGCAACGGCCGCCGACGTGGGGGATCCATCCCGCTTGTTGGCAAAAATCACGCTGCCGGTGGTGATCAAACCGATCAGGCAGGGGTCGAGCCTGGGCATGAGCATTGCCGCCACGCAAGAGGAGCTGGGCAAGGGGCTGGCGCTGGCTTTTTCCTATGATTCCGAGGTGATGGTTGAGCAGTTTATCAAGGGCCGGGAGATCACCGGCGGGGTGCTGGGTAACGATGAGTTGGCCGCCCTGCCCATTGTCGAGATTATTCCAGGGGATGAGTATGCCTTTTTTAACTATGAGGCCAAGTATCAGCCCGGCGCGTCAAGGGAGGTCTGCCCTGCGGAGCTCCCCGAGGAGATCGCCGCCCGGGCCCGGCAGATTGCCCTGGCCGCCCATCGGATTTTAAAGCTTGCCGGCTACAGCCGGACGGATATGATCGTGGCCGGCGATGAGATCTATGTGCTCGAGACCAACACCATCCCCGGAATGACCCCGACCAGCCTGCTGCCCCAGGCCGCCGCGGCTTATGGCCTTTCTTTTTCCGCCTTGCTTGATCGGTTGATTGCCCTGGCCCTGGAGAATGGGAACTAATTATTTGCGGGCGGGTTCGAGTGAGGATGCTGAAAGATCAAGAATAGTTTGGGAACTATTTGGTAATGGCCTTATTACTTTGCTATACTGAAAATAAATGGACTTAGCTCGCTTGTCCAGATCGCCTTTCCTTTAACGGCAAACCTTTATTTCGGTGTCTTTTGTGTCTGACTGTCCACGCCAGGAAAACGGCTACACGGCCTTGATCATCGAGGATGATCCTGCGATTGCCCTTCTGCTGGAAGCGCTGGTCGAGGAGCATGGCTATGGGGTGACGATTTGCCCGGACGCGGAAAGCGGCTGGGCGCATTTTGAGAAAAATCAGGTCCATCTCCTGCTGGTCGACTGGATGTTGCCCGGGATGAACGGGGTTGATTTTTGTGAAAAAATAAAAGCAACCGATCGCGGCAAGTATCTCACCATTTTGATGAGTTCAGTCAAAAGTGACCCGGAAGACATGGCCAAGGCCGTCAACGCCGGGGTCAACTTTTTCATGGTAAAACCTATTAAAAAGGAGATCCTCGATGTCTGGCTCTCTGCCGCCTCCAAGCACATCGACGATTGCCTTAAGCGCGAGGCCGATGATCTGGCCTTTATTTTCCAAAAGCAGGCCCTGGAAGATTATAACGAGCAGCTGGAAGAGGCCATCGGTCGGGCCAATCAGATGGCGGTTGATGCGGAAAGAGCCTATATCGAGGTTAACCAGATTTTTAAGACCGTCGCCGGCGGGATCCTGTTTATTGATACGGATTTTAATCTGATTCGCTGCAACGATTCTTTTCTGGAGATGGCCAACGCCAGCTGGGAGGAGGCGCAGAGTTGCAAGTGTTACGATGTGTTCCGCTCCTCTTTATGTGATACCGAAAATTGCCCCTTGCAAAGGATCAAAAAAAATCCCCGGCGGATAGAGGGTGAAATCGAAAGGGCGAAGGGCGATGGCGAATCTTCGTTCTACCATCTAATTACCACCCCGTTCAAAGGGCTTGACGGCGACCTGATCGGGATTGTCGAGCATATTACCGATGTTACCGCCCGGGTCAAGGCCGAGCGGGCCTTGATTGAAAGTGAACGCCGTTATAAGGAGCTCAGTATTATTGATGAGCTGACCCAGCTCTATAACAAGCGTTATTTTAATAACGAATTGCCCCTTGAGGTGGAGCGGGCCAGGCGCTATCAACATCCGTTGTCCCTGCTGCTCATGGATATTGATAATTTCAAGCACCATAACGATACTTACGGCCATGCCGACGGGGATAAGGTTCTGGAACGGCTTGGCAGGGTGGTGGTTTCCGCCCTGCGGGTCAATGATGTGCCCTGCCGCTATGGCGGCGAAGAGTTTACCGTTATTCTGCCTGATACCTGTGGGGAAAACGCCATGGTGGTTGCGGAGCGGATCCGTGAAAATTTTGCCGCCGAGATTTTTTGCCCCAATCCCGAAGAAGAGGTTCGTAAGACGGTGAGTATCGGCGTTACCCAATATATTCCGGGCGAAGAGGAAGAAAGCTTTCTGGCGCGGGCCGACGGCAATATGTATCAGGCCAAACAGAGCGGTAAGAACAGGAGTGTTTTAAAGTAAGGGGCAGCGGCCCTGTTAGATTTTCAGGCAAACCGATAAAGCAAGTTCCTCTCGTCAGTCTCTCCCTCCCCCTCTCACTTCCCGTTAAAATTTCTTGGCAAAATAGGGCTGCAGGACTTCCGGCACCCGGATGCTGCCGTCCGCCTGCTGGTAGTTTTCATAGATGGCGGCCAGGGTTCGGCCCACGGCCAGGCCGCTGCCGTTCAGGGTATGGACCAGGGCGCTTTTTTTCTCGCCCTTGGGCCGGTAGCGGATCCCGCCCCGGCGGGCCTGGAAATCACCGAAGTTGGAGCAGGAGGAGATCTCCCGGTATTGGTCCTGCGCCGGCATCCAGACCTCGATATCATAGGTCTTGTTGGCGGAAAAGCCCAGGTCGCCGCTGCAGAGCTGCACCACCCGGTAGGGCAGCTGCAGGAGCTGGAGCACCTCTTCGGCATCGGCCAGCAGCTGTTCCAGTTCGTCGGCGGAGTTCTCCGGGGTGGTGAACTTGACCAGCTCCACCTTGTCGAACTGGTGTTGGCGGATCAGCCCCCTGGTATCCTTGCCGTAAGAGCCGGCCTCGGACCGGAAGCAGGGGGTGTAGGAGGTGTATTTGATCGGCAGATCTTTTTCCGCCAGGGTTTCGTCCCGGTGCAGGTTGGTGATCGGCACCTCGGCGGTGGGGATCATCCACAGGTCCCAGTTCTGGATCCGGAACAGATCTTCCTCGAATTTGGGCAGCTGGCCGGTGGCGGTCATGGTGGCGGAGTTGACCAAAAAGGGCGGCAGCACCTCGGTGTAGCCGTGTTTTTCGGTGTGCAGATCCAGCATGAAGTTGGTGAGGCTGCGCTCAAGCTTGGAGGCGAAGCCCTTGAGCACCGCAAAGCGGGCGCCGGAGAGTTTGGCCGCCCGTTCAAAATCGAGGGAGCCGTCCGCCTCGCCCAGTTCGTAATGGGCCTTGGGCGCAAAGTCAAACTGGGGCCGCTCCCCCCATTTTTTTATCTCTTTGTTGTCCTGGTCGCTGTTGCCGAAGGGCACCGAGTCGTCACAGATATTGGGGATGGTCATGACGATATCATTAAGACTGGCTTCGATGCCGGTCAGCGCTTCTTCGATTTCCTTGATCCGGTCGCCGATCAGGCGCACCTCTTCCATGGCCGCCTCGGCATTTCCCCCGGCTTTTTTAAGGGCGCCGATCTCCTGGGACATGGTTTTGCGTTTGTTGCGCAGGGATTCCACCTCGGAAAGATGCTCCCGTCTTTTGAGGTCAATGGCGGAAAATTCGTCAATGCGGGCATCGGCAATCCCGCGGTGTTTCAATTTGGCTTTGACAAGATCAAGGTTTTCCCGGATAAAACGCAACTCAAGCATAGGTGGTCTCTTCTGTTATGTCGTTGGTGAGGGTGAAAAAATAAGCGACGGATATTAAGGGCTTTTTATCATGGCCCTGTTGATAAATCAAGGGGGCAGGCCGCTTTCACAGCGGGGCAAGCAGTCTGAGGTTAACCATGGAGGACGGGGCCAGTCCCCGGCGATGGGCCGGAATATGGATGATACTGTTGGCCGGTTCAAGATTACGGGCCGGGCGTACCATCAGCTTTTGCCCGGCAATCTTGGCCACCGCGCCCTTGAGGTTCATAACCCCCTTTTTCTTGATCACAATTTCCTCGGTGAGCATGGCGCGGCGGACTGCCGACAATGGCGTGGCGCAGCCCTGCATTTTTTTAAGAGCGGGTTTGACCAGTTCGTGGAAGAGCAGGAAGACGGCGGGCGGCGGGCCGGGCAGGGCAAAGACCGCTTTATTGCCGTAGATCCCGAACATGGTGGAGCGGCCGGGACGCACGGCCAGGTCGTGGTAAAGGGTTTTGATCCCGATCTGGGCAAAGGCCTGGGGCAGCAGGTCGTATTTGCCCGGGCCCATGCCGCCGGTGGTGATAATGATGTCGGCCGGCCCCTGCAGGATGTCCTTGAGGCTATTCACAATTTTTTCTAGCTTATCCGCCACCAATCCCATGTCCTGGGGGCGGGCGCCGGCATCCTTGGCCAGGGCGGCGAGCAGATAGCGGTTGCCGCCGATGATCTGGCCGGTTTCCGGGGTGGCATTCGTTTCGAGCAGTTCGCTGCCGGTGCAGAGAATGGCCATGTTCGGCCTTCTGACGGCGGCAAGGCTGTTGATGCCGCTCTCGGCCAGCAGGGCCAGGTGCTGGGGGGCGATGGGCGCGCCGGCCCGGACGATGGTCTGTCCTTTTTTCAGGTCGGCGCCCCTGTGCCGGATAAAGGCGCCGGGTTTGGGCGCCAGGCTGATCATGGCCTGATGGCGGTCGCTCTTGCAGCGCTCCACCTGCACCACCTGATCGGCGCCCGGCGGGATGGCGCCGCCGGTCATGATCCGGATGGCCGCGCCGCGGCTGAGTCTGGGCAGCTCCGTGCAGCCGGCGGCCACTTCGCCGATGATCGCCAGGCGGACCTCTTCGCGGCTTTTTTTCAAATCGCGGCTGTTGACGGCAAAGCCGTCCATGGCCGAGCGGGGAAAAGCGGGCACCGAGCTGGGCGCGGTGAGGGCGGCGGCCGCCACCCGGTTGTTCGCTTTGCTCAAGGGGATGTTTTCCGCAGCCAGGGTGGTGACTTGGCTGAGGATCAGTTTCTGGGCGGCGCTTAAGGTAAGGGGCGGCATGGCGTTAATCGTTTCCCCCGCTGATCGCGTGCAGGTCATGCTGGCGGTTGATGTTGTGGAAGCAGCTCAGGTCGGGGACAATGGCGAGGATCTCTTGTTCGGTTACCCTGCGGACCTTGAGCAGCTCAAAGAGCAGGCCGATTTTTCTTTTGCCCTGTTGCAGCAGCTCGGTGATCACCGGCAGGGCTGTTTGGGCGTAGACCGCGTAAAGGGGCTCCGGCCCATCCGGCAACCAGGGCAGGATGATGTCCCACTCGCCTTCGATTGCGCAGAGATGGCGGATCAGCGCCGGGTTGAGCAGGGGCATGTCGCAGCCGCAGACAAAGGCGCGGGGCTGGTTGATGCTTAATAGCGCGGCCTGGATCCCGGCCAGGGGGCCGCAATCGCGGTGGAGGTCGCCGGTCATCGGCCAGTTAAGAAACTCATACTCGGCCGGGGTATTGGTGATCAGCAGTTGGTCGGCAAACAGCGGGGTGAGCCGGTCGGCGATGCGCTGGATCAGCGGGGTGCCCTGATAGTCGGCCAGGGCCTTGTTGCGGCCGAAGCGGCTGGATTTGCCGCCGGCCAGGATCACGGCGGAGACTTGGTCAATCATCCTGCGCTCCTTTGCGGATGGTGATCACGATTTCTTCCGCCTGTTCGCAGCCCTTCAGGGACTTGGTCATCCCGGTGACCGCCTGGCGGATGAAGCTCTCCACAAAGGAGTTGAGGGCAATCGGTTGATTGTTGACCAGCAGGGTGGTTTTCTGTTTGGGAAAGGGCTTGATGAATCTCTCCACGAGAAAGTCGGCCAGTTTTGCGGCATCATTAATGTCAAAACAGGGCAGCTCCGAGCCGAGTTCCACATCGCTGACCATGGCCACCCAGGACGCATCGCGGCCGGCAAGCGGGTCCGGGTGCAGAGCCCGGCGATGGACCTCGATTTTGGGCAGGGCCAGGCGCTTGTAGCCTTCGGCAATTACCAGATCGACATCATGGTAATAGCGGCCCACCAGCTCTTCGAGGGAGCTGTCGTGGTCGACGTCGCGGATCACCCCGAGGCCGGTGGGCGAGGAAAGGGCCACGGTATGGGCGCCCGCCTGTTTATGGCGCCAGGTGTCCTTGCCGGGTTTGTCCATCTCAAACTCATGGACATGGTGTTTGATGGTGCCGATGCGAAAGCCTCGTTTGGCGAGCTCCGGGATCAGTTTTTCCAAAAGGGTGGTCTTGCCGCTGTCCGGCTTGCCGATCAAGGTAACAATAGGGGGCATGGTTGTGATTCCTTAAGGTTAACGTCAGCCGGGAGGCCAGTTCATGGCGCGGCCGCCGAGAACATGCATATGGAGATGGAAGACGGTCTGCCCGGCCTCGGGACCATTGTTCATAACCAGCCGAAATTGCTCAACCCCGTTTTCTGCGGCCAGTTTTGCCCCCATGCGGATCACCTTGCCAACCAGCGCTTCATCGGCGCCGGCGACCTCGGCCGGGCCGCTGATATGCTTTTTGGGAATGACCAGAAAATGTTTCGGGGCCTGGGGGCTCAGATCCCAGAAGGCCAGGATGTCATCATCCTCATAAAGTTTATTGGCCGGGATGTCGCCCTTTATGATCTTGCAGAAAATACAGTCGCTGCTCATCTATCTCTCCTTAAAAATTCATCGGACAAGAATTATTCCTAAAAAGCAGGATAATGGGCCGCCCCTTATCTGTCAAACCTAAAGCGCTGCCCTTGGGGCGGGAGGGGGTGATTTGGCAAAAAAATATCAGCAACTGCAAAAATATTGTGTATATTCCTGGCCGGATGTCCAATTCGACCATGATCAAGATAATCTTGGAGGAGATATAAGATGCGGCAGTTTTTGCTTGATGAACTCAGCGATGATGAGATCAATAACCTCGAGTCCTACCTGAAGCGGACCTTGAAGCAGGCCCCCATGGAGGGCGTGTTCTGGCTGACGGTGCCCGATGATCTTTGGGCCGAGGCCCAGCAGGGCCACGATGACTGCGGCCCCTTTTATTTCGGGATCGAGCTGGACCGTAATCTGGGCCGCAATAAATTTATCGCCGAGTTCCTGGTCCGCAGCGAGTCCAACCTGCATTGCACCTGTATCAGCTATGCCACCAGCGCCCAGCGTGGGTTTTTACTTAATTTTATCGATACCATGCTGGCCGAGGAGCATATCAAGGCATAAGCAAAATCTGATCGCGAATTTTTCGCGAATAACTTCGCTCCCACAAAAAAAACAGTCCCGAGCCGGCCCCATATCGCAGCCATTTGTAAGTGGGGTGCCGATTAGCGATAAACATAAAAAAAGAGGCCGTTCCTTAAAAAAAGAACGGCCTCTTTCGGTCTAACCCAAAAAGCTTATTTGCGGCTTACCACCAGCAAATGGTCTGGTCGGCATCAAACACCATGTCAACCAGCTTGTCGTAGTCAGGGGCGTCTACGTTGAGGTCGAAGCTCTGAGCTTCGCGACCCTCGGAAACGATCTCAACCAGTTTCTTGGTGTCATCGCTTGGGGCGGAACGGTATACATTCAAGAGTTTCATCTGAATACTCCTTGTTTGGATTCAGTCTGTAATGAACTTAGCTTTTATCGGCACGCATAATGCCGTAGGGCACAATGATGTCCATTTCGCGAAGCTGTTTGCCGATCTCTTCCAGAGAGATTTTGGTCAGGCCGTGTTTTTCCACGTTTTCGTCAACAGTGGTGTACACCTCGCCTTCCATGTCACGAACCCACTCGATGTTCTCTTTGTGGTAATCGCTCAACTCGGGAAGCTCGTTGTTCATTACATATGCATATGAGTACATGTTCTCGACAGCCAAGCCCAGCACCGAGCGGATACCGTCCAGGGTGTACTCTTTGTTAACCAACATAAATCCTACTTTCTTTGACATGTTCCTCTCCTTATAAAGTCAAGTAGCAGTCGTAATCTTCAACGATTTCGCCATGCTGTGCCTGGGTAGCCATGTTTTTGGCTTCAAGGCCCTTGGGGATATCGGTGATGTCGTAGCCGGCGTTTTTGTAGCTGTCAACGCAGATGGATACGTCGTCGGCGATTTCGCATAATTGGGCGAACTGTCCGCATTTGGTCAGGTGAACGCCATACCAGCTGAAAAATACCTTTACCTTGGAACCTTTTGCTTTGGCAGCCTTGGTAATCCCCATGACGTGACGCATGTTCTGGGGAGAGGTAACAAATATACCTACACTTTTAGCCATTTTTTGCCTCCTGCTTTTAAAAAAATATCATCACATCCCAACGTGTATGAAATGTGATGAATCTATTTTAGAGAAAATTACTTATTTTTTCTCGATATAGAAGCGGAAGAAGCCTGAGTCTTCTTTTTCGCCAAGATAGTTGTGACCGGAACGTGAACACCAGCCGGGCAGGTCGTTTCTTGAACCCGGGTCGGTGCCGAGAATCTCAAGGATCTCGCCGGCGTTGATCTTGTCCATCTCTTTTTTGGTCCGCAACAGAGGCATCGGGCAGCTCAGACCTTTAGCATCAAGGGTACGGGTCGGTTTGATATCATCCGCGGCTATTTTGATATCGTCGCTCATAGTTTCCTCCTAAATAAGGTTAAATAGTGACTAGGTTACATACTGAAAAGATCCTGCGGTCAGCAGGCTATAACTCCTTATCCCCAGGTGTTTTTCCGGGGAGTGATTCGCGTAAAAAAGTCTGAAAAAACGGTATACAACGTACGATCTGTACCAATATTCAATAGCCGTGTCAAGGGAATTATGAATAGCTGTTCATAGGCGATCATGGATGAAAAAGGCGTGTGGGAATCAGCTTTGCGGCCCGTTTGTTTTCAACTGAAAAGCATGGGTTAGCGGGATATTTTTGTGCAGGGAAAATGATTTTTCCAAACTTGACAAAATTTCGCGGCGCGATTAAAGGACGTTATTCTGAATCGTAATTTTAGTACGGGAATCTGAATATGGATTTCCGGTCTTAAAGTAACTGAGTGTTTTGAAGTTGTTGAATGCATTTTTAATCTGGGGAGAGGAGGACTTGCATGAGTGAGCAGAGTGTTTTGGGCAGTAAGATGAGCGATCTTTACAAGAAGCTATGTAAAGATGAGTGGGATGCGGTAACTTCGGGCATCATTGTTGCCTTTTTCAGTGTTCTGATCCTTGCCTGGATGCGTCCTTGGGGTGCGGTGGGTGCGATCAGGAACTGGGGCGAGTGGATTATTTACGGCTCCGGCATGTGGGAGACCCTTAACCTGTGGGATGCGGACGCTCCGTCAAGCGCGTTGATAAACTCCGGGTCGGTTATCGGTATCGGTTTTGTGGTCGGCGCCTTTTTGTCGGCTAACCTGGGTGATAACTTTGATATCCGGTTCCCGCCGGTTCTTGAGATCGTCAAAGGCGTGATTGCCGGTCTGCTCATGGGCGTCGGTTCCGCTTTTGCCGGCGGTTGTAACGTCGGCGGTATGTACAATGCCATCGGCAACCTGGCGGCCAATGGCTTTGCCATGTGGCTGGGTCTGGTTTTGGGCGTTGTTCTCGGGCTTAAATATATTTACTGGGAGATGGAGAATATCACCTGGGGCTCCGGTGGCGCTAAAACCATTGAGTTCCCCGTGCCCCTGCGCCGGGTGCTCGCTGTTGTCGCCTTGGCCGGTTTGATCTGGGGCGCCTGTAAGTACAGTGATATGGATGCCTATGACGGCATGCTCAGCGGCGTTCTGCTGATTGCCGCCGCGTTGGGCTACACCATGCAGCGTGGCCGCTGGTGTATGGTTCAGGGTTTCCGTGAGCCGCACATGACCGGTGATTATAAAATGGCCAAAGGGGTTATGGTCAGTATTCTTCTGCTCAGCATTGGTATTGCCGTTCTCAAATACACCGAACTTCGGCCTGTTGCTCATTACGTGCGCGGAACCTTTGGCTGGGGTGCAGTGTTCGGCGGCTTTATTTTCGGACTTGGCGCCATGTTTGCCGGCGGTTGCGGTTCCGGTACCCTTTGGCGGGTCGGCGAAGGCCAGGTCAAACTCTGGATCGTGGTGCCTTTCTTCGGCGTGTCCAATGCCATCATGACCGCGCTCATGAAAGAATGGGAGTGGGAGGGAACCGCCGACCAAGCCGGCGTGCTCGGGCAGTGGATCTATATGCCGGACACCGTCCTCGGTTATGGCGGCACCATCGCCTTGATCGCCTTGGCCATGGGCCTGTGGTATCTTTTTGTCAGCTGGAACGAGGATACCGGTAAGTTCATCGTCGAGATGTAATTTAGCCTGCGGCCTGTATCGCGGGCCTCAAGTTCTAAAAGATCAAACGCGCACCTTTTGCCTGCGGGCTGGAGGGTGCGCGTTTTTTTTTGTTTTTATTATTGCCGGTAAATTCCGTTATTTTCTTGACATGGCCCGGCGCTGGGCATAGCATTTAACTGATTATCCTTGTTACTTTGTTGAATAGCCTATAGTTATTTGGTAATTATTTTGTTAAATAAACCTTATGGTTGAATCACTATCCGGGCTTCACCAGCATATCTCTCTTTCCTTGGGTAAACTCCTCGATCCCGGCGAAATTATCGCCATTGTCGATGACGATGCCGCTATCCGAGAACCGCTCAAATCATATTTTGATGAACACGGCCTGGCTGTTGAAGAGTGCGTCTGCGCGGCTGATCTTTTACGTCTTCTCGAACACCGTAATGTTGCCCTGGTGCTGTTGGATATCGGCTTGCCCGATGAAACCGGCCTGACCATCCTGCCCAAGATTGTCGATGCCTATCCTGACGTTGCGGTGGTTATGCTCACCGGGGTTGCGGATCTCCAGGTCGCGGTGGACTGCATGCGTAAGGGGGCCGCTGATTATCTCTCCAAGCCGGTTAAGTTTGAAGACATTTTCCATGTGGCCAAAAAGGCCCTTGAGAAACGCCGCCTCATCTTTGAAAATCGCAAATATCAAGAAGAGCTGGAAGAGGCCCATTTTCGGATTCAGTTGTTGCATCAGCTCTCGATGAAGATGAATACGGTTTACTTGAGCACCGTTGAGCTGGATCAGATCCTGCGCGCCATCCTGGTGGGGATCACCGCCAATGAGGGGTTGGGTTTTAATCGGGCTTTTTTGGCGATGTTTGACGATGATGGGCAGGTGCTGCGGGGGAAAATGGCGATCGGCCCCGGTTGTCGCGAGGAAGCGGGTCGGGTTTGGCAGGAGATGGAGTCTAACTCCCTTAACTTTTTAGAGATTGTCGATAAGATGCGCCAGGGGTGCGACACCATGGACACCGTGGTTAACTCCATTGTGCGCGCCCTGGAGATCCCGGTTTCTGACAAGGAAAACATCCTGATCAAGTCGTCGCTTGATCGGCGCAGCATCAAGGTTTCATCCGAGAACGGCAGTGTCCCCGTGCCCATGGAGCGTCGCAGACTCAACGCCCATGGCAATAGATACGGGGTCGATGATCGAAGTTATTTCGACAGGCGGGAAAGCGATGCGGACGCCCAGGCGAAGCCTTCGGTGCCTTTTGATCTGATCAATCTCTTTGATGAAGATACCTTTGTCGTTGTTCCTCTTTACTCGCCGGGCCGCTCCTTCGGGGTGATCATCGCCGACAACTATATTACCCGGCGGCCTATTCTCGACAGCCATGTCAGCGCCCTGGAGCTTTTTGCCAGCCAGGCGAGTCTGGCCATCGAGCAGAGCCATCTGTATTTTGAGATGGAAGAAAAGATTGACGAGTTGGAGGCGGTTAACGAGGAGCTTGACCGCAGCAAGGATCTGCTGGTCGAGGCGGAGCGTTATTCCGCCCTTGGTCACATGGCGGCCCAGCTCGTCCATATCATCCGCAACCCGATCACCTCCATCGGCGGCGTTTCCCGGATTCTCAGCAAAAAGGTTGAAGATGAGGAGTGGAAGAAATATCTTAATGTAATTATCAGTGAAACCGGCAGGCTGGAATCGACCCTGGAGGATCTTTTTGATTTTGTCGGGCAGGGCGCGATCCAGCAGGAGTCGATTCCGGTGTGTGCGACCATCCGCAAAATCGCCATGCTCCTGCAGTCGACCATGGTTAAATCCGGGGTCACCTGGGAGCTGGAGTGGGAGGGGGATGATCCCGTGATCCAGGGCGATCTCCACCAGATCCGCCAGGTATTTATTCATTTGCTTAAAAATGCGGTCGAGGCCATGCCGGAAGGGGGCAAGGTTACCATTGTTCCCGAGTTGCAGGGCGACCGGGTGGTTATCTCCGTGATCGACACCGGTCTCGGCATTCCGGAAAATTACCTGGGCAAGGCCAAGGACCCGTTTTTTACCACCAAGACCTATGGCACCGGCCTGGGGCTGACCCTGGTCGAGCAGATTATTGCGGCCCACGGCGGCACTTTTACCCTTACCCCCAATGTCGGCGGCGGCATGGTGGCCAGGGTGGTTTTTCCCCTCTATTGATTTTTCTTCCGGCTTAAACGATGACAGTGAGGCACAGGGTTGATGAAGATCGGTGAGCCATCAGGCCCGAAGGATGTTCGCCCAGCTCGGGGGGGCGCCCAGGGTTCATCCTTGCCGAGTGGCCCGGCTGGCGCGAAACCGGACTTAGTCGCCGGGCAGCTGGTCAAGGGGCAGGTGGTCGGCTTTAGCCGCGAGGGTAATCTCCTGCTTGAGATCAACGGGCAGAGGGTGGAGGCGAAAGCGCAGCTCCCCCTTGCCCTGGGAAGCAGTTTCTGGCTGGAGGTCAAACAGACCGAGCCGCTGCCCTTTCTCGCTTTGGCTGATAAGAAAGGGGCGGTTCAGGAGTTTTTACAGCAGTTTTTTTCCGATCCCGGGGCCATGGGGCGGGGGCTGCGCAGTCTGCTCACTCTGGCCGAGCTGGTTGGCCAAGGCGGCGCGAGCAAAGAGGGGCAGGCGGAGCTGCTGCAAAATTTTGCCCAGGCGGCGGTGGGCCGCGAGGCTGACCCGGCCCAGCTCATCCGCTGGTTGTCGCTGCTCGGGGCAGGCGGCCCTGCCGGCGGTTTAGCGGACAGGCTGGGGCAATTGCCGGCAAGCCCGGAGCCCCAAGGCGGGATGGCTGACCAGCTCAACCTGCCGGCGATCCAGAAGCTAGCCGTGCTCTTTGATCTGCAACATGAGCTGAACTCCCTGCCTGCTCCCGGCAATCAACCCCTCTCCTTATTGTTTCCTTGTTTTTTTGCCTTGAATGAAGGGGCGGGGCAATGGCTGTTTACCCTGGAGCGGCAGAATGGGGCCGAGGGGGAAGCGGGCTATAACCTGGCCTTTTTTCTGGAGATGAGCCGGGTTGGGGAGGTGGAGATCAGGCTCAAGGTCAAGGGCGAGGCGGTCAGCGGTGAGGTGGTGGTGGGCAGCGAGAAGGCCAGGGATCATTTTCGCGGTCAACTTGGCGAGCTGGAAGCCCTGCTTGGCGGCTTGGGCTATGAGCCGGTGGTCTTCAGTTGCCGGGTTGGCGTAACCGGCCTGTTGCCGGAGTTGAAAAGCGCGGTGGAAGAGGCGGTTCGCCTTGCGCCGGTGCGGGTTCTTGATCTCAAGGTGTGATGTTTACCTGTCGGGCGTCTGCTCGGCGGCGTCCTGTTTGTCTCTGGTTGAGTTTCCCCTGAGCAGTGAAGCTATTACCCCGATAATGCCGGTGATCCCTGCGCCGCAAAAGGCGTTTTTTAAGGCGACCATAAAGGCGTCGGTGTGGTTGCCGGTGAAGTCTTTCATGTCCAGACCGTTGGTGAGGCTGCCGAAGTAGAGGGAAAAGAGCAGCGCCGCCTGGGCGATGCCGAGCAGCATCCCGAGGTTGCGGGCGGTGGCGAGCAGGGCCGAGGCGGCGCCGGCCTGGGTTTTCCCGGCTTTGGCCAGGATCGAGGCGCTGTTGGGGGAGAGGAACATGGCCTGGCCGAAACCGAGCATGACCAGACGGGCGGCGATATCAAGCGGCGTGCTTGTCGGTTCAAGCCGGGTGAGGAGGAAGACGCCGCAGGTTGCCACGGCCAGGCCCAGGGTGGTTAGCAGCCTGGCCCCCACATAGTCGGAGAGCCAACCGGCAACCGGACCCACCACCAGAATCGAAGAGGGGATCGCCAGCATGACCAGGCCGATCTGGGACGGCGGCAATTGCAGGATGCGGTCCAGGTAAAAGGGGGTGAGCATGATCACCGCGAAAAGGACGGCAAAGGAGAGGGTGGCGCTGAGGATGGCCATGCTGAAATAACGTTTTTTAAAGAGTTCCAGGTGCAGCAGCGGATGGGGGACCATGGTCTCGATTTTGATGAAGCAGGCCAGGGCCAGGCCGCCCAGGATAAAGGCGGTCACCAGTTTGGCGGCCGACCAGTCGACGGCGGTGGCATGGGTGATGGCCATGGAAAACAGGATCAGGGCCGCGGCCCAGCTCAGGGCGCCGAGCCAGTCCAGGGGGGAGGAGAAATGCTTGACCGGGCCGGGCAGGTGGTTGAAGGCCAGCACCGCAAAAACCAGGCCGATGGGGACGGTGATCAGAAACAGGGCGTGCCAGGAATAAAACTCCAGCAGCACCCCGCCCAGGCTCGGCCCGCTCATCAGGCCCAAGGAAACCGCCACTCCGATCAGGCCCAGACCCCGGCCCAGCTGCTCCTTGGGAAAGGTTTCCTTGATGATCGCCGGGCCGGTGGCCATCATCATCGCCGCGCCCAGGGCCTGGACCAGGCGGGAGAAGATCAGGATCAACAGCGAGGGGGAGTAGGCGCAGGCCAACGAGCCGAGGCCAAAGGTCAGCATCCCCGAGGTGTAGATCTTGCTCCGGCCCAGCCGGTCGGAAAGATGGCCCCAGAAGAGCAGGGAGGCGGTGATGGTGAGCAGGTAAATCATCACCACCCATTCCGTGTTTTTAAGGCTGCTGTGGAAATCCTTCATGATGGTGGGCAGGGCGATGTTGACCATCGAGCTGTCCAGGGTGGACATGAAAACGCCCATTGCCACGATCAGAAAGGTGAGCCATTTATTTTTTGCTTGAGGCAAGATGCGATCCTGTTGCGTTATAAGAATGGAGTGCTATGATTTTTTTAGGCTAGTTGCCTGTGGAAACGATCAGTCCGGTTGCGAGAGCAACGCCGCCATTAAGCCTCAGGGGCGGTTGTGGCGGTAAACCAGTTTAAACCAAGCGCTTTGATCCTGCAAAGAGGATTTACGCTATATTTCAAAGGGGAAGAAATGAAAAGGATAGAGCAGTGCCTGAAAAAGTGTGGCGATCCGGAACTTGGAGAGATTTTGCGGGTTGCCGCCTGCGGCGCCCTGGCGGCCGGGGCGGTGCTCCGGGAGCTGTATGATAAGCCCCATCAGGTAACCCACAAGGGGAGCATCGATCTGGTGACCGAGGCGGATGTGGCTGCCGAAAAAAAGGTGCTGGCCATCCTGGACGGCTATTCCGCGCAGATTGCGGTGCTGGCCGAAGAGTCGCAATCTGTCTATGCCGGGGCGCCCACCGGCCCGGTCTGGATTATCGATCCCCTGGACGGCACCACCAATTTTGCCCATGGCTTCCCGAGCTTTGCGGTGTCCATTGCCTATGCGGTCGGCGCCGAGAGTCGGGTCGGGGTTATCTATGCGCCGATGAGCGATGAATTGTTCTGCGCGGTTCAAGGGGCCGGGGCCTGGCTCAACGGCAAGCAGATCAAGGTGTCCGCCGTTGGCGAGCTGAAAGGCTCCCTGCTGGCCACCGGCTTTCCCTATGCCATCGAGCAGGAGGTGGACGGGGTGGTGGCGATCCTCAAGAGGTTTCTCACCCGCAGCCAGGGGATCAGAAGGGCCGGAGCCGCAGCCATGGATCTGGCCTATCTGGCCTGCGGCCGGCTGGACGGCTTTTGGGAGATCAACCTCAAGCCCTGGGACACGGCGGCCGGCATACTGCTGGTGACCGAGGCCGGGGGCAGGTTGACCGATTTTGCCGGCGGGCCGTATTCGCCATATAAGAGTGAGCTGCTGGCCAGTAATGGAAAGCTGCATGAGGAGATGGTGGATGGGTTGCGGGAGTTTAGTCGGGTTTGAGTAGGGGATTTATTTCTTATGCGTTAAGTTGGCCTCAATCACAGTGTTTTGTAGATATGTTGACCTTAAGAATGATCAAAAAATAAATCTGTCTCTTTTTTCGTGCCTTTTTCTTGTCCACATAAAAAAACTTCCACTACTGGCCAAACCTTATCAGTAAGCAAATATTTTTTTAGGGTGGGACACTATTTGTCCCACCCTAAGTGTTATCATGTGGGTATGAGGTAAAAAAAATCAGGAGAACAGCAATGGAAACAACAACATTTTTTGAAATTTTAGGAACATCAGGGTCGATCATAATTTGTGCGAGCGGCATTCCACAGATTATTAAGACATATCAGACAAAAAGCGCAGGTGATTTCAGCATGATGTATCTTGCAATTCTGCTTTTAGGGATGACAATGCTGGAATTCTATTCACTTTACTCAGGAGACTTTGTTTTTATTTTCGGAAATAGTCTATCTATGCTGATAACCTGCATCCTTTTATTCTTTTGTTTTAAATATTCAAAAAGAGAGGTGAAAGGGATGCCTATCAGCCTGTCGGAATAAAACTTTTTTAAAAGAAATAAGCTCTCCTGGGGTGAGCGATAAACCTAACCTTATTGTGATTTTTTTTATGATATAAAAATATATCATCTTTAATTGGCAGGAGATAAAGTTTGGATCTAAGCATACATCGCGGAAGCAATGAAATCGGTGGAACCTGTATCCGGTTATCTTCCGGCAAAACTACAATCTTGATTGATGTTGGTATGCCACTGGTTGATGACGGACCTCCTGCTACCATACCCAATGGCAAAATTGATGCTGTTCTGGTCAGTCATCCTCACCAAGATCATTTCGGCCTCATTGACTTGCTCCCCTCTTCTGTCCCGGTTTATACCGGTCCGATAGCCCAGGAGTTATTTCAGGCCACCCGTCTTTTCCTTGACAAGCCGCTTTTCAAGAACAATTTCCACACCTTTAAGGCTTGGAAACAATTTGAGATTGGAGATTTCAAAATCATCCCGCACCTGATGGATCACTCTGCCTCAGACGCCTATGCCTTTGAGGTAGAAAACAGCGGGAAACGACTATTTTACAGCGGCGATTTCAGAGCACACGGCAGAAAGGCCATCCTTTTTGACAGTCTTCTTAAGAGCCCACCCAAAGATATTGACGCCCTGATTATGGAAGGCACGATGATGGCTCGCACGAATAGCGATTTTCCTGACGAAAGCTCTGTTGAGGAGGGGATGGTCAAGGTTCTGTGCAGCGATCCGGGACTGATCTTTCTCCTTTGCTCTTCCCAAAACATTGATCGGATTGTGAGTGCGTATCGTGCTGCAAAAAGGTCGGACCGGATCTTTGTAGTCGATATTTACACCGCCTGGATTTTAGAGAAGATCTCCTTTGTCTCTGCCAAATCGCCGAAAATTAACTGGCCATCAATCAGGGTGCTTTCAAAAGGAAGAACCGCAGCTAATCATTATAAAACGCTAAAAAACAAGCCAGAACATTTCGGAGATTTTGCCCGATCTCTCTACAAAACAGGCAACATGATCACTGAAGAAGAGATTCTTGCAAATCCTTCACGTTACTTTATAAAAAGTTCCTTTGTTCAGAGGTTCAAGGATCAGCTCGGGACAGATTCGCTTTCGGTTATTTATTCGATGTGGCTCGGTTACCTGGATGAAAAAAACAGCAGTTACAGCTACCTCCCTAAAATCAAGCAGGATCCTGGAATTAAGCTCAACCCTATACACACCAGCGGCCATGCGGTTGTTGAGGATTTAAAAAAAATGGTTGAGGCGATAAAACCCAAACAATTAATTCCGATACATACGGAGCATGGAGCGAAGTATGACGAATTTTTTCCAAATGTATTTCAGTTGCAAGATAGAGATCACTTTATAATTTAAAGAGGATAGAATAGATGACGAAAAACGAACATCTCCCCCCCCAAATTCATCGCGTAAGGGGCTTGCGTCTTAATGAACTAAATCAAGAAAAGCAAAACGTTGTTAAGAAAATTGCCAATATTGTGAAACGATCAGCGGGTCGTCTTGATATGCAAATCAGAGACGGATATGTAAACGTATACTATCGAGGAGGATGCATCTGGAAAGTGAGCCGTATTACTCCAAAGTCTCGAAGCATAATAATAGAAACAGATACCCAATACTTTGGAAAAAAATCGCGTAAAAAGAAAGCAGAAGTTCCCCAATGGTTGCCGAAGCCGCAGGATAGCATCGACGACTGGGACAAAGTCCGGGAGAAACATCAGAAAATAATGGATAAATGGATTGCTGCCAACCACAACGATGAAGATGAAGGTGAAAGAGAACTACAACAGAGACTTACATGTGAGCATTTAAAAAATCCAAATTCAAAGTGGATAATATTAGACATTGAATATGCCGCTTGGTTGCATGACTCTAAAAAGAACAAGGAAGATGATCGGCGAGGTGGTCGGCGACTATGTCGTTACGACATGATTGGAATCAAACGACGTTCCTTGCAGGACGATGGCCCAATTCCCGTATATATTATGGAGCTCAAAGTGGGCGCTGGTGCCATAGGTGGCAAATCAGGAATAATCAGCCATGCTGAAGACATTGCCCAGTTACTAAATGATAAGAGAGACGAAAAGGCTTTGAGGGCTTTTAAAGATTCTGTGCAAAACATTATTCGTGAAAAGATAGAACTTGAAATATTACCTGGTGTTTCAGAAGAAAATGCCAAAAGAGATATTGAACCAAGGGTGGCTTTTATCATGCATGAAAGTGGCGAAATGGGCCAAGTGGAAAAAGACGTCCAAGAAACCCTCTCCGGATGCTGCGAAAAAATTCTCTGGAAAAAAGCCGAGGACATGCTGGGGGAGAAAAGCATTCATGAATAAAACCATCTGCCTGGATTTCGACGGTGTTATCCACTCCTACATATCCGGTTGGCAAGGGGAAACAAATATACCTGACCCGCCAACCTCTGGATGTCGGGAAACAATCTGCACATTAAGGGCGAGAGGGCTTAAGATTGTAGTTCATTCTACACGATGCCAGACCCCGGATGGTCGTTCGGCCATAAAAGATTATCTTGCTCGACATGACATCGAAGTTGACGAAATCTGTGAGCATAAGCCACCTGCCATTTTATATATCGACGACAGGGCCATTCAGTTTACAGGGAACTGGAGTGAAACCATTGCCTCTATGGACAAATTTACCCACTGGCTAGGAAATAACAAAATATGAACCACTACAAATAACTTATCCAATTTTACTACGTATACGTAGCTGCCTAATGATATTTGTGACCCAAGATTGACACAACCAAAGCAACAACCTTAGCCCCGATAAGCATCTACCATCTTCTCAAGATTATGCCGCACCTCATCCCGCAAATTCCTAGGCTCCAAAAGCTCAAGCTGCGACCCAAAACTGAGCACCCAGGAGATAACCTCCGGCCTGCTGGTGGCGGTGAACTCTAATTTCAGGCCACCATTTTTATACTCCTTAATCTTCTGATCCGCGCTCCACTGCCTCTCCCGAATATATGTCGCCGACTCCGGCGCCACCTTAACCTTTACCCTGAACTCCTCGCCTTCGATGATCCCGAAGGTTGATCTCTCCGGCTGATCTTCAGCCTCTGAAACTACCTCAAACAAACGCTCTGTCCCCTGCACATCCTTAATCCGGTGGATGGAAAGACGCATATCGTCAAAAATCGGCTTGGCCTCGCCCTTGTCCGGCACCAGCCAGCACTTGAGATAAAGCGATTCGTGATAGGCAATGATCTTTATCGGGGCAATGTGATATTCGGCAGGCTTATCACGATACGGGGCCTTGTAGACTACCTTGCAGACCTTGGAGCCGGAAATCGCCTGTAAGATAGTTTCAAGATGGAGCTGGCTTTGGGAGTAATCAATCTTGCCCTTGGTGACTCCGGTGGCCATGGATTTAGTGGCCATGGGCCGTTGGTCCGTGTCCTGCAGAAGCACTGTGGTTCGATAAATGGTGTTGGTCAACTCACTACGCAGGGTTTCCGGCAGCAGATGCCAGACCATATCCCGACATAAAAGCAGATGCTGGATGGCCGCAGGATCCAAGGAAACCTGCGGTCTTTTGACCGGGGTCTTGGCTCTAAACCAACGTTTACCACACCGGATCTCACTTTCAATATTTGCTTCATGGCTCAGCTCAATCTGATCGATCATCTCCAGCACTGTTTGCTTTGAGCAGCGCAAAATAGTGGCCAGCCGGGTCAGGGAATATTCCTGTCCGGAAAAGATAAGCGTACTGTAGAGCCCTAAGATCTTGATTGCCCTGGTGGTCGTGTCTTTTTTAGGCGGCATTTATCCCCTCATTAAAAAAATATCTACCGTTCGGTATTATGGAACACTCTTCTTTTATCATAAAGACAAACAGATTAACAGGAGGTGTTTTATGAAAAGGTTGGAATCGAAAACTCTTCAAAGACTGAAGGTAAAAAAGGCTGTTCCCGCTCAGAAGATGGATGGCAATGAGAAATTGGTCTTACGGAAATGCGCATCCTATATGTACCGACACCTCTCTCACCATATTATCCCGGATAATGAAAGCCTTGAGTTTGCCTGCTGGATCTTAAAGGAAAAAGTGCTGGATATCGGCACATTTCTCAAAGAGCAGATTAAAAGCATACACATAGACCGGCACAAGAAAGGGTTACCCATAGACCGTCGCAAAATGGCAAGGATGTATGAGCAGATTAATGAGGTTACTAAAACTGGACTTGATCCGGATGACTATGCAAGAGCCATCCAAAGCATATTGACCAAAATCCCAACCAAGCTGGTTAAGGCAACATATAAATTGATCCTGAAAAAACTTGAGGAGAGACATCTTGAGCTTTCAAGCAAGAAAAAATCCGATATCGAAAAAAGCCTGCTGAATCTCCAACAGATGTTCAGCCTGACAGACAAAGAGGCGGAGGTCTGTCTGTTTTTTTATATCCTCACCAGTTTCGATGACACTGAAAAGTTTTTTGTAGGTCATCTCAATTGTAATCTTTATGTCTGTCACCGGAAGTTGCTCCGTATTCTGAACCTGACCAAGAAGGATTATACGGAAATTTTTTCAGGTACCATTAAGCGCATCGGTCTGATTGAAATGGATCGATACCACATGGAACTAAATGATGATTTTGTGAAAATTATTGAGGATCCTTCAGGGGAAATTACGACTGAATTCTTCAAAAAAGCCAGGACAACACACACCTCATTAAGGGATCATTTTGTTGGTGATGAGCAGACTGATCATGTCCTTAAATTACTGGGGCAAAAGAGACAAACCCCGACCCACATCCTCCTCTATGGGGCACCGGGTACCGGCAAGACAAGCTATGCCCGGGGGATAGCGGCAAAGGTCGGCATGCCCGCCTTTGAAATCACCCTTGATGAAGAACGAAACGAATCATCCCACCGCCGGGCAGCGATAATGGCCGGCCTGAATATCACCAATATCGGCAAGGGGTCGGTGATAATTGTGGATGAGGCGGATAATATCCTGAACACCAATTTTTCTTGGTTGATGCGGGGGGAAACCCAGGACAAAGGATGGCTGAACCATCTGTTGGAAAAGCCGGACACCCGCATTATCTGGATCACCAACAATATTATCGACATCGAGGATTCGGTACTTCGCCGCTTTGCCTATAGCCTTCATTTTAAAAAGTTCAGCAGAATGCAGCGCGAAATTCTATGGGAAAACCTTCTCCGAAAAAACAAGGCTACCCGCTTGCTTGGCAATGATGAAGTAAAGAAACTGGCCAGCCGGTACGATGTAAGCGCCGGGGTAATTGAAATGGCAATTATAAAGGCAAAAGAGCGCGGCGGCAAAAAAACCTGCTTCATCGAGGCGGTTCATCTTGCTCTAAATTCTTACGAAACCTTGATCAATGGAGGATTTCCTAAAAGAAAAAAAGAAGAGATTGACTCCGACTACTCCCTGGCAGGGTTGAACATTGAAGGCGATCTTGCTGCGATCATGCAGCAGATGGAGCTTTTTAATGATCATCTCCGGCAACGCAATGAGATACGATATCGTAACATGAATCTGTTGTTTTATGGAGTGCCCGGTGCCGGCAAAAGTGAACTGGCGCGCTATATAGCCAAGCACCTTGACCGGGAACTTCTGGTTAAAAGACTCAGTGACATCCTTGATCCATTTGTGGGAGGAACAGAGCGTAATATCAGCCGGGTTTTTTCAGAAGCAGAAAACGAAGAGGCCGTGCTGGTGATCGACGAGGCAGATTCGCTTATCTTTAACCGGGATGCGGCAGTCCGATCTTGGGAGATCAGTTGCACCAATGAATTTTTGTCACAGATGGAACGCTTTCAAGGGATTCTGATCTGCACAACCAACCGGTTTGATGGTTTGGATGAGGCTTCTTTAAGAAGGTTTAACCACAAGGTCGGATTTCGTCATCTTACCCCTGAAGGGGTTGAGGCATTTTATGACAAGTTTCTTATCCGCCTCGTAAATAAGCCTCTACCGGAAAGTGATCGAATAGGCTTGCGCAATATAGCCAGTCTTAGCCCCGGTGACTTTAAGGTGATACGTGACCGCTATGGCTTTTACCCGGCAGGCCAGATGAGCCATAAGCAACTCATCCATGACTTGCGTCAGGAGGCCTGTCTGAAACAGATGCATGGCAAGCAAAAAGCCATTGGCTTTTAGGCACCACGAACAGGAAAAATAAAGAACCATAAAAAACAAGAGGTGAACCATGAACCGCTTCAAAAAAGAAGAACTTTATAAACACCAAGTGGATCGTAAAGGCTTATCTCCGACTGAGATCAAAACCCTGGATAAGAAAGAGGCTGGAGAAAGGGAATTGGAGGAAAAGGTCCGGTTGCAGCACATCAAGATGTTTCCGGAAGAGTATGACGAGGTGTATGACTCAATCGCTGAGGCCTCTGATCGCAGTAATGGGGAAAACCCGATGAGCCGGGAGTATCAGGACAAGATCAATGAGCGAAGAAAGTCCCTTGGGGTTAAGCCGTTACTGGCCAATGGTCAGCCACCGGTTGATAGTGGCAGTTGGGAGGTAGCAAGAAGAATGATCATCCCGAAAGCTGGCCAATAGAAGATGAAGATCCTTTTTGGTGATTGGGGTTACTATGTCTCTTTGCCCTGAATATTATATCGACTGTAATTATGGCACCCTGATTGTGCGTCCGGCTGGCAAAATTGCCGGATTCTGGTTGCGCAACGATAACGGTGTATTCTGCCTTTCTGCTGAAAAGGAAAATCGTTTTAACCAACTCATGCTGCCATTTAATCATATTCGGCAGCTTGAACCTCTAAAACAGCTTTTGCAGAATATCAGCCCGAGAATCATGCGGGGCATGTCACAATTCAAGAGTGGGCAAAGGGGTATTTTGCGCTTCTGCATAAACGGCGGGTTGTTTGCCCTAGAACTTGTGGAAGATTGCCCTGCCTTGGCCTACCTGATTGTTTATCGACTGATTCCCAAGACACCAACTAAAACATTAGCCGATGGGCTTTTGATAATTCTTGAGCAAAAGAGGGGAGAGATTCTGGCCCGGATGAATTGGCCCTCCGATAAAGGAGTGATCAAACTATTGCGAAAGATCCCGGCCCAGGAATGCTGTGCTGATCTGTTCCATGATCTGCGCAAGCTCTTAACCTCAGGCAATCAGAACAAGATTAAACTCCTGCGTCATTTACCGGTTTTAAACCGGTACGTGGTTAAGCTTTTGAATGATAAGGAGCTTTCTCTTTATTTTGCAAATTCCTTTTATAAAGAGTTGAGCCAGATAGATTTGGCGGATGATCCCCCGGAAGGATGGGAAGTGCTTGATTTTAAGAAATATCTTATTGACGCAATCACAAACGGGTTTCACCTTTCCCCCTTAAGATCATTGGCTGACCTGGATGATCTTCATGGTAAATTTATTACATGGCTTGCCAATGCGAATTTTAATGAGAAAATTAAGGATTTGGTTTTCCCGCCGCCGCCCCTTCCCAAAACAATAATCAAAATAGAAAACAATGAACAATTTGGAGTTTTCCCCATAGAAACCGGGGCAGATCTATGGCGAGAAGGGGTGGAGATGAACCACTGTATTGCGGGTTTTGCCCAAGATATTGACCGGGCAAAAGGATGGCGCTATGCTTATCATGTTAATTTGCCGGGGGAGCCGCCTGCCACCTTGATGATAAGGTCTTATGGTGATGACTGGGAGATCGAAGGACTCCAAGGCAAACATAATACGGAGGTATCTTCTTCTGTCGATCACTGGGTCAACAACTGGCTTACCAGCCAGACTTGCCAATTGAGGGATGATTGAACTTTTAGATGTTTTGGAAATATGTTGCCCGATACATTTTATAAAAGTCTGACTGGTTTTTGGTTTTCATGTTGGTAATTTTTTTTGGTCGATTCAGTCCATGGACTAATAATGACTGCAAGATAGAGATCAATCCGGCAAGTAAGTGGGGAGAAATTATCATGGCGCTGAATATTCAACCGCAGTTAGTCTGCTATGTGCCCAATTTGAAATTTGAGTTTTCTGAGCCGTTCGATCAAAAATAAATGAACAGATAATCAATAAGCGCTGTAGTGGCCCCCCTTCCCGTAAGGATTAGGTGGTGGTTCCGCTGAGTTTAAATGTGTAGAAAAAACATGGATGAAACAAACAGCAAGGGAATGGATAGCGGAAAGAACAAAGAACTTGCATGGGGAGCAAAAAGTTCGATTTTGGTGTTCTTGGTAAGCTTTTTGGCGA
>Ga0224496_10000526_pt1 | contig 26631 bp, 24 predicted proteins | sample SF_Jul11_sed_USG_2_FD_168127 | JGI IMG/M metagenome (GOLD analysis project Ga0224496, IMG submission 168127) | Sediment microbial communities from San Francisco Bay, California, United States - SF_Jul11_sed_USGS_8_1 | ecosystem: Environmental > Aquatic > Marine > Sediment | place: USA...
TCTGAAAAACATGCCAATTTTATAATTAATACGGGTAATGCCACTGCTAAAGATGTTGAGCAATTAATTTTTCATGTGCAGAAGACGGTTCAGGATTTGCAGGGCATTATTCTTCTGCCCGAAGTTAAAATTGTTGGAGAGTTTGCTTGATGGCAAATGATTTTGGAAAAGTAGCTGTGCTGATGGGCGGCTGGTCTGCAGAGCGTGCTGTGTCACTCAATAGTGGGCAGGCTGTTTTGGCAGCTTTACGAAACCAGGGTGTTAATGCTCACGGTATAGACGTTGACAGAAATATTGTTAAAAAATTAACAGACGATAACTTTGATTGTGTTTTTAACATATTGCATGGTCGTGGTGGTGAAGATGGCGTCATTCAGGGGTTGCTGGATATAGTGCAAATCCCTTATACAGGTTCAGATGTGCTGGGCTCCGCACTGGCTATGGATAAATTACGGACAAAACAATTATGGAAAGGGGTGGGTTTGCCAACTCCTGATTATCAAATACTCAATAGTGAAGATGACTGCAAGATTGCTGTGCAAAGGCTTGGCTTACCGCTAATGATTAAACCAGTGCTGGAAGGTTCAAGTATTGGTATGAGCAAGGTTAATTCTGTGGATGATATTAATGCTGCGTGGCAGGTCGCAAAACAATGCGAAGGCATTGTAATAGCCGAAAAGTTTATTCAAGGTCGTGAATATACTGCGGCTATTCTAGGCGAAAAAGTATTGCCAATGATACGCCTGGAAACACCAAGAGATTTTTATGACTACAAGGCTAAGTACGATGATGAAGGTACACGTTATCATTGTCCCTGTGGTTTGAGTGATGAGCATGAAGAAAAATTATCGGCACTAATGTTTTCAGCTTTTGAATCGGTAGGTGCAACTGGCTGGGGACGTGTTGATTTTATGCTGGATTATGACGACCAGCCCTGGTTGATAGAGGTAAATACCGTGCCAGGAATGACGGACCATAGTTTGGTACCAATGGCTGCGAAACAGGCGGGCATGAGTTTTGATGAGCTGGTAATCGAGATTTTAAAAGGAGCGATGATCTGATGGCTGCTCGTAGACAGGCTGTGATAACCAGTGATAAGAAAACGAAAAAAAAATCATGGATTAAAAATATTCTGAGCATTATAAAAATCAGACAGATGATTTATATTGCGATTTTTATATTGGTTGTGGCAGGGGTTGTAGTCGGGTATGAAAGATTTGGGCAAATGGATATATTGCCTATTGAAACTGTAGAAATTGAGGGCGAGTTTAAGTATTTATTGACTGATGATTTAAAGCGATATGCATTGCCAAAAATTAATGGTGGTTTTTTTTCTGTTAAGTTAGAGGCTATAAGAGAATCGTTATTATTGCTGCCTTGGGTAGAAGATGTTTCAATTCATCGTCAATGGCCTCAGGCCTTACGTTTGCGTGTAATGGAAAAGCAACCTGTTGCGTATTGGGGTGATCAGGGGTATGTCAGTGCAAAGGGAGAGCTGTTTGAGCCGGAAGTTATTAATAAAGAACTTGGGCTTCCTTTGCTGGTTGGTCTGGATGGCCAGCATACTTTAATGCTAAAGGAGCTGAGTGGTATGCAGTTGTTAATAGCCGAGTTAGGTATGCATGTTTTAAAAATAAAACAGGATGCGAGACGTTCATGGACATTGGTTTTGTCTTCTGGCATTGAGCTGCGTTTAGGGCGAAACAATATATACGAGCGATTGCAGCGTTTTGTGGATGTTTTTGATCAGCATCTCAAAAAACAGGAAAGTAAAATTAAGTATATAGATATGCGTTATACCAATGGGTTTGCAGTTGCATTTGATGATCAGGTAACGCAGAGCCGGGGAGCATAATAACATGACTAAAAGATCTGATAAAAATCTGATTGTAGGCCTGGATATAGGGACTTCAAAAGTGGTAGCAATTGTTGGTGAGATTACCAGTAGTGGCGAAATTGAAATTGTTGGTTTAGGTTCTCACCCATCACGGGGTTTAAAAAAAGGTGTTGTGGTTAATATTGAATCAACCGTTCAGTCTATTCAACGAGCTGTAGAAGAAGCAGAATTAATGGCGGGTTGTCAGATTAATTCGGTATATGCAGGTATTGCAGGTAGTCATATTAAAAGTATTAATTCGCATGGCATCGTTGCTATAAAGGATCGAGAGGTAAGTGAGTCGGATCTTGATCGTGTAATTGATGCCGCACGTGCTGTTGCTATTCCGGCTGATCAACGCATTCTGCATATTTTACCACAGGAATTTATTATTGATGATCAGGAAGGTATTCGCGAACCTATAGGAATGTCAGGGGTTCGTCTTGAAGCAAAAGTGCACCTTGTTACAGGTGCTGTAGGTGCCGCGCAGAATGTTATTAAATGTGTGCGTCGCTGTGGTCTGGAAGTTGATGATGTCATTCTGGAACAATTGGCATCGAGTTATTCGGTACTAACTGAAGATGAAAAAGAGCTGGGAGTCTGTCTGGTTGATATTGGCGGCGGTACAACTGATATAGCTGTATTTGCAGATGGCGCTATTAGACATACAGCGGTTATTCCCATCGCGGGTGATCAGGTTACCAATGATATTGCTGTTGCCTTAAGAACGCCTACACAGTATGCGGATGAAATAAAAATTAAATATGCCTGTGCACTAAGGCAGCTTGCTAATCCGGATGAAACGATTGAAGTACCCAGTGTGGGAGACAGAGCACCACGTAAATTATCACGACAGACTTTGGCAGAAGTAGTTGAACCAAGATATGACGAATTGCTAAGTCTTGTTCAGGCTGAATTACGTAAAAGTGGTTTCGAAGATATTATTGCTGCCGGTATTGTTTTAACTGGCGGTAGTTCAAAAATGGAAGGTGTGATAGATCTGGCTGAAGAAATATTTCATATGCCGGTTAGATTAGGCGTTCCACAATATGTTAGTGGATTATCTGATGTGGTACGCAATCCTATTTTTGCCACAGGTGTTGGATTGTTATTGTTTGGAAGTCAGCATCAACATACCGGTAGTCGTTATTTCTCAGTCGAGGGGGGGGTAAAAGGCTTGTTGGAAAGAATGAAGAGTTGGTTTCAGGGTAATTTTTAATAATTACATGAAGATGATTAATAAATAATTAATTAAAGTTGTATTGTGTTGGTTTGCACGAGCAACATTAATTTACTTGTATACAAAAATTATAAATGAGGAGAATTAGCCATGTTTGAATTGATGGATTCGGTAGCCCAAGATGCCGTCATCAAAGTCATCGGAGTTGGTGGCGGTGGAGGCAATGCAGTGCAGCATATGGTTGCCAGCGGTATAGATGGTGTGGATTTTATCTGCGCTAATACGGATGCTCAGGCGTTAACCAAAGTGCATGGTGCTATGTCATTACAATTAGGTGGAAACATCACCAAAGGACTGGGTGCAGGTGCCAACCCTGATGTGGGTCGTCAGGCAGCACTTGAAGATCGTGAACGTATTCAGGAAGCTATCATGGGTGCGGATATGGTTTTTGTCACTGCCGGAATGGGTGGTGGAACAGGAACGGGTGCTGCACCGATTGTTGCACAAATTGCGCGTGATATGGGAATACTGGCCGTTGGTGTAGTAACCAAGCCTTTTGTTTTTGAAGGTGCTAACCGTATGAAGGTGGCTATGCAGGGGATTAGTGAATTAAGCCAGCATGTCGATTCATTAATTACCATACCAAATGATAAATTACTGAGTGTATATGGACGTGATTTTGATTTGATGAACGCCTTCAAGGGTGCAAATGATGTGCTTCATAACGCAGTGCAGGGTATTACTGAGCTGATAACCCACCCTGGTGTTATCAACGTGGATTTTGCGGATGTGCGTACAGTTATGTCGCAAAATGGCATGGGCATGATGGGGTCGGGTGTTGCTTCTGGTGTTGATAGAGCAAGAGAAGCCGCCGAGGCTGCTGTTGCCAGTCCGTTATTAGAAGATGTTAATATTTCAGGCGCTCGTGGTATTCTGGTGAATGTAACGGGTACCAATTTAACATTGGGTGAATTTGAAGATATTGGCGCTATTATCAGTGCATTTGCTTCTGAAGAAGCGGTTGTGGTGATGGGTACGGCGATAGATGATTCATTAGAGAATGATTTGCGTGTGACAGTCGTAGCTACTGGACTTGGACATCAGATTTCAGCGGCGCAGCATAAACAGATGAAAGTGGTTAGACGTAATAGCAATGGGGAACTGGACCTGGACGAGCTGAGTAAGCCGACTATTCAAAGACGAAAAGCAGCAGGTCATGATCTGAATATTTCAGAAGTATTTGATGATGATATGCTGGACATTCCTGCATTTTTACGTCGACAGGCTGATTGATTTGATGAAATAAGTAAGCGAGTTATAGTTTTTGTGTATTGATTCAAAGTCCATATAAGAATATATGCACTATAATCTCATCATTATGGGGCAAAAAAGCGTTTATATAGCGTTAAATCTATGTATAATCGCTGGGCTTTGGGTTAGATAACCAATTTTATACAGGAAATAGACTTGATTCGTCAACGCACACTTAAAAATGTAATACGCGCAACTGGTGTAGGACTGCATACGGGCAGTAAAGTCTATCTGACTTTGAGACCCGCTCCTGTTGATACTGGCGTGGTTTTTCGTCGTGTTGATCTTGATGAGCCTGTCGATATCCGGGCTACAGCTGAAAATGTTGTGGATACCAATTTATCCACAACTCTGGGTGAAAATGGCGTCCGTGTCGCGACTGTCGAACATCTGCTTTCTGCTATGGCAGGTCTTGGTATCGATAATGCCTATATTGATTTAAGTGCTGCAGAAGTGCCGATTATGGATGGTAGTTCTGGTCCCTTCGTGTTTTTACTCCAGTCCGCGGGCATTGTTGAGCAAAATGCGCCAAAGCGTTTTATTCGTATTATTAAGCCAATTCTGGTTGAAGAGCATGATAAATGGGCAAGATTTGAACCATTTGACGGCTTTAAAGTTGGCTTTACGATCGATTTTGATCACCCTGTTTTTAGTGGTACACCCCAGCAGGCTGAAATTGATTTTTCTTCTACCTCATTCGTTAAAGAAGTCAGTCGTGCAAGAACCTTTGGTTTTATGAGTGACTTTGAAAAACTTCGTGCCAGCAACCTTGCGCTCGGCGCCAGTCTTGATAATGCCATCGGTGTTGATGAGTTTCGTGTCCTTAACGAAGATGGATTGCGTTACGAAGATGAATTTGTAAAACACAAAATACTTGATGCTATTGGCGATTTATATCTTCTGGGGCATAGTCTTATTGGCGCATTTTCAGGTTATCGTTCAGGGCATGCATTGAATAATAGATTGTTAAAAGCGCTTATCGCAGACGAGAGTGCATGGGAAGAAGTGACTTTTGTGGATGATGATGCCAAGTCGCCCATTTCTTATTCTCAACCTGTTCAGGTATCTTAAGGCTCTTTCGCTATTTTCCCTGCCAGTTTACTCAGCGCCTGATGTAAATCAGGATCATCTATTGAATCAGCTGTTTGTTTAAGTAGCTTCGCTGAGCTGCTTGAGAGGTACCTGTTATTTAATGCCGGGGCCTGAGCAATGTGTTTGGGTTGGGTTTGTTTGATATGTACCTGATTTAGCTGGATATTTGCGTGATTTTTCAGCATTTCCAGAATACTGTTTTGATAGAGGCGTAAACGGGACGACCAGACCGGTGAATCAGTGATGAGTATAAGCTGCTGATCTCTAATATCGGCAACAGATACATGATTCCGGCATTCTGATGGCAAGCTGGATCTGACCAGTCTGGTGAGTTTGTTTAATTGTGAAGCTTTACCCAGTAATTGGGGATTTATCAGGTTGGATATGGATTTCATAAGTTTTTTTTAGGAATATCTTCACAATATCAGTAGTTTATGTCATATTTTGATGCCTTTGGTGTTAATTGTAACTATAATCATTTTGCTTAGGTTAATTTTTATCATTAATTCATGAATATTATTTTACTTAGTAAATTTCGGGGTAGGCCCTACCGTATTCAGGTAGGAAGTCCATTGCAGCTGACTTTTTTGGCTGCGTTTGCCTTTATTGTTGCTTCTGGTGTTGGTGTCATGGGGTTCTGGTGGGGGCAAACAACACAATCATCTGATCGTCTGGCTGCGATACAGAAAGAAGTTCAGTTACAGAGAGAATTAATATCCCAGACTAAATTAAATGCCCAGGCAGATCTTGATGCACTGGCGGCACGTCTGGGTCAGATACAGGCACATGCCACCCGCTTGAATGCACTGGGTCAGAAACTGATTAAAATCGCTAAAATTGATCCAGGTGAATTTAACTTCACTGAATCACCCGGTTTAGGCGGTCCAGAAGAAGGTGATACCAATGTACAGCTGGATTTTGGTAGTGAAATAGATTCAGTGATTACTGAACTTGAAGATCGTGAGCAACAACTCAGTGTGTTAGAAACTATCCTGATGAGCAGTTACATGAAGGAAGAGGTTTTTCCTGAAGGTCGACCAATTAACCGTGGATGGATATCCTCCTACTATGGCATGAGAACTAATCCATTTACCGGTAAGTTACAGTTTCATAAAGGTATGGATTTTGCTGCAAAAATTGGCAGTAAAGTACTGGCCGTGGCAGGTGGTGTAATTACCTGGTCAGGAGAGCGATATGGTTACGGTAATCTTGTCGAAGTAAATCATGGTAATGGCTATGTCACACGTTATGGCCACAATAAAGAAAATCTGGTTGAAGTGGGTGACACAATTAAAAAGGGCCAGGAAATAGCACGTATGGGTTCGACAGGACGGTCTACAGGCCCCCATGTGCATTTCGAAGTCCTGAAAGATGGTCGTCAGATCAATCCAGAGCGTTTTGTTCAGTCAAAGCACTGATTTTTTTCAAAATTTCCCTTTTTTTTTGTCTTTACGCTTAAGCCACGAGGCTTTCTCGGGCATAATAGCGCGTTTAATAAGATTTCATTTTGATTCGAAGGAATATCCATGGTAGCCAAGCTGCTGCGTAAGATTTTTGGAAGTCGTAATGACCGACAGGTAAAGAAATATCGCAAAATTGTTGAGCAGGTTAATAAGTTTGAGCCAGCAATTGAGGCATTGAGTGATGATGCCCTTGCTAATAAAACTGTTGAGTTTCGCCAACGTATAGAGGCAGGTGAGTCACTGGATGCATTATTGCCAGAGGTATTCGCAACCGTACGTGAAGCGGGTAAACGTTCCCTTGGCATGCGTCATTTTGATGTGCAATTAATCGGCGGTATTGCGTTACATAATGGTCAGATTGCAGAAATGCGAACAGGTGAAGGTAAAACACTGGTTGCAACGCTGGCAGCTTACCTGAATGCATTATCTAGCAAAGGTGTACATGTTATTACAGTTAATGATTACCTGGCCAAACGTGATGCTGAGTGGATGGGCAAGTTATATGGCTTTCTGGGTATGAGTGTCGGTGTGGTCGTATCCGGCATGGATTCTGCGTCGAAGAAACAGGCCTATGCAGCTGATATTACTTATGGAACCAATAATGAATATGGTTTTGATTATCTTCGCGATAATATGGCGTTTTCAGTTGAAGAAAAAGTACAGCGCGAACTAAATTTTGCCATTGTTGATGAAGTCGACTCAATACTCATTGATGAAGCGCGTACACCATTAATTATTTCGGGTCCAACCAATGACAATTCTGAGCTTTATTTAAAATTCAACCAGCTGGTTAAAGAGTTAGATCAGGCCGCAGATGAAGAATCGGAAGGTGATTATACCGTTGATGAAAAAAACAAACAGATTCATATGACAGAACAAGGCCATCAGCATGTTGAAGAGTTGCTGGTGCGAGACGGTATTCTTGCAGAAAATGACAGCCTATATAGTGCAGCAAATATAAGTCTGGTTCATTATCTGAATGCAGCCATAAGAGCTAATGTTTTATTCCAGAAAGATGTTCACTATATTATTCAAAATGGAAAAATTGTAATAGTTGATGAATTTACTGGACGCACTATGGAAGGTCGTCGTTGGTCTGATGGGTTACATCAGGCAATAGAAGCAAAGGAAGGTGTGGCAATTGAAAATGAAAATCAGACACTGGCATCGATTACATTCCAGAACTATTTCCGTTTATATAAAAAATTATCAGGAATGACCGGTACTGCGGATACGGAGGCATTTGAGTTCCAGCAAATTTATAATCTGGAAGTTATGGTGATGCCCACGCACATGCCGGTAGCGCGTGTGGATCATGGTGATCTTATTTTCCTGACTAAAGAAGAAAAGTATGCCGCAGTAGTTGAAGATATAAAAGATTGTCAACAACGTAAACAGCCTGTTCTGGTGGGTACAGCTTCTATTGAAGCATCCGAGTATTTATCACAGTTGCTTAACAAGGAAAAAATTAAGCATAATGTTCTAAATGCAAAACAGCATGAACGTGAGGCGATGATTATTGCTGAGGCGGGTATTCCAGGTGCTGTAACTATTGCAACAAATATGGCAGGACGAGGTACCGATATTGTTCTCGGTGGAAATCTGAATGTTGAGCTTGCGGGTAAGCCAGATATTAGTGAGGCAGAAAAAGAGATTACAAGAAAGGACTGGGAGCAGCGTCACCAACTGGTTCTTGAATCAGGTGGTTTGCATGTTATAGGTAGTGAACGTCATGAATCACGTCGTATAGATAATCAGTTGCGTGGACGTTCTGGTCGTCAGGGTGATGCAGGTTCAACACGATTTTATCTGTCATTACAGGATGATTTAATGCGAATTTTTGCGTCTGATCGTGTTGCTGGTCTGATGAAAAAACTGGGTATGGAGCAGGGTGAAGCAATAGAACATCCATGGGTTTCAAGAGCAATTGAAAATGCACAAAGAAAAGTAGAAGGACATAACTTTGATATTCGTAAACAATTGCTTGAATACGATGATGTGGCTAATGATCAACGTAAAGTTATTTATGGCCAACGTAATGAAATGATGCAGGAAGAGGATTTGACCGAAACCGTAGAAGCGATTCGTGAGGATGTTACAGAATCAATCGTAACAAATTATATTCCACATGGCAGTCTGGAAGAGCAATGGGATGTTCGTGGTCTTGAAGAAACGATTGAAAATGAATTTTCTCTTAATCTTCCTGTTCAACAATGGCTGGATAAAGATGATAGCCTGAATGAAGATGCTCTGAAGCAAAAAATTCTGCAGGAAATAACAGATGCTTATTTGCAAAAAGAAAGTGCAATAGGTAGTACTGATATGCGTAGACTGGAGAAATATATTTTGCTTCAGGTATTAGATAGTCACTGGAAAGAACATCTGGCTGCCATGGATTATCTACGCCAGAGTATTCATTTGCGTGGTTATGCGCAGAAGAATCCAAAACAGGAATATAAACGCGAATCATTTGAGATGTTTAGCGAAATGCTGGAGAAAATTAAACAGGAGGTTGCTTCCACCTTATCCAAGGTGCAAATACGTTCAGAGGAAGAAGTGGCCGCACTTGAGCAGCAGCAACGTATGGCAGCAGAGATGAATTATGAGCATGCTGACATTAATGCAATGCATGAAGATCAGTCACAAAATGATGATGATCATCAGCCATATGTAAGGCAGGAGAAAAAAATTGGACGTAATGATCCCTGTTATTGTGGATCGGGTAAAAAATTCAAACAATGTCATGGGAAGTTAAGCTAATTATGGCTGTCAAACTTAGTGAACCAGAAAAGTTATTACCGATAAAAGGCATAAGAGTTGCCAGTCTGGCGGCAGGAATTAAAAAGTCGGGTAGTGATGATCTGGTGTTATTTGAAATTGCTGATGGTAGTCAAACATCTGCAATGTTTACACGGAATGTTTTTTGCGCAGCGCCTGTGCTACTTTCCCGAAAACATCTACAGTTGTCTTCGCCAAAGTATCTTTTGATTAATGCCGGTAATGCGAATGCCGGAACGGGTCAGAATGGGATGGAGGCTGCGGAATCCTGTTGTAAATTGGTCGCTGATGAAACAGCTGCCAAAGCAACAGCAGTTCTGCCTTTTTCAACAGGTGTAATTGGTCAGAATTTGCCGGTTGAAAAATTTGCTGCTGCTATTCCTGATCTCGTGAAGCAGTTACATGAAGACAGCTGGTTGAAAGCCGGTCGTGGCATTATGACAACCGATACACTTTTAAAAGGAATTTCCAGGCAAATTGAGCTTGATGGCAAGACAATTACGATTACAGGTATAGCCAAAGGTTCTGGCATGATTCATCCGGATATGGCGACCATGCTGGGATTTGTAGCAACGGATGCGGGTGTATCAAAGGAATTACTGGATTCATGTCTGCAGGAAAGTGTTCAGAAGTCTTTTAATTCGATTACGGTCGATGGCGATACATCAACTAATGATTCCTGTGTGCTTATGGCTACAGGTCAATCGGGTGTAATGTTTATTAATGACACGGATAAGAATTTTGAGGTATTTAAAGAGGCTCTTAATGATGTCTTTATTTATCTTGCTCAGGCGATTATCAGGGATGGTGAAGGGGCGACTAAATTTATTTCTCTGAACATCATAAATGCAACTTCCGAGGAAGAGGCTCGTAAAGTCGCCTATACCATCGCGCATTCACCATTGGTGAAAACAGCGCTATTTGCCAGTGACCCAAACTGGGGGCGTATCCTCGCTGCTGTAGGTCGTTCGGGTATATCATTGGATATAGATAAAATTGAAATATATCTGGATGATGTTTGTATTGTTAGAGAGGGTGGTCGTGCTGATTCATATACTGAAGAACAGGGTCAGGCTGTTATGTCGCGTGATGAAATTACTATCACTGTCGATTTGAAACAGGGTCAAAAGTCTGCTGTTGTCTGGACATGTGATTTTTCGTATGACTATGTCAAAATAAATGCAGAGTACAGATCATAAGGCGTTAAAACAATATGTGCATGTTGCAGTTGCCGTTATTGTTAATCAACATCATGAAGTTCTGATAGCGCTAAGGCCTGAGCATCTTCATCAGGGTGGCTTGTGGGAGTTTCCTGGTGGAAAAGTCGAAAATCAGGAAACTGTTTTTGAAGCACTGGTGAGAGAATCTAAAGAAGAGCTGGCAATTCAGATTGAGCAAGCTGAGCCTTTTTTAAAAATCCAGCATGATTATTCGGATAAATCCGTATTACTTGATGTCTGGAAAGTACTTGTTTTTTCTGGCTTACCTGGTGGTATGGAAGGGCAGGCCATTAGATGGCATCCAATAAATAAGTTAAATCCCAGTGATTTCCCCGAGGCTAATATGTCAATTATTCGTGCATTGCAATTGCCTGATCATTATATGATAACGGGCAAGTTCGAGAATGATGAAGACTTTCGAGATAAAATGATTGCATCGGTGAGTGCAGGACAAAAGATAGTTCAATTACGTTGTAAGACTGTTCGTTCAGATGCTGAGTATATTGCCTTGGCCAAAACTGCAAAGTCGATCTGTCATCAATTTAATTGTGTGTTGTTATTAAATACTTCGGTTAATATTTTTCATAAAATAGATGCGGATGGTCTTCATTTAAATAGTCAGGCACTTTTTGAATACAACCAGCGGCCTGTGGGTACTGATAAAATACTCTCAGTTTCATGTCATAGTGAAGCTGAAATGTTACAGGCAGAACAGTTAGGTGCGGATATTATTTTATTATCGCCAGTGAAGGAGACATCCAGTCATCCTGGTGTGCCCGGTATTGGTTGGGATAAGTTTCATGATATGGTTGATAACATTAAATCACCTGTATATGCATTAGGTGGTATGGGAAAAAATGATCTACTGCACGCAAAGCAGGCTGGCGCACAGGGTGTGGCTGCAATTTCGGCATTCTGGTTAAATGAATAATTCAATTTTCCTGATTGTTATTATTGGGATATTCATAGCTTCTTATTATTTTGGACAATTTCTAGATCAATCTGAGCAGACATCAGAGCAACTTATCTACATTGAGTCAGCGAAATGCAATCCAGTTCTATCAATCTGTAAAGCAGTATTTGATGGGGGAGGGGTTGCGGTGCATTTTCGACAACCACCATCTGCATTAACGCCCTTTGATGTTGAAGTTATAACACAGGGTTTTGAGGCAGTTGAAGTCGGTATTACCTTCATAATGAAGGGTATGGATATGGGTGTGAATGCTTTTAATCTTGATCAGCAATCAATGGATAGTTGGCAGGCCAGGGTTATATTGCCAGTGTGCAGTCTGGGAAGAAATGACTGGATTGCTGAAATCAGATTTTTATATCGTGATAAAGTTTTTCGTCTGGATTTGCCATTTGGGTAAACATGAATTTCAGTTTCTTTTATAGTGAGCAGCAGGCAAGTTTAAAATCCACGTTGGACATTTCCTGTTCAGGTCTTTGTGCCGGGTTGTCAGTTCTTAGGAATCGTATTGAGAAGCGATGTTTTCCTGCACTGATTTCGGGAAAAATATTGAGATCAGCAGGTAATATAACCCTGATCAGCAAACAGGACTGATTTGCTTCAAGGTTTCTTTGATAAAAGCCATCTTCCGCTATTTCATCTATGGCCTCGGTGCTTTCGCGAATTACGTTTAGAATCAGTGTTATCGCAGTTTGTAATATTTTAAGAGGTTCATACCATTCGTTCAGAACCAATTGCCTGTTTTCGAAAGGCTGATTTAACCAGTGTGAATAGGCAGGCAGATCAAAGTCACATAAGCCGCCGGGAATCGTTAGTCGTTGCCTGATGGCATTGAGCAATTCATTTGATTGAAGATTCTGGCCAATATTACCAGAAACGGCGTGCAGCTCTTCTATGCATTTTTTCTGTTCATCAATGAGTAACGCCAGTCGACCATGATTGATATCGGGAATTTTAATAAATGATTTCAGATTCGTATTCTGGCGTTCGAGTTCCTTAATCGTTTCTCGCTTAATATCGCCTCGCCCGACCATGCTGAGTAAATCAATAATGGCTTTGATTGCGCTTTGAGTATCCCAGGCCGAAGTGTGTTTCATGTGTTGTTCAAATTGGCAGAACAGATGCTCAAGACGCAGAAAGGTCCTGATACGTTCATTCAATGGTTGTTCAAAAACAGATATCTCCGGCACTATAAGTCCTGTTAACTTTTATGAAATCGCTTAATTGTCACATAAAAATTGATGAAACAATAATTTTTAGGTCTCATCTTGAGACATAAGTAGATATTTTTGGTGTAATTTTTCTATTTTAGCATCTAGATCAGACAATTCTCCCTGATTTTCGATGATATCATCTGCCATGGCGATCTTTGTTTGCCGAGATGCCTGGGCATTTAAAATCTCTCTTATTTGTTGCTCATCTCGGTTGTCACGTTGTTTTACCCGGTGGATTTGAATTTCTTCAGGGCAGTCAACCAGTAGAATATGATTGACCAGATCAGTCTGCCCTGCCTCAATTAGTAAAGGAATAACGGCTATAACATAGGGGGCCGATACGCTATTAATCTGTTCTGTCATTAACTGGCGTATTTTGGGATGAAGGATTGCTTCCAGTTTTTTACGTGCACTTTCATTCTGAAAAGTCAGTCTGGCCAGTGTCTGCCGATCAAGTTCCCCATTCTTATGTATGACCGTGTCACCAAATGTCTGGATGATTTCATTTAATGCAGGTTGGCCTGGTCTTACCAGCTCGCGAGCGAGGATGTCGGTATCAATAATGGGAATTTTTCTTTTTCTGAATAGCTCGGCAACGGTGCTTTTGCCACTGCCGATACCGCCTGTTAACCCGATTACCAGCATTAGAGGTTTAAAAATAAAACCAGTTTGAGGTAATGCTTTCCCCCCAGATTAATGCTATCCATCCAGCAATTGCCAGGAATGGGCCAAACGGGATAGGTACATTTTTATCATGACGAACAAATACAATCATGGTAATTCCAATGATGGCACCAACGAATGACGACATGACAATAATTAATGGCAGCATTTTCCAGCCCATCCAGGCACCAAGCGCGGCTAATAATTTAAAATCACCGTAACCCATGCCCTCTTTACCCGTTAGTATTTTAAACAGGTGATAAATTGACCACAATGTAAGATAGCCAGCCATGGCACCTATAACAGATGTCTGAAGATTAACAAAGGTGTCAAACAGGCTTATCAGGATGCCTAACCATAGTAATGGAAATACAATACTGTCAGGTAACAGTTGTTTATGAAAATCTATCATGGTCAGGGCAATTAAGGCCCAGGTAAAAAACAGTGCACTAAGCGTTTGCAGACTGACACCGTAATGATTGGCAATGATAATTGATGCTATTGCAGTAATGGTTTCAATTAATGGGTATTCAGCAGAGATGCTGGTTTTGCAGGAAGCACATTTTCCTTTCAGTAAAAGATAACTAATAACAGGAATGTTTTCCCATGCTCTGATTTTGTGACCGCATTTGGGACAGGTAGATGCTGGTGTAGCAAGACTGAATTTTGTTTCTTTAGCAGTATCTTCCAGTTCGAGAAATTCAGTGCATTGTTGACGCCAATCATTTTCCATCATCACGGGGAGACGATAAATGACCACATTCAGAAAACTACCGACTGATAAGCCAACAAAAATGACCAGTCCATAAAAAAGCCAGTCATGTTGTTGTAGTGCTTCGATAAATGTCATTTGAAAATAAAGATTGTTAAACAACCGCGCCCATCTTGAATATCGGTAAGTACATGGCAATAACCAGACCACCGATTACTATAGCAAGGAAAACCATGATGGCGGGTTCCATCAATGCGGTGAGATTATCTACAGCATCATCAACCTGTTCTTCGTAATAATCGGCTACTTTACTCAGCATGGAATCAAGTGCACCGGATTCTTCACCGATTGATACCATCTGTATAACCATGTTAGGAAACAGGTCTGGGAATTGACCCATGCTGGCCTGTAATTGCATACCGGTGGAAATATCATCACGAATTTGTAATATTGCCTGCCTGTATACTCTATTGCCTGATGCGCCAGCAACAGAATCCATGGCTTCAACCAGTGGAACGCCTGCTGCAAACATGGTAGATAATGTGCGAGCAAATCTGGCGATGGCTGATTTTTGTGTGAGGTCTGATATAACAGGTAATCTGAGCAGTAGTCTATCAATATTATGCCTGAGTACAGGGGATCGTTTGTAGGCTTGTGAAAAAGCGGAGAAAGAACCAGCAATAACAGCGGCAATGATATACCAGGTATCAATGACTGCATCAGATAACTTAACTACAAAGGCAGTAAATGCAGGTAGGTCAGCACCAAAGTTTTTAAACATGTCAGCAAAAACGGGTACAACAAATATAAGCAAGATTGCAGTTACTACAAGTGCCACTACGAGTACAGCAATAGGGTAAGTTAAGGCTTTTTTGATTTTTGCTTTTAGTGCTTCAGTTTTTTCTTTATAAGTGGCGACTTTTTCAAGCAAGGTTTCCAGGGCACCGGATTGTTCACCGGCTTCAACCAGATTACAGAACAGGTCATCAAAATATAAAGGATGTTGTTTTAAGGCAGATGCAAATGTACCACCCGCTTCAACATTTGCTTTAATAGCCATTATTAAATCACGCATACTGGGATTTGAATGTCCTTGACCTGTGATATCAAATGACTGAACAAGGGGTACACCTGCTTTCATCATGGTGGCTAATTGACGGCTGAAAATTGCAATATCAGCAGTGACAATTTTTTTACCACCACCACCACTGCTAAACATGGATTTTGATTTTTTCTTTACCGTTTTGGGGGTAATGCCCTGACGACGAAGATCTGCTTTAACCATGCCCAGATTGGCACCCTGCGTTTCGCCTTTAACTTTTTTGCCGTCTTTATTCGTGCCTTCCCAGATAAATGTGGGTTTTTCTGCTGGTTTTTTTGCAGCCATGATTAATCCTTGGTTACACGGTTAACTTCTTCAAGACTGGTAACACCATCTTTTACTTTTTTCAGTCCCGATTGTCTCAGGTCAGGTATACCTTCTTTTTGGGCCTGGTCGGCAATATCCATGGCATTGCCTTCTTCCATGATAATTCGACCTATAGTTTCTGAAATAGGTAATACCTGGTAGATACCAACACGGCCTTTATAGCCTTTTTCACATAAATCACAGCCAACAGCTTTATAAAGTTTCAGGCCGCCATCTATGTCTTCCTGAGTGAAACCTTCTTCCAGCAAGGCTTCTTTGGGGATGTTGTCTTCTGTTTTGCAATTTTCACACAGACGACGTGCCAGACGTTGCGCAATGATCAGGTTAACCGCTGATGCAATATTGAAGGGTGGTACGCCCATATTGACCAGACGTGATAGTGTCTGAGGTGCATCATTGGTATGTAAAGTGGATAACACCATATGGCCAGTCTGGGCCGCTTTAATGGCAATTTCTGCAGTTTCCAGGTCACGAATCTCACCTACCATGATGACGTCCGGATCCTGACGCAGGAACGCTCTCAGTGCAGCAGCAAAGTCGAGTCCGACTTTGGCATTAACGTTAACCTGGTTAATACCTTCGAGGTTGATTTCAGCCGGATCTTCGGCCGTGGAAATATTGGTATCTTCCGTATTTAAAATATTCAGGCCGGTATAAAGTGATACGGTTTTGCCCGAACCTGTCGGTCCGGTAACCAGGATCATACCATAGGGGTTGGCTAGCGCTTTTAAATAGAGTTCTTTCTGTTCTGGTTCATAACCCAGCATATCAATACCCAGTTTTGCACTGGAGGGATCTAAAATACGTAATACAATTTTTTCACCAAATAATGTCGGGCAGGTATTAACACGAAAATCGATGGCTTTGTTTTTCGAAATACGCATTTTGATACGGCCATCCTGAGGGATACGGCGCTCAGCGGTATCCATACGGGACATGACTTTTACACGTGCAGATAAGCGGCCACCCATACCGACTGGGGGAGAGGCGACTTCCCTTAAAACCCCATCGATACGCAGTCGGACACGATAGCGTTTTTCATAGGGTTCAAAATGAATATCAGAAGCCCCTTTTTTGATGGCATCGAGTAATACTTTATTTACAAAACGCACCACAGGTGTGTCGTCGGCACCACCAGCATCAGTATCACTCTTCTTTTCTACTTCGGTATCTTCGAAGTCGAGATCGTCAAGATCTTCATCAAACATACCTTCCGTAGATTCTTCTTCATCACTGGTGATTTTCTCAATCAGTTTGGCCAGTTTGTCAGCTTCAACCAGAATGGCTTCTGTGCTGATACCAGTATGAAATTTAATTTCGTCAATGGCGGTGAGATTAGTGGGTTCAGATACACCGATATATAAACGATTGCCGCGTTTATACAGCGGCAGGGCATGGTGTTTGATAATCAGTTTTTTATCGACCAGGTCTTTGGGTAAAGCGTCCAGGTCCATGGCATCCAGGTCAAAAACAGGTAGACCGAATTCCAGGCTACCAATCACGGCTAACTTATTGGCTGATATCTTTTTATTTTCAACCAGTATTTCAGAAACAGGTCTTTTGTCTTTGTGAGACGATTCCTGAGCTGCAATGGCATCTGCCTCGGCGATTATGCCGTCCAGTACCAGTTTGTTTAATAAGCCACCAAGTTTCATAAATTCTGCTTAATGTTGGGATTTTTTTAGTTGATCAGAAAGTGATTCTGAATTTTTGATTAATTATAGTGTGTATTTTGAAGTATAAACGAAAATCCAGAAATTTTAATAACTTATGAGATAAATATAACAAAATCGGCATGAGAATATGATTTTCGCAGGCAAAAAAAACGCCCTCAATTATTGAGGGCGTTTTATCAAGCCTGTTTGCTTAAATTAAATATTAGCGTTGGTTAGCAGGCATAATATTTGTAGGAATGGTATCACCAGCACCAGGTGACCATACCAGTTTTGTACCACTGGCATCAAGTGCGCTGGCACCACTGTATACATAACCACCAACTTCAGCTGTACCTGTAAATACCATGGTCATTACACTTGCTGGTGCACCTGTAATAGCCACTGCTCCAGTTGCAAATTTTGGAGTTGGTAAACCAGTTAGGCCTAACTCACCTGCTGTATCACAGCTTGCGCCATCACCAGCATTGTTCTGTAAGCAAAGAGCGATAGCTGTTTTTACTGCGGCCAGTGTACCAACGTTATCAGCCCATTTAGTTTTGGTGATGTAATCCTGATAAGCAGGGATGGCAATAGATGCCAGAATACCGATGATCGCAATAACGATCATTAATTCGATCAGTGTAAAACCTTGTTGAACTTTTTTCATGGAATCTCTCCTGGAGTTAATTAGCGTGTTACTTTTTCGTTATGAGCAATTTGTTATAGCTCAGATTAAAAAAACTGCCTCGTTTGAGGTTGCAAATAGTAATGCAGACAGCATGCCAGTTTTTGGGTTAATTTATTTTTTATTATATATCAGTTAGTTATGAAAATTATTTGTGATGATTTGGGGTATTAGATGTGACATGGTGGGTTGTCACATTGTCAGAAAGTGACAAAATTGTCATTTTTTTTCAGTTAGAATATTACTGTATGCTTAAATTAGGTACGGTAAATCGATTTATGTTGTTTAGTTTATGCCTAGTTTCGAGAGGCGATAGCGTAATTGCCTTAAGGTCAGGCCAAGTTGTTTGGCAGCGGCTGTCTTATTCCAGCGTGTCTGATCCAGTGCCTCCAGTATGCTTGCCTGTTCCTGGTCTGCCAGACTGGATAATGTAGGGGGGTGATTGGCGTTCTGGCTTGAGTCGTCTACCTGTTTCGTACGCGGTAGTTGTAAATCGACCAGATCAATGGTTTCACCATCAGTTAAGGCCAGGGCGCGTTCCAGTATATTTTCCAGTTCTCGCACATTGCCAGGGAATTGGTAGTTGATAAGTGCGTGTTTGGCTTCGGCTGTGAATCTGGGAATTTTTGTAAGGCCTGTTTTACTGCTTAATTGCTGCAGGAAAAAGTCGGCCAGAACCGGTATGTCTTCAACTCTTTCTCTTAAACTGGGTACTTCCAGTTCAATAACATTAATGCGATAAAACAGGTCTTCACGGAATTGTCCCTGTTTAACCAGTTTAGCGAGATTTTTATGACTGGCGCTGAGTATACGAATATCAACTGGATGTTCAGTATGATCACCGACAGGGCGAATCGCCCTTTCCTGTATGGCTCTTAGTAGTTTAACCTGCATTTGTAAGGGCAGGTCAGCGACTTCATCGAGGAACAGGGTACCACCATTAGCCGCCATGAACAGGCCTTCCTTGTCGGAACTGGCACCGGTGAAACTGCCTTTTTTGTGACCAAAAAATTCACTTTCCATCAGTTCAGTGGGTATTGCTCCACAATTGACGGGTATAAAGGGATAGTCTGCACGTGCACCCTGAAGATGAATTAATCGGGCAGCCAGTTCTTTACCACAGCCAGATTCGCCATGGATAAAAACCGGTGCCTGACTGCGTGCCAGTTTAGCAATTTTCTGGCGTAGTTCGGTAATCGCGGCCGAATGACCTAATATAGTATTTTTATTATCTGTGGATGGATTGATTTCAGCTGAATTTGTCGACAGTTTTATGGCCGAATTGACCAGATTACGGAACACTTCAAGATCAATGGGTTTTGAGACAAAATCAAAAGCGCCTGCTTTTAAGGCCTGTACTGCAAATTCCATATTACCGTAAGCGGTAATAACTGCCACCGGGGTATTGGGGTGATTCTGCTGAATCAGCTTTACCAGATCGATGCCATTACCATCAGGTAATTTCATGTCAGTAAGGCATAAGTCAAATTCCTGTGAATTAAGTAGTGATATGGCGGTTTCTAGATTATTAGCAGTATAGGTATTTAGTCCCATGCGATTTAATGTGATTTCTGCAAGTTCACATAGATCGGGTTCATCATCAACAATCAGTGCTTTTTTGTGTGAGCTGTTTGTCATTAGGCTAATTGAAATATTTAAAATGTAAAATTATAGTATTGTTAATTATACGTAATAATTAATGTTTTAATGATATTTTATTCTGAATTCCTTCGGTACAGTATAAATAAGGATGAAAATTTATGAAACAACGACTAATCGCGGCCGCTATTCATTTTCTGGGTAGCGCGGGTGTTATTAGTATGTTCCTGTTGCTGGTTTATTTTATATGGTACGCCTACCCTTATAACATCATTTATTCTGCAATTGATGTGGTTAAGCTGGTGGTAGGTGTGGATCTGGTTCTGGGGCCGTTGTTAACATTGGTAATATTTAATATTAGCAAACCCAGGAAAGAGCTTATACGAGACATAACAATCATTGTCTGTTTCCAGGTGGCGGCACTATCATGGGGAGTTCATGCTGCTTATAAGGTTAGACCATTATATGCGGTATATTATGGTGGTACTTTTTATACAGCAACAGGAGCAGATATTGATATTCAGGGATCGCAGGATGCCATTGCATCACCAGGAATTTTAGAAAAAGCAAAAGTAGTGTATGTGAAAAAGTTAGAGAAGCATGAGGCCGTCGTAAGGGAAATTGAAAATATGCGAAAAGGCATGCGCGGTATTATGTACAGGCCTCAGGAGTATGAATTGATATCACATCATATTGATGAGATTGTAGAGCATAATTTAGATGTTAATAATATAGCCGCAAACAGCGAAAAAAAGGCTATTGATAAAGTAATTCAGCAGCGGGGTAAGGCGTTAAGTGAGTTTCTGTTTTATCCTTATGTTAGCGGCGTTAAAGGTGGGAGTGGGATTGTGGTAATTGATAAAAGTGAAATGAAAATTGTGGATGTTCTAAAATAAAAAAATTAAGCTTTTTATGATATGAAATAAATTCGAAAACAACTGCCTTCGTGGCTTTTTTCAAGATATTGGATTTTGCCTCTGTTGCTTTCTATGATTTCCTTTGAGATATAAAGCCCTAAACCAGTGCCTTTTGTATTTGTGGTAAAAAAAGGATCAAATATTTGTTCGGCAAGTTCATGACTAATACCAGGTCCATTATCAATGATATCAAGGTAGGGTCGATGATCTTCTTCGCTATAGCCTGATTTTAGTTGTATACGAACTTCAGATTCTGGTTTGTTACTGTGTAGAATGGCATTGTGGCATAAGTTTTCAATAACCTGGTGAAGATGAGTAGATCCAAAAAGAATGTTGATATCATCAGGTGAATCTATTGTTAATTGGTCAGTATGAAGTTTCTGTGTTGAACAGAAGTCTGTTTTGAAGTTTTTTAGCCATTCAGTAAGGTTTATTTTATCGGGCGTGGTTTTTTCCTGTCTTGAAAGTTGTAAAACATTTTTTATGGTTTTATCAAGTCGCTGAACCTGAGTATTAATTATATGTGTTAGTTTTTTATCGCTGGGGTCGAGTTCTGACTCATTAAGTAGTTGTGCGGCATGATTTATGGCACTTAAAGGGTTGCGGATTTCATGAGCAATATTGGCGGTCAGGTGTCCCAATGAGGCCAGTTTTATTTGCTGGAATCGTTGATTTAACTGGGTTGCATCCTCCAGAAATATTAATGTATCACTATTGTCAGATGCTGATTCTCCCAGTTTCCTGAAGCCCGGTTGTATGTCAGGTAAGCCATGTGGCTGGGGTATGGGTTTATGGTAAATCTGAGGCTGTTGTTGCCATTCCTGAAAACGTGTTGCCAGTGCAGGAGAAAGAGCATCAAGTTTCTGGTTATTTTTTATTGTCGATTTGCCTAGCAGATTTTCGGCTGAATGATTGGCCATAATTACTTCACTTCGTGCATTGATTACAAGAATGCCGGTTCGCATATGTTGAATTATGTTTTCATTCAGATTTTCAAGGTTAATTAAATCAGCTGTTCGCTGACTAGCCAGTGCTTCAGATTCCCGCGCACGTTTTGCCAGAATGGAAGCAAGCATGTTGGATGAGAAAAATACTATACCCAGTATACCTGCGGCTGAATATAATGATACTGGACTGATATTGTTTAAATGAGCAATAGTGTGTTCAGTTAATACGGCGATAGAAGCCATTGCTGCGAATAAAAACGAGTCACGACTTTTTAGAAATGTGCCAGATGCCACGATATTGATAATCAGCAGCATACCCAGTCCACTGCTTAAGCCACCACTATAATGCATCAACAAAGTGATGAGTAAAATATCACTGCTGGTGGCCAGAATAATCTGGGTCTCTAATTCAGAGGCTTTTCTGTGATCAAGAAACAGGTAAAGAAAACTGCTGAGTAAAAAAACTAATGCAGTTGCCAGAAATGCTTCAGGATTGTATTGACCCAGAAAGCCATTGAAGTAAGCATTATAAAATATAATCAGTAAAGCTATGGCCAGAACTAAACGGTATAAATTAAAGTGACGTAACTGACGCCAGATGGCCTGATTAAGAACGGTTAACGGGTGTGTACTGGTTGCGGTCATGAATTAAGAGTCTTTGTTCTGCCATTCCTGCAGGTGTTGCTGATTGCAGAAAACTTTATTATTGACCCTAATGGCTTCGTCTTCAGGTAAATAGGTCTTGCAGTGTTCGCATTGCAGCATATTCTTGCTTAAAGGGGGGTGCTTGCTGTCTGGTCGTGGTTTGTTTAACAGGCTTTTAATAATCCAGGCAGCAGCGATAATGGCGATGAGTATAAAAAGATTTCTGAACATATGGGTAAGTATAAGGCCGAGTCTGATAAAATGTTAAATTCTATGGTTATGTAAATTATTTAATGATTATGGCTGATTCGGTTCAAATATGCCTGGTTCAGGAAAGTTTTCTGGTTGGCGATATTCTGGCAAATGCTCAAAAAATAATAAGTCTGTCTGAGCAAGCTCGACAGTCAGGTGCTGATCTGGTTGTTTTTCCTGAGCTGGCCGTCACAGGCTATCCCCCTGAAGATCTGTTGTTACGGCACTCATTTATTACACAGAATGACCAGGCAGTGCAAGATATTATAAAGTCAGTTAAAGGTATCGATCTTGTATTTGGTGCGCCTCAATCGATTAATAATAATTTATATAATTCAGCCATCTGGGCTAGAGATGGTGTCATTCTGGGTATCTATAATAAATATACCTTGCCCAATTATGCAGTTTTTGATGAGAAACGATACTTTGCGGCAGGTAACGCACCTGTTGTGATTGATGTGAATGGTATTGGTTTTGGTTTAAGTATCTGTGAAGATATCTGGATAGATCAGCCGGCACTGGATGCAAAGCAGCATGGTGCCGAGGCAATGTTAATTCTCAATGCCTCTCCCTATCATAGTGGTAAATATCAGGAGCGTCTTGATGTTTTAAAGCAGCGGCATGCTGAAACAGGTTTACCTCTGTTTTATATCAATCTCATGGGCGGCCAGGATGAACTGGTGTTCGATGGTGAATCACTGGTGCTGGATGCCAGTGCTAATCTGGTGGGTCGAGGTCCCGATTTCGAGGCAGCGTTATTATATTATCGGCTCGATGCTGGTGGTCATGTTGAATCAGTCAATACAGCATTTTTTCAGCCACAGTCGGAAGAATCCAATATTTATAAAGCATTGGTTACGGGTGTCAGGGATTATGTGATAAATAATGGATTTGAGGGTGTCGTACTGGGTCTGTCTGGCGGTGTCGATTCAGCATTAACACTGGCTATTGCAGTAGATGCTCTCGGTGCTGATCAGGTTCATGCAGTGATGATGCCATCCCGATATACTGCGCAAATGAGTCTTGATGATGCCCGGGAAGAAGCGGAAATCCTGGGTGTTGATTACCGTGTTATTTCCATAGAGCCGACCTTTAAGGCGTTTATGGAAACATTAGAGGATTCATTTGCCAATACACGAGCCGATACCACGGAAGAAAATATTCAGGCACGCTGCCGTGGTGTGATCCTGATGGCATTGTCCAACAAACTGGGTCGTATGTTGCTGACCACCGGTAATAAGAGTGAAATGGCAGTGGGTTACAGTACTTTATATGGTGATTTGGCAGGCGGCTTTGCGCCACTGAAGGACGTTTATAAAACGCTGGTGTATCGTCTATGTCAGTATCGAAACGGTTTGTCGCCAGTGATTCCTCAGCGAGTACTGGACAGGCCGCCGTCAGCAGAATTAAAACCGGATCAGGTCGATCAGGATAGTTTGCCAGATTATGATGTACTGGATGCAATATTGAAATTATCAGTAGAACAGGATTGGTCGAGTGAAGATATAATTGCTGCCGGTTATGATGCAGAAACGGTAAATCGAGTGATTCGTATGGTGCAATTTAATGAGTATAAGCGTCGACAGGCACCGCCGGGTATTCGAATTACGCGTCGGGCTTTTGGTCGTGATCGACGCTATCCCATTACATCGGGTTACGGAAGATCCTAGAGATCTAACACTTAAACAGGGTTTTGAGCTATTATTGCGCACATATAAAACAAGGGGGATCGAATGAAAAAAGTAGAAGCCATCATCAAACCCTTTAAACTGGATGATGTACGTAGTGCATTGACTGAGGTCGGCATTACAGGCATGACCGCAACAGAGGTCAAAGGTTTTGGTCGTCAAAAAGGGCATACCGAGTTATATCGTGGTGCTGAATATGTTGTCGACTTTATTCCTAAAGTGAAAATTGAAATTATTCTTGAAACTGAACGGGTTGATCAGTGTATTGAGGCCATAACCAATGCTGCGCGTACCGGTAAAATTGGTGATGGTAAGATATTTGTTTCAGATGTGGTTCGTATTGTGCGCATTCGTACCGGTGAAACAGATAAAGATGCGATTTGATGACTAAAACCCTCAGGGTGCATTCTGTACCTTGAGGGTTTGGTTTTTAATTTGAAATGCCAGGTGGTTCCAGAGTTTCTGTATCAACTTCAGCCGTTGCAAATACTTCTGTTTTATTAACCTGAATAATTTGTTCAATATCTGCTAATAGAGTGGTTAAGCCCAGTTCTTTATAGGCTTGTGCCATAATCTCCAGAGCTCGTCTGCTGGATTGAGTTTCCTGATAATGTTCCAGTGTGTATTGCGCGCGTTTGGCGGCGGCTAACCATGCTTTACGTTTTATATAATACTCGGCAACACCGATTTCGTGTTCTGCCAGCTCGTTTTTAAGATAGATTAATCGTTTGTAGGCATCGGCAGAATATTTGCTGTCTGGATAGCGTTTGATCAGACTGGAAAAATCCTGAATGGCATCGTTCATGGTTTTTGTATCATGATCGGCCAGATTTCTCGGGAACCAGGATTCCATAATACCCTTGCCACGATTGAAATTAGACAGGCCTTTTAAATAAAGGGCGTAGTCAACATTTGGATCTCTTGGATTGAGTCGAATAAAACGGTCAGCGGCAGCAATGGTAGAGTCTGGTTCTTCAAATTTGTAATAGGCGTAGGCGACATCTAGCTGTGCCTGTCTGGCATAGGAGCTGAACGGAAAACGGGCTTCCAGTGATTCAAGATGGGTGATGGCTGTCTGGAATTCACCGGCGGCGAGGGAGCTTTTGGCTTGGTCGTAAAAATCTTCTGCAGTCCAGTCGGCATAGGGGTCGGATTTAGTCGGATCGTCACTGCAGCCCGCAGTCAGTAAACTGAATAACAGGATAATTGGGAGTAATAGGCGCATATAGTCTAACGGCTTGTTTAAATATTGATTAGAATAGCAAATTATACCTAAGTTCAATGAACAGTACCTCAATGTCTGATGAAATTTTAACAGCCAGAATACCAGAAGAGTATGCACGCCAGCGACTGGATGCGGTTCTGGTTGACTTGTTTCCTGATTATTCACGTAGTCGTTTGCAGCAATGGATCAAATCAGGTCAGGTGCTGGTGGATGGTCATGAGCCAAAAGCCAAAGATAAAGTGCTGGGCAATGAAACCATCGAAATACATCTCAACTCGGAACCACTGGAAACAGAATCTCAGCCACAGGCGATTGATCTTGATATTGTCTATGAAGACGATGATATTCTGGTGATTAACAAACCTGTGGGACTGGTAGTGCATCCTGCTGCGGGCCATCATGACGGTACTTTATTAAATGCCCTGTTGCATCACGATGCATCACTGGCCGAAGTGCCACGTGCCGGGATTGTGCATCGTCTTGATAAGGATACTTCGGGTCTGCTGGTCATGGCGCGTAATCTTAAAGCTCATAAATCGCTGGTTGACCAGTTACAGGCTCGCACCGTTCATCGTGAATATCAGGCCATCGTTCTGGGTGTTATGACGGCGGGCGGTACTGTGGATGAGCCCATAGGCCGTAACCCGCGTGATCGAAAACGTCAGGCGGTTAGAGAAGATGGCAAAGAAGCGATTACCCATTACCGGGTTATTCAACGTTATCGCGGGCATACCCATATTAAAGTCAATCTGGAAACCGGGCGTACACATCAGATTCGAGTGCATATGGCGCATATTCACTATCCATTGGTCGGCGATTCGGTTTATGGCGGTCGCCTGAAGTTTCCCCGTGGTGCTAGTGAAGAATTAAAAGATACACTCAGAAAGTTTCAGCGACAGGCATTGCATGCCGGGCGTCTGGGATTGATTCACCCTGCCACCGGTAAAGAAATGAGCTGGAAGGCGAGTTTGCCCGAAGATATGAAACACCTTCTCGATGTTCTTGCACAAGACATGGACGATATGGACGATCCTGAATTTGATTGAATGTATTTATCCCGACTGGTTGGCGCCTGACAATATTAAAGCCTTTACCACCACCCGATTATCT
>Ga0224496_10000527_pt1 | contig 26582 bp, 20 predicted proteins | sample SF_Jul11_sed_USG_2_FD_168127 | JGI IMG/M metagenome (GOLD analysis project Ga0224496, IMG submission 168127) | Sediment microbial communities from San Francisco Bay, California, United States - SF_Jul11_sed_USGS_8_1 | ecosystem: Environmental > Aquatic > Marine > Sediment | place: USA...
ATATAGCGCTACCCAATGCCCAAACGCTGTACTTCAGTTGGTGCCGCCGCGCGACCCGATCCGCCCAATAGCCGGATGGCAAAACCCACAATGCCAGAATGTGATCCGGTCGATCTCTATCCGCAAGCTCCTCCAGCGCCGACTCCCCCGCGCGTAGGGATTGAACTATCGACTTCCAATGAGTCGGCATTAAAGGATTCAGCAACGACAGCGGCAACCGCGGGACTGCAAATCGCTTCACGCTCAGTCGACCCTCAGTCGCAAACGAGTCCATCGTGCTCGCAGCAACAACCGTCACCCGCACATGCCGCGAAAGCTCGCGAGCGAAGTCTTCTACGAAACTTCCCGCAGCCTCGGTCCCCGGAGTGTGTTCCGGGTAAGAGGTCGTAATTAACGCAACATGCAACATCTAGTCCCTTATCCACACCGCTCGGTATGCGTACGGCATCAGGTCGTCTTTGCGCCCCAACGCCGCCAGCCCCCAGGCCAGGCAGTTGATAGCCGGCACAAGGACTGGCAGGAATATCCCCAACAACACCAGCGGGTTCTTCTGCTGTGCCCAATTCACCACCGTCTTGCTAAGGGCGATATTTGCATTAAGGGCGGCCGTTTCGAGAGGGTGGCCAATTGCCTGTTCCTGGGTTACACGGAAGCCGTGCTTTTCTGCGGCCTGCAACAATCCGAATCGAGTCCATCGATGAAAATCAAGTGGGGCGTCGTGCACAGGATAAAGAAAGGGCACCTGGATAGTCAGGCTCCCTCCGCGTTTGATTGCTCTGCTCAGCTCAGCCAGGCAGCGGTCCGGATACGGAAGGTGTTCGAGCACATCAAGGAGCAGGGAATGGTCCACACTCGCATCCGAAAACGGTAGCGACTGTGCATCTGCATATATATCCGGACGAGTGGCGTACCAATCTTTCGCTGTTGAGTAGTAATCAAGACCGACGTATTGCACGTTCCCGGAAAGATGGCGCCGCGGTTTTCCGTCGGCACAACCGACGTCCAGAACGACACCTGCCAGACCCTCACATGTTTGCCTGAGGCTGCGCTCTTCACGAAAAAACGCGAACCACTGCGGATGTAGCGGCGTATTCTGCAAGTTGGCAACGAGTTTTCTTAAGAAACCGGTAACCCCGTCCGAATCACTTTGCATTCAATATTCCTGTATTGCTTGTGACCATAACGCGTTGAGTCTACTAGTGCTCGCGCAACCCGACTCTACTATAAGCGATTGCCAGCCCATGCGCAGTCCGGTCTATGCGTAATAATACAGACGGTAATAGCCCCAAATAGCAATTGCCTCCCCACCGCCTGTGGCTTGATGTTAACTTTCAGAACGCGCAATATACGCGGCCCGAAAGTGACCGCGGCGCGTTGCCGCTTTTCAACGGAAACCGGAGAACATCGAATGAACAGAATATTGGTCCTCATTGCGGTCCTGGCGCTGTCCGCGACCGCAGAGGCGCAGCAAAGCCGGGACGGCAAATGGGAGTTCGGGCTAACCCTGGGCAACCTGTCCGGCGAGACCGTAACCGGATTAAATGGCTCTTTCATCGATTCTGCCAGCACGACAGCTTACGGACTGTCGGTGGGCTACAATTTCAGCAAACGACTTGCCTTGACTGGTGAGATATTGTGGGGCACGCCTAACTACACGGCATCACTGGTTCCCGAAAACGCCCCGGGTACATCGATCGATATCAACCATGAAATGGATCTGTTCAACTACGGCATCAAAGGCACGTTTAACTTGCTGGAAGGTCCTGTTACACCATTTATCGAGGCCGGTCTCGGTTGGACCTATTTCGACAGCAACGTTGCAGATTCGGCGCCGGTGACGGGTTGCTGGTGGGACCCGTTCTGGGGTTATGTCTGTGACACCTTCTACAGCACGTATTCCAAGACCCAGGAATACTACGGTGCGGCCGGTGGCCTTCGCTGGGACCTGAATAACGCCATGTCGCTCAAGGGCAGCTATGGCATGCAGGAAATCAAGATCGACAATGCTGCCGAAGATCTTAGCCTTGAAGTGTGGCGCCTCGAAGTGCTCTGGCGCTTCTAAATGCAGTCTCGCTACAAATCAAAAGCCCGGCAACCGCCGGGCTTTTTTTAGCCTGCAAGGAACTTTATTCTGCGTGCTTTTCCTCAACCGTAATGGCTACGGCAGTCGTCGCTGTAATGACGACGAGATCACCAACTTTCGAACGCCTCAGGTTTTCCGGGTTACGAGCGGCATACTCATTGATCGTCCCATCAGGCCCTTTTAGTTTGAATGTATTCTTCTCCAGGTTGATTTCCTCAACCGTCGCGGTAATGACCGTCGCATCCATTGCCGCTACGCCCGGCATTTGACCCTTCTCGGTACGGGCCATGGCGGATGCACTGGCCGCTTCGGCCTGCATCCCGTCATTTGCCAGGACTTCAATCGATATTGTCTCCTCGTACTCCGCAACGAGAATATCACCCACCTCAACCTGATCCAGATTGCGGGCTTCTTCGCTGGCGGTAAACGTGATGGGTTCGCCATCTTCCGGCCGTACTGTAACGACTCGTGTCTCGTGGTCAATCGCTTCGACAACAGCGGTGACGGTCATCGACTGGCTCGCGGAAAACGAGGGTCTGACCATTTCCTGGCTCTCTTCTGCGGCACAAACTCCGGCAGTCAGGAAACACAGCGTCAGGATTGGCAGGCAAGTCTTGTTCTTCATGGGGCAGGCTCCGGATAGGGGGGTGAGCATGGTACTACGAAGCGGACAAGCCAAGAAGCCCCTGAACATAGCTTGGCGTATAGTCTGGCGAATGGTGATCAACAGATTGAATGAGCTCCGAAAGCTTGCGGCTGCACTTGAGCCCCCGGCTGGCAGGAGAATCGAGTGGCTGCAAAAGGCCGGTGCACATGCGGAGCGCTTTCTTGAGTCCCTGCCCGAGTATGACGTTTACTCCGCCGCGGGAGACCGTGAGGAGGCATTGTCAGCATTTGCAATTTCCGAGGAACCCGGATCGTTTGACGATGCCTTGCAATTGCTCGACAAGTACGTCGATGGGGTAGGTCACAACCTGGGCTCCAGTCGGTTTTTCGCGTATATCCCGAGTGGCGGTCTGTATGAGTCAGCAATTGCAGACTATTTGGCGGCGGTATCGAATCGCTATGCGGGTGTTGGCGCAGCCGCGCCCGGGGCGACACGCATGGAAGCCTCGATGTTGCGTTGGCTCGCCGAAGTCATCGGTTATCCTGCGTCAGCTGAAGGCGACCTGACATCCGGCGGCAGCATGGCAGCACTCTCGGCCATCGTTACCGCTCGCGAAGCTTTCGGTTTGCGGAGCGCTGATATCCCGTCATCGGTTGTTTACCTGACCGCCCAAACGCATCACACGTTTCGCAAGGCATTGCACGTAGCCGGGCTGGCGGAATGCGTCATTCGCAAAGTTTCGCTCGACGACGCGTTCCGAATGGATGGCACCGCGTTGCGAGCACAGCTTCAGAACGACCGGCAGGCAGGTCTCAAACCCTGGTTGATCGCCGCCTCCGCAGGCACCACCGATACCGGCGCCGTCGACCCGCTGGACGAGATCGCTGACATTGCCGACGAATTCGCGGTCTGGTTGCACGTGGATGCGGCTTACGGCGGTGCCTTTGCCCTCTGCGATGAGGGGCGACAACGACTAAAGGGCATCGATCGATCGGACTCGCTGATCCTGGATCCGCACAAGGGTTTCTTCCTGCCCTGCGGCATCGGGGTGGTGCTCGTCCGCGAGGGACAGAAACTTTACGACGCCTATCACGCGCGCGGGACCTATATGCAGGACGTCGCCGGCGACACCGAGAGATCGCCCTGCGACTACAGTGCCGAACTCACGCGGCCGTTTCGGGCGTTGCGCTTCTGGCTGCCTTTCAAAGTGCACGGCAGCAGGGCTTTCTCGGCAGCACTCGAAGAGAAGCTCCTGCTCGCAAGCTACTTCCATGAAGAATGCGGAAAAATCCCGGGCATTCAGCCCGGACCACCCCCGGACCTGTCCATCGTCACATTCCGGCTTTGTCCCGATGCCCAGGATGGCGACGCGGCGACCCGCGCGCTGCTTGCTGCAATTCACAAGGACGGGCGTGTCTATCTCACCTCAACCACCATCGAAGGCCGTTTCACGATCCGAATGGCTATACTCACGTACCATACGCACATTGAGGATGTCGATCTGGCACTCCAGGTTATCGAGGAATGTGCGACGCGCATGCTTGGCGCGAATAACACACGGGGCTAGTTGCCAGGGGAAACAAATTGAATATGACGAAATCCGAAAATTGGTCCGGCCGTTTTACGTTTATCCTCGCGTCGGTCGGTGCCGCTGTTGGCCTCGGCAATATCTGGAAGTTCCCGTACACGCTCGGCAGCAGTGGCGGCAGCGCTTTTGTTCTCGTCTATATTCTCGCCATTCTGCTCGTCGCCACACCCATCATGCTGGCAGAGATGCTGATAGGACGACACGCGAGGCAAAGCGCTCCGTCCGCATTGCGCAAGATCGCCCTTGATCTCGGCGGCAGTTCCTACTGGCAAATCGTGGGTTGGATGGGCTTGCTCGCGCTGCTTTTTGTACTCAGCTTTTACAGCGTGATTGCCGGGTGGACCATCGCATACCTGGTGAAATCCATCTCCGGGGGTTTGAGCGGGCTCTCACCCGAAGAGGTCGGCCGTGATTTCGGCGCTTTTTTGCATGATCCGGGCTGGATGATCCTGTGGCATCTGCTGTTTACAGTGGCCACGGTATTCATCGTGTCGCGCGGCATACGGCTTGGGCTGGAAAAACTGGTTGTCGTATTGATGCCGGCGCTGTTCATGATGTTGGTTGCACTGGTCGTCTACGCAGGAATCACCGGCGATTTCGCGACCACAGTCGATTTCCTGTTCAGTGCCGACCTCAGCAAAGTTACGCCGGTTGTTGTACTGGCCGCCGTCGGCCAGGCCTTCTTTTCTGTGAATGTGGGTGTTGGCGCCGTGCTGACCTATGCGGCCTACCTGCCTGACGATGTCAATTTGTTCCGCTCGGCGATAACAGTCTCCATCGGCGACACGCTCGTGGCCGTACTCGCCGGGCTCGCCATATTCCCGATCGTATTCGCCTACGGCCTGAATCCGTCCGAGGGTCCCGGTCTCATTTTCGTCACCCTGTCCACGGGTTTCGCGGCCATGCCGGGCGGAAGCATCGTCGCGACTTTGTTTTTCCTGATGCTGCTTTTTGCTGCGCTTACATCGTCCATCTCAATGCTGGAAACGATGACGGCACGCGCCTGCGAGATACGCGGTTTGCCGCGGCCAGCCGCAGCGACATTGATCGGAACAGTGACTTTCGTATTAGGCATCGTGACAGTGCTTTCATTCTCGAGCTGGGAAAGCGTGTACCCACTTGGTGAGTTCGCGATTTTCGCAAACAAGACACCGTTCGACCTTATCGACTACGCTGTGTCGAACGTACTTATGCCTGTTGGCGGCATGTTGTACGCGCTGTTCGCGGGCTGGTGGGTTTCGAGGGATATCCAGGTCGCACAACTCGGCGTTGGAGACGGCGCGATTTTCAAACTCTGGCTGGTACTGGTGCGCCTGGTGGCACCGCTCGCGATCGCGGCAGTGTTCGTTTACAACCTCGCTTAAGACTCGGTACTTAATCAGCGCCGGCGAGCAGCGACTCACGGATCTCGTCAATCTGCGGGCGCAGTTTCTTCGGCTGTTTACCCAGGCAGTGTTTGTCACGCGGGCATGAGGAACTGCGCGGACAGATGATCGTTGCCGGTTTCTGGCAGCCCTCCGCGATCCATCCGATATTCAGAATTTTGCCGATGCTTTCCAGTTGCACACGAACGCCCTCCGGAATGTCACCGCTGCCGCCGCCCGCGTTGCAGCTTTTTTCGATCGCGTTGATGGTCTCAAGTGGATCAATGTTTTGCGCGCGCAAAGCGGGAGCGAGATCGACACCCGCACATAGCACGTGCGCGTTACCGGCCGCGTCGCGGCTGCGAACGGATTGACAGGTATAAAGGCGCTTGTCGTCGCCGCTGCGCAATACCGAGATCTGCGAAGTCGGCTTCGTCGATCGCGTATCGAACATTTTGAACACCGCCCAGTGCTTGCAGGGATCTGCGACCATAGTCATGTTGCCCCACGGTAGTGGTATGCCGTTGCCGCGATAAACCGCGCGCAGATTGCCTGGCGGGTAGGCGTCGAAGTAGTGCCAGTGCGGATACGGGCTGACGCTCGGCATGCGCCGCATCACCAGGGCTTTGGTCAGTCCGACCTTGTCCCCGGCATCGACGGCGTAAGCGTGTTTAGCCAGGAATTGACGGAACGGCATCTTCGGCGTCAATAACGCCGCGGCAAAGTAGCTGCACTCGAAGTCCCGCCAGGCATAAAGAATATCCTGCGCGTCCATATTCGGTGAATCGGCATCGTGCCGGCGACCGGTCACGCGCCCGCCGGACACCTGTGGCGCGCGCGCTCCATCACCGCCATGCAGAACTTTGTGTGCGATGTGATTCGCGAGATCAAACTTGAGACGTTCGGGCCGGTCCTTCAGCTGGTTGTTGAGATAGACGATATTGGGCGCGTCATAGAACGAACGCACGATCATGTTCAACGGCGCCTCGGTGTCACCGCGATCTTTAAACGGTGACTTGTCGAACCAGCGCAACTTCAGGCCGAGGTCAGCGGCGATGGCCTGGACATCCTTTACATCGAGCGGGAAGCGTTTGCCGCCGACGCGTTCTGCGGCGCGCTCGAGATCCGGGAAACGATTCTGGCTGGACTCCTGGTGCGCGCGAATCAACAGGTGGGCGAATTGCCGACCGGTCGTTCCGGTCTGCGCGAGCAACTCCGGAATGGCGAGCTGCAGGAGATTTTCCGAAAACAGAAACCCGGGTTCCAGCGCCAGCCCGGTGACCGCCGATTCGCGTGGCGTCGGATCGATCGCGCGATCATCCAGTGACTCATCGTAAAACCAGCTCACGTCTTTTTGAAAGATGCGCGCGACGATCTGCAGCAGCTTTTCTGATGGCACCCGCTTGCCGTTTTCGATCATCGAGAGATAGGAAACGGACGGACCGGCCGCGGCATCGATTTGCACACAACGCACCGACAGGTCTTCCAGCGTCAGGTTGTTCCGCTTGCGTAGCGACTTGATCTTGGTTCCGAGGAAGTGCGCCTTGCGCCTCAGGCCCTGCGTGGTTTCCATGGTCATTCCGTTTGTGAAATTAACATTGTGAAATTTTTACTGTGAAATTTCATAGCGGTCGTCGGTAGTATAAGTCCCGGGACCTGATTTTCACAATGACCAATAACCGCTGTGTGAACCGGAGGACGACGTGAACAGACGCGAATACAACGAGAAAGCGAAGTACCTGGATGAAATTGCTCCGTTACAGGGGGCGAGCCACAGCGAGGTGGTGGACTACTCTGTGACCGTTCCATTCTTCTACGCGGAACTTCGCGCGCGTCTCGCCAATGGCAAGTTGGCCCGCCTCGTCGATGCCAGCCAGTTCATTGGCTGGTTTGGCTACGGCCCGAATCCGACTTTGCTGCTCGATTGCGGCGGACAGCGCGTAGCCGTCAACACCGGCGCCAGTTCCAGCGCCGCGCAGGACATATTCATCGCAAGAGACGGCGGCCAGATTCCGCTACACGCCTGAGATATCACAAAACGCGACAGGAGAAGCACCGTGAGCAAGCAAGAACAGATCAACAAGCTGCAGTCTGAGTGGAAGGACAGTCCGCGGTGGAAGGGCGTGGAACGAAATTACACTGCTGCCGATGTTGTCAAATTGCGCGGCACACTGCAGGTCGAGCACACGCTCGCTCGCCATGGCGCGGAAAAATTGTGGCGGCTGATCAACCAGGAACAGCCGCTATGCGCACTTGGCGCGCTCACCGGAAACCAGGCTATTCAGGAAATACAGGCTGGTCTCAAAGCGATCTACTGTTCCGGCTGGCAGGTCGCCGGCGATGGCAACAGCTCGGGAGAGATGTATCCGGATCAGAGCCTGTACCCGGTCGACTCGGTGCCAAAAATGGTTGCGCGAATCAACAACGCTTTTCAACGCACTGATGAAATACACGCGCTGAATGGCGATGACAGCATCGACTGGTATGCGCCCATCGTCGCCGACGCTGAAGCGGGCTTTGGTGGCAACTTGAATGCCTTCGAACTCATGAAAGCCATGATTCGTGCCGGAGCGGCTGGTGTGCATTTCGAAGATCAGCTTTCTTCTGCGAAAAAATGCGGCCATATGGGCGGCAAAGTCCTTGTGCCAACCAGCGAAGCCATTGCAAAGCTGTGTGCGGCTCGACTGGCTGCGGACGTTCTCGGCGTACCAACGGTCCTGCTGGCCAGGACGGATGCGGACGCCGCCAATTTGATTACCTCCGACGCCGACGAGCGCGATCGGCCGTTCATTACAGGCGAGCGCACGCCGGAGGGTTTTTATCGCACGAAACCCGGTATCGAACAGGCAATCGCTCGCGGACTGGCATACGCACCCTATGCCGACATGCTTTGGTGCGAAACCTCCAAACCGGATCTTGCCCAGGCGCAGAGATTCGCCGATGCCATTCACGCCGAGTATCCGAACCAGCTGCTCGCCTACAACTGCTCGCCATCGTTTAACTGGAAGTCGAATCTCGATGACGACACGATGCGGCACTTCCGGGAGGAGCTGGGCAGGATGGGTTACAAATTCCAGTTCATCACGCTGGCTGGCTGGCACGTGCTGAACTCCAGCATGTTCAAACTGGCGCGCGCCTACAAAGCCGACGGGATGTATGCCTATTCTCAGCTGCAGCAACAGGAATTTGCCGATGAACAGTTCGGCTTCCGTGCTGCCAAGCACCAGTCTTTTGTGGGTGCCGGCTACTTCGATGCCGTACAGAATACGATCATGGATGGCCTGTCCTCCACGACCGCGCTCTCGGGCAGCACCGAGGAAGAGCAATTCGTCGCGTAGAGAACTCCACTTGGCCACATAGAATCGTTTGATCGCCTGCGTCGTTCAGCCGATGATGTACTCTCGGCTGCAGAAGACAACGGATTCGATGTACCAGGACTTGACCCTCGCAATTTCGAGTGTAGCGGTAATGCTATTCGCAACATCCCCTGTCGCAACAGCAGCGACAGGGGATGTTGCGTCGTCGACTCTGGATGAAATCATCGTAACAGCGACTCGACGTGAAACTGCCGTTCGCAATGTTGCACGATCCATCTCTGTCGTTAACAAGAATGAAATTCAAGGCGCGCAGCAAATGCTTGGCTTTGACGAAGCCCTGGCCCGCGTGCCGGGACTTTACATGCAGAACCGTTACAACTTTGCGCAGGACCTGAAGGTATCATTGCGCGGTTTCGGCGCGCGATCGAGCTTCGGTATTCGCGGTGTACGCATTTTCGTCGACGACATCCCTGAGTCGCTGCCCGACGGACAGGCACAGGTAGACAGCATAGACCTCGGTTCCACCAGCCGGATCGAGGTCCTTCGCGGGCCCGCGTCTTCGCTCTATGGCAATGCGGCAGGCGGTGTCATTGCCGTTTACAGCGAGCTCGGTAGTGACCCATCCTACGTTGAAGCTGGCTTGGCCGGCGGCGATTACGGCTACCGGCGTCAGCAACTAAAGGCAGCTGGTGGCAACGGTTCCGTACAATACATGGTCAACGCAAGCAGCACGGACCTTGATGGCTATCGTGAGCACAGCAGCGCGAACGGCAGGTCGATCAACGCAAAACTGGCGTATCGCCCGACGGACCACGACGAGTTGCAGCTGACCTTTAACAACACCGACCAGCCGCGGGCCGATGATGCGGGCGGCATCGATGCTGCGCAAATGGCGCTGGATCGCAGGTCTGCGCGGTCGCTAAACATCCTGTTCAATGCCGGCGAAGCCCTGAATCAACAACGGCTCGGGGCCGTTTACAAGACGGACCGTAGCGGTGGCGAATTGATGCTCCGCAACTATTATGTCTGGCGTGACTTCGAGAGCCTGCTACCGTTCACCGACGGCGGAGCTGTCGATCTGCAGCGTTTTTATTACGGTGCTGGCGCGCAGTACACCTTTCGCGAGCTCGGTCCGCAACAGCTGCAGCTGACAACGGGCTTTGATCTCGATCGGCAAGACGATGATCGCCAACGCTTCGACAATAATGACGGAGCAGTCGGCAACAAGGTATTCGAACAGAACGAGAAGGTCGACAGCAACGGCGTCTACCTGCTCGCCCGGATGCCACTATCCGGGAACGCGACCGTATCCGCCGGGTTGCGATATGACCGGGTGTTTTTTGATGTCGATGACACTTTTCTCTCTGATGGCGATGACTCTGGCGAACTCGAATTCGATCATTGGAGCCCGTCACTTGCGGTGCAGTACACTTTGGGCCCCAGGATGATGTTTGCTTCGTGGAGCAGCAGCTTCGAAACGCCAACAACAACAGAGCTCGCAAATCCCGATGGGTCGGGCGGGTTTAACGAATCGCTGCAGCCGCAACTCGCGGACAACTTTGAGATCGGCTTCAAGTCCTCGCACGAATCGCTTTCTTATGAGCTTTCAATATTTCACATCGACCTGGAGCAGGAGCTGGTCCCGTTCGAGATTGCGACGTCGCCCGGCCGCAGCTTCTACTCCAATGCCGGCTCCTCATCACGAGACGGGGTTGAGGCAGCACTGTCCTGGCAGGGTCAGAGCGGACTGTCCGCCGAGCTCTCCTACACCTGGTCTGATTTCAGATTTGATGAATTTATCGACGCCGGACAAGACTACAGCGGCAGGCAATTGCCGGGACTGCCGGAACATTTTGGCTACGTCAGTCTTACCTATGCGAGCGGCTCGGGATTCACCGCGAGCGTCGAAACCCTGTTTTCGGGCGAGCTCTACGCGAATAACGGCAATACGACGTCGGTCGGTTCGTACGCGGTATCGAATGTTCGCCTGGAATACTCTTTGCAACGTGGTGCGTGGCGATTCCGGCCCTACCTCGGCGTCAATAATGTGTTTGACGAAAAGTACGCAAGCAATATCCGCGTAAACGCCTTCGGTGGCCGATACTACGAACCGGCGCCCGAGCTCAATATCTATGCGGGGCTCGCGGTCACCTTCAGCAAAGACGCACGAGCACGTTAGACTACTCGCCCGCCGATACGCCGGACCTTACCGGTTTAGACGCCGGCCGTAAGGCTGCGAGTCGCGGCATAGACAAAGTATGCGAGCACAAACACGCCGCCCCAGGCCCTGCCAAGTCGGGCCTGACCGTGAAAGAAAATCGGTATCAACGCGGCCGCGAACAACCAGGAAACGATGAGGTCGATCACACCACCATCGGGCACCTCGATTGCCTGTATCAAGCCGGTCGTTGGCAATATGAACAGGATGTTGAAGATATTCGAGCCCACGATATTGCCAAGGGCAAGATCTGACTGGCCACGCATTGCCGCGACGACCGAGGCCACCAGTTCCGGCGCGCTCGTGCCAACACCAACGATGAGAAGGCCAATGATGGCCGTCGACACACCGAGCTGCGATGCGAAGCTAACACTGTTCTCGACAGTAATTTCTGCACCCGCATACAGCAATCCGGATCCCAGTAGTATCAGGAATACCAGCTTCCATGACATGCGCTCGTGCATATCCGGTACAACTATCGGGCTCTCCAGAATCTGCGTGGCAAACACACCTTTTTGCCGGGACCGGACAATATCGGCAACAATAAAGTAGATAAAGATGCTGGTTAGCGACAGCATCACGAGCGAGTCTGAGCGGCTGATCATTGCGGGAAGATGATCGATGGGACTGTCCATCGCAATGAAAGTCAGAATCGTTGTTACGAGCAGCAACAAGGGAACCTCACGAAGTACAGCCTGACCCTGGAGTGCAATAGGCCGAACGATAGCGGCGATTCCGAGTACCAGTCCGATGTTCGCGATATTCGAGCCGACGACGTTGCCGAAGGCGAGCCCGGTCTCGCCTCGTAATGCACCCGTCAGATTGACGATCAGCTCAGGCATGCTGGTTCCGATACTGACGACTGTCAGGCCTACGATCATCGGTGATATGCCGAGGCGAGTCGCCGCTTGCGAAGCGCCATAGACAAGCGCTGCGCCACCCGCAACCAGGATGGCGAGGCCGAATATTATTCCTAATAGACTGATCATTTTTTTGAATGAACCCCGATAGCCCTGCTACTTCTCAACAGAATACAGGATATCGATCGATTGCTGTTCGCCGGCACCGGCTTCCAGTGTCAGTCGCGACGACAATCGGTAACGCAGCAATAGTGTGCCGATACGACTGAATACGCCATACGCGTATCGCGCATACAGGCGCGAGTTGATTTTTTTGCCTGCGATCAGCGCTGTCGTATCGCCGCCGTCACCACTTAAGGATAATTGATCGAGACCGAGGCTCTGGCCGATCTGTTCGGTCAATACCGTTGCCTGGCGTAAGCCGAGGGAGACGGCGGCGCCGGATAGCTCGCCACCTTCGGATTCTGTCGCCTGGCTAAGGGGCCTGCCCAGGACCAGGTACGACAGCGCATCAACTTCGTTCATCGCCGGCTCGGAAAAAACCGATGAACTCAGGTTTTGTGCGCGGCCATACAAATGAATGCCGGCAGTGATCGTGCCTTCAAAAGTTTCGATGACACGTACCGCACGCACGTCAACTATCGGATCGTCCAGCGGCCCGGTAAATGTAAGCTCGCCTTTCTTGATCGCAAGTCTCTGGCCCCGCGTCGCAAAGCTGCCGTCGATCAGCTGTATCTTGCCTTCGGCTGTCGTATCGCGATCCGGTCGCAAGCGCACCAGCAGTGTACCGGTCAGTCCTGTATCGAGACCGAGCGCTTTCACTCGCACTTTTTCCCCCAGCGTAATTCGTGCCGCGGCTTCGATTCGGGTTGGCTTGCGATCCGTTACCTCATCGCCGATCACCACCGCGTCTTCCGAGACCCTGACGGCTTCTACCGGAATCTCCCGGATTTCTATCCTTGCGCGCGGCACCAGGAGCTCGCCACCGATTTTCCACCCCGTAGCATCGCCGACGATCGTGATATCCGGTGTAGCCCAGGCCCGATATTCGGGCCAGTTCACCACCTCCGCGGAAGCTCCACCGACGTTCAGTATCACTGATCGAGTTGTCTGCATCAGTTCATCGAATTTGCCGTCGACGCTGAGCGTCCCGCTACCTGCCTTGGCTGAACCCACTAGCGTCGCCGTGCCGTCAGGCGCGCCAGAAATACGCACATTGATATCCTCGAGCGGCACGTTGAACGCAGGAATCAGGATGCCGCCATCACTCCAGACCAGGTCGCCGCTGAACTCCGGCGCCAGCACGGGGCCCCTCGCATTGACCAGTGCGGCGACGCCACCCTTGAATCCGTCGATCTCCGGTACGACCGCCGAGATCCAGCTCCAGTCGTCGCCCTGAAGTCGCAATTCCGCTTCCAGGCGGGCGTCTGCGTCCAGTTTATCCAGGGCGAAATCGACCTCGCCCGTTACACCGGGCTCTATGCTAACCGCGGCTTTCGCTGCTACGCCGCCATCGCGAAAGTTCGCGTGCAGGTTTGCCCGTGGCATCCGTACATCGGTGGTCTGATCATTCGCCCCTGCAACACGGAGGACGGTATCCGCTTGTTCCCAGTCAACCGTCCCGGACAGCAGGCCAGCCTGCCAGATGAGTTCGACCTGCGCCGTCGCGGAGCCCAGCAGACCAAAGCCCGCCGGAAGAAACGCGTTTGCAAGGCTTAGTGGCAAATTTTCGATGCTGGCTGTGAGCTCGGCATCGCCATCCGCATAGACAAGACGCGAAATCCGCAGCTCGCCTGAGTCGCCGGACCAGTTGTGGGCTTGAATCGATAGCGCCTTGTCGCCGACGCTGAACAACAGCGGCTCGGCCAGCTTCCAGTTACCCGTTTGAGGTTCGTTGATGGTTGCACGATTGATGCCTCCGGTCAGGTCGGTACCAGTGGTCTGCAAGCTTGCCTGCGCATCGACTCGCAAGTTACGGACCTGCCACTGTAGGTCGAGCTGCAACTGCTCCGGACTACCCTGGCCGTGTGCATTAAATGAACCGTAGTCGACTTCCCCGATATTCAGTTCCGCTAGTGCAGCTCGAACATCGAGTGAGTCGAGGCTGGACTCTTTGCTTGTGATTTCGACAGAGCTCGCGGTCATTTCGCCCAGGTGAAGCTGCCGTGCTTTCAGCTCCCCGGAAAATCGCGGGCGCTCCTGCGAGCCCGTCAGGCGCCCCTGACCGTTTGCCATCCCGGCAATGTTCGGCCAGAGCTGCTCCAGGTTTGTCGCGTCGACATTCACCGACAGATCCAGTCGACCATCGGACGAGTACCCGTCAATTCGTAGCAGGTTTTCTCCTACCTTGACCGAGCAGGCATGGCACTGCATCCGCTCCGCCCCGAGAAGCAAATCGCCGCTCGCGCGAATCGCGGCATCGTTCAGCACACCTCCGATAGTCAGGGCATTCAGTGTTACAGCGCCGGTGTTATCGACTTTCAACTTTGTGCTCGCATCAAGCTCGCCGCTTAACGCGCTCACAAAAGCAGCGGGGTCCATACCTGTGGCCTGCACATCCGCGGCGAGCGAAAATTCGGGCGACCACGCCAACTCGCCCTGCAGATCGGCGTGACCCCAATCAGACTCTACTTGCGCTGCAAAAGCGGTGAGTTGCTCAGTGGTGCCTGTTGCCCTGCCCGCAACCCGCAACTCCCTTGCATCAGGCAGCAACACTCTGGCGTTGTAATCGGCGTCGTACTGACCGGCCGTACCGCGCACCTCGACACTGCCGTTCAACACACGATAGCCGGAGAAGGACCAATCGTCCCAGCGGATCACTGCATCGACCTCAGGCTCGATCCTGTTCAGCAGCGCCACTGTACCTGACAACGTCGCCGGATAGGGGCCGGTAACCGTGTGCTCGAAGTTTAGTGACTCAAGAGAGCCATTGACCGGCCCTTGCCCCGACCATTCTCCGGTCCCGAGCGCCCAGGAAATCTCTGCGGCAGCCGGGACGTTTCCTTCCAGCCTCACCTGCATGTCCTCCGCCACGAGATTGATATTCGACATCGAGGCCGTAATCGCCCTGGCACGGATCGTATTTCCGTCCAGGCGCGCATTGGCGACATGGACATTTTCGATCAATCGTGTTGCGCCGCTTTTTGTCAGTGTGAGTTTGCCGACTGCGCCGCGCACCAGGCCTAAGTCGAGCGGCAGAGGATTCATCGCCAGCGTAAATGGCCGGGCGACCGGGTCAGGTGCCGAGGTATCCAGTATCCCGATCGCAGACGCGCCAAGGTCCTGCAATACAATTCGACCGGCGAGCACTCCGCTCCAGTCGATCTTAATGACGATTTCGCTGGCCGCTATTTCAAGTTCCGCGTCCTTGTAGCGCAACTCGGGTAGCTTAAGGCCGCGCCATAAAGTCCCTTCGAAAGACTCGATCGCGAGCGCACCGGGCAGTACCGCGTCGATTCGCGTCAGCGCCCACCGCGTGCCGCCCGGTGTGTTGAGTATCGTTGCGAGCGCCGAAACGAAAAGTACAATCAGTATCAGCAGCGCCGCGAAACCGCGCAAACTCCATTTCACTATGCGGCGCATCAGAGTTCAGGCCCGAGACTTACGTGCAGGCGCAGGTCTGTATCCGGATCGTCGAACGGGTGAGCCAGGTCCACCCGGATTGGTCCGACGGGCGAATACCAGCGCAGCCCGATGCCGGCGCCGGTGCTGAGATCGAAGTCGTCGCTGTTAAATGCGCTGCCGCTGTCAACGAACGCCGCAATCGCCCACTTCTGTGCAAACAGTCGATCGACCTCGATGCTCGCCTCGATCAGGTGACTGCCACCGATAACCTCGCCATCCGCATTCGTCGGTCCCAGAGATTCGAAATCGTAACCACGGATGCTGCGATCACCACCGGCGAAATACCGGACTGACGCTGGTAACTCACTCAACGCATCCTTGATGGTTGTTCCAAGGGTAGCGCGCGCCTGAAAGCGGCTTTTGTCTCCCATTCCCCGTATCACGCGCGCTTTCATCTGCAACTGCAGGAAACTCGTATCCGATCCGAGTGCGTCGCTGGCACCGCGAAGATCGATATTCAGGCGGTGGCCCACCTCAACGCGGCTGAGCGAGCGCCCCTTTTCCTTTTCCCAGTTGTTACCGAAGATGATGAGCTGACTCGAAGTATCCTGGTCGGCGATCGTGAAGCGTTCGTACTGGTAGTCGACATAGCGAGTCTCGAGCCATGACTTCGAAAGCGCGCGGGTACGCAGGAGGCCCAGCTTGAATGTGTCGCTTTCGCTGGTGTCCGTGTTTTCATGCTGTGCGCCGGCGACGATACTGATCCACTCCTTGCGTGGGTCATCTTTTGGCCAGCGGTAGGTGGCATTCAGCTGTGACTGCACTGAAGATAAAAACAATCTGCTGTCAAACTGATGGCCCTTGTCATTGACACGACGATTCGTATAACCCATACGACCCTGCAGCCCGGTATCGGTCGCGAAGCCACCGCCAATCGAATAGAGGTGCCGCTTCACGGGAGTCAGGTTGACGTTGACCGGAACCACCTTGTTCTCGGTGTCGAGGGGCTCGGTGCTGATAGAAGCGGCCGCAAAGTAGGTGCTGCCGCTGAGCGCTTCGTACAGTTCGTTGATCGATCGTGACGAGTAAGGCTGCCCCGGCCTGATATCGGTATAGCCTTGCAGCAACGGGTCCCGAATTATCCCCTGGGTAAACGACACCTCACCAAATACGTATTTGCTGCCGCTTTGCAGCAACAAATCGATATCCGCGACTCGTGCCGGGCGATCAATGGTGATGGTGCTGTGCTCATAATCAGAATCGAAATATCCCGCACTGATCGCCGTCCGCAGCAGGTCGGATTTATAGGCTTCGTACTTACCGTGGTTCAGGACATCACCAACAGCGGGACGAGATACACGGACTTTTGGCAACAAGTCCGAATCACTGGCACCCGCGCCCTGCACTTCGACTTTGCTGTTCGCAATTATTACCGGCGCGCCCGCTTCTATATCGAAGCTCGCATTCCAGCACTCCTCGCTCCAGGTAAGCGACTTCGAGATAGTCGCCTCGTAATAGCCCAGGGCCTCCAGTGCTTCATGAATACTTTTATCCGCATCGCGAAACAGTCGCTCGATTCGCCAACGCGCTGAATCGCAAGCGCTGCCCGACAAGGGCAACAGCAGCTGGACATTGGTCGCAAGCTCGTCGTCCAGTCCGGCAATCTTGACTTCGGCCGATGCTGAAACTGGCGCCAGCAGACACAGTGCGAGTACTGCGGATACCGGCAGAACTGCAGGCCATCTCGGCGCATCAAGTTTCGGCTGTGATTTCATTCGGGCTGAAGGTACAGTCATCGGGTTGAATAGAATTGTGGCAGTTTGGCTCTATGGACACACTTAAGACTATCTGGTCCTTTCCTTTGTTCAGTTTCGGCGACGGCACGGCTGTGCTGGTCAGCCAACTCGTGCTCGTGGCCCTTGTGTTGCTGGTGGGTTATATCGGCAGCAGCCTGATCGCTCGCGTTATTCGGCGCCGGCTGGCCCAGACGGAAATGCGGCCGGACGCCGCCCACATTCTACAACGCATTGTCTATTACGGGCTGTTAATTACGGTCGTCATGACTGCGCTCAGCCTGTTGCATGTGCCGCTGGGTGCTTTCGCCTTTATTTCAGGCGCCGTTGCCATTGGCGTTGGTTTCGGTGCCCAGAACATCATCAATAACTTCATCAGCGGCTGGATATTGCTGATAGAGCGACCCGTGAGGGTAGATGATTTCGTTGAGGTCGATTCCCATATGGGGACGGTTGAGCGTATTGGCAACCGGTCTACCCGCATCCGGCGTACCGACGGCGTTCATCTCCTGATCCCGAATAGCCAGATGCTGGAGCGCGTGGTCATAAACTGGACTTTGATTGACTACCAGATTCGGACCATAGTCAGAGTCGGCGTCGCCTACGGGTCGCCACTGAAGCTCGTGTCGGCGCTCATCGAGCAGGCGGTCCGGGAGCAGGCCGAAATCAAGGCCGAACCACCGCCCCTCGTGGTGCTCGATGACTTCGGCGATAGTGCCGTCATTTTTGATGCCTATTTCTGGAGCGACGTTGGCGGTGAACGCGAGTTGCGACAAATTCGCAGCGACGTACGATTTCGCATAGACGAGCTGTTCAACGAGAACGGCATAGTCATCGCCTTCCCGCAGCAGGATGTGCACGTCAGCAACGCGGCTCCCCTGGAGATACGTTTGCTCAATGCAGCCCCGGATAAATCAGGTGCCGGTACGTGAGTAACGCCCAGAGAAAGTTCGAATTTGCCTTGTTGTTCGACGGCGAGGGAGGTGCGCGCGAACTCAGCGATGCCGAGGTCGATGACTGGTCGGCCAGTGACGGTGTACTTTGGGTCGACTGCGACCAGGGTCATAAGTCCGCACGCGCATGGCTCATCGAGCACAGCAATATTCACAAGAACCTGCTTGCGATCGTGCTGGCCGGAGAAACCCGTCCCCGCTCCCTGGCCGAGCCCGACGGTCTCGCGATCATCATGCGCGGCATCAACATGAATCCGGGAGCAGTTCCCGACGATATGGTGGCCATCCGGGTGGTGCTGGAGAAGAACAGGATCATCACCTCGCATCGTCGTACCGTGTTGTCGGTCCGTGACGTTCGCGACGGTTTACTGAACGGCACAGGGCCAAAAACGGCTGGCGACTTTCTGCTGGTATTGACGAGCTTCCTCGCCGTCAGGATCGAGGCTGCCGTCGAAAATATCGAAGAGATGCTGGATAAACTCGATGCCGACATCGCCGAGGGCGATATCGGCGATATTCGGACTGCACTCGGCGTAGTCCGAAGACAGGCGGCAGCGATCCGTCGCCACCTGGCGCCACAAAGGGATGCGCTGGAGCGACTGGCGAGATCAACGACGTCCATCATGACCGATAAGGACCTGATCGCCGTTCGCGACGAAGGCGACCACGTCACGCGATATATTGAGGATCTGGATCTCGCGCGGGAGAACGCGCTGGTAACCCAGGAAGATCTCATGAACCGTGTCGCTCAGGAACAGAACTCGCGGATGTACCTGCTGTCGGTCGTTGCGGCAGTTTTCCTGCCACTCACGTTTGTGACCGGATTGCTGGGCATGAATGTCGCCGGTCTGCCCGGCACTGTCAGCTCCTACAGCTTCACAATCGCAACCCTGGTGATGATCGTGCTCGGTGTCGGCCTCGTACTGTTCTTCAAATGGAGGAAGTGGATTTAGACCTGCCGCGACGCAATAGAAAGTAGCCAGTTGCGCGCGAATTTGCGCGTCGCAGTAAGCTTGTCTCCTACTTGTGTATTCCTAACTGTTTGTTTTTATGATAAATAATATGATTCTCTGTATTTTATCTTGCGTTGCACAATAGATCTGCTAGTATTTTGCAATGCACAAAAGTACATCCCCCCAGGAGTGAAGAATCATGACCGCATTTAACGAAACCTTTGAGAAACTCGCCGCGCTGCAAAAAGAAGGCCTTGAGCCCGTTCGCCAGTTTCATGGCATCGCCGTCGAGGCCTTTGAGCAGGTCGCACGCAAGAACTACGCGTTCTTCGGCGATGTGCTTGAGTTTGCGGTAAGCCAGGCTAGGCTCACGGTTGAAATCACAGAGCCGAAAGCCTTATTCGACCAGCAGCTTGCGTCAACGAAGGAGTTCGCTGAACTCGTAACCAAGCGTGCTACCGAATACGTGGAGCTTGGCAAGACGTTCCAGGAATCGACGACCGACCTGATCGACAAGGATTTCGTCGAGCCCGTCAAAAAAGCCGCTGAAGCCTCCGCCAAGAAAGCTGCTTGAACCTGCGCACTGTGAATCAGCAAGGCGCCCAATCGCTGGGCGCCTTGTTTATCATTGCGGTACTTAGGCCCTTGGCGAGGCAAGAGGAAGCGCACTGATGGCTGATAAGCACCTGATCAAGAAGTACTCCAACCGCCGCCTGTACGATACGAATACCAGCCAGCACATCACGCTGGAGGGCATCCGCAGTCTGATCATTGCCGGCAACGACGTTGAAATCGTCGACGACACCACGGGCGAAGACCTCACCCGGCCACTGCTGCTGCAAATCATCGCTGACCAGGAACAGGGTGGGCGACCCATGCTCGACTCCACTTTTCTGATGCGCCTGATTCGCCTCTACGGCAATCCCATGCAGGAAATGATGGGTGAGTACCTGCTGAAAAGCTTTGACTCGTTTGCATCGCAGCACGCCGCCCTGCAGGAGCAAATGCGCCTGTCCATGACCGCCTTGCCGCTGACGACCATTCAGGATATTGCGGCGAGCAACATGAAAGCATGGAAGGCCATGCAGGACGCGATGCTCGGGAAGAAATCTTCCGACAAAGATACGGAGTAGGATCGTGAGCGAGAAACCAGACAAATCGAGCGGCATGCCGGATCTTGGGGCCATGACATCCGAGTTCCTTCAGTTACTCGAGAAGAATCAACAGGCATTCGCGAAACTCATCGCAACGCCCCCACAGGCAATCGGCAAGATGCTGGACCCATTCAACGTACTGGGTTCCTTCAAGGAAAGCGCCAAAGGCCTGGCATCGGACCCGGCCAGGCTGATGAAGGCCAACCTCGACCTGTGGCAGCAGCACATGCAGCTCTGGCAAAGCGCAGCCGCTAAAGTTCTGGGTGATAAGACCGGCGTCACCACCACAGCCGACAAAGGTGACAAGCGATTCAAATCCGGTGAGTGGGACGAGAATCCGATTTTCGACTTCATCAAGCAGTCATACCTGATCACCAGCCGCTGGCTGATGGATACGATGTCCAACATCGAAGGTATGAGCGAAGCGGACGCGAAGAAAGTCCAGTTTCACACCAAGCAGCTTGCTGATGCGATGTCGCCCAGCAATTTTCTGCTGACAAACCCCGACGTCATCAAGGCGACGATAGACAGCGGCGGTCAGAACCTCGTGCGCGGCATGCAGAACCTGGCTCGCGATATCAAGGCCGGCGACGGCAAACTGAAAATCGCGATGACCGACGAAAATGCGTTCGAGCTTGGCGTCAACGTCGCGACGACACCCGGAAAGATTGTCTACCAGAACGACATCTTGCAGCTCATCCAGTATGAGCCGACGACGGAAGAAGTGTATCGACGGCCCCTGGTCATATTCCCGCCGTGGATAAACAAGTACTACATTCTTGACCTGCAGCCGGAGAATTCGTTCGTGCGTTGGGCCGTCGGTCACGGTTACACGGTATTTGTCGTGTCCTGGGTTAATCCCGACCAGAAACTCTCAGGCAAGACAATGGAGGATTACCTCAACGAAGGTGTGCTCGAAACGCTCGACGCGGTCGAAGCGGCCACCGGCGAGTCGGAGGTAAATCTCATCGGCTATTGTATCGGTGGAACGCTGACCGGTGCTGCACTGGCTTACATGGCCGCGAAAAAGGACGAGCGCGTCAAGGCAACAACATTTTTTGCCGCACAGATGGACTTCTCTGAAGCGGGTGACCTGAAGGTATTCATCGACGAGAAACAGCTCGACAGCCTTGAGGAGCAAATGGCGGAGACGGGCTATCTTGAAGGTAGCGCCATGTCGACGGCGTTTAACCTGCTACGGTCGAATGACCTCATCTGGTCTTCTTACGTCAACAACTATTTGCTCGGCAAAGACCCGATGAAGTTTGATCTGCTGTACTGGAACGCGGATGCAACGCGAATGCCACGCGCGCTGCACATGTTTTATTTGCGAGAGTGTTACCTGAAGAACAATCTCGCCAAGCCGGGCGGTATCAGCCTGAACGACACACCCATCGATCTCGGCAAGGTGACGATGCCGATCTACCTGCAATCAGCCAGGGAAGATCACATTGCACCGTATCCATCCGTGTTCAAAGCGAAGAACCTGTTTTCAGGCCCCGTCCGTTTCATGCTCGCGGGATCCGGACATATAGCCGGGGTCATCAATCCGCCGTGTGCGAACAAGTACAACTACTGGATGAACGAAGAGCAGCCGGATGATCTCGACGCATGGCTCGCCGGCGCGGAGTCCCGTCCGGGTTCGTGGTGGGACGACTGGAATACCTGGCTGGCGCCACTGTCGGGCGAAATGGTTGCGGCCAGAAAACCGGGCGATGGAGAACTCGACATTATCGAAGACGCACCCGGCAGTTACGCCAAAATAAAAAGCTAGACAAAAAGTATTGGAGCAACCGATGGACCTGAAGAGCAAGGTGATAGTAATAACAGGTGCGAGCCGTGGGCTCGGTGCAGCGATGGCGGAACAGCTGGCTGCGAAAAAATGCCAGCTGGCCCTGATTGATCTCGACGAGGACTCGTTGCAGACCACTAAAGCGGCTTGCCTTGCAGCCGGTGCCGAGCGAGTCGAAGTCTATTCCGCTAACGTTGCCAAAGAGGGCGACGTTATTGAGACAATGCAAAAAGTTGCCGCTGATTTCGGTGCACTGCACGGCCTGATTAACAATGCGGGTATTACACGCGACGGCCTCACGCTGAAATACAAGGACGGCGAACTGGTGTCCGAAATGGCACTGGACCAGTGGCAGGCCGTAATCGACGTGAATCTCACGGGCGTCTTCCTCTGCGGCCGGGAGGCCGCGAAACAAATGATCGCGCTCGGTTGCCAGGGCTGCATCATCAATATTTCGTCCATTTCCCGTCACGGCAACATGGGCCAGGCGAACTACTCGGCGACGAAGGCGGGCGTACAGGCGCTGGCTGTCGTCTGGGCAAAAGAATTCGCGCGCTACGGTATTCGCGCGGCCTCAATAGCGCCCGGATTTATCGCCACGGAAATGGTGATGAGCATGAAGCCGGAAGCTCGAGAGAAAATCGCGGCGACCATTCCGGCGCGCCGCCTTGGGGATCCGGACGAAATCGCGAAAACCGTCGAGTTCATTTTCGAGAACGATTACTTTAGCGGCCGCTGCATCGATGTCGACGGTGCGCTGCGCCTTTAGGTTACGCTCCGCAAAAGGGGTCAGAGCCCTTTTGGACTTTTCGTGTACACGATTTGTCCGCCCAACATGGTCGTGACCACATTGGTTTTGTGGATCGAATACGCGTCGACTTCGAAAATGTTCTGGTCGAGAACAACCAGGTCTGCCTTTTTACCGACTTCGATCGAACCGATATCGCTCTCCATGCGCAGCTGGTAGGCAGCATCCAGCGTGAAACCGCGAACCAGGCTTGCCACGCTGAGTCGTTCAGATTCTCTTGGTTGAATGTCCTGATCAGGACTGCCGGGTTCCTGGCGGGTGTGTCCTATTTCAATTTGAACGAGCGGTGACAGCCCAAGGCTTCCGGCACCGCTGGCCGGGAAGTCACTGCCGAAAGTCAGCCTGGCTCCTGTGTCTTCCAGACTCTTGAAACGCCAATAACGGTTGAACTGGTCGTCGCTGACAAATTGCTTGCCGTAAACGTCGTACGACGCCCAAAGCGGTGTGCTTTGCGCGATGACGTCCAACTCGCCGAAGCGTGCAAGGTCCTGATCGGTAATGACCTGCAGATGGCATATCGTAAAGCGGCTGTCGGTTTCGGGAAACGCTGCCCGGGTTGCCTCTATCGCGTTCAGCGTTTCATGTATCGCCCTTTCCCCAAGAGCGTGTATGTGTACGTCTATGTTGCGCCTGGCAGCCCCACTAATCATTTCTATTAGTTGCTGTTCCGTAAATACCGTGCTGCCACTATTACCCGGCTCGCCCTGATAGTCTTCAAACATCGCCGCCGTACGACCCTCGACGGTGCCGTCATCCGGAATTTTCAGCGTGTTGTAATGAAAACCATCTCCGCGAACGGTGTCGCGCCAATGCACAGCCTCGTCGACGATTTCCTGCGGGCTCTGGTCGGGTCTGGCCCGGACCGATCCAACAAGGCGCAGCTTCAGATCGCCGTTCTGCTGAATTCGACTGAGAATACCAAGCGTCCGTTCCGCTTCGTAACCGTTGCCGGCATCAAATGCGGCCGTTACGCCATAGGAGTTCATGATCTCAATCACAAGTCCCGTACCTTCGATAATGACTTCGTCGTTGATGACATCGAGGGCGTCCATCGCAGTGAAGGCCGTTTCTTCGAGGAGGTAGCCGGTAGCATCGCCGTTTTCATCTCGCTTGTAGTAACTGTAGCCGGGTACCGGGTCTGCCGTGTCCTGCGTAATGTTCAACGCTTCGAGGGCGGCAGTGTTCGCCCATGCGCCATGAAAGCCCTCGTCAATGATCAGGACCGGCCGGTCAGGGACTATTGTGTCAATCAATTGCCGCGTCGGGCCTTCAGGCCCGAAGGTCGTAGCCAGAAAACCGTAGCCGAAAATTACCCTGGCATCGGGGTTCGCTTTGGCGAACTCGTCTATCGCGAGCACCCAACCCTCAATAGTTCCATTGGTCTGCAGGGAAAGCGCTCGAGCGAACTCACCGCCAGCAAGCGGGTGTAAATGAGTATCGATGAAACCCGGCAACAACAGCTTTCCGTCCAGGTTGATTTGCTGCGTCGTGTCTCCGATCAGGTCCATCGCGCCATCGTTGTCGCCAACGTAGACGATAGTGTCGCCACTGATCGCAATCGCTTCTGCCCAGGGTTGCGCGCTGTTAACCGTATAGACTTTGGCATCCAGGAATACGGTGTCAGCAACTTCCCTGGGTTTATCGCTGCAGGCGGCGGTGAGTGCGAGCCCGCAAAGTGTTAATACGAGCAAACAGCACGTTCGCAAAATTGGCATCAGATGCTCCTCTTACTGTGAAAACTATTCCAGGCCAGAACCATCCTCGGAATAGATTACCCAGATCTTTGTGTAGCCATCCGTATCCCAGACACCCATCCATTCTTTCGGAATAGTGACGGCTTCGCCGGCGCTGACGATTATTTCGCTGCCATCGACCGAGGTCAGTGTCACCCCGCCCTCGATGAAGTACATGAATTCATCGACGCCATAGGGCTCAGTAATTTCGCTACGCGTTTTGCCGGACTTGTACATTCCGGACGCAAACTTCCTGTCACTGCTCAGTAAGGTCGTTACATCCAGCGTCGTGTTGCCATTTTTTTCGGTTCTGATCATATTCTCGCGTTCGAAAATCCGGCCCGTTGTATCTTCTTTGCTGATTTTCGCCGGATGCACAACTGTTGAAGCCTGCGCATCATCACTCGACGTGGCGACCAAAAAGACAACAGGCAACATTCCCAGAGCTAGAATCAGCGCAATTATGCGTCTCATATTTTCCCTCCTACAGTGATTTGTTCATTAACTGCCCGGTCAGCGGCATCGAAAGCGCCGTTGACGTATGCCAAAGCTGAAGCATCAGAGTTGGCAATCGAAATGCGGCCGATTTGCGCCCTGCCGCGAATGTGCGGACCATTCTTCGGACCCCAATCTGCCGGGTCGCTGAAATCATTGTATTCGTAGGCGTACCCGTGCGGCCAACGATTCACGGTAATGCCTGCGATATCGCGCTCCGCATCAAAACCGCCGGGTGCCAAAGCCCCCTGGATCTGTGCAACGATCCCGGACTCCATCTCGCCATAGGACTTCTCGTACAACTGACGACGTCCGATCACATGTTGTTCTCGTGCAGACAAACCCAGATCCGGCATCGCGGGTACCCAGGTACCGTGCAACACTGTTGGGTCGCCGGGCTTTTGCGTGTAACGGTACTCGCCCACACTGACCGGAAAATCCATGCCGAATGAATGCATCAATGCGGGTTTCGGGATCGTTATGTGGCTCATACCGAGATTGGCGAAAGCCTGCCAGTTGCGAACGGCGACGCTAACGTAAACCAGTGGAACCTTGGTGGCATAGGCAATCGCTTCGGATTGCTGTTCCGGGAGCTCCGGACAGATGTACGGGAGTATCCGGCTGTAGCACGCCATCACCACGTGTTTGCCGCGCACGCAATGGACCTTGCCTTCTGTTACATAGCTGACGTCTACGGCCTTCTGGTCACTGGTATGCCGCACGTCTACCGCCGTGCTGTTTAACCTGAGCCGAACCCGGGAGTCCGCCTTATCCAGTTGCGAATAATCGGCTGGTGCCGATACCAGGTCTTCCATCGAGCCGCCGGGGAGCGCAGCCGGGATCAGATGACGAACGAGGGCACGAGCAACGCCGGCGTTGCCGTCGGGAAAGTGAAAAATGTAGGGCTCGTCATGTTCTTCCTCGTGGGGCAGCAGGCCCGCCAGGTCAAGGTGTTGAGTGCCGGGCATCCCGATGCGCCAGGCCTCCAGCGTTGACAGCGCGTCCCAACCGACGCCCCAAAGGCCCTTAATCGGATCGCGGAACAAATAGTAGACCTCTTCCGGTACACCTACGACCTTGAGCAGGTAATCCCGGTAGCTTGTGCGGCGCAGGCGATCGAGTTTCGTACCCGGGTCGGTATCCTGCAGGTAATCCGTGTCGCTATTGACCATATTGATCAATGCAACACGGGCCGCGTTGTCGATAGGGTAGGTCTCGACAATCTTTTCAAAACCGGCTTCGGGTTTGAACCCCCAGCGACCACCGATATGCTGATCTGTTACATCCCGGCCGTATTCGC
>Ga0224496_10000528_pt1 | contig 26459 bp, 21 predicted proteins | sample SF_Jul11_sed_USG_2_FD_168127 | JGI IMG/M metagenome (GOLD analysis project Ga0224496, IMG submission 168127) | Sediment microbial communities from San Francisco Bay, California, United States - SF_Jul11_sed_USGS_8_1 | ecosystem: Environmental > Aquatic > Marine > Sediment | place: USA...
CCAAACAAAAAAAGACTTAACCCCAAATGGGCTAAGTCCTTGATATGTTTGGTGCCCCCGGCAGGAATCGAACCTGCGACACCAGGATTAGGAATCCTGTGCTCTATCCCCTGAGCTACGAGGGCAAACCTGTGTATCAGCTGTCAGAGAAGGGATTGATAGCATACCGAGGGGGAAAAGGCAAGTTCGGATTCTCGGCGGTTTTGAGGGATTTTCAATGAGATTTTATTGAAAATCTCATTGAACACGAAACATGCATTGGGGCGGCCGTCGTCGCTCCTGATCTTCCCCGTCAACAACGGACACGGAGCTAAGCGATCATTTGAGCCTCGAACATTTCGGGGCTTATATAGCCTTCGCACCGTGCCGACGGGTGCGATTGTAGTCAACTTCAATGTATTCGAACACGATGCAGCGCATCTCCTTTCGGGCAAAGCCCCAAAGACGGACTCGCCATGCACCACTTCCACTTTCAAGAAATGAAAGAAACTTTCAGGACAGGCATTGTCGTAGCAGTTGCCCTTGGCGCTCATGCTGCACAGCAATTCGTGTTTCGACAGCAAATCTCGATGCGGACCCGAGCAATATTGGCTGCCACGGTTCGAGTGCACAACAACCTTTTTCGGCGTACGGCGACGCCATAAAGCCATTCATAGCGCATTGCAAACCAGGTCTGCGGTTAATTCATTCACTCATGGCCAAACCTGCCGTTCAACTAACTCTTCCCCTTGCCGGGCGCGTAGAGGACTTGCACCTCCAAGTGAATCCGCCCTGCCGGGCGCACCAAAAAAAGCCGGCCGATCCCAGACATGGGATCGGCCGACTTTTGAGGGAGAGGAAGAGGAGTCCTTTACTACCGCTTGATATTGATCAGATCAGCCAGCATCTCGTCGGTGGTGGTGATGATTTTGGAGTTCGCCTGGAAACCGCGCTGGGTGGTAATAAGCTTCACGAACTCGTTACCCAGATCGACGTTGGATTGCTCGAGCGAGTTGGGGGCGATGGAACCGAGTCCATTGGTGCCCGGAGCACCGGTTACCGGGGCGCCGGAATCAGTGGTCTCCCGGAAAATATTGCCGCCCTCCTTGTTCAATCCGGCCAGGTTGTTGAAACTCGCCAGGGCCACCTGCGCCTTTTCGAGCACCTGACCGTTGGAGTAATGGCCGGTGATGATGCCGTCGGTGTCCACGGACACCGACTGCAGGAAGCCCGCCGCATAGCCGTTCTGATCCTGAAAGATGGTGGTGGAGGCGTTGGCGTACTGGGTGGAGGCCAACGCCTCGGTTTCAAAGGTGGTGCTGACCACGTCGCCCAATCGGCTGCCGTCCTCAAGGGTGGAGCCATCAATGATTTCGAAGGATGAGTTGTCTGCGCCGAATATCAAAGCACCACTGGCGATGGTGTAATCCATATCCGTGATTGCAAGAAGGCTGGTCCGGGAACCCGAGTTTGCCTCCCAGTCGCGCAGATTGAGGCGGCCCGCTTCGTCGATATAGGCATCGGCGTCAAAAGCGTTGGAGAGACCATCGAGGAGATCTTGCACGGTATCAGTATCAGCACTTACCGTGTAGGTATAACTCACCGATGAACCATTCCCATTGGTGCCGGTAAAAGCTATGGTATCATTCACCGCCACGGCATTGCCACTTCCGTCGAAAACACTGGGCCAGGTGGTGGTGGCGTTGATCACCGGCGGGATCCCGGTATTGGTATTGAAGGCTCTGCCCGGGGAGACAATGGTGGTCTTGGAGCTGGAGACATCCACCTGGGTGTAGCTGCTGTCCTGGGCTGTCCAGGCAACCGCCCCCAAGACTTGGGAGCCACTGACGGATCCTGCGCTGGCCGTCACCGCCATGCCGAGATCGCGCTGGCTGAGATCGACAATGCGAACCCGGCCGTCGGCGCCCATGGTGGCGGCAATGGTGCCGTCACCGGTGTCGCCGTCGTTGCTGCCATCGCAGTAGATATCCTGCAAAAAGTCAAGCATATCCTGCACTGTAGTCCCGTCGACGCCCACCTCGAAAGTCTCATTAACAGCAGTGGCGCCGTCGGCGGCCGTACCGGTAAAGGTAAAGATATCATTGGCGACAATGGCGACACCGGGTGAGGCGGTGGAATCCTCCAAGCCAACGAGATTCGTGGTGCCGGGGGCGCTGGTGATAGCGGTCACGCCATCGGTGGTGAAATAATAATCGACGCTATCACCGCTCACAAAGGCATTGTCATTGGACGCATAAGCGGTGCCGCCAAAGGGCTTGGCGTCCTGGGCAGAAAAAACTGTAAAGTTGGTCAAATACAAGCCGGAGTCGCCGCCGGTGTCGTCGGTGAGGCGCAACCTGCCTTTGGCATCCAAGGTTGCAGTGGCATTAAAATCATTGCCGATATCCCCCAGAAACACGGACAACTTGTCGTTGCCATCCACCAGATACGACCCGGATACGGCGATGCCATCATGATCGTAGCCCGCCCAGGTGATAGCATCGCCGGTTTGCATCTGCTTGCCACCGGAGTCGTAAACACTGTCCCAGGTTGTTTCCTTGGTGATATAGGTGGTGAGGGAAATACTGTCGTGCGCACCGTCCTCGCTTACCAAAATCTGGCTCTGGTTGCTGGGCAGGCCGCCGTATTGGGCGCCGAGATTCAATTCGACTTCCTGATTGGTGGTGGCGCCGGTAAAGTTAGCCTCAAACGTATAGTACTTGTCGGTTGGATCGAGAAAGAGGCGGTTGTCGTTCAAAGAGATATCGACCTTGCCGTCGGGTGGTACGCTCCAGGCCGAAATCTTGCTGATGTCACCGGCGGTGGTGAAGTTGACGATTCCGTACTGCAGGGCCCCGGCACCGGCATGCTCCTCGTAGTTATATGTTTCATTGGGCGCGTAGACGGTCTGATCACGGGTATCAAGATAGCGCATATCCTCGGACGGCTCACAGGTGACCAGATACTCCCACTCGTTGTCATTGGTGGTCCGATCGAAATAGATGGTGATGTCGTGACTGGCGCCCTTGGAATCATACACCTTGACGGCACTGGTGTACTCGTAGTTGGCGACATCGATGGGGTCGGAGGGATTGACCGCGGCGGCGTTGGTGCCGTTCCAGGCGTCATAGAGACGCTGTTCATTGGTTTCATTGACCTCGCGGGAATCCAGGTTGACAATGACATCGATGGATGCGGTGGCCACCGGCGGGGTACTTTTCCCCAGATTGATGTCACCGATGGTGCCACTCACCTCGCCGCTCTCGGCGTCGATTGTCCACCCCTGGGCATAATACCCCACCGGATTGACCAGATAGCCCTCTTGGTCGAAACGGAATTCACCCGCCCGGGAATACATATCAGCCGCGGCGTTGTCTGCGGCACGCAGCATAAAAAATCCCTGACCACCGATGGCGAGATCGGTGGAGGTGGAAGTACTCTCAAAGGAACCCTGGGCAAAGAGCCCTTCCACGGTACTCAAGGTAACACCGCGGCCCACCTGGGCGGAGCCTGCCGCCGTGGAGACCGACTGCGAAAGCACGTCCTGAAAGGTTGCGCGACTGGATTTAAACGCAATGGTGTTGACGTTGGCGACGTTATCACCGAGCACGCTCATCGCGTTTCCCATGGTGTTCAGGCCACTGATGCTTGAATACAGAGAACTTGAAATAGCCATAACCTACCTCCTCTAATATTGCCACTGGGGCAACGGAATGGTCTCTCCGAGAAAAATCATTTTACCGAAAGCACATCGCCAACACTGGCGTTGATGAAGTTGTCAATGGTCAACTGAGCGCCATTACCCGAGGCAAAATCCACCCCGGTGACATGGCCCGAGGTTCTGGTTTCCACCCCCACATCCTGGCCGGCCGCATCCCGCGCCTTGATTTTATAAAAATAGGCGCCATCGGCCACAGTTTCCCCCCGGCCGTCCTTGCCGTCCCAGTCCAGTTCAAAGGTGCCGGCGCCCATCCCCCCAAAATCAATGGAATTGACCAGATGGCCGGCGGCGTCGTAGATATCAGCCGAACAGGAGTCGGCGGCGGACTGGAGGACAAACTCCGGGGCCGCGACCTCGCCGTTGGTAACACCGATGCCGTTGCCCTGCACCGTCACCTGGTTGCCGATCAAACCCAACAGTTGCAAATTGTTCTGCGAGGTCTGGAAGTCCAGCAACTTTTCCATGTTGTCACTCATCTTCATGGTGGCATCCATGCTGCTGAACTGGGCCAGCTGCGAGGCCATCTGGTAGCTGTCCATGGGCTTCATCGGATCCTGGTACTGCATCTGGGTGATGAAGAGGCTCATAAAATCGTTCCGATCCAGATCACTCTTCCCCACCGTCTTAAGGGTGTTGCTGGTATCGGCCATGGGCAAGCTGCTGGTTATACCTGAAACAGCCATTTCCTTTTCCTCCAGAAATCAGATAAGCAAGCTGATGCCGCCCGCGTGATCAGCTCCCCGCAGGGGTCGGATATACATGATGTCACCGGACAGATCCGCCAGGGTTTCCCTCTTGCCCTTCGCCCCGCCCCGCCCCATCTGCTGGCGGGCCTGTTCGAAGGACTGCCAGGCACTGCCGGAATCCTGCTGCTGCCCCACGGAAACCTGGCAGCCATTCAGCACAAACCCCTGCTTGGCAAGGTTATCCTGAAACTGCTGCATATTGCTCTCCAGGGTCTGTTTGACCCGGCTGTTCTCCATGGCAAAGTTGATGGAAACATGATTCTCCCGCACCATCATGTCCACCTTCACCTCACCCAATTCCTTGGGGAAGAGCCGCAGCACCAAATGATGCTCATCGTTTTTCAGACCCCGAACCACTCCTTGGGAAATGCTGTCAAAAGTCTGCTGGCCGAGCTGCGGCGGCAACGGGGGCTCAGGAGCCGGAGCCCGACCAGTACCGACGACATCGCCGGCGGAATTTCCTGCCTGGTGGGGAGCGGTATTATGGGCGCCACCGCCCAGCACTGCGTCGTGAACTCCGGAAGCAGCAGGTTGCACAGCCTGTTCCGGGCCCATGCCACCGGCATGGTCGCCCTGCGCCGCCCGGTCATTCCCGGCCGTCTTGCCCTTGGCCCCGGCCGCGGCTTCTTCCTCGGCCGTTGCCCAAAAGTCGTCAACGCCGTCTTGCTGATCTTGCCCCTCCTTCATGGCGGCGGACACATCCTGCCCTGGCGCCGCGGCCACGGCCGGGACAACCTTAACCTGCGCGGTTGACAGATCGACGCTCTTCAACAACTCCTCATAGGTTGCGGCCACCGCCCCCTGTACTGCCGGGGACCAGCCAACGCCCTTGTCGATAAAATTGGCTTCGGCAAAAATTCGTTTAAGATCTCCGGCAAAAGCAGCCAGCTTGAGCTGGGGACGCCCGGCCTTTACATCGGCGATCCCTTGCCGCAACATCTCCTGCAGCCGGCCCAGACTGAACGGAACATCCTTCCCGCTCGGGGACGAAAGTAAATCCGCCTGAAGCTGCTCGGAAACCCCTGCCCTGGCAAGGATATCACGCAGTTGATCCGTCTCCCATGCAGACAAGACAAAGGGCTTGCCGTTCTCCTCAACCTTCTCCAGCCCCTTCAAAAAAGCGGTCAGATCAAGACGCCCGTCGCCGCCGACACTCTGATCGACAACATCGACGATCTGCTCCACGGGCACGCCAAGCTTGGAGAGCAGGGTTTCCAGAGGCGGCAGATCGGTTTCCGGCACGGTTATCTTCTGCTCTTTTCCCTGTTGCTCGAAATGGTTGGCCAGCGTGGCGAGGAAAGCCTGTAAACTGATCACCCCATCTTCCTTGCGAGCCTGCGCAAGCAGAGCGGCGAGTTCTTGATCGTTCAGACCGGCGTCAGCGGCGACCTGCTTCAGCAGCCCCTGATCGGGCAGAGTAAAAGACCACTCACCGGGAGTGCTCTCGCCGTTTTTGGCCATCTCCTGAAGCTTCTCAAGGAACTGCTGCAACAAGGTGGCAACATTCTGCGCTGCGTTTCCCTCGTCGACATCTTCCCTGGCCGAACCCTTCTCATTGGCCACCGCCCCATTGCCGACCGGGCGCTCACGCCGGGACGCCTTGGCCCCCAGCAAATTTTTCCTGTTGCTTTCGGCGCTCAACTTCCGATCCATATACTCGGCAAACGATTCCTTGCTTCCGGATCCGGCCCGCCCCTTGGCGCCACCGTTCGCGGAAGACGCGGCAGGGGCCGACGTCAGCTTCATCATCATTGCATCCACGAAAACTCCTCCTCTGCTGGATTCAACGTCCGTTCTCATCATGGGACCGAGCCAAGATGTCCCGTCTGCCCCCTCCAAAAGCAAAAGAGATGCCAGAGCGCGAAAAAGACCGCGCGCACCAGTGCGCCACCCGACCCAAAAATCAACAAAACTCTTCCATATCAACAAGATATGGCGACAAAAAAACAACTCGCAACAAAACTAAAATACCCGACACAGGGAGGGAAAGGAGGGAGAAACCAAGGGAATGAGGCGCCGCGGTGGGTAAGAAAGGTCGGCGAGATCATATACCATGCAGAAAATGCCTCGCAGGCGCTCTCCCGGCAAAAAATGGGCGACGCCCGCCAAACATCAAACCGGCGGCAATGACAGAAAAACCAAGCTGGTATCGGTTGCGAAGGGAATCGGCAAGAATTGCCGATAAAGAGAAAGCCTTCCCGCCGCAGGTGGCAGGAAGGCTTGGCAAACACAGCAAAAAAAAAGGGGGGGGGAAACACAGGCGGCACCCAACCCGGCGGGGGGCGCCGCAGACTCCTAATCGATCATTCCAAGCTGCCGGCTGACCCGCACCGCCTTGCCCTGCTCAAGCTTGGGAATAATTTTGGCGACCAGATCAGACTTCATGGCCTTGAGAATCTTGGTCACGGCCGCATCGTCCATGTCGTTGAGAAGCGGGGCCAATCTGGTGGCGCTCATGGCGCTGTATACCTTGATAAGATTTTTAAAATCCTTGTCGGCAACCTGTTGCAACTCGGCAAGCCTTGCCTGGAGATCCTGCTGCAAGGTGGCCAGCCGTGCCAGCTTCTCGTCCAACTCCTGCCGCAGGGCGGCCAACTGCTCTTCACGCCGGGCAAGATCCTTTTCCTTGTCGGCAACAGCCTGCTCACGCTCCTTCAAAGAGACGGCCAACTCCATCTCGCCCGGCCCCACCCGCACCGGCTTCTTTTCCGCCGCCATGAGGACGTTGGAAACGCTCAACAGCCCAACCAGACAACCAATGGATATTATTTGCCAGCGCGCATGCCTCATCATCGCCATTTCCTCATCGAATTCCACGGCTTACCCACAACCGCCGAGAAAAAGTCAGAAGAGAAGATCATCCCGCCCGGCACGAAGTATAGCCTGTTCATCGCTTTCAACCTGCTCCTTGCGCAAGAATTCCCGCAAATACTTCTGGTAATCCTTTTCCCGCGCCTTTTCAATCACCTTTCGGGACTGCACCCGTTCCGTCAACTGCCGCCTCGCCGCCTCAACCACCTGCTGCTGCTGGGCAATGACCGCCAATTGCGCCTCGATGTCGCGCTCCTTACGACGGATCGCCTCCATGTAAAAAGAGAACAGAGGCGCGCGCAGGCTCTGTTTCTTCCGCTCCTCGAAATCATCAATGATCCGCGCCCGGCTTTCCCGCAGATCCACCAGCCGCTCCTCACGATCAACCAGCTCCTGCATCTGGCGGGCCAGTTCGAGCTGCGCCTGTTCCTCCAGGTTGCGGCGGTAGGTCAGCAAAGTTTCCAGACGAAAACGGTAGGCCATAGGGGCAGTTTTAAGTTTTAAGTTTTAAAAAATATCCCCCGGCCGGAACAGCGGCGCAACCTCCATGTCACCGTTGTGGCCTCACGAGAAGAGACCGCCCAAGGCCTTGGCGCTATCGGCAAGGGACACCTTTTCTTCCACCGGCTGACGCAGGTACCCATTGAGTCTGTCGATCATCTGGATGGCATGATCGATCTTGGGGTTGCTGCCCTTGGCGTAGGCACCGATATTGATCAAATCCTCGGAGCGCCGATAGGTGGCCAGGGTCTCCAGAAAACGGCGCGCCCGCCCCATGTGCTCCCGATCCATGACGTCTGTCATGCAACGGCTGACACTGCCGAGAATCTCGATGGAAGGATAATGCCCCTGACTGGCCAGCTCCCGGGTAAGGACGATGTGCCCGTCGACAATGGAACGAACCGCGTCGGCAATGGGCTCGTTCATGTCGTCGCCCTCCACCAGGACGGTGTAGATGCCGGTGATACTGCCCTTGGCCTCGCAGGTACCGGCCCGCTCCAGAAGCTTGGGCAGCTGGGCGAAAACCGACGGCGTATACCCGCGTGAAGTAGGCGGCTCACCAATGGAAAGGCCCACCTCGCGACTCGCCATGGCGTAACGGGTCACCGAATCCATCATCAGAATCACGTCACGCTGATTGTCGCGGAAGAACTCGGCGATGGACATGGCGAGATACGCCCCGCGCATCCGCACCAGAGGCGGCTGGTCCGAGGTGGCCACCACCACCACCGAGCGGGCCAGCCCTTCGGGACCGAGATCACGCTCGATAAAGTCCTTCAACTCGCGGCCACGCTCGCCAATCAGGGCGATGACGCTGATATCGGCCGCCGTGTGCCGGGCGATCATCCCCATCAGGGTACTCTTGCCCACCCCGGAACCGGCCATGATGCCGATGCGCTGCCCCTTGCCCAGGGTCAGGAGGCCGTTGATGGCTCGAACCCCCACATCCACCGGCTCCAAAATCCGCTCCCGCTCCATCGGATTGAGAGGATCGGCATACAGGGGATAAAACGCCTCGGCATCCAGCGGCCCCTTGTTGTCCATGGGCCGCCCCAGGCCGTCGATGACCCGCCCCAGCAGACTGTTGGCAACCGGCACGGCGGCATGCCCTTCCACCAGGCGAATGATACTGCCAGGCTCGATGCCACGCATCTCGGCCAGCGGCATAAGCAGCACCCGCCCTTCCCGGAATCCGACCACCTCTGCCGGCACCCGGCTTTTCCCCTTGAAAACATCTATTTCACAGATGCTGCCCACCGGGATGGCGGGCCCCATGCTCTCCACCACCATGCCGATAACCTGGCTCACCCGGCCCCGGGTGGAGACCAATGAAACGTCACGGGCAGCTTGGATGCATCGGGAAAAATTCATGGTTCAATCCTGAATCCGTGAGCGTTCGCAAGTGGTCGGATGCGCGAAAGGAACGATTTCGATAATCCGAGTGGGATATCAAAAAGTTACGACAAAACAGCCGGGCCGACAACGAACGCCGCGCAGGACGGCAAAGTGAACTGAAAACTCCATAAGCAAATAGCCCTTTGCTTATCATTTAAACAGGTCAGGAGTGTGGAGCTCTCATGCCGTCACGGATTCAGGTCAATGTCCGGCAGGCCGTTGCGAGCGCTTCTCGGTTCGACTACGAAAATTTACGGCAGCCGCCTCGCCAGGAGAATTCCTCGGAGCGCGACCGGCGGAAAAATGGAACGGACAGAAACATCAGACCGGGATCGCGGCCGAAGCCGCCGCCGCAACCAGCCTGAAATCATTCAGCCGGCGGGGCATCTTCATTCTCCGCCAGCGCAGCGCGAAAGACCTGTTCAACGGCCTCATACAGCTTGTCCCGACCGTGCTCCAGGGTGGCATCCACATCACCAAAATCGGTTTCCAGAAAACAGCCGCCCTCGGAGATGGAGCCGTCCTCCATCAGTTCGATGCGATTTTTCCCCTCCAGCAAGGCGGGATTTTCCATGCTCGCTTCTTTGATGCGATTGAAATCGTTGGGATGCAGGTGGACCTTGACCATGGATTTTTCGACGACAAAAGCCAAAGCCCCCTGCAGGCAGGCCTGAATAACGCGGGGGTTCACCGACACCTCGTGATGGACGAGACGATCCACCATGGTGGTGATCAGCAGCAGCAACTCTTCCTCGTGGCGGCTGTTACGCTTACCGAGATTCCCCTGCACCTCGGCAAGAAGAGCATCGAAACGCTGCACCGCCTCGTCGAACTTCTGTTGTCCGGCGGCAAGCCCTTCCGCTTCCCCCTTGGCGTAGCCGGCCTGGTAGGCTTCTTCCTCAATACGGGTCGCCTCTTCCCGGGCCTTGCGAATCAACTCCTCGCCCTGCCGCTTGATCTCTTCCTCCTGCTCCCGCAACAGCTGGAGAGGATCGACGGCCGGCTCCTCGGCATCGGGCTCTTGCTCGGTCTCTTCCCAGAGGGACAGAAAGGAGAGAAAGCCCTCATCGGAAGACGGCCTGGAGGAATCCTGCTTGCCATTGCCCGCCCGTTGTCGCCGGCCGGCCGGAATTTTGACGATATCAGACATACTCGTCCTCGCCGCCACCCTGCAACAACTGGATCTTGCCTTCCTGCTCCAAACGCTTGGCAATCTTCAGAATGGCCTGCTGTGCCCCTTCCACGTCCTTGACCCGCACCGGCCCCATGATCTCCATGTCTTCCTGCAGCATCTCCACCGCCCGCGACGACATATTCTTGAAGATCTTCTCCTTGAGTTCCTCGGAGGCCGTGCGCATGGCAAGCTTGAGGTCGTCGGTGCTGACCTCCTTCAGGATGGACATGATACCGCGATCGTCGACACCGTTGAGGTCCTCGAAGACGAACATCAACCGACGAATCTCGTCGGCCAGATTCTCCCGCTGCTCCTCGACCCCCTCAAGCACCATGGCCTCCAGGGCCCGATCGGCATTATTGAGAATCTCGGCCACCGACTCAACACCGCCCAACCGCTGGCCCTCCATGCCCTCCACGGACAGCAGCTCGTCCTGGAGGACCCGGTCAACGTCAACCAGAATCTCGGGACTCACTTTGTCCAGTTCAGCCATCCGCATCACCACCTCCACCTGCACCTCCTCCTTAAGCTCGGCCAACACGGCTGCGGCCTGGGCCGGATCGAGCACCGCCATCACCAGAGCGATGGTCTGGGGATGCTCGTTGCGCAGGAAGTTGGTAAGTACCTTGGGTTCGAGTTTACGCGCCTTCTGGAAAAGGGTCAGCTTCCAGTCGGAACGAATCTCCTCGAGAATGGCAGAGGCCTTGTCGGTGTTGAGGGCGCGCTTGAGAGCCTGCTCCAGCAGATCGTTGCCGGAAAGGTAGAGATCCTCGCTGCCGGAATCGGTCTTGAACTCGGCCAGCAGGGCAGTCATGTCGTCCTTGTCAACATGGTCGATCTTGGCCATCTGCCGGCCGACCAGCTTGATCTCGTCCTCTTCAAGCCGCTTGAAGACCTGGGCGGAAAAATCCTCGCCCAGGGTAAGCATGAAGATGGCGGCCTTTTCCGGACCGGTGAGATTGGAAGTTGCACCTTCTTTTTTCTTGGCCATGACTTATATTTCTTCCCGTAACCAGCGTCTTACCAAATCGGCGGCGCGCGCCGGATCGCTCTGCGCCAGCCGGAAAATTTTCTCCTGCTCAGAAAGCCCGCGAGGGATCAGCGACAGATCCTCTTCGTCTCCGGCGACCAGCTCATGGGCCGAACGTTCGGCCATCTCCGCAGCCCGCTGCGCCTCCACCTGCTTGACGGTGAGCAACCGGAAGAAGGGCCGCACCACAAAGAGGAGAAAGGCGACGGCAATCAGGAGGTAGATGAGCGGCATCGCCAGCCGCTCCACCAGCTCACGCCATTTATCCATGGGATCGGCCTTGGGTTCAGGCACGTTGGAAAGAGCAAAGGAGGTGCTGACCACTTCCACCTGGTCGCCCCGATCTTCGCTGTAGCCGATGGCGTTCTTGACGATCTTCTCGAACCGCTGCATCTCCTGGTCGCCGCGAGGATGATATTTTAGGGTGCTGTTCCCCTCCTTGTCAACGACCTTCTCGTAGGTGCCGTCCACCATCACCGCCACCGACAACCGCTTGATGGCGCCGGTGGGACCCTGCACCTGCTTGGTCACCCGGCTGATTTCATAATTCCTGGTCACATTGTTGCGCTTGAAGGAGTTGTCGCCGGATTTGGTTTCGCCGCTGCCGGCAAAGGAGGCAAGCTCGCCCTTGACCCCGGGGATGCCTTCCGGCCGGGCACCGGGACGCAGATCCTCTTCATTGAGCAGCTGCTCGCTGCGCACCACCTTGCTCTCCGGGTCGTAGCTCTCCTCGGTGACGTTCACCCGGCTGAAATCCATTTCCGCGGTGACCCGAGCCTTGACATGCTCAACGCCCACCGCCTCCTCCAGCATGGATTCCACCTTCTTGCGGAGGGTGTTCTCGATCTTGGTCTGATACTCCAACTGGGTGGCGGAAAGCAATGCCGTCTCATCGCTCTCCTTGCGGAAAAGCAGACGGCCAGCGGTATCGACCACGGTGATATTGTCGGCGACAAGCCCCGGCACGGCGCTGGCCACCAGATGAACAATGCCTTGGATCTGATTCTGGGAAAGCTTGGCACCCCGACGCAGCCGGAGGCTGACCGAGGCGGTGGTCGGTTTTTCATCCTCGATGAACACCGATTCCTTGGGAGTGGCGACATGGACCCGCGCCTCATCCACCTGATCGAATTCGCGGATGGTTCGGGCCAACTCGCCCTGCAAGGCACGCTGATAATTGAGACGCTGGACAAAATCGGTGGTGCCGAGGCTGGTCTTGTCGAAGATCTCGAAGCCAACACCGCCGCCCCGGGGCAACCCTTCACCGGCCAGGTTGAGCCTCGCTTCATAGACCTGCTCGGGCGGCACCAGAATAACTGTCCCGTCACCGCCAAGCTTATAGGGAACACGCTGCTCCTTGAGGCGACCGACCACCTCGGCGGCATCCTGCTGGGTAAGGCCGCTGAAGAGCACCTTGAAATCACCGGACTCGTCACCGCCAAGAAAGGCGAGACTCAGCAGGCCGCCCAGCACTGCCGCCACCAGCACGCCCCCGGCAAGCTTCTGGGTTCCGCTGAGTCCCTGGAGCACCCCAAGGATCTGTTCCATCATCTCTTTGGCCGTTGCCATTGGTTCACCTTTCCTGCTTCACCGGACGGGCAGCTCATCAGGGGTCACCCCCGATTAGAGCTGCAACCTCATAACTTCTTTGTAGGCATCAATGACCTTGGTCTGCACCTTGGCGGCCAAGCGAAACGAAATGTCGGCCTTTTCAAGGGCGATCATGGTTTCGTGGATGTTGGCATGCTCGCCGCTGGCCAAACCGGCAGCCAAGGTATCTGCCTCGTTGAGGCTGTTGTTGACCGAATCAAGGGCTTGCTTGAACACCTTGCCAAAACCATCCCCGGCCGCTTCCTTGCCGGCCTTGGGGCCGGTCGAGCCAACCATCCCGGTGTTGGTCAATCCTTGTTGAATCGTATTCATCACACCGTCTCCTCTCTTGCGACTCATCGGGACATCCCCGACGGCGTTTTATCAGCGACTGATATCCAAGGCCTTGAGCGCCATGCTCTTCGCAGCGTCCAGGGCCGTCACATTGGCTTCATAGGCCCGCCGGGCATTCATCATATCAACGGTCTGCTCGACCACGTTGACATTGGGCAACCGGACCACGCCGTTGGCGTCGGCATCGGGATGGGACGGATCGTACACCTCGCGGAATGGCGTTTGATCCTCCACCACCCGCGCCACCTCCACCTGCCGCAGCCGGTTGTTGCTTGCTTCCATGGCATCCCGGAAGGAACCGGATAACGGCTTGGCGGCAAAAATTACCGATTTCGCCCGATACGGCCCCCCCTCGATGGTCCGGGTGGTGTTGGCATTGGCCAGATTCATGGCGGTAATGTTAAGCCGGGTGCGCTCAGCCTTCAGGGCGGAGCCGCTGATCTGCATCGCGGTTAAGACGTCCATGGCTTATTTCCCTCCCTCATCGATGGCATAGCGGAGCAGACCGAATTTCTTGACCATGATCTTGGTCCCGACCTGGTACATCAACTGATTCTCGGAGAGCTTCACCATCTCTTCATCCAGGTCCACTGGCCGCTCCTCGGCAGCAAAGGCGCTCGCCTTGCTCACCTCCACCGGATCGACGGCGATATGCCTGGCATTGGTCCGCCGCAGCTCGCCCTGCCCGGTACCAACACTTTCCATCACCTTGGCAAAGGAAAAATCCTGCACCTTGTAGCCGGGAGTTTCCATGTTGGCGATATTGGACTGAATCAGCCCCTGCCGCTCCAGCCGGAGATCAAGCGCCTTGGCCGTGGTCGCCAGCGTTCCTCCAAACAGTTTATTGACAAGCATTGCATCCTCCTGGTTCGGTTACGAAGAACTTCCTGGCCAGCAACCAATGCAATTCAAATGCCATCAAAAGAACGCGGAGACTAGAAAAAATCACACCCCCCGGCCATCCGCCTTGCCGAACGCCGACACAAAACAAGATAACTATTTAACATAACTAAATATCACCAACAACAAATCGTCACCCGGCCGTTACAACAGAATGCCCTGCTGCCGATATTCCTGCAGTTTGTTACGCAACGTCCGCACGCTTATCCCCAACATCTTGGCGGCATGGGTCCGGTTATCGTCAGTTTTCCGAAGGGCCTGTAGGATCATCTGACGCTCCACATCCTTCAAGCTCTTCATCTCGCCATTTTCATCCAACAACGCCTCGCCCTCTCCTGCGGTCACCAACCCGTCAGCTGCCCCGGCCGCGGCGGGCATCTCCACATCGTCCCAGAAATCCCAGGGCTCCAACTCGTCGCCGGCCGAGAGCAACACCGCCCGTTCCACCAGGTTTTCCATTTCCCGCACGTTGCCGGGCCACTGATTTGCCATGAAGTGCGCCAGGGAGGCCTTGGAAAGCGGCTTGACCGACTTATGGTAACGACTGGAATATTTCTCAATGAAAAATTCGGCGAGCAGCGGGATATCCTCCGGCCGCTCGCTCAACGGCGGCAACCGGAGAGGGATGACATTGAGCCGATAAAAGAGATCCTGCCGGAAGGTTCCTTCCCGGACCGCCTCCTGCAGGTCACGGTTGGTGGTGGCCAGCACATGTACATCAACCTTCACCGGCGCTTTGCCGCCCAGCCGGTCCACCTCTTCCTCCTGCAGGACGCGCAGGAGTTTGGCCTGGAGATGCAGCGGCACCTCTCCAATCTCGTCCAGCAGCAGGGTGCCGCCGTCCGCCAGCTCGAACTTGCCTTTTTTGCTGACTATGGCGCCGGTAAAAGCACCCTTCTCATGGCCGAACAGCTCGCTTTCCAGCAACCCCTCGGGCAACGCGGCACAGTTGAGAGCCACAAAGGGCGCGTCGCGCCGGTCGCTCTGATCGTGCACATAGCGCGCAAAAACCTCCTTGCCGGTACCCGACTCCCCAAGGATCAGCACCGTGGCCTTACTGGAAGCGACCGCCTTTGCTTTGGCCAGCAGCTTGAGCAAGCCCGGGTTCCGACCGATCACCGGCCGGCTCACCGAGGCGGTGCCGTTGCCACTCCTGGCCACGGCCCGCGCCGGCGGCGGCTCGGGGAGATCCCCCGCGGCAAAAATCCGCGCCACCGTCTCCTCAATGACCTCCACAGAAAAGGGCTTGATAATATAATCCACGGCCCCCTGCTTCATGGCCTCCACCGCCGTATCCACGGTGGCAAAACCGGTGATGATCACCACCGGCAGTCCAGGCTGAAGCGCCTTGACCCGCTGCAACAGCTCAATGCCGTCCACCGCCGGCATTTTGATATCGGTGATAAGCAGATCGGGCGATTGCTTGCCAATCATATCCAGCGCCATCTGGCCGTTCTCCGCCACCGCCACTTCGTAGCCGTCCCGACTCAACGCTTCGTAGAGGGCGATGCGCATGTTCTGCTCATCGTCCACCACCAGTATTTTTCGTCCCCGTTCCGCCATGATCATTTCGTCTGGTCGTTGATTTTTTGTTCCCCAAGCGGGGCCTTATCCGACGGCCACCGTCCCGGGCAGCCAACTCGTTCCCACCCGGGAACAGACAACCACATATAAAACCAATAAAAACAATGTGTTCCACAGACACACAGAGAGATACCCGCCGCGCCGGCAACTCCGCAGGTTGACGCCGATACTGTTCACAAGGGGCATTTCCGGATGAGAACTAACTCCGCTCGGGCAGCAGCACCGTAAAGGTGGCCCCGTGCCCCGGACTGCTTGCCACCCGAATCAAGCCCTGATGCGCCTCGATGATATAATGGGCTGCGGCAAGCCCCAAGCCGCTGGCGCGATCCTTGGTGGTAAAAAAGGGATCAAAGACCCGCGCCTGATGCTGCTCGGCAATGCCGCCCCCCCGGTCCACCACCCGGACCTCCAGGAACGCGGGCCGCCCCTCCTCGGCGGGCAGGCTGCGGCTGGCAACCGTCACTTCACCATGGCCGGCCATACTCTCCACCGCGTTGAGCAAGAGGTTGAAGATGAGTTGCCGCAACAGCTCGCCATCGCCGACGATGGCCTCGGCCCGATGGTTGTACTGACACGAAAACACTACCCCATCGGCCTTGTCAAGCTGACGGATCTGCTCAACGGCACCGTCCAGCCACGGCCTGACCTCCACCCAGCCAGGCCGTGGCTCCGGGAGACTGGCAAAGGTGACGTAATTATTGAGCAGATGATCCATGGTATGGATGGCACCGAGCATCCGGGAGGTAATCCGCTGGCTGTCCGGATCGCCGCTCAGCTCCCGGTTGAGAATCGAAGCGAACAGTTCCAGGCTGCCCAGGGGATTTTTCAACTCCTGACTCATGCAGACCGCCATCTCCTGCATGGCGCCGAATCGCCGCTGCCGATCCGAGCGCGCCTCGGCCAGGGAAAGGTAAGTGACATCCTCCACCGACAGAAAAAAACCGCCCACCTGCAGGAAGGGACTCCGCAACTCGTTGCGGGCGATGGCGAGATAACGCTGTTCACCGTCCCGACGCGCCACCTCGCAAAGCAGCCGCGCCCCGGGCACCTGCAGCCGGGCCAACTCGGCTCGCTCCACGCCCAGCACCTGCGCCAGCAACTCCCAGCTGGAACGATCCTGCACCGAACAGCCCACCAACCCCAGCAAGGCCCGGGCCTTCTGGTTCATGGCCAGCACCATCCCATCGCGATCGGCGAACAACATGCCGCTGGGCAGGCTTTCAATGACGGCAAAAAGAAACTCGCGGAGCGGCCCCGCCTCCTCAAACGATACGTGGCTCATGGAGTAATAAAAGGTAAGCCCTCATCGGGCAAAAGTGGATTGCATGTTTTAAAGCCGCTCACGGTGCGGGCAGACACCGGCCGGGTTACGGCGGCACCAACACGGGATTGCGTCATTGCCCCAACACCGCTCCACCCATGGTTGCCATGGTGGTCTCAATGGCCAGCTGTGCAAACCGCTCTTGGGCAACCTGCCCCAACACCTTATCGGGGCCGGAACGGGCCACCTCGAAATGCTTGCGGGCCTGCTCAACACTGCCGGCATCTGCCAGCGCCTTGCCCATGCGGAGATGAAGCGATTGGGCCGCCACTCCCTCCTGCGGCAAACCTTCGCCAAGCCCGGCCTGGTAAGCAGCCACGGCACCGGCACGGTCGCCGGCCTGCTGCAGCCCGTCCCCCAACCGTCCGTACCACTCCTGCAGCTGGTCGGCGACAAGCCAGCCTTCCTTGGCGAAACGGGCCAGCAGGGGTTGCGCCTCGCCGCCCCGGCCCACCCGCAGCAGTGAACCAAGTGCCGCCACGGCATAGAGCGGCCGGTGCTCGGCCACCGACGGCGTCTGCACCGCCTGCAGATAAAAACCCAGCGCCTCCGGCGCCTTGCCCTGCTCCTCGGCCAGGAGACCGCTCAGATAGGCAATTTCCCCCGCGGCGGGATCCCCCTGGTAAATCTTGCGCAGGTGGGTGAGCAGGCGATCGGCGGCCGGCCAATCCTTGAGCGCCAGGTACACCCTGGCCCGCCGGTAATAAAGATCCACCTTGTCGGCATCGGCAAGCGGCAACCCCAAGGCGCGGTAATAGATCACCGCCGCCTGGTCATAGAGCGTGAGCGCCTCAAATGCCTGCCCGATAAGATAGCGCAATCGCCCCTTGCCATAGGCCTGCACGTGCCGGTATTCGTTGCGATAGAGATCGTAGACTTCCTGGTACTGCTGGTTGGCGAGATATTGCTCAACGCGCCGCGCCAGAATATCGCCGATCTCTTCCTCGACCTGACGGCGAAGCGGACCATCCGGGGCATGCTGGACAAAATTGGTCGCCACCTGCAACAACCGCGCTTCATCCTTCCTGGCCCGATATCGGGCCAGGAGACCAAGACGCGCCTCCTGGGCGATGGGCTCCCGATAAAAATGGTCGAGGACCGCGACGTAGGGCTGGTCGCCGGCGGGATCGGCGAGATCAACAGGCTTACTCCACTCGGGCAACACCCGGGCCGGATCGTCCCGGTACTGCGCCCGGCGAAAACGGCTCAAGACCACGCCCCGTTCGTCCCCGACACCCTCTTCTTCCGCCATTTCATAGAGACGCTGGGCGGCCTCGGCCTGCCCCTCACGGTAATAACTCTCGCCGATTTCAAATATCGCCTCAGCCCGCTGCCGCGACGTCTTGTCCAGGTTCAGGAAATGGAAGAGCTGCTTGCGCCCCTGCGCCTCGTTGCCGACCTTGAAATAGGTAACCCCCAACTTGAGCAGCACCGACGGATCCTGCAAGCGAAACTTGGGTGCCTTGACCAACAACCTTTTGTAGGCGGCCAGGGCGGCCAGATACTGTCCGCTTGCATAGAGGGCATCGCCGAGTCCCACATAGCCGCGCACCCGCAGGTCAAAATCAGACGACTTGCTCAGTTCCTCGAAAACCGTAGTCGCCTCGGCAAACCGGCCCACCCTGAGAAAGGTCTGCCCCTGCCAGTAGCGGACATGGGGCACCAATTTGGATTCAGGAAACCGCTTGAGAAAGAGATTGAAGTAAATCAAAGCCTCCCGAAAGAGGCTCATGTTGAAATAGGCCACCCCCTCCTCGAAGTACGCTTCCTGATAGCGGGGGGAGTTGGGATAATCGATGGCATAACGGCGGTAAAGATCGCGAACGTATTTCCAATACGGCTCCTTGGCGGTGAGGGCATGCTTCTTCGCCTGCTCGGCCGCCTGCCAGAGGGCCTCCTCGGCCTGCTCGGCCTCCGGATACTGCTGCTGCAGACGCTGAAAGAGAATGGCCGCCGCCATGGGCCGTTCCGCGTCACGGTCGGCCACCGCCTGCTCCCACAACTGTTCGGCGGAGAGAACGGCCCCCGCCTCCGTTTCAGCCGGGGGCGGGTCGGCCATTACCGCTGCTGGCCATGCAACCAAAAGAAGAAGCAGAAACCACAGAAGCCGGTCCGGAACGGGACGGCGGAAAGAATAGCGGGGAGCAGGGATGTGATCAGAGGAGACAGACACGGATTCCGGCTCTCACTCCTGTTGAGGGCGATGGATAAAGACAAAGGATACCACGGTACGAAGGCAATACCAAGCCCCTTTGACTTCCCTTACGAACCGGCATCCGCCGATGGCGCCGCAATTTCGTATCGCTTCATCTTTTCGATGAGCGTTGTCCGGTTGACATTGAGAAGCTTGGCGGCGCGGTTTTTGACCCACCCGGCCTGGCCAAGTGCTTGGCGGATGAGCTGCTTTTCAAAATCCGCCACTGTCTCGCTCAGCACAAACCCTTCGGCCGGGATGGCGGCAACGGAGGGTGCCCCGACGACGGCGTCTCCATCCAGAAAACGTTCCGGCAAATCTTCGACGGTAAGCTCGTCGCCCATGGCGAGAATAACCATCCGCTCGATAACGTTTTCAAGCTCCCGCACATTGCCCGGCCACGGATAGGAACGCAGGCGGGCCAGGGCCTCGGGAGTCATGCCGGAGATGTGCTTGCGCTTGGAGCCGGTGAACTTGGCGACGAAGTGGCGCACCAACAGCACGATATCCTCTTCCCGTTCCCGCAAAGGCGGCGACTCAATGGGAATGACATTGAGCCGGTAGTAGAGATCTTCACGGAAGGTCCCCTTGCGCACCTCCTCTTCAAGATCACGGTTGGTGGCGGCCACCACCCGAAAATCCGACGAGATGGTCTTGGTGCCACCGATCCGTTCAAACTGGCGCTCCTGAAGAACCCGGAGGATCTTGACCTGGAGCATGGGACTCATCTCGGAGATCTCGTCCAGAAAGACAGTGCCCCCGTCCGCCAGCTCAAAGCGCCCGACCCTGGTGCGAATGGCATGGGTGAAAGCGCCCTTCTCATGGCCGAACAGCTCGCTCTCCAGCAACTCACCGGGAATGGCGCCGCAATTGACCGGCACAAAGGGGCCGTTGCGACGCACCCCCTGATAATGGAGGGCCTGGGCGATAAGCTCCTTGCCGGTGCCAGACTCCCCCCTGACCAAAACAGTGGTGTCGGCATCACAAACCCGCTCGATGAGCGAAAAGACCTTTTGCATCTGGGAACTGGCGCCGATGATATTGGCATAGCCCGGCTCGTTCTCCGCCCCGACCTGCCCCGGCTGCCTGCCACCCCCGGCACCAAATTCCGCCAAGGCGGCTACCAGCTCGCCGGCCGCCACGGGCGCTTCCAGGTACGCCGCCACCCCGGCCCGGGTGAGGGCAACCGCCTCGGCCACCGACGGCTGTCGAGCGACCACCACCACCGGCGGAAGAGGCGGTCCGTTCCCGGCCTTAAAGGAAGAGACGTCCGCGGCTGCCGCCCCCAGATGGGCCACCAGCGCATGAAAACGGTCCTTTTGGACGACCTCCAGCACCTCGTCCACCGTCCGGGCCAGGGTCACCCGGACACCCTGCTGCTGCAACGGGCCAAGCAGCGAAAGAGTCGGATCTGCGGAGTCATCCAGCAACAAAACAGAGAGAGCGGTCATGGAAGATATGATACAACCGTGGCAATCAGTGAAGAATCAAGTCCGCCGGACAGGAAAGCTCTTGGTCGCCCGACTATGAACTTGCCGAAACCATATATTTATAATTTCAGCGAAATATATGGACGAAATACGTTTCTTATAATAAATTTCAGTTATTACTGACCTTTTGTATACAATATCCACAAAAAAAGTGTCAATTTTTTTTCACCTGCTATAATCGCTTACAATTATTGATGTAATCATCAATTTTGCGATTCCGGCCAACCGCAACCACAGCTATCCAGCCATGCAACTGAATTTTTCCGAAGAGCGACCGGCAGTCGTGGAGATGGTGAAGGTCACCAAGGTTTACCCCCCCGACGTTGTAGCCCTGCAGGATGTCTCCTTTGCCGTTGGCAAGGGAGAAATTGTCTTCTTCACCGGCATGAGCGGCGCAGGCAAAACCTCCCTCCTCAAACTGATCTGTTGCCTGGAACGCCCCACCAAGGGACTCATCGAGGTGGCGGGAAAGGATCTTTCCCGACTCTCCCCAAAGGCGGTGCAGAAACTGCGGCAGAAAATCGGCGTCGCCTACCAGGACTTCAGGCTCCTCCCGCAACAGAGCGTATTCCGAAACGTGGCCATGCCCCTGGAGGTCACCTATCAGAAACCCGCCATCATCCGCCGTCGTGTCGAGCAGTTGCTGGAAATGCTCAACATGAGCGACAAACGCGACAAAATGGTCGACGATCTGTCGCGGGGCGAACAACAGCGGGTGGCATTGGCCCGCGCCGCCGCCAATCTCCCCCCCCTGCTGCTGGCCGACGAGCCCACCGGCAACCTGGACAGCAACACCTCAAAACTGGTGATGGCATTGTTCGAGTACCTCAACACCAACGGCACCACCATCATGATCGCCACCCACGACGAATCAATATACCGCAACAACGCCCACCGCGTTCTCGACCTGAGCCACGGCCATCTGGCCCCGGCGGTGGCCGGAGAACCGTGAGAGAATGCCGGAGTCGGAGAAATAACCACAACGGCTTGCCCTGCAAGGCCATACTGCGAGCTGCTTCAGAATATGCAATCCAGTTTTGCACTGTGAGAGCTTACGAATAATGACCACGGTGATCACGCAATGAATTTTCTGTCCTACATTCTCACCCAGACCGGTCGCAACCTGAAGCAGACCTGGGGCACGCAGCTCATGACCCTGCTCACCGTCAGTCTCTCGGTGCTGATCTTCGCCTTCTTTTTCCTGGTCTACAGCAACTTTCTCAAAGTCGGCGCCAAGCTCGGCGACGAGCTCCGGCTCATCGTCTTCCTCCAGGAAGAAATCATCCCGGAGCTCAGGCCACAGATAGAACGAAAGATCAATGATTTCGGCGAGGTAGAAAAAATAATCTTCGTCTCGCGTCAGGAGGCGTTCGACCGACTCAGCAAACAGCTTGAGGACGACCGCGATGTCCTCGCCGACTTGGGCAGCGACTTCCTCCCCCCCTCCTTTGCGGTGTACCCCCGCAAAACACTCCGCAGCCTGTCACGCATCAAACAGTTCTCCGATTACCTGGCCACCCTGCCAGGAGCGAGCAAGGTCCAGTACGGCCATGACTGGGTGGAGCGTTTCGGCTACGTCACCAACCTGCTCCGCCTCATCGTCATCCTGAGCGGTTGCCTGCTGATCATGACCACCATCTTCATGGTCTCCTACACCATCCGGCTCACGGTAATTGCCCGCCGCGACGAACTCCAGGTTTTCCGCATGCTGGGCGCCACCAACACGTACATCCAGGGACCGCTGCTCATCGAGGGATTGCTGCAGGGGCTGCTCGGCTCCGCCATCGGCCTGGCCTCCCTCTTTGCCCTTTTTCTCTGGATCAAGTCTCACTTCAGCGGCCCTGGCCTGCTCAAACTCTTTGATTTCTCCTTTTTCCCCCCGCTCACCACCGGCGCCATCCTGCTGGCAAGTGTCCTGCTCTGCACCGCCGGCAGCCTGTTTTCCATTCGCAAATTTCTCCGGATCTGACAGGCCCATGACCGTACGCTCCCTGCACATACCGCTCTGCTGCCTGCTGATCACCATGATCGGCCTGGCCACGGCAGACCGAACCCTTGGCGCCGAGTCACTCGCCACCCCCGACAGCGTACTGCTCCAGCAGGAGAAGAAGATCCGCCGCCTGCAGGAAGGAATCGAAGAACACACCCACCGCATCACCGACACCAAGAAAAAGGAAGGCAACCTTCTTACCGAGCTGGAGGGCATCGAACAACGACTGGCCACGGAACAACAGCAGCTCAATGACCTGAACGGCCAGCTTGCCCTCATTGAAGAGGCAATCCGGGTCAAGCAGGCCGAGGTCGCCGAGGTAAGCGCCGAAAAATCCCGCCGCCAGGAACCGGCCAGGCAGCGACTGACCGCCTATTACCGGACGGGCGACATCGGGGTTCTCAACCTTCTCTTCTCCGCCACCTCCCTGGCCGACCTGCTCAAGTTCAAAGAATACTTCCACCGGATGCTGGAACATGACCGACAGATCATCGAGGGCTATCGGCAGAGCCTCAACCGCCTCACCGAGGCCCGCGCCGCCCTGCAGCAGGAAAAAGACCGCCTGCTCAGCGTGATCGCCAACATCACCGTCCAGCAGCAGCAACTCAACGCCACCCGCGCCGAGCGACTGGCCCTGCTCAGCCGGATCAAAACCGAGAAAAAGCTCTACCAGCGCGCCGTGCAGGAGATGCGGGAAGCGGCCAAGGATCTCACCTCCACTATCAACCGCTTGAAAAACAAAGCCGCAACGGCCCGCAACGCCGCAAAATCGCCCCGGCTGCAATCTCCCAAAAAACGGCGGCCAGCGGCGGGCAAGGGCTTCGCGTCCCAAAAGGGCCGGCTCGAACCGCCGGCAACCGGCACGGTTATTGGCCGCTTCGGCCGCAGCACCACGGAAAAATTCGGCCTGACAACCTTTAAAAACGGCATCGACATCAAAACCGCTGCCGGGGTCGAGGTCCATGCCATATATGACGGCACGGTGGCCTATGCCGGGGTGCTGCGGGGCTACGGCAACCTGGTGATCATCGATCACGGCGGCCAATACTACACGTTGGCGTCACGCATCGCCCAGATTCAGGCCGAAGAGGGCCTCAAGGTGCAAAGCGGCCAGACCATCGGGATCATGGGCGACAACAGCGGCCTGCTGGACGAAGGACTCCACTTCGAAATACGCCGCGGCACCACCCCCTTGGACCCACTGCTCTGGCTGGACAAGGACAAGCTGAACAGCCGGACACCCAAAGCTGCCCCATGAGAAAGACGATTGCCCCGCCAGGGAAAACCCTTCTCCGTGCCGACAATTCCTTGTCCGGAAGATAATCACGTGCTAATATCCTTTTTTTAAAGCAATTATGGTCGGACAGGCCGCACCCGAAACGGGCGCCCCGACATCCCGATCGCCCCTTCATAACCAACCCATGGTATCGCTTATGACTTCCAGAAAAAGGTCGGCGACAAAAAAAATTCTCCTCATCGCCGCCATCTGCATCCCCGCCACCATCACCCTCCTTCTCTGGCAGCAACACGCCGCGATCTCCGCCAAAACCCAGGACACTTACAAAAGCCTGGAAACCTTCGCCGACGTGCTGAGCCTGATCCAGAGAAACTACGTGGAGGAAGTCGATCCCCAAAAAATGATCGACGGTGCCATCCGCGGCATGCTCGCCACCCTGGACCCGCACTCCTCCTACATGAAGCCCGACGATTTCAAGGAATTGCAGGTCGAAACCAAGGGGAGCTTCAGCGGTATCGGTATCGAAATCACCATGAAGGACAATATCCTCACCGTGGTCTCTCCCATTGAGGGGACCCCGGCCTTCAAGAAAGGGCTCAAGGCCGGCGATAAAATAATCAAGATCGAGACCGAGACGACCAATGACATGTCACTGATGGACGCGGTCAAGCGGCTGCGCGGCCCCAAGGGCAGCAAGGTGACCATCTCCATCCACCGCGAGGGCTGGACCGAGCTGAAGGAAATAACCATCGTCCGTGACGTCATTCCCATCCACAGCGTCCGGAGCAAACTCCTGGAGCCGGGCTACGGCTACATCCGCATCACCAGCTTCCAATCCAAGACCGCCAACGACCTGAAAACGGCCCTCGACAAACTGATCGGTGACACGGAACTCCAGGGGCTGGTTCTCGATCTGCGCAACAATCCCGGCGGCCTGCTGGATCAGGCGGTGGAAGTTTCGGATCTCTTCATCGATGAAGGGGTCATCGTCTCCACCGAGGGCAGAATCAAGGACCAGAACATGGTTTTCAAGGCCCACGCCGACAACGATCGCTACGATTTTCCCATGGTGGTTCTGGTGAACGAAGGCAGTGCCAGCGCCTCGGAAATCGTCGCCGGCGCCCTCAAGGACCATAAACGGGCGCTGACCCTGGGAGCCCAAACCTTTGGCAAGGGCTCGGTGCAGACCATCATCCCCATGAACGACGGCGCCGGTCTCCGCCTCACCACCGCCCGTTACTTCACCCCTAACGGCACCTCCATCCAGGCCACCGGCATCACCCCGGACATTCTGGTACCAACCACCTTCGCCACGGCAGCCGCCGATCAAGGTGAGCAGCCGGCCAAGCAGCCCAGATTCCTGCGCGAGAAGGACCTCAAGCACCACTTCGAAAACGGCAACGGCAAGGATGAGCAGAAGGAGAATGCGGAAGACGTAGCCGAGGAGGAGACGGAAGGGGACAAACCAGAAAGCAAAAACAACGGGGCGGAGGAAGACAAAAAAATCGCCGCGGAACTGGCAAGGGACCGGCAGCTGGACACCGCTCTGATGCTCCTCAAGGGGGTCAACGTCTTCGGCACCCTGACCAGGGAATAACAACGCGCCCTCGAAAATCGACCATAATTATCGCCTTGCCAAAAACAAGCGCCGGGCACCGCAACACCAGCAGAGAAGAGCCTGGCACAACACCAAACGCACAACGCCCCCGGAGTCGCAAAAAACTCCGGGGGCGTTGTGCGTTTCAGGCCCCGCCAGACTAGTACCTCGTAAACTTTAAAATTTCGCAAAATTGCGAAGGAAATTTTGCGTGCCGACAAGGCATGGCTGAAGGCGCATAGCAGCGCTATGAAACGGAAGCCACAACGCAGTCGGCGCGGAAAAGAACAAGCAAGATGTGAAATTTTAGAGGTTACGAGGTACTAGCCCGCAGCCACCATCTCGTAGTAATCCCGGCCCGCCAGATCGTTGATCACCACGGCCGGGAACCCTTCCACCTCCATGCGGAAAAGGGCCTCGGGACCGGCATCGGCAAAGGCCACCAGCTCGCAGACCTTGATGCACTTCGAGAGCAGGGCGCCGGCGCCACCGATGGTGGCGAGATAAACAGCGCCGCTCTTCTGCATCGCCGCCCGCACCTCCTTGGAGCGCCCCCCCTTGCCCAGGGTGGCTTTCAGCCCCAAATCGAGCAGCCGAGGCGTGTACGGGTCCATCCTGTAACTGGTGGTGGGGCCGGCGGCGCCGATCACCCGGCCCGGCCGGGCCGGACTGGGTCCGACATAGTAGAGGAGCTGCCCGGCCAAGTCCACCGGCAGCGGCTCGCCCGCGTCGAGCAGGGCGCAAAGCCTGCGGTGGGTCTGATCCCGACCGGTGTAAATGGTGCCGGTGAGACTGATCAGATCGCCGGCCGCGAGGGTTTCCAGCGCCCCCTCGGCAACGGGGAC
>Ga0224496_10000529_pt1 | contig 26417 bp, 31 predicted proteins | sample SF_Jul11_sed_USG_2_FD_168127 | JGI IMG/M metagenome (GOLD analysis project Ga0224496, IMG submission 168127) | Sediment microbial communities from San Francisco Bay, California, United States - SF_Jul11_sed_USGS_8_1 | ecosystem: Environmental > Aquatic > Marine > Sediment | place: USA...
GGCGGCGTGGCGGCCCAGATCGTGAGCCGCATGTCGAACCTGGCGGATGTGATCTGGAACAATGCGCCCAAGAGCATCCTGGATCCGTTCCCCAGCCAGGTGGGCCCAGGCGCGAAGTCCGTCTACTAAAAGTAATGGCGAGTAGTTCAAATAACTATGGGTCGGAATTCAAAGGTGGCTTTGGCGCACCACATACAGCGTGTCGGGCCACCTTTGCACCGGCTAAAATGACGGAGGATGTCAGTTATGTTTAGAACCGATGAGATTATTAAGGCTGCCAAATTGCCGCCTGAAGGCGTCGCAATGTCCAGGCACATCGACTACATCTATTTTATTCCGATCTTGTTTGTCACAATCGTCGGAACATTCCACATGCACTTCGATCTCCTCGCAGGAGACTGGGACTTCTGGATTGACTGGAAGGATCGTCAGTGGTGGCCGATTGTCACCCCAATCACCGCCATTACCTTCTGCGCTGCACTTCAGTACTACAACTGGGTGAACTACAGGCAGCCATTTGGGGCGACCATCTGTATTCTGGCGCTTCTTGCCGGGAAGTGGGTGACTATCTGGGCTGCTTGGTGGTGGTGGTCGAACTACCCCGTCAACTTTGTCATGCCGTCTACTCTGCTTCCCAGTGCAATCGTTCTGGACTGCGTGCTGTTGTTGACTAGAAACTGGACGTTGACGGCCGTCATCGGAGCCTGGATGTTCGCGATTCTATTTTATCCGACCAACTGGGCCATCTTTGCCTATAGCCATACACCGATCGTCGTGGATGGTACGCTGCTCTCCTGGGCAGACTACATGGGCTTCGCGTATGTTCGTACCGGTACCCCGGAATACATCCGAATGATCGAGGTGGGTTCGCTGCGTACCTTCGGTGGTCACAGCACCATGATTTCCGCCTTCTTCGCCGCATTCGCATCGTCCTTGATGTACATCCTCTGGTGGCAGTTCGGGAAGTTCTTCTGCACCTCCTACTTCTACATCACGGATGATAGACAGAAAACCACGAAGGTCTACGATGTGTTCGCCTATGCGACACTCGCGACCCAGGACAAGGCAAAACTCTCTGGGGGGAAAGCATGAACGCTAAACACCTCTTCAAGCACTTTGTAATAGGATTCTGCGGGGTGGCGACACTAGCCGTGACGCCAGTGTTTGTTGATACCACGCCTGCTTTCGCTCATGGAGAGCGCTCGCAGGAACCATTTCTCCGGATGCGTACTGTAAATTGGTACGATACTGAATGGGTTGGGAAATCAACCGCGATCAATCAGGTAACCGAGCTGAAGGGCAAGTTTCATTTGTCTGAAGACTGGCCTCGCGCGGTTGTGAAACCGCACCGGACCTTTATCAACGTCGGGTCTCCCAGTTCGGTGTTCTTGCGTCTCAGCTCAAAAGTCAATGGAACTCCGATGTTCGTCTCCGGCCCAATGGAAATTGGCCGTGACTACGAATATGTCGTCACACTAAAGGCGAGACTTCCTGGCCACCACCATATCCATCCGATGTTTGCAGTGAAGGATGCGGGTCCAATCGCAGGGCCTGGTGGATGGATGGACATCACCGGTAATTATTCGGAATTCCGCCATGATGTGAAGACGCTGACTGGCGAAACGTTTGACATGGAAACGATGGGGGTGTCCACGGGTATCATGTGGCACCTATTCTGGGCAGCCGTAGCCATTCTTTGGGTCGGGTGGTACATGATCCGCCCCATGTACTTGGTCAGAGCTCGGGTCCTTGCAGCCTATGGAGACGAGATTCTCCTTGACCCAATCGATCGGAAGTTCGGAGCGGCTATGTTGGTCTTCGTGCTGGTTGTGGTCACTGTCGGGTATTTGGCTGCGGATGCGCGGCACCCTGTCTCAGTACCTCTCCAGGCTGGTGAGGCCAAGATCAAGCCGATGCCGATTAAGCCGAATCCGTTCGTGGTGGAGGTTATCCATGCCGAGTACGATGTACCTGGTCGTGCGCTCCGTTTTCAGCTTACTGCGACCAATAACGGCACGGAACCACTCACCATCGGAGAGTTCACAACAGCCGGCATCCGGTTTACGAACTCGTTCGGTGCAACAAAGCTTGATCCAAACTATCCTGCTGAGCTGGTTGCAGCGGCAGGCCTGACAATGGACAAGGAAGGCGCCATTGAACCTGGTCAAACCGTTGAAATCCACATCGAATCCAAGGACGTTCTGTGGGAGGTGCAGCGGTTGGTGGACATTCTCCACGATCCGGATCAGCGCTTCGCAGGATTGTTGATGTCTTGGACCGAATCTGGTGAACGACTCATCAATCCGATCTGGGCACCTGTTCTCCCGATATTTACACGCTTGGGAGCCTAGGTAGTCCTGTCCTAGCTCAAACGCCGATCTGTCCCCATCGCAAGATGGCAAGACAGATCGGCGTTTTTTTTCTTTCTTCCGCCTCCCCAACTACTTTGCCTAACCGTCAACCGTCACTATAAGGGCCTTAGCCGAATGGCACTTACTTAAGCTGCTTGGGATGGCCATATTTGCGGGCATCCTTTCTGGCGACCGCACGGGGCTTGATAAGCAGAGGGTAGGGTTTTGGTCGTCGCTTGATGGCCCTGGGTTCAATACGGCCTGGCCTGTTGCCCACGCGCTGCTGAACGATCAGGGCCAACAAGCCATACGGCAGCTCATCATGGGCGATGCCAGAGCCATGATGAGCCCAAGCGTTCCAGAGTTGCAGGGCGTGCTTGAAACTGAGCTGGCGTGGCAGCCAGTCGGTGAGGAATGCCGCCTGAGCCATCAGCACCCGAAGCAGATTGTAGGCCAACAGATGAACCCAGATCTCCTTGATGGCCATGGTTGGTGTCTGACAGCTCAACTGCTCCATGCCTAAGGTGCTCTTGATGTTGCGCAAATCGAGCTCGACATGCCATCGGCTTCGAAACAGGGCCTTCAAGGCGGACTTGTGCGTGTCCTTGGGGCACAGCAGCGTCGTCACCAGGATTTTGCCGCCAGTGCGCAGTTCCCGTACCATCAGCGTCGCGGGTGCCTGATCGTAGGCCGCCTGAGTCATCCAGTCAGGTTTACTGGTCGGCTTGTGCAGCACGATCAGATGGTCGCGCGGCCCCAATCGTTGACCGCACCGAAAGTCAGTCCGGCGTTGGCGCGCCCCGTATTGTTCAAAGACCGCATCAATGCCCAGTGTGCGCAAGGTGCACAGCAGAAAATACGTCGCGTAAAAGGCATCGCCCACGAGCAGGTCCCCAGGCTCCAACGTATCGAGTATTGAACGGAGGAGGGTCTGTTCATCGCCGCCCTTCCCCTGATAGCGGCCGATGGCCGCATTCAGCATCGCCCCGCTCCCAAGACACAGCATGCCCACCACCCGACACAAGGGGAACCCCAGACCAGGCTTCTGACTCTGCGGTTGTGGATAGGCCGCCTGATTGGCTGGCGTGTCCGGCATCACCACGGTCGTGCCGTCCACCAGCCGTACCGGACGACCCCGCCAACGCCATGGCTCAGGAGCCTGTGCGGTGAGCCGTCGCCCGGTCTGTCGCACCAGAGTGGAGAGCATCTCCGTCGGCAAGCGTTGTCGAGCACGACAATAGGCCCCGGTATGCGTACTGCACCGCGGCAGGCCTCGGGTCACGCGTTTGACAGCGGTGTCGTTGACGATGTTCTGACATGACCGATCCGCACTGAGCGCCTGTGCGAGAAACATCGACAGGGTCTCGGTTGGGGGGAATATCCGTTCCCGATGCTGCGGCACCAGCGACTCGACCTCACCCAACAACTCAGGGCGTGTCAACAGGTTGAAGAACGTATCCGCATTGCTGCGGTGGATATGACTGCGAATGCGTCGTTGTTGTTGTGCACGCGGGTTATGCGTCGGCTGCATGCAGGCTCACTCCTCGGGTGAAAGGTCGATGGTGTTTAGGCCCCTACCGTATCACTGGAATCAGCCTTTTGTACGTCACATCACCTATGTAGCCGCTAAGTAAGTGCCATTCGAGGCGGATACCTTTTCTGGCCCCCAGATTCTGAGTCTTTAACTTTGAGGAGTTAGGGGCAAACGACAGCTCCAGTGAGATCGTCTCGTTGGGAGCTACTGTGAGTTCTTGCTCTTGCGTCCCAAGAATGGGATGCCAGGGCTTGTGGTGGTACGTTCTGGCAGGAGATCTTCGATAGAGGAGTAACTGGTCGCATCCATGACGGGGAAAATTTAGGAGGCAGTCCCTGGCTTCTTATTGGCTTTGCTTCTCAAAAATGGGGTAGACAGTGGGCTTGCATGATTCGGCTGCTAGATATATCGTGGTTTTACAGTTGACTGTTGGCGCAGGAAGCAAGGTCTGACGCCAATATTGACGTAAGCCTTTATCAACCGAGTCAGAGAAGGAACCCTCCAAATGAAAGTTCTGATGCTCAGCAACGAATACCCACCCTACACCTATGGTGGAGCGGGTGTTCACGTGGAATACCTGAGCAAGGAATTGGCCAAGCTTCTTCCGGTGGAAGTTCGGTGTTTTGGTGATCAGTATATGGCTCATCATAACCTCCACGTCAGAGGGTTTAAGGTCGAGAAGATCGATTACGGGTGTCCGAAATATTTGGAGTCTGTCTTTGGTGCCGTTCAGAGAGGGCTGAACTTCAACTCGTTTGGCATTGAGGCCGATCTCGTCCACTGTCATACGTGGTATACGCATCTTGGTGGCATCTTAGCGAAGTTGAATTACGGGATCCCGCTCATCATCACGACTCATTCCTTAGAGCCGCTGCGCCCTTGGAAACGGGAACAGCTCAAGGGTGGTTATGATTTCTCCTCCTGGGTGGAACGGGCGGCCCTCGAAATGGCCGATGCCGTGATCGCTGTCTCGTATGGAACCAAACAGGATATCCTTCACCATTTTCGCATTGCTGAAGAGAAGATCAAGGTCATCCATAATGGAATTGATCCAATGGAATATAAAAAGCAGCCATCGGCCGACGCTCTTCGACGCTACGGGGTAGATCCGTCCAAGCCGTTTGTTTTATTTGTCGGGCGAATTACCCGTCAGAAAGGAATCATACATCTGGTTCGAGGCATCAAGTATTTCGATTCTGACTTCCAGGTAGTTCTCTGTGCCGGAGCGCCCGATACCGCGGAAATCGCCGCGGAAATGGAGGCTGCTGTCAAAGAAGTCTCGGCCGACCGACCAGGCGTGATCTGGATTCCCGAGATGCTGGACAAACAAAGCGTGATCGAATTCTATTCACACGCTGCAGTCTTTTGTTGTCCCTCTATCTATGAACCATTTGGAATTATCAATCTTGAAGCGATGGCGTGTGAGACGGCTGTGGTCGCATCAGCCGTTGGGGGGATTCCAGAGGTGGTTGAAGATGGAGAAACCGGGATCCTGGTCCCTGTCCAGCAAATGCCGGAATCTCCCTTTACTCCAGTAAGCCCAAAACAGTTCGAGCGGGATTTAGCTGCAGCCATCAATCGCCTGATGGCTGACAGGGGAATGCGTGAACGGTTTGCCACAGCCGGTCGCCAACGAGCCGAACAACTTTTTAGCTGGGCTGCCATTGCGAAGGAAACCCAAGCTTTGTATCAGCAACTGGTACCCTCGCGTTAAATGCCAAGACTTTTCTTTGGTAAGAGCCAGAGAATTTGACCTGTTCGTGTCCTGTATTGTTTAGAAGTCATCTTGCATATGAGCGGGTCCGGATCTGATGGACACCAGGTTAAGACCCCCAGAGCCGTCGTTCTAACTCTAGAGGGCTCAAATAGCCGAGACCTGATGCTGTTGCTGGCGGGTGTCTGAAAGAAGTTAAGGAGTCGAATTAATGGCTCGGCATGGGGTAAGGGGGTAAATACCTTTCCTGGGCTTTCGGTTAATATGAGCGGTTCCCTGTCAGAAGTTGGCTTGAAACGACAGGTCCAGTGCGACCGATTCATTAGGGGCCACGGTGAGCTCCCGTTCTTGCGTGCCGAGAATGGGATGCCAGGCCTTGAGGCGATATGTCCCCGGCGGAAGCTCTTCGATGGAGAAGGCGCCGGTCGCATCCGTCACGGCATAATAGGGATTATCAACAGCATAGCCCCAGTTCTGCATGTAGGGGTGCAGGCTGCAGTGCATGGTAAACACGTGTTGCCCTTTGGCCAGCTGCACGAGATCGGTGGTCCCATTAGCTTCTATGGAGGGCCGGTAGAAGACCATATCACTTCCAGTTTGATCGGTCGCCAACCCTTGGATGTCGTGGGGGACCGGGTCCCGATTAACCACCGTGACTTGGCGTGTATCGTTGATCACGGTGACGAACGGCAGAAACCGACAGAGATCCGCTTCCACCTTGGCATCGGTGAAGGGAAAGGGCTTGCCGTGCTCCACGCCTTCTATCGCCACCACGACATCTTTGAGGCCACCGTCCGGTCTGAAGGTCACCTCTCTCAGACGTCGATACCCTCGGTCATCGGACAGTTCGCTGCAAAACTCGTGGTCTGGATAGCGCTGCAACTCGAATTCCTTTGGCGCTGGTACGGTTCCGGTGACGGTCACCGACCCGTGCACGGTAGCCCCTTTGTTTACGGCTCCCGATTGATAGGACCAGGCATCGGTGCTCAACCAGGTTGCCAGCGCTGTGAGCGCCCCTGCTGTCAGCCAGAATCCCGTTCTGATGCGTCGCGTCACCGCTACTCCTCCTGCCACCACGGGTTGTTCGATGTCGGTTACGAAGTGCCTGGGAGATTGCCCAATCCTACCGCTGCGGGAGTTCAAACGAGAACGGCGACGGCTTGGTGAAGGAGCCTCGCCGATACCGTTCCGACCACTTTCCCAGCGCACGCACCGTCTTGAGTGCTAACCGCTGAACGTTGATGACCCAACAATAGTATCGCTGAGTTTACCTGTCCGCTGCAATGGTGATCTCACGGGACCATCGTCTCAACGCAGACATTGAGTTGCGACGTGAGGAGGCACGGGATGGGTGGGCCTCGTTCTGTATGCCTCGGCAAGATAGAATACGTACCATGGTCAGATCGCAAGCCATTGAATTTCCTAGAGCGCGCAATCGCATTATCGGGAAGAGAAGTCATAACAGCACACGTCCATGTTCAACATAGGAGACTTCATGGCAGATGTAACGGAGCAGATCACAAAAGCGTTAGAACATCTTAAGCAACAGCGTGATGAGCTTCAAGTCCAGCTTCACCTGGCAAAGGCGGATGCGAAAGATGAATGGGCACGCTTGGAGGGTCAGTGGGACGAGATCAAGCCCAAGCTGGAAGCGGCGCGGGAGGAAGTGGGTAAGACGGCGGAATCTGTCGGTGCCGCACTGGGTCTGGCGATCGACGAATTGAAGAAGGCCTCATGCGAACAGCAACGAGCCGGCCAAGGGTGAGCGGAGAGATCAACGGAGGCAGTGGTGATGGCGCGATGTGGATAGGCTGGTTATGTGCAAGTGACTTGAACCATCACGTCACGTTCGGGCTGGCAACGTCGCCTCGTGACCGATTCCTCGCCGGCACTAGGCGTGCCTGGCGAGGTTGATACGGTTTGGTTTACGGTTCCTCTTTGGAGGACTCCTCACTCTGTCTTAGCCAGAGTTCAAGAAGTCTTGTTTCACGTTCAGACTGGGAAATGTGCTCCAACGCGAACGCTCCCGTCAAGCGATCTTCATAAAAAGCACGTTGCTTGGCGTACGTTTTCTTAAAGGCCTTTGTCTTGAGGGCCTTCCAATCAGCATCGGATATTCCAACATGGGAACGCAAGAGGTTGATCTCGATGGCTTGGAACGCAAAGACTTTAGCCAAGACCTTAATGACGGTTGCATTGGTCATGAATCTTGGAATTTTATCAGCCATGACTCATTGTTTCGGTTATGCCAAGGCATAACCGAGCTGTATCGACCGCGTTCTCAGCATTCCGTAGTCGCACGGAACCACGAAGTGAAAGAATCAGTTCCGCACGCCGCTCCAAACCTTTGCCGGATCGATAGTCTTGTCAGGATTGAGGGTCTTGGCCCTTTCCAGCAGGACATCGGTCCCTTCTGGATAAGCCGGATCAGAAATACAACAATTATCGACCGGACAGACGGCCGCACATTGGGGTTCGTCAAAATGGCCGACACACTCGGTACACCGATCATGCGCGATCACGTAAATATTATCCCCCACTCCCTGTCCGTCACCCACATGGAGTCCCTTCTCTTCCGCGCCGCTGCGAGTTTCGAAGATGGCCTCGTTCGGACATTCGGGCAGGCAGGCGCCACAGTTGATACATTCGTCGGTAATTAACAGTGCCATGATTCTGGTCTCCTTATCCTATAAGATTTAACACGGCGTCATTTGGTTACTCGATCGGCTGTTCCGCAAGGCACCCTCAATAGGGAATCGCTGCTGATTTTCCACGCTATCTAAGGGCGACTGCTTGGGGCCCTAGTTTGTCACGATCTGTCACCAAGATTCCACTGGGTTTTTCACAGGGGCTCATCGCGGACGCTCACCCCCATATTTTATTGCGCAGCACGCTGTGTCGCACCGGTCACGACCCCATTTGGCTCTTGATCTCAATGGACGCGATCCGTAAGATCGCGCGCATTCTCAGCTGTTGTCGGCCTGTTATCTATATGGCATGCGAGGTTACTGATGCAACGATTTCTCCTGGGCCTCTTACCTCTGGTTCTGGCTGGTTGTCCGACAACGACGGCGATGATGGTCGGAGCCCCAGCGCTCTTGTCCAAATCCGAGTTCGATGAGCGGCGGACGGAAACCAAGCAGCAGATCGAAAAGGGACTGATCTCGAAAGAGGCCGGTGAAACCAACTGTCGTCAGATGCTGCATACTGTCGACCGGAATCACTCGGCTCCACCACCCATAGATCCTGCAATCTGTGAATTCGGATCGTTTGCCGATACGCGCTACGAACTGACCAGGTCTGTGGAGAGCGGCGCGTTGACGCCTGAGCTCTGGGTGACCAAGTGCCAACAACTGGCTGGGCAGCCCCCAGAAAAAGACGTGTGCCGGTACGACCCGTTTGCCGAACGCCTCGCTCAATGGCAGCGTTTAGTGAAAGAAGGCCAAGCGAATAGGGAAGGGGCCGAGATGGACTGTCGGAACTATGTGAAGCAGGTTCGCCAACATCCGATCCCAGGTCCGGAAATCAGCGAGGATGCCTGCAAGCTCTAGGAGCTCGCGCCAGATAGGCCTGCTGGCAAGCTGGATCCAATCGTTTGCACCTGACAGTCGAGGTGTTGTCATCCTGCGATGGCGGTTTCCGTGAATCGTGGCTCCTCACCAGTTGAGTTATCGTCGAAAACTAAACCGAAGAGCCGTCTGAGTTTCAGTAGGATTGTATACGGTGCTGATCAACGATGAGCGTTCGGCATCTTGTATAAGATCTGCGTACGCTCTATTGTATCTTCGTGTTACTAACATAGTCTCCGCAACACGTGTAGGCTGAGCAGATCGTTCCGTTGCCATGGTTCAGACGGGAGGAGCTCAATAATGACTTCCAACAGATGTTTCCTGGCATGGTGTTTTGGTTTGGCGGCATGGCTGTGGTGCGCGGCCAGCGCATCTGCGCATGAGAGTCAGGCAATGTCCCGATCCGATGCCGCGGGAGGGCGCATGGAGTTATCGAACGACATCCCGTGGGATAGGATCGAGTGGACCGAGCAGCGGTACAAGATCGAGGCGATCGGGTTCAAAGCGCGAAATGAAACTGGCTGGGACTGGTGGGGGAGCGACGAAGTGATGGTTGGAACCGAAGACGCAAAAGGATGGGCCGCTTCCAGCGAAATCGGCGATGTCGATTCCGGTGAGTTTCACCCGTTCGATCCGATCAGGAGTTGTATCGTCGCGGTGCGTCCCGGAATTGTTGTGTTGGGTCGGACATCGGTGTGCGATGAGGCTGGCGAGCCGGCGCCGCTGGGATTTGGTGTCGAGTTCTGGGAAAAAGACCTCTTTGGATGGCGCACCAGCTTCTGTAAGGCGTTACCTCCCGGACAGGGCCTCCATGCCGGACCTCATTGCGCCGATGATGGAAACGGTGACGATTTTATTGGCCGTGCTCGGATTGACCTGTCCGCGCTGGATCTTGAGACTGCGCTGCCTAACGTCGGAGACGAGCATGTCGAGACCGTGGTGCTGAACCCCTGCCCTAGTGACGAGGTATGCGGCGGTGGGGATCTCCCTGACTATGCCTTCACCTTTCGTATCACACGGATGCGTGATGCGCAGGTCGCCCTACGTTCGCTGCTCGACGATGCGATGCAGAAAACAGGGGCACGCTCCGAACTTGAAGCCATTGTGGCTGGCCTGCGGTCCTTGCGCGCTCCGAGCCCTCGTCAAGTTGAGCCGGACATCGCAAGGTAGGTTGAGCAAGAGCCACTCCTTGGTCAGCGTCATCGAACGATGAAGGCTGAGGATACACATGCCCTCACCGTTCATGGCTCTACGCACCGCCATTGCTTCCTGACTCCCCCCGATTTCTACCGCAGACTCCATCTCCCAGTGAACATGAAATCGGGGGGCAGGGGCTGTCTCCTAGCCCGCGAAAAACAGGGCCCATATAATAATCACGAAAGCAAACCCCCCCAAAATGATGTAAGAGAGCGCATCGTTCATACCAGGCATTTGATTCACCTCCTTGGCCGAATTACTCTACTCTTGAGCGTCGGTGAAGGCACTCTCGCTGTTGAGAATTGCTCTTCGCATTGATTCGAACTCGTCTGCCCTAGCACCTCGGGATCCGATGACGTAATTAGGACGGCAACGATACGTCAGGAGGATGGAACACAGAGATCGCAAGGATCGGAAGATACTGCAAGGGGTCGAGGTTTTCATAGAGACGAGCCTGGGCGGCGAGGTCTGGTTCAGGTGTGACCGGCGGAACCGAGAAGTCCTCAGAGACAGATTCTCCAGGCAGCTCCGATGTGAGGACATCAATGAGCGTGACCGATGTTCCGAGCATCTGCGATACCACGCAGATACACACGAATAGGATTAAAATCACCACGCCTGCCCCGCAGGATGAAGAGGCCAGTGTTCTGGGACTGAACCAACTCATGGAGTTCACTATACTCTCCCACGGGATGGTGGGCAAGTGAGCGCAGTTCAGGTCCTTGTCTTGCCGATGTCTGACGAAGGTTGTTGTCAGTAATCGCTCCTCGGAACAATGCGAGATGCGCTACGCACCGATACGACTTGTGGTATCGTGCTGGCGTCTCCGGAGGAATTAGCATGATATTTAGACGGCCTGAGCTTGAAAAGGATAATCCGATCGCACCCGAACCCTATGTGGGGCCACGCCGGCGATTGGCGATGGCTCGCGCAGCCGCATTGGAAAACTCAAGTGAGATGGGAGATATGAAGGAGACGCTTCAGACGTTAGTGGATACGGCCTCTGAGTTTCTGAAGAGTCTTCCGAAAGTCAGGAAGCCTGGTACGAGCCTTCAGGCGTTGCGGGATGCGATTGCTGAAGCGGAACAGGTGCTTGCAGTTGACAGCCGTTCCAAGAGCAGGACCAAGGGGTAGGGAGGCGACCGCTTACGGCTCAACTATCCGGTTCAATCGACAAGTTCGACCTTCTTCCCCATTGACCTCGCGCGCTTGAGGCAGTCTGTATCGGACAGGGAACAGCGAACAGTATCAAGTTCCGCTTCGTCCACGATGTCGACCTTCTTCCCCTGCGCTTTTGCGTTCTTGAGGCAGGCAGTATCTGTCATCATGCATTTCACGGAGTCGGAAGCTTTTTGAGCGCTGATGATGGAGACCTGTTTCCCATCTTCTTTCGCTCTCTTAAAGCACTCTTGGTCGGTTGCCACGCACTGCACAGTTTCTTCCGTCTTGTTGATGCCCTTATCGATCGTTTGATCGATCCGCTGATTGATCCGATTCTGTGTCTTTCGCTCGGCGCTGTCTATCGCACGATCCAGCATTTTGTCGAACAGACCATCGGCCAGCGCGAATGATGTACTGAAAGAAAGGCCACATAGCAGTGCGAACCAAAAGGCGAAATGTTTCATCATCTCCCTCCGCGGTGGTCCATGGCATATGACCGCCTAAAGAAGCATAGCAGGTGGTTACTGTAGCACAATGTCTGATCTCAGCTCATTGGGCCAACGCCCAGGCTATTTCTTACTCATCGTTTGATCTCGTTGGTGTGTGAGGGCAATTCGTAGTTTCTCCTCTTGTTCGGGACTGAGTGAGGTCTTGAGGATCGTTCCCTCGTATTTGGAAATTCTCGCCGACAACTTATCTTGGTCGAAATTCCGGATCAGCAGGAAGATCGCTGAGGTGCCCGGCGCGATCGTGTTCCCGAGGCCCCTGATGAAATTGTCAGGGATCCCATAATCGTTCAAAATTCCATACTCGTTCGCGGCGACGGTCATCGCTCCGCCCCCTGCGCCTCCTGCGAGGCTTCCCAGGAGGCCAGCCAGGGGATTCATGAAGAGCAGACCGATCAAGCTTCCCCACAACATGCCCAGTGCAACGCCATGGGGCGTCGCACCGCCGAAGACATCGACGCACTGCTTCAGGTGAACTTTGCCATCTTTATCGCGCACCACGATGACGGCATCTTCGAGGTCCAGGACATATTCCTTTTCCATTGCCCGGAGTTCGTTGAGTTCCCGATCCGCGGTGCTAGAATCTTTGAACGCAATGCAAACAAGTTCACTCATGATTCATCTCCTTCAAGGCTACGGAGGTAAACGCTCTTTCCTGTCACAGATTTATCAATCCGGGGATCAACCCACTAAATAACAGCAGGATTCTCCTCGGAGCAAGATGGCTGTTCGAGGCCTTTTTGAGGGGATAGGCCTCATCTAGTACCCATACGTTTCGCCCCTTGTTTTTCCACACCCTGTTCCCTTACTCTCGACCCGCCCGGTTGGAGTAGCCCCTTATGTTGCAAGCCGTTACACTCAGTTGCCGGCGTGGAGAGCGCCGGCTCTTTTCTGACCTCACTATCAAAGTCGAGCCGGGGACTCTCCTGGCTGTTGTGGGAGAAAACGGCAGCGGAAAAACCAGCCTACTTCGCATCTTTTCCAGTCTATTGCCGCCTGACGAAGGTTCGATCCTCTGGGACGGTGAAGATATTCATCAACTCAAGGAACTGTATTCGGGTCAACTGACGTACATCGGGCATCTCAATGGAATTAAAGACGATCTGACACCGCTTGAAAATGTCATGAGCGCTATTAATTTAACCGGAGAAGCCTGTTCGCGCACCGCAGCACAAGAGGCCTTGGAAGCGATCGGGCTCAAACGACCCGTCCATCGATTGCCGTCGAAGGTACTCTCGCAAGGGCAGAAACGCCGAGTTGCTCTGGCGCGCCTGTGGCTATCGACTCGTCCGTTATGGCTGTTGGACGAACCCTTCACTTCGCTGGACGCAGCTTCGACAGGTGTTGTAACACAACGTCTTCATGCGCACTTGCAGCGCGGTGGACTCGCGGTGATTGTAACACATCAAGAAGTGGATCTTCCTGTCGAGCGGGTGCAACGGTTGAGGCTGACTGGATGAGTCGCTCCAGCATGTGGGAGGCCGTAGGCGGAATCGTCCGGCGGGATCTGCTGCTGGCTATGCGGCGCCGGTCGGACGCGGCGATGTCGGTCTTCTTTTTAGTCATTGTGGTCAGTCTCTTTCCCTTAGGCGTCGGGCCGGAACCGGCCGTGCTACGGACGATCGGTCCAGGGGTGCTGTGGGTCGCAGCCTTGTTGGCCTGTCTCTTGTCCTTAGCGCGTGTGTTTACGGCGGACTATGTGGACGGGACCTTGGAGCAGATGGTCCTGGTACCCCAGCCCTTAGCGGTCTTGGTGGTAGGGAAAGTGTTCGCGCATTGGGTGATCTCTGGGCTCCCCATCGTATTGCTATCACCGCTACTCGGTCTCCAATTTGGTTTGAGCGGAGAATCGCTGGGAGTGCTCGTGATGTCGCTCTTGCTTGGGACGCCGACGTTGAGTATGATTGGTACGATCGGCGCCGCGTTAGTCCTTGGCGTTCGAGGGAGTGGTCTACTGGTTGCCCTCCTGGTGCTTCCACTCTATGTTCCAGTATTGATTTTTGGGGCCGGCGCCGTCACCGGCAGTATGGCCGGAATCGGTGCCGAAGCAAATCTGTCGCTACTCGGGGCTTGCCTGGTGCTGTCTCTCTTTTTAGCACCATGGGCTACGGCAGCGGCGTTACGGATTGCGTTAGAATAGAAGAACCTCATGAGTGTGAACTGGTCAAAATATTCGGCGCCGATGGCCTTTTATCCCCTGGCGGGACGACTCATCCCGTGGTTCGCGTGTGTGGCGGTGGCCCTGATGGGTGTCGGTCTGTACATGGGATTTTTCGTTGCGCCGACAGATTTTCAGCAGGGTGAGGCGTATCGGATTATCTTCGTCCATGTTCCAGCCGCATGGATGTCGATGTTCTTGTATGTGGTCATGGCGGTCTGGGCTGGTATTGGGTTAGGGCTCAATGCTCGACTGTCCTTTATGATGGCTCAGGCGATTGCCCCTACTGGTGCGATGTTTACGTTTCTGGCGTTGTTGACGGGAGCCATGTGGGGGAAGCCGACGTGGGGTGCCTGGTGGGTATGGGATGCCAGGCTGACATCGGAACTCATCTTATTGTTCCAGTATGCAGGTGTCATGCTCTTACGGACATCGATCGATGACATGCGTCGGGCCGATCGTTCCAGCGCAGTGTTTGCGTTGGTCGGTGTCGTCAATGTTCCGATCATCTATTTTTCGGTGCAATGGTGGAATACCTTACATCAAGGCGCATCAGTCAGTATGTCAACGGGGTCGAAAATGGCGGCGACGATGCTGACCGCCATGTTGCTCATGACCCTGGCCTTCTGGCTGTATAGCGTGGCCGTCATTCTGTCTCGGGTGCGATGTATCATAGTTGAACGGGAATCGTTACCGGTCTGGGAAGAAGAACCGCCCGTGATTCAGAAGGTGGCGGAGGTTCGCTGATGCAGTGGGGAAGCGTGTCGGAATTTTTCGCGATGGGTGGCTATGGGCTCTATGTCTGGACCTCGTTTGTGGTCACGGCGCTGTGTATGGTGTGGGAGGTGCTGGCTCTGTGGCGTCGACGGGCTGCGGCGCGTGTCGAACACCGCGCGATGTTGCTAGGAGGCAGTAATGAAACCGCGGCATAAACGTTTTGTATTTATCGGGCTGGGACTGCTCACCTTGGGGGTTGCGACGGTGCTGGTCTTGAATGCGTTTCAGAGCAATCTCGTATTCTTTTTCACTCCCACCCAGGTAGCGAGCGGAGAAGTCCCTCAGGGGAAGAGTTTCCGGATCGGCGGAATGGTCGAAGACGGCAGCCTCATCCGTGAGAGCGACGGTCTCACGGTTCGGTTTTATGTCACGGACACGGCGAAGAGCGTGCCGGTGACGTACAAGGGAATTCTCCCGGACCTCTTCAAAGAAGGGAAGGGGGCGGTGGCGCAGGGCCAGTTGGGCGCCGATGGAACATTTATCGCGAGTGAAGTGTTGGCGAAGCACGATGAAAACTACATGCCGCCAGAAGCGGCGGAGGCACTAGCCAAAGCCAAGGCCTCCGGGGCCCAACAAAGCAAGTCGCTCGTTGTCCCAGGAAGCAAGAAAGAGTCACTATGATCCCTGAAATCGGTCACTTCGCCTTGATCCTCGCGCTCTGTGTCGCCGTGGTGCAGGGAAGCCTCCCCATCTACGGTGCTGCAGTTGGGAACTCGGCCCTGATGGCTATTGCCAGGCCAGCAGCACGCGGACAGTTCTTCTTGGTCTTGATTGCGTTTGGTTGTCTCGGCTACGCCTTTGCCGAGAAAGACTTCTCTGTGCTGTATGTTGCGGCCACGTCGAACTCCCAACTTCCGTTACATTATCGTCTCGCGGCCATCTGGGGGGCACACGAAGGATCGCTCCTCTTGTGGACCTTTATCTTGACGGTGTGGATGTTCGCAGTCACGCTCTTCTCCGCACATCTTCCGGACACGATGCGCTCTCGCATTCTCGGTGTCATGGGTCTGGTGAGTATGGGCTTCCTCCTCTTCATGTTGACGGTGTCAAATCCGTTCGAGCGGCTTATTCCTGCCGCTCTCGACGGGCGCGACTTGAATCCTCTCTTGCAAGATCCCGGGATGGTCATCCATCCGCCGATGCTCTACATGGGATACGTCGGTTTTTCTGTCGCCTTCGCCTTCGCGATCGCTGCGCTGCTGGGAGGGAACCTCGATGCCGCCTGGGCCCGTTGGTCTCGCCCGTGGACGACCGTCGCATGGTGTTTCTTAACCGTCGGCATTGCCATGGGAAGCGGCTGGGCCTACTACGAGTTGGGATGGGGTGGTTGGTGGTTCTGGGATCCGGTTGAGAACGCCTCATTTATGCCATGGTTAGCCGGAACGGCGTTGATTCATTCCCTGGCTGTGACCGACAAACGGGGTGGATTCAAGGTGTGGACGGTGTTGCTGGCGATCATGGCTTTTTCCTTAAGTCTGCTTGGGACGTTTCTCGTCCGCTCCGGTGTCTTGACGTCGGTGCATGCCTTTGCTACTGATCCCAAGCGAGGTCTCTTTATCCTCGTGTTCTTGGCCGTGGTCATCGGAGGATCGTTGGCCTTGTATGCCTGGCGAGCTCCACGGGTAGGATTGGGGGGTAGTTTTGCGATGGTGTCGAGAGAAGGGATGCTCTTGGCCAACAACGTGCTATTGGTTGCTGCGATGGGATCGGTTTTGTTGGGCACGCTGTATCCTTTATTTTTGGACGCGCTGGATCTCGGTAAGATTTCCGTCGGACCTCCCTATTTCGATTCCGTCTTCGCGCCCCTGATGGCGCCGGCTGTCTTTCTCATGGGCATTGGTCCGCTTGCGCAATGGAAGAAGGCCAACCTGCCCGATCTGGCCAAGCGGTTACGTTGGGCCTTCGGAGTCAGTCTGGTGACGGCTTTAACGCTGCCGTTTGTCATGGGCAAGTGGACCCCTCTGCTGAGCCTCGGTCTCCTGTTGGCTATTTGGATCGTGACCACGGCTGTAGTTGGTTTGCGCGAGCGACTGGCTCATGTTGACGGTCATGGTCTCGCGGGTCGGCTGGCTGCTGTGCCCCGATCCTACTGGGGCATGCTTGTGGCTCATTGCGGTATTGCGGTGTTTATTGTCGGGGTGACGATGGTGAAGGGGTTCGAGACTGAGAGCGATGTGCGAATGAATGTTGGAGAGACCGCGACGATTGGTGGCTATACATTCCGATTTGACGGAACCCAAGACGTCGTCGGGCCAAATTATACGGCCGCACGCGGTACTTTTCATGTGAGTTGGGACGGTCGTGAAACGACGATCTTGTATCCGGAGAAGCGGCGTTACCCCGTTCAAAATCAAATCATGACCGAAGCCGCTATTGATCCGGGGTTGCTGCGCGACCTTTATGTGTCCTTAGGGGAACCGCTCGATGACGGGGCCTGGAGTGTGCGGCTCTATCACAAACCGTTTGTGGATTGGATCTGGGGCGGGTGTCTCATTATGGCGCTGGGTGGCGTGTTGGCTGTCAGTGATCGCCGGTATCGACTTGCATGGCGCAAGCAAGAGCCCGCTGTGGTTCCATCTGCTCGAACGGTTAGGCGAAAAGTGGCATGAATCGGTTTCTCCTGCCGCTGTCTATTTTTGTGGTGGTGGTCGTCTTTCTGGGCGTTGGGCTCACGCTCAACCCGCGTGAAATTCCATCTCCGTTGGTCGGAAAAGCGGCGCCAGAATTCTCTCAGCCTCAACTATACGATCAAGAGAAAATATTTTCGCCGGCCGATCTTAAGGGAAAGGTCTGGCTGCTCAATTTTTGGGCATCGTGGTGCAGCGGTTGTAAGACAGAACACCCGGTGTTGATGGACCTGGCTAAGTCGGGGCAGGTCCCGATCTATGGGATGGACTATAAGGACGAGCGGGAGGAAGCGCTAAACTGGTTGCGGCGATGGGGTAATCCGTATCCAGTGATCGGCGTGGATCAAGCGGGACGAGTTGGGATCAACTATGGGGTCTATGGAGTTCCAGAGACCTATGTCATCGACAAGCACGGCGTGATTCGTTATAAACAGATCGGGCCGTTGGATCCTGGCACGGTCGAGACAAAGATTCTTCCTCTTGTGAAGCAGCTTGAATCGCAATGATCTGGTTGACGCTCCTCATAGTGCTTGTATCTGGGCCAGCTTGGGCAGGGGAGGCCAGGCCGTTGGGTGAAGACCCTGCCGTTGAAGCTCGACTCAAACACCTCGCGATCGAACTTCGGTGTTTGGTCTGTCAGAATCAAACCTTAGCAGACTCCAACGCTCCACTAGCCGAGGACCTCCGTCGCGAAGTGCGGGACATGATCGTCAAGAATATGAGTGATAAGGAGATCATCGATTTCCTTGTGGAACGCTATGGCGATTTTGTCCTGTATCGGCCGCCGCTGAAGGCGACGACGACGTTGCTTTGGGTGGGGCCGTTTGTCCTGTTGCTCGTGGGTGCAACGGTGCTGGTCATTACGTTACGGCGTCGGGCGCGCAAGGTTGTTGATGCGCCGGTCACGGATGAAGAGCATCGACGGGTCGAACAACTTTTGGCACAAGGAGGCAAACACTCATGACCGTAACATTTTGGTCGATCGTGTCGGCCATGACCGTGTTCATCCTCGGGCTTTTGTTGAGGCCGTTATTGAAACGCGAATCCACTGCCCTGGGCGAGCAGGAGAAGACATTGCCGGTGTATCGACAACAGTTTTCCGAGCTCCAGCAAGATCGTGTCAACGGATTGTTAACGGAAGAGCAGTATCTGGTGGCGCGAGGCGAGCTGGAGCGGCGCGTGTTAGAGGAGACGGATGCAGAGGAAGCCCCAACTCCGGCAACAGGCGTACTCACGAACCTTAGGTTTGTGGCGCTCTCTTTGGGGATGATCATTCCAGCTGCTAGTGGGGTGCTCTATTGGACATTGGGCAATCCCGCTGCGATGACACACCCGGTGGTATCTTCTGCAGCCTCTCAAGGTGGAGCGGGAGAGGATTCGCAGATGGCTGACAGTCTCAACGTGTTAATCGATCAGTTGAAGAAGAAGCTCGAGCAGAATCCCAATGATGGAGTTGGGTGGGGGCTTTTAGCACGATCGTATATGGCGATGGAGCGGTATGCTGACGCGGTGCCGATTTTTGAGAAGGCGACGAAACTCGACCCTGACAATGCGAGTCTGTTTGCAGACTATGCAGATGCCCTCGGAGTTCACCAAGGACGTAAGCTGGATGGAAGACCGGAAACGTTGATCCAAAAAGCGTTGAAGCTGGATCCGCACAATGTGAAGGCGCTCATGCTGTCGGGGACGATCGCGTACAACCGAAAAGATTTTGCCCGTGCTGCGCAGGAGTGGGAAGACGCGCACGCTTATCTTCCTCCTGACGACCAGGAGTCGTCTGATCAGCTGAAGGCGAGTATTGCCGAAGCCAAACGGCGCCTCGGTGGCGGTCCCAGTATGAACATGTTGGTTGCGAATCCGCCGATGGAGGCTGCCAAGCCTGCCAAGTCGGCGGCACAATCAGGACAGTCTCGTGCGATCACTGGGAAAGTGGTGCTGGGGCCGAATTTTGCCGGCAAAGCATCACTCCCGGACACCTTATTCGTATTCGCGAAGGATATCGCTGGCCCGCCAATGCCGGTGTCGATCGTGCGGGCGACAAAAAATGACTTGCCGTTTACGTTCCGGCTGGATGATTCCACGAGTCCTATGCCGTCACGGAAACTATCGGACATCGATACGGTTGTCATCGTTGCACGACTCTCAAAGTCGGGAAAAGCCATGGCGGAAAGTGGCGATCTCGAAGGCATGAGCCAGCCGATCAAGCCTGGAACGGAAAACATCACTGTCGTTATCGATCGGCAGCGACCGTAGGGAACTTAAGAGCACGGGATCGATTGCTGTTGAGAAGAAGTTCTTCGAATGTCTTTCTCGGTAATCTTCACGGAAATTCTCTTGACACTCTTATACCTCTAAGCTATATTTTCGCGCCGCCATAGTAAAAATTTTCGTCTATGAACGTGAGTAAGGATAAAGTGATAGATCGTGGGTGTTATAGGTCTTATTTGAAGGTCAGTGCGCACTGCCCATCAAACGGAAGGAGCATTACTGTGACCCTTAAGCATTTGGTGAAGTATGTAATGGTGGTCTGCGGCCTGTTGCTGGCCGCGCCAGTGCAGGCTGATTTCCCATCCGTTCCAAAGGAGACGTACGAGGCGCTGAAGATCGATCGCTCGGCCTCCCCCAAGGAACTCTATGAGGCATTGCTCAAGCGGTATCTAGACCCAGAGCAGGGCGTGGGAAAAGGGAAGTATGGCCAATACTGGCAGCCGGTATCGTTTAGCAAATATTTTGATCCCCATACATTCTACAAGCCACCGCAAGCCGTGAAGGAAGTCGCCAGTCGCCAGGAGTGCGTGAAGTGCCACACCGATGAGTCGCCAGGATGGGTTGTTGCATGGAAGAAGAGCACCCATGCCAATCTTGATAAGATTCGCAAGCTGAGCCCGAAGGATCCGACCTATTACAAGAAGGCCAAGCTTGAAGCTGTCGAGACAAATCTTCGCTCGATTGGGAAGTTGGGTAAGGGCGAAAAGCTGAAAGAAGTGGGCTGCATTGACTGCCACTTCGACATCAATACGAAGAAGAAAGCGGATCACCGCAAGGATATTAAGCTCGCAACGGCTGATACTTGCGGAACCTGCCACTTGCAGGAGTTTGCAGAGAGAGAGTCCGAGCGGGATACCATCACTTGGCCAAAGGATCAATGGCCTAAGGGCAGGCCGTCACACGCGTTGGACTACAAGGCCAACGTTGAAGTTGAAGTGTATGCGGGTATGTCGCAGCGAGAAATTGCAGATGGTTGCACGGGCTGCCACGTTAACCAGAATAAGTGTGATACCTGCCATGCGAGGCATGATTTTTCGGTTGCAGAATCACGCAAGCCAGAAGTCTGCGCGCAGTGCCATAGCGGTGCAGACCATAACAACTGGGAGGCCTATAATCTCTCTAAGCATGGCTTGAAGTACCAGAGAGATAAAGATCATTGGAACTTCAACGTTCCAATTAAAGAGGCGATGAAAAATGGGGCAGAAACGGCACCGACATGCCAGTACTGCCATATGGAGTATAATGGGAAAATTACCCATAACGTCGTACGTAAAGTTCGGTGGGCGAACTACCCATTTGTTCCCGGTATCCGCGAGAACATTAAGACTGAGTGGGCGGATAAGCGCAACGACGCGTGGGTAAAGACTTGTACGAATTGCCACTCTGAAACCTATGCCAGGGCTTGGATGGAGTTCATGGACAACGGAACGTTTTCAGGGCTCGACAAATATGATGAAGCTCATCATGTTGTGGAAGAGCAGTACAAGTCAGGTCTTTTAACTGGGCAAAAAACAAACCGTCCGACACCGCCTGCCCCAGTTCAGGAGGGATTTGAGCAATTCTTCCAGATCTATTGGTCGAAGGGGAACAATCCCGCCGCCAATGAGTTGAAGCTCTTTGAAATGGCGGAAGACCACCTGGTTCAGTTGCACGTGAGCTTGGCGCACCAGTACTGGGGTTATACGTACACGGTGGGTTGGGCAGCCATGAATCGCGCCTATGTCGAAATCATGGACGACGATACTCGCCTGAAGGAAAAGCTTGAGCTGCAGGCGCGAGTGGCTAAGCTTGAAGGTCAGATGAAGCATAGTATGCTTGATTTAGATAGTGACACCGGCAAAATCTCACTTGGTAGTATTGGTGGTGGGATGATGCTTGCTGGGACCATCGCGATTGCTGGATGGCGAAGGAGTGGAAGGAAGAATCGTTGACCTCTGCTCCGTCCCTGAGCGCACCCGTGTCGAATCAATCAGGGGCTAAGATCCTCCCGTCACTAGGTATTCTCCTGGTGACGGGAGGCCTTTTTCTGATTGGTTGGTTTCTCTACCTGTGGTTTAAACCTCTTCCCCCTCCCTATAACTATCAACTTGTTGAAGAAGGTGGTGTTGCTAAGTTTTCAAATCTTCAATTGGAGGCTTGGCCCGATTTAAAAATAGGTAAGTACGAGCTTCGTGTTCCATCTCTTGATAAGCCAGTCGCTGTCGCCTACCGAACAAGCGATCCAAGTGGTGCCCCGATTCTTCTTAGCTTGGAGAACCTTGTTTCGGAACCAATTGGAGCGATGTCCGTCAGTCTCTCTGAGCTGCTACCCCTCGCGACTGATATCACAAAACATGTGCCTAAAGATGCCGTAATACTGGGATGGTGGGACACCTCAAGACAGCTGAGGCTCCTGTCCGGCTGTGATACGCTCTTCACGTCCTACCTTGGGCAACCCCTTATTGTGCCTTCGTATTGGAAAGATCGTTCCGAGCTAATTAAGAAATACGAGCATCAATTTTGGGGTGCAAGAGAGTCCCCAGAAGAGCAACGGGAATTTGAAATCTTTGCGGACGCACTCACATCGGAAGCATCTATAGGTGTTGCGATGCTTAGGGAGCTTGTCGGCTCTCGTGAGGCTTATGTGATTGTTCATCCAGTGGACCTTTATAAGGCTGCTCTCATGCGGCCAGACAGAATCGATATAGCTTTTAAGGATTTCCCGTTAACCGGTAATGTTCACGGCCTTGCTGGGCAGGTGAAGGGGTGGATGAAGGAGAATGGTTATAATACCTATACACTTCAATCACTCTCTGAAACGGCGGTGCGCGCCTACTTCCTAAATGAAAGTAAGACTGGTAAAGTTTTACTGGCTCACATGCTTCCCCTCATGAATTCTACACCGATAGACTTCCAGGCCTTGCAAGTTGTCCATAAGCAGGGTGGCTACTGGGTGTTTAAGATTCCATCCGCCTAGAACCTCGAAACGATTTAGTCCAATATTTCATTTATGAGGGTAGCAGTAGCGACTTTTCCCGTGTTACACTGTAACCGTTTCACTGTTAGAGCGTGTACAAAATATGTGGCTCTTTAGGTAGCAATCACATATGAACATTAGGCGATACTCATTATACATTTACCGGAAAGGAGATGCCGTGACTCAACGAATGGTGTTTGCATTTGTCGCCGCAGCGGTCTTTCTAGCAGTAGCTGGAACGGCTTCGGCCCAAGGAACCTTTGAAGGTCGGAAGAAATGCTACAACTGTCATAAAGGAGAAGGTGAGACTTGGGACAAGACTGGCCATGCGAAGGCGATGGAATCGCTGAAACCCACAAGAGGCAAGAAAAAAGACGAGGCCATGGTCAAGGCAAAGCTTGACCCTAAGAAGGATTACACCAAAGACAAAGATTGCGTCGGTTGCCACGTCGATGGATTTGGAATGGAAGGCGGGTACGTTATTGAGGAGCCAGAGAAATTCGTGACTGGGGTCGGGTGCGAATCGTGCCACGGGGCGGGCAGTGCTTATCGGAAGATCCATCGGAAAGCTGGCGAAGCATTTGAAAAATCAGGGAAGACGATGGACCGAGAGAAACTCGTTGAAGCAGGCCAAGAGTTTGAGTTTCAGGAAAAGTGTAATGTGTGCCATTTGAATTACGAGGGGTCAGGTTGGAAGGGCGTCAAGAAACCCTATACGCCGTTCACTCCAAAGGTTGATAAGAAGTATGCCTTTGATTTTGAGAAGTCGATTAGAAATGACAAGGCGATGCATGGGCATTACAAATTGGAAGGCACGTTCACTGGGCCGCCAATTCCAAAATTCCATGAAGAATTCCAGAAGAATGCCAAGCCTGCGGTAAAGCCAGACAAGGCTGGGGATGAATAATCATGTCAAAGCTCGGGACTATCGCTATTGGAGCAATTCTTGGGATCGGGCTGGTCGCCGTCGTTTTTGGCGGTGAGGCCGCAATCTCAAGGACTGAATTCTGCATCAGTTGTCATTCGGAGACTTATCCTTATGAGGAACTGAAGAAGTCTTCGCACTGGGGTGCGCTTGGCGCGGATCCAGGCTGTAAGGATTGCCATGTACCTCAAGGCTTCTCCAATTTCCACAAGGCAATCTATACTCACGTGGTAGACGGAGTACCATTCCTGATCAAGGAATTCACCACCGACTATTCAACCGTTGAAAAATTCAACGAGCATCGGCCGGAAGCGGCTTATCGAGCTCGGATGAAGCTTAAGGAATGGGACAGCCTCACCTGTCGGGAATGTCACAAGAACACGAAGCCGCCAGGTGCTTCAGCGAAAGCCGCCCACGCGAAAATGCAGAGCGAGGGGGCAACCTGTATCGATTGCCATCAAAATCTGGTCCATAAAAAGGTACCAGAAAATGATCTTAATGCGAGCCTCGCTCAAGGGCGTTCGGTTTTGAAGGAAACCAAAAAGAAATCGGACGACGATGATGAGGATGATGACGATTAAGACTAGAAATACCTACAATCCAACTGCCTAGACGGCATGAGGAACAGGGCTGGGCCTGTGTCCTACAGGGCCAGCCCTGTGTAGGTCTGTAAAAAAGACGTCGAGCGGATGTAGAGTATCAGCTCTCTCTGCAGAGCAAGATTTTGTTAAATCGTTTCTGCATTTGGCCCATACAGACGTCCCGAATTGTTCTCCTCCATTCCTGTATCTGTGCTGCGCTTCCAAAGCTTTACCCGCCATCGAGCTGAAAGAGTGGGACAGTTCGCAAGCTCGCGTGCGGCGTCTATGTCGTTCTTCTGATGGTGCATAATCAGATTGGCCAGCGCGACTGTCCATTGTGGATCCCGACGGTCGACGAGTACCAACTTGTCTTGGGCTTTGACGAAACCCTCACGCAGAACGCGAAAGTACCAACCAGTACGACCGGTTTCCTGGAAACGGATCGCCAAATCCTTTATCCCCCACCGACGAGCGAGCTTCCAGCACGGCTGCCTAGGTTGTGAGACCTGAACCAGGGATTCGCCGATCTGAAAGGTATCCCCTATGCACACCTCGTTTTCGGACAGACCGTAAGTGGTGAAGTTCTCGCCGAAGGCTCCTGAGGGAAGGTCTCGCAGAGATAGGGTTTGCGTCCAATAGGGGTAGTGTTCGATAGGGTAGACATTGACAGCTTTATCCAGACCACCATGGTTCTCGAGATCCGCCTGTGCGTCTCCGTCTAGATTGAGGTTGCCAAGCCAAACTGGTTTAGTAACGGATAGTTTGAAGAATCCCGTCGTCCACGGCTGGCCTGAGAAAGTCCCTGTATCGTTGACCTCGATGACGCGTGGGAGGCCAACTTGGAGAGAGACAATGCAACCTAGATATTGAGTGTTCACGCCAATGTCCTGAGTGTGGCTTAGTCGGCGCGTGAGTGAAGAATTGACATGCTAACCATCGTGGGGAAAGATCTCACCTATAGCAACAATTGTCCCGTAATGGCGATACTGAAGACCAGCATTTCATCATGGCATGTAACGTGACATTGATAAATTGTCATTCGCGGTCTAAACAGCGCTGTGCCGGAACCTGGCATACAGACGTTGTCCTGCTCGCAAGGTAGGACCAGCGCCACCAATAGCCACAGCATCAACTAGACAATACCAGGCCCCGACGCCACTTGGTGGGTTGCCCTGTGGCCAGCCTAACAGTGGATCGACAGCTGCCCAATTCCAGGCACCCACACCGGTTCCAAGTAACTCAAGCCATGTTGTAATAAAAAAGGCCGCCAAGTAGACCATCGGTGAGCGGCCAATGATCAGCCAAACTAAAAATATACCAAACAATAATGCCCCCACTGCATCTCCACGATCCGGGTACCCACTGATTCCCCAAAGAGACCATGTGCCCCAAACACCAATGACGAATAGTGCGATCTTCTTTGGATGGCGCACGAATAGGCCTGACCGTGCTAGCGCAACGGCGGTGAGATACACCATCCCATGTCCTGGAGGGACATAGGCCGGAACATTTTCAAAACGATAGGTGTACCCTCCCATATAGATAGAAGCAAAATGTTCACCGACCGTCGCAAATATCACCGCAATAGCTACTTGAACTTTAGTTTCTTTCGTCTCTCCGAACAGGAGGCACCCGAGAAAGAGCCAAGCGAGTCCTCCTAAGAGTTGTTGTCGGTCAACAGAGGCACTAATTTCAAAAACTGAACTGAAGCCAACGCACAAGAAAGTTAATGCAGCTATGAGGTAATCACGGGTCCTGTGTCCGCCGCCGTCTTCAGCATCTGGAAAGTGGCGGAGAGCAGTACGCTCAAAAGCACTAAGCCAAGATGTAGAAGAAGATGTGCGAGAAGGGGCACTCATCAGGTCCATCACGAATATTTGAAAGCACGATTTTCCTGACTAATGGAAACAGGGGAGGATGTATCGAGAGCAGGAGAAATCATAACGATATCATACAGAACTAGTTGGAAATCGGCAATATAGATGGGCTAAGGCCGAATGGCACTTACTTAGCGGCTACATAGGTGATGTGACGTACAAAAGGCTGATTCCAGTGATACGGTAGGGGCCTAAACACCATCGACCTTTCACCCG
>Ga0224496_10000530_pt1 | contig 26345 bp, 26 predicted proteins | sample SF_Jul11_sed_USG_2_FD_168127 | JGI IMG/M metagenome (GOLD analysis project Ga0224496, IMG submission 168127) | Sediment microbial communities from San Francisco Bay, California, United States - SF_Jul11_sed_USGS_8_1 | ecosystem: Environmental > Aquatic > Marine > Sediment | place: USA...
TCTAGGTACGTAAATATCACCGATGATGGCATCCACTATTCGACGTTTGTCGCCATCGCACCTGGACAACACCGGGTCCGCCTGGCGCTCGACAACCGTGACGACACCATCGTCTCATTCGACGGAAACCTGGACTTCGAACCGGTCGATCGCTGTCACGACACCGACTCACAGGCGACCATCGAGGCCAATCAGGTGACCGTTGAGAGATGACCCGGCTACGCACCAAGCTCACATCCCTGACGATCGGAGTGGCCGGCTTCATCGCCGGGTACCTGTTTCTCTTTCCGACAGGATGCGCCGACGTGGACGGGATGTCGAGTTGGGAGCGATGCACGACGCCGGTCGGAAGCCCTGCGTTCTCTCTCACCGACTGGGGCCTCGACAACACATTCGACATACTCATCCCGCTGGCGGTTGGCATTCTGGCCGGGCTTGTGACACGGTGGCGCCTCGGCAATCGAACCGCCGACTAAGTTCTGGCTGCCTCGACCAAACCGTAGGCACGTTCGCTGATGCGAGCTGCGTCGATCAATGCGGGCAGGGTGCCGTACATCGAACCATGGTCTCCGTTGACCCGTGACCGGATGTATGCGTCGGTCACGTCACCCGTGGCATGCTGACCGAGCGCGGAGGCGGCTGCCAGTATGCCTAATCGTTCAACCAGGCGCCGGGCAACGGACTCCAGGTTCTCCGTTTCCTGGATCTCTCCCCGGATCTTGGCGACCGCGCCGCTCAGACCCGATGGAGCAGTCGTCTCTATCTCGGTAAGGAGCGCGTCGAGAGCCCGCGGCTCTTTGTTCAAGACTCTCAAAACGTCGAGAGCAATGACGTTGCCGGAACCCTCCCAAATGGCGTTGAGCGGTGACTCTCGATACAGGCGGGGCATGATCGAATCCTCGACGTATCCACCACCACCCAGGCACTCGGTCGCCTCTCGCACGACTTCACTACAACGTTTTGTGACCCAGTATTTGGCGATCGGCGTCAAGATCCGCCTGACCAACGCCTCGTGCTCATCGTGGTCGGCGCGATCGAACGAGGCCGCCAATCTGATCATCAACGCGGTCGCCGCTTGCGCTTCGAGATCCAGGTCGGCAATCACGTTCTGCATGAGCGGTTGGTCTATCAGGTCGGCCCCGAACGCACTCCGATGCGCGACATGCCAGACCGCCTGGGTGACCGCCTGTCGCATGATGGCGGCGGCTCCGATAACGCAATCCAACCGGGTGGCATTGACCATTTCGATGATCGTCGAGACACCGCGACCCTCTTCGCCGACCATTTGCGCCCAGCTGGACTCAAACTCCACTTCGGCCGAGGCATTGGAACGATTGCCGAGCTTGTCCTTAAGACGATTGATTCGGAAGTTGTTCTGGACACCGTCGGGCGTCCAGCGGGGAAGCAAGAAACACGACAGGCCACCACGAGCCTGAGCTAGCACAAGGAAGGCGTCGTTCATCGGCGCCGAGCAAAACCACTTGTGACCGGTGATCCGGTACTCCCCGCCCGGCCCGCCGGGTCCGTCAGCGACCGCCTGCGACGTGTTGGAGCGCACGTCGGAGCCACCTTGTCGCTCGGTCATACCCATCCCCATCAGGGCGCCCTGCTTGTCTGCCAAGGGCCGGAATGTGGGGTCATAGACGCGACTCGACAAGGCATCCTCCCAGGCGGCTGCCACCTCGGGCTGCATGCGGAGGGCAGGGACGACTGCGTAGGTCATCGAGATCGGGCACATGTGGCCTTGTTCGACCTGCCCAACCAGATACGCTCGAACGGCCCGGTCTTGATGCGCATCATCAGGTGCCGGCTGATCATGGGGTAAGGATGTAATCCCCATCCCCACCGACGTCGCCATGAGATCGTGCCAGGCGGGATGAAACTCAACCTGATCGATTCGACGTCCAAATCGGTCGAACGTATTCAACTCGGGCGGATACCGGTTCGCCAGGAATCCCCAATCTCGAAATTGACGAGATCCTGATACCGCGCCAATACGATGCAATTCGGCCGAACCCGGCGCCGCCAGGTTGCTGACAACCGGATCTGCGGTGAAGAGATTGAGATCGCCAAGGTCCGGTGGCTGATTGAAGACCTCATCGGGCGGATGCACCATGTCCACAGGCTACCCGTCTTCGGAGAGGCGAACCCCGCCGGGAACGGCGGTACCGTCCTCGCGGTTCGGATGGCTAGGCTCGGCGCATGATCGACGTGGACCTAGTCGTTATCGGCGGTAATACGGCGGGCCTCAGCCTGGCTGCCGAGGCACAGGAAGGTGGTCTCCCCCGCGTCCTGGTTCTCGAACGCAGCAGCACAGTCACCCCCCATGAAGCGGTGGGTAAATACCGGCTGGATGTCCGCTATCTCGTGGAGATATCGGCAATCACGTCGGACGCAGACTTCGTCATCCTAGAGACCAACGACGGCGCCATTCGGAGCCGGGCCGTGGCGTATGCCGAGGTCCCCGCCGGAAGTCCGGTTCGCCCAGACTATGACATCCCTGAGTCAATCAGGGACCAGATTCACATCGGCACGATGCAATTGCCTGACGGTCCGCTCGATGTTCTGGTCGTCGGTGGCGGCGAACAAGCCATCGAGTTCGCCGAAAAGTCCACGATGCGGGGCGACCAGGTCGTTCTGGCGCTCACCGGATCTGCGGACCGCCTTTCCCGGCTGGCCAGGCAAACCCTCACAGCCCTTGAGATGGGTCGCCACGCGACCATCTTCTGGCACACGCAGCCCAATGGCATCGATGACGTCGGCGGGCATCCAATGGCCATCTTCGAAGATCGGCGCACCCCGGACCTTCAGTTCGATCATGTCATTTATTCATTGGGCCTTGATGTTGCCGACGACGCTTTTGATCGGAGGAACACCACGGTTGACGTCTCGAACGGCCGCTTGTTCCTCCTTCAGGATATCGAAGAGCACATATCTCATCCGGCCGGGCGGCTGGTCCCTGCCGGGAACGCGTGGGCCGCCCTTCGCGACCTGGTGTTTTCGGAGGTTCCCGCCCCCATACCTCCCCCCACCAAGGCCAGGGCCGAGGAGCTCCGCTCCGGGCATTACAACGCAACAATCACCCACTTTGAGAAGGCACATTCGGATCTCTGGTTGGTCCGAGTGAGGCCAGATGTTGGTGACGCTTCCCACCGCGCCGGACAGTATGCAACGCTGGGTTTGGGCTATTGGGAACCGCGGATCGACGCGGCGGCCGACCCCATCGACGAACAACGACAGGAGAAGCTGGTCCGACGCTCGTACTCCATCAGCAGTCCGATTCTGGACCCGGTCGGCTATCTGGTCGATCCCCACGAAACCGAGGATCTCGAGTTTTACATCGTCCTCGTGCCACCGTCTGACAATCGGGTACCGGCCCTCACTCCTCGACTGGCGCTCAAGGATGTTGGCGACCGCATCTACCTGGGCCCGAGAATCACCGGACGCTACACACTGGCACCAGTCCAGGATCCCCAATCAACGGTCGTGTTTCTGGCGACCGGGACCGGTGAGGCACCCCACAACGCCATGATTACCGAACTATTGCGCAAGGGCCACCACGGGCCAATCGTTTCGGCGGTGACGGTTCGCCATCTGACCGACCTGGCCTACGCAGACACGCATCGGCGCCTCGAGGCCCGGTACGACAACTACCACTACATCGCGCTCCCGACCCGCGAGCCGGGCGTGCCCAAGAGGTATATCCAGGAGCTGATTGATTCGGGTGATCTAGCCAGAACATCTGGGACCGAGTTCACACCGGCGACGACACAAGTCTTTCTGTGCGGAAACCCGGCGATGATCGGTCCACCGGAGTGGGACGGCGATGATCCGGTTTTCCCGCAGCCCAGGGGCGCAGTCGAAGCGTTGTACGAACTCGGGTTCAAACCCGACCGTCGGGGACACCCGGGAACCGTCCACTTCGAAGAGTATTGGTAGGTCGCGCCTACCCGTCGACGAACGGCGGCACGTCACTCGGATCAACGACCAACCATGGAGGTCACCTAGCGACTCAGTTCCCGCGCTCCCCGAGCAAATGGGCTGCCTGTTCCCGCCATTGTTCCCGTTCGATACGTCCGGCAAAGGTGTCCAGATAGGTTTCCCACTCGGCATCGTCGGTCAGGGCGGCCACCTGACCAAAACTGGTGATGTTGCGGGCGTGGAGCAGGGTTTCAAACTTTGGTCCGATCCCCTTGATGAGCCGGAGGTTGTCTTTGGAGGTCTCAGCTTTCGGAGTCTCAGCTTCGGGAGTCTCAGCTTCCGACGATGGCGGCGCGGTCTTTGCCGGTGGGGCCGGATCCGGCTCAGGGTCCACATCGACTAGCCCCGAATCGGCGAGCGGTTCTGTCTGGCCTGTCTCGTTGAAAGCCAGCACATCGGTGTCGCTTTCTGACCCGGTTCCAGCGGGGATCGGCTGGTCAGGCTCCCAATCTCCCCCGGGCAGATCATCAACCGTAAATATGTCATCGTCGTCGCCGGGATCCAACTCCCCGTCTTCATCGGTGTCCTGATCGGGGTCCCCACCTTCAAGGGCAGGATCCGCAGCAAGAGCGGCATCGACGGCGGCCTCCATTTCTGCGTCGGACACTGCTGACCCGGCTTCTGGGTCGAACCCGGCAAACGCCTCCACAACGGGGTCGGTGGCCGGAGGCGGCCGGTGGGAGGATCCTTCCAACTCTCGGATATGTCGATTCTTGAGGGCCAGCTCGTCTCGTAGTTCGGCTAGTTCGCGCTGAGCCGACATGATTTCGTTGCGCAGTGTGCTGGCGTCAGCCCGGCGCTGATTCGCCGCCTCAGCTGCGACTAGCGCGGCGTCTCGTTCGGCGTTGGCCCGGGCTACCGCCGATTCCTTGGCTCGTTCAGCTTCGGCGACGTCGGCGCCAGCTCGTTGCGCAACAGCCGCAGCCTCGGCGGCCATCGCATCCCGTTCGCGTTCCGTCCGTGAGATGCCGTCCAATGCTTCCCGCAGAGCTCGCTTGAGGGACACGAACTCCCCGGTGATGGCGTCGTACTTGTCAGAGGCCTCGGTCGCAGCCCGCTTGGCAATCGCAGCCTGATCTACGGCCGTCTGGCGTTCAGCCTTCATCGATGCAAGAGCCGCCTCGGCTGCCCGTCGGGCGGTGTTGGAGTCCGCGGACTGCTGTCTCAACTCGACAACCGATCCCGACAGCGCGGCTAGCTCGGGGCTGAGACGGGCGATTTCGGCTTCTGCGGTGTCGGCACGCCCGACGGCTGCAGCCAGATCATGCTCAAGCGCCTTGATCCGCTCAGAAGCCGCCGCGATCCGGTCGTGTGCCTTGGCGAGGTCATCGCGTGTCGCCAGCAGTTCTGGCTCGGCCGATCGACCGGCCAACTGCTTTCCGAGCAGATAGCCTGCGATGAGGGCGGCGACGCCAATCGCTGACGCCCAATACCATTCGATCATCTCGGTGCCTTTCGCATAAATCGCCCACCGATGGTAGTCGTCGGTGGAGTTCGCCGCCCCTGGTCAATCTTCGAAGCGCACAGTCTCAAGCGCCCGACCGAACCGTCGTAGTCCTTCGTCGAGATCTTCGTCGGGTATGTTCAGCGCTGGAGCGAAGCGGACAATGTCGGGTCCGGCTCGTAGACCCATCAAGCCTTCATTCAACGCTGCATCTACTACCGACTTGGAGTGACCGGCGTATTCAGGCGCCAGGACGCACCCGGCCCACAAACCTCTGCCTCGGATTTCGGAGAAGAGCTTGCGGCTTCGATTGAGTTCCTCGAGTCCTGCAAACAACCTGGCAGCCTTTCGCTTGACCTCCGCTAGAAAGCCGGGCTGGTTAATAATCTCAAGGGCGCGACTGGCAACCGCGGTTGCGAGGGGGTTTCCGCCAAAGGTTGAGCCGTGAGTGCCGACAACGAGACTCGCCCCCACCTCTGCTGTGGTCAGCATCGCCCCGATCGGGATCCCGCCGCCGAGCGCCTTGGCTGTGGTCAGTATGTCGGGGGTGACGTCGTAGCCCATGTAGGCGAATAGTTCGCCGGTGCGACCCATCCCGGATTGGATCTCATCAAAGATCAAGAGCGCGTTATGTTCGTCACAGAGATCGCGCAGCCGGCGGATGAACAAAGCATCCCCGGCCACCAAGCCACCTTCTCCCTGAACCGGTTCGACCATGATCGCGCAGACGCGATCTGACAAGGCATCGCCGAGAGCGTCGAGGTCATTGAACGGCAAATGAGTCACCATCCCCGGCTTAGGACCAAATCCGTCCGAATACTTGGCCTGGCCGCCTACCGTGACCGTGAAGAACGTTCGCCCGTGAAAGCCTTGCTCGAAGCTGATAATCTCGGCCTTCTCGGGACCGTAGTTGTCCACCGCATAGCGTCGGGCGAGTTTCAGCGCCGCCTCATTGGCTTCTCCGCCGGAATTGGCGAAAAAAACCTTCTCGGCGAACGTGGCCGCCACCAGCTGCTTCGCCAGTCGTATCGACGGCTCGGTCGCGTAGGCATTTGACACGTGCCAGAGACGATGCGCCTGGTCCGTAAGCGCTTCGACGAGTTCCGGCGCGGCGTGCCCAAGGCCGTTCACGGCGATCCCTCCGGCGAAGTCGATGTATTCGTTGCCCTGTTGATCCCAAACCTTCGACCCCGAGCCCCGGACCAGCACCATGTCGGCTGGTGCGTAGTTAGGGGTCATCACCGCATCAAAATCGGCTCTTGTTACTTCGGTCATGGTTGCTCCGGTCGGGTCGAGCAATTGTACTGTCGTACCGGTCCTTGGCGGGCGCACCAAATTCCAGTTACCGTGGAGGAGTGAAAGACCTCGAACAACATCTGGTGCCAATCGATCTGACATCCGCGATGGGACAACTCGTTGAACTGTCCGCGACCAATTCTTGGACGTACAACCCTCAGGGGTTGGCTACCACACTGAACATGCTGCTCGAAATGTTCTCCAGTCTCGGCGCATCCGTTAGCACTCAACCCATCCGGGATCACGTCGAGATCGATGACCGCGGCGAGCCACGGGCCCGAAAACTCGGCGATATTGCGTCCATCCAGAAGTGGCCGGAGGCACCGGTGCAAATCCTCCTGGTTGGCCATTACGACACCGTCTTCAGTCCGGAGCATCCCTTTCAGTCGTCGACGCTCAAAGGTGACCGATTGGTCGGCCCGGGAACCGCCGACATGAAGGGCGGCCTGCTCGTCATGCACGCCGCACTTTCCACATTGGAAGCCTCTCCCTGGGCCGGTACCGTCGGGTGGCAGGCGCTGCTTACGCCTGACGAGGAGATCGGTTCACCGGGGTCAGCCGAGGTCCTCGAAAGGGCATCGGCAGAGAAGATGGCCGGTTTCGTTTTCGAACCATCCTTCCCCGATGGAAGCCTCGCCTCCGAGCGAAAAGGAAGTGGAACGTTCGATCTGCACGTTCAGGGCGTGGCTGCCCACGCCGGACGCGACCATCATCTCGGTCGAAATGCCGTCACGGCGGCGGCCCGGCTCGCCACAGAACTCGAACGGCTCAATGGCCACTGGGAAGGCGTCACGGTCAACATCGGGTCGATTTCCGGAGGAGGTCCAACCAACATCGTCCCGGATAGTGCCGTCGTTCGCCTCAATGTTCGGGTCCCCACCGGACGGATCGCCGACGAGTTCCAGCAGGCAGTCGAATCAATCGCCGCTCAAGCCTCTAGCGCTGACGGCATCACCGTGACGACGCATGGGACCTTTACCCGGAGACCCAAGGAGATGAGTTCCGGCATCGAGGCGCTGCTCGGTGGGGCGAAACGGGCTGCTGCTGCGGTGGGTTTCAACCTCGATTGGCATGCCACGGGCGGAGTATCGGACGGAAACAACCTCGCCGCAGCCGGCTTGCCCAATCTCGACAACCTGGGTGTCCACGGCGGCAACATCCATTCCGACTCGGAATTCATGTACCCGGCCTCGCTGGCCACCCGCTCGGCGTTGTCAGGGCTTCTGCTTCTGATGCTTGCATCCGGCGAATTGGAGGTGCCTCAATGATTATCGTCAGGCCCGTAACCGCCGGCGATACGGACGGCTTGCTGGCGCTCTTCGAGCGAGCAGGAACCGCGTTACACGGAATGTCCTCATTGCGGGCTGACCGAGACGCACTGGCAGCCCGGGCCGCCCACGCCGAGGAGTCATTCGCTCGAACAAACTCGCCGGATCCCAGCGCCGATTACCTTTTCGTGCTGGTTGATACCGATTCCGACACCATTATCGGCACCGGCGCAGTGATCGCCTCAGTTGGTCTGGTCGACGCCTTCTATTCATACAAGATTGTGACCCGGATCTATTCGTCTCGCGAACTCGGGGTCTACAACAAAATCCCGACACTGGTCCTTTGCAACGATTACACGGGACTGACCGAAGTTGCCAGCCTGTTCGTGGACGCCGCCTACCGCAGCACCAGGGCCGGGAAACTGATGGCGCTGTCTCGCCTTCTGTTCATTACCGAGCACACCGAGCTTTTCACCGAGACCATTTTTGCCGAGATGCGCGGCTATCACACGCCCGATGGCCGGGTGCCGGTTTGGGATGGTCTTGGGCACCACTTCTTCTCACTCCCATTCGAGAAAGCGGACGACCTCACCGCCACCGGGAACAAAACTTTCATCGCCGAGCTCATGCCATCTCATCCGATCTACATACCGCTGCTCAACCAGGAAGCGCAAGACGCCATCGGTCAGGTTCATGACAACACCGTGCCGGCACGGCGCATGTTGGAAAAGGAAGGCTTCCGTTTTCACGGTTACGTAGACATCTTTGATGGCGGACCGACTCTTGAGGTGAAAGTCAGCGATATGCGCTCCGCCACCGCATCAGCGCACTACGTGGTCGACGAAGGCGAACCGCCTCCAGGACCGGACTTGCTCATCATCAACCAGGAGATTGCCGATTACCGGGCGGTGCTGGCCGCCGGCGTGGTCGACGGGCACCATCTCACCTTGACCCGAGATAGCATCTCGGCATTGGGGATCGAACCCGGCGACACGGTCCGCATGATGGAGCTCGATGCTCCCCGAACCGTTGAGGAGTAGGCACTATGGCCGTAGGAAGTCTCTACATCGGCGGAGCCTGGGTACCCGGGACCGGCGAGCCTTTCACGTCAACCAACCCGGCGACTGGCCAGACCATATGGACCGGGCGAGCCGCAGCGAATCGAGATGTCGTTGCGGCTGCAGCGTCAGCCCGGTCCGCCGCCTACGGCTGGTCCGTGGATCACACGCTCGCCGATCGAATAGCGATTGTCGAACGGTTCAGAGACGCCGTGCGTGCGCAGGCCGATCGATTGGCTGACCTAATTACCGCCGAGACCGGGAAAGCCCGCTGGGACACCGCCGGCGAGGCTGCCTCCATGGCCGCCAAGGTTGACATCAGCGTTGCTGCCTACCACGAACGTACCGGCGTAACCACCCGTCCGGCCGGATCAGCAACTTCGATCACCCGGCACAAACCTCACGGGGTTCTTGCGGTATTCGGACCATATAACTTCCCTGGTCACCTACCGAACGGCCACATCGTGCCGGCCCTCATCGCCGGCAACACCGTTGTGTTCAAACCGAGCGAGCTGACGCCAGCCGTCGGGGAAGAAGCCGTCCGGATCTGGGAGTCGATCGGCCTGCCAGCGGGGGTGCTGAATCTCGTTCAAGGAGCGCTACCTACCGGACAGGCGCTGGCGAAACACGACGAGATCGACGGGCTGCTCTTTACCGGGAGCGCTACCGCGGGCGCATATCTCCACGAACAGTTCGGCGGTCAGCCCGGAAAGGTCCTGGCACTTGAAATGGGCGGCAACAACCCGTTGATCTTCGCCGACGCCAGCGATCTTCATGCCGCCGTTGCCAACACGATCCAATCGGCGTTTGTGACGTCGGGACAACGCTGTACGTGCGCGAGAAGGCTCATGGTGCCGCTGACCGAGCACGGCGACGAATTTCTTGACCGGCTCGTCGAAACGACCGCCCGCCTCACGGTTGGCGACCCAACCGGCGACGTCTTCATGGGTCCAGTCATCTCCGAGACCGCCGCCCGTCGACTCCTGGACGGATACGGAAGCATTGTCGACGCCGGCGCCGAAGTACTGCTCCCGATGAAACCGATGGCCGACGGCGGTGCCTATTTGACACCCGGAATCGTCGATGCGACCGGCCTCGAACTGCCGGACGAAGAACACTTCGGACCACTCCTGACGGTCTACCGGTATCGGGACTTCGATGCTGCTTTGGCGCTCGCCAATCGGACCCGGTTTGGACTTGCGGCCGGAATCTTCACCGAGGACCCGGCGGTGTACGAGCGCTTCTGGGAGGCGTCGACTGCAGGCATCATAAATTGGAATCGCCCGCTTACCGGCGCGTCAAGCGCCGCGCCCTTCGGCGGCACCGGTGCAAGCGGCAACCACCAGCCGTCTGCGTATTACGCGGCCGACTACGTCGCCTATCCGGTGGCATCCCTGGAGGCCCCGGCCCTCGAGCCGCTGACGCTGCAGGGTCTTGCGTGACGGTAGAGGCCAACTTTGACGGTCTGGTTGGCCCAACCCACAACTACGGTGGCCTTGGGTCGGGAAATATCGCGTCGATTACCAATGCACAGGCCATCAGCAACCCACGACAGGCCGCCCTGCAGGGTCTGGCCAAGTCAAAAGCCCTCGCCGACCGCGGCCTGGTTCAAGGGATTCTGCCGCCCCACGAGCGGCCCTATATCCCCAAATTACGCCAAGAAGGCATCGGCGGCTCGGACGAGCAGGTTCTGTTTCAGGCGGCCAACCGAAGCCCACACCTTCTCCAGACCTACTCGTCGGCCGCCGCCATGTGGACGGCCAACGCCGCAACGGTATCACCGTCGGCCGACACCGCCGACGGAAAGGTTCATTTCACGCCGGCCAACCTGGTTGCCCAGCCCCACCGGGCTATCGAAGCTCCGGTCACCTCACGAATCCTCCGGGCGATTTTCTCGGACGAGGCCCGTTTTCAGCATCACCTCCCACTGCCAGTCGGTACCAACTTCACCGACGAGGGAGCCGCCAATCACACCCGTTTGGCACGCTCACACGGGGAGCCAGGCATCGAACTGTTCGTATGGGGGCGCCGGGCCCACGACTTCACAGCCGACCCGTATCTTCCTCGCCAAACCTACGAGGCCTCTGTCGAGGTAGCGCGACTGCATGGGCTCACCAGCCCGGTCTTCGTCCGCCAGCACCCAGCGGCAATCGCCGCGGGCGTTTTCCATAACGACGTGATCGCCGTCGGTGACCGGGACCTACTGCTCCACCATGAACTGGCCTTCGCCGATCCGAACGTGATCGAGCAACTACGCGCCGCGTTCGGAAACGGGCTCATTGTGCGAACGATCACCCAAGAACAGGTGCCGCTGTCCGATGCGATTGGCTCGTATGTCTTCAACAGCCAACTTGTCGACGTCAAAGGCCGGCGAGTTCTCGTCGCTCCTGACGATATCGACGACTATCCAAACGTCAGGGAGGCGGTCGAGCGCATCGAAGAGATCGACGAGATCCTCACCTTCAATCTGCGCCAATCGATGCGCAATGGGGGCGGACCTGCCTGCCTCCGACTGAGGGTTGTCCTGACCGACGAGGAATTAGAGTCAGTCAACCGGGCCTGTCTCCTCAGTGACGAGAGATACGATGAGCTGACCGCCTGGGTCAACCGGCACTACCGTGAAACACTCAGACCCGAGGACCTGGGCGATCCGGCACTCCTCGGCGAATCCCGCGCCGCTCTTGCCGAACTGACAGACATTCTCAACCTGGGGAACATCTACGACTTCCAGCGGAGGGAATAACCTGCTCGCCAACTCGGTTGGACCGATCGAGCAAAAATACTGCGCTTGAAATCAAAATCGCGCGTTCTCGCTAATCATGTAAGGAGGGCCCTGCTGTGGCCACTGTGAATGTCACCAAAGACACGATGGAATCGACAATCGAAGACAACGACATCGTCATTGTCGACTTCTGGGCAGATTGGTGCGGCCCCTGCAAATCGTTCGCTCCAACGTTTGAGAAGGCTTCGGAAGAACACCCCGATATCGTCTTTGCCAAGGTAGACACCGAGGCAGAGCAGGAACTGGCCGGTGCCTTCGGCATCCGTTCGATTCCAACCCTGATGATTTTCCGCGAGAACGTCGTCCTCTTCAATCAGGCCGGAGCACTTCCTCCAGCAGCACTCGCCGACGTTATCGGCCAGGTGAAGGCTTTGGACATGGAAGCGGTGCACAAAGAGATCGCCGAGCAAGACAGTGGCTCAGGTCACGACCACGATCACGAGCATGCCGGCCACGATCACTGATAACTAGAAGGCGAGGCGGCCTCGGTCAGCGGTAAGACCGCTTCGCTACTTCTTCGAGCATGACCTCGGTGGCACCGCCACCAATGGCCCCGATACGAGCGTCGCGATACATACGCTCGATCGGGGTCTCGGTCATGAAGCCCATTCCACCATGAAACTGCTGACACGTGTACATGACATCGTTGACCAGCTCGCCAGCGAGTGCCTTTAGCTCCGAGACCTGCTTTACGCAGTCTTGCCCCTGTTCAAGCCGCCAGGCCGTGTCGTACGCGAATGTACGCAGTGCGTCAACCCTGCCTTGCAGCATTGCTAGGCGATGACGGATGGTTTGCTTATCGAAAAGCGTCGCTCCGAACGCTTTGCGATTCTGGGTGTGTTCGTACGTCAGATCCAGCGCCTCCTGTGACTCCCCGATCGCCAAAGCGGCGAGCACCAGGCGTTCGTTCTGAAAGTTCTCCATGATGGCGTAGAAGCCGCGATCCACTTCACCCAGGATGTTCTCGGAAGGAACCCAAACATCGTCGAAGACCAGCTCGGCGGTGTCCGATGACCTCCATCCATGCTTGTCCAGCTTCCGGCCGACGGAGAACCCATGCATGTCTGGTTCGAGAATGAACATCGTGATGCCCTGATGACCGGACGCCTCTGGATTAGTGCGGGCGGCGACGAAAATCAAGTTGCCGTGCACACCGTTGGTGATGAACATTTTCGAGCCGTTCAGGCGCCATCCGTCACCATCTGGCTTGGCTGCGGTGCGCATGCCTGCGACATCGGATCCAGCATCGGCTTCCGTGATAGCAATGGCGGTAATCAGGTCGCCGGAGATGATGCGCGGCAGGAATCGTGTGATCTGCTCGCTGTTGCCGGCGTGCAGAAGGTGGGGCGACGCCATGTCGGTGTGCACCAGAACGGTGGCAGCGAAGCCCGAGTAAGTCGATGATCCCAGTGCCTCGGCAAAGACCGTCGAGGCAAGCGGGCCATACCCGACCCCACCGAGGTCTTCAGGGATCCGCAAACCGAAGAAGCCGATATCCCCCATCTTCCGAAGAACGTCTCGCGGTACTTGGCCGGCTTCCTCCCAGTCGTCTCCGGCGGGTCGCACGAAGTCATCGATAAATCGGTGGGTCTGTGCGCGCACGGCCAGGAGGTCGTCGTTCATGAAGATAGACGGGCTAGTCATGGGTATAGGTTACGCCGCCAGGTTCGATACTGGAGAGTTAGCGACTCCTTGCGGGGCGGGTCCGATGAGAAACCTTCGACTATCTGCATCGATGTGAAATCAAACGCTCACGGTTGCAGCTACTTCTGACTCTCCGCGTATCGCGTGAAGTTAAGGAGTCCTGCCACAAATATCAACATGGCTACCACGAAACCGATCGCCAACACGAGGGAGGTGAGACTGAACGGCCCATCGATCAGCGAGCCAGCCGGTTCTGCCGACGAGAGTGAGGGCGCGGCGTGCTCTGCTGGGTCATCGATGGTTGCAGCGGTAACAATATTGAAGCTCTCGGAACCCATCGGGGAGCCGGTAGAAGCCTGGTCCGAGCCGGCGGAGGCTGGAAGCACGACAAACTCGCCAACCATCCCCCCGTCGGCATGGCCCGGTATGTCACAAATGTAGGAGAAGGAGCCTGGTGTGTCTGGTGCGACGAACGTGACCTCGGCGACGCCACCGGGTTCGGCTTCGACGAATACATCGAGCCCATCGATTCTGATGTTATGGGGGATCAAACCACTGTTCTCAAGGCGGATTGTCACCTCGTGACCACCCACGAACTCTGTCGATGATGGGGAGAACGAAAACTCCTTCGCCGCAAGGGTGATCATTTGAGGTCCTGCATCGAGCGCAGGGACCTTCACCTGAGCCGGAGGCGTCGTCGCATGCCCGTATGCCAGGAGCCCGCGAGCCAGGTCCAGGGCCACGGCCAGAGTGGCGCTCGAATCACCTGGTTGCCAGCCGTCGCCGTTATGTTCAATCGCCGCCGGCAATCGACCGATGTCACCATCTGAACCTCCCTGTAACGCAGGGAGCATCTCTTCCAGACGGACCCGAAGCAATTCCTCTGCTTCCCCGTGCCGATCCCAGTCCGGCTGGTTGGCCAGCATCCCCAGCGTGCTGACAGCAGTCCCGAGAGTGGATAACGACCAGGAGTCGGCTTCCGCCATGTATTCGAGCAATCGGTCCGCCCAGCGAAGGGCGTCACGTTCGTATCCTTCGACCCGCAGCAGGGCGTCAGTAACCATCGCGGCCTCCTCAGGCGCGGCTACTGACGCCTCTGCCAGGGACTTGGCGTACCGGTCGATGAGGTCATCGACGGCCTGGGCGTCGTCTGTGACCGAGCGATAGGCGCTCAAAGCTCGGATTTGAGCGTGAAGCCCGACGACGCCGTCGGGTTCGATTTCCGATACGGTCAGATATGCCTGTTGTGCTCCAGCTGCGAACCAGCCCACGAATTGGCGGTCGCCGTATGCGGAGGCGAACTCGCCCTCGGTGGCGATCGTGTCGGTCAGGATGGAGAACGCCTCCAGCATCAATGCCTGATCGATCGCCTCGGCGGATGAGGTCTCGGTGAACGTCCCCTCCGCCCAGGCAGTATTGGCAAAGGAACCGTCGGAGCGTGTCATGTGAACCAGGGCGAAGTCCGCCTGCGCCTTGGCTGCTTCCAGGTAAACCAATCCCTTGAGCAGTCGATTTGCCTCCCCCTGAGGGTCGAAAATACGCCTCGCGAGCTCGATCTCGGCCAGAATCAGCCGCGCCTGGTCTCCCACCCTGATCTCGTTGTCGGTTGCGCGTATCGCGGCGCGCGGGATCGACAAGTCGTCGAGGCTGGCCGGTTGAGCCCCGACTCGATCGGCAAGACGCACCAGGAACTCCTGGTCGGGAGAAAACGACTCCTCTGAATCCGCATGCAAGGCGAGTTCTTCGATAATGCGCTCGCCGAACTCGCCGGCCATGGCAGATCCGCTGTCGTCGGCGATCGCCGCGACGGGACTCGAAAGAGCCAGGGCCAGGACACACGTAGCGGTAAGTGACTTCACCCCCTTACCTTCACCGATAGCTTCCCTCGACGCCATAGGCCAGACGTAAGCACGCGAAAGGGACCCGCCTCATCCTTATTGGGGGGTCGCGATCCCCAAAAGGAGGGTTCACATATCCACGTCCCGCGACCGTGGGACTTTCGGCCCTGCGTTCCCTCTCTGTCCATCCTTCTTTTGGCGAGTCAGGTTGAACCGTATGGGCGAATAGCCACCGGGGGGCACGTCCCTCACAATTGACCATGGCAATAACGATGATTCCTGGAAGGAGCATGCCATGCCAACTACACACCGTAGACACAGCATTTTGCTGGTCGTCCTCTTGGTGGTGGGCGTAATCGGGGTCCCTAGGGTCGCCTTCGCCAACCATCCTGGCGATGAAATCCGCGTCGGGGTTCGCCAGTCCGATGGTGATCCGGGTCGTAACCAATACGACCAGTTCGACAAGACGGTGTTTGCTGGCACCAACATTGACTTCTCATTCGTCGACGGATTTCACAATGTGGTCTGGGTGGGTTCCAACCCGCAGGCGCTGGCTAATTCACCTGGCGCACCTGGAGGCGACCCGGTGCCTTCGACCTTCTCGGTCGCGCCGACCACGGCCGGCGTATACCTGTATTTCTGCTCGATTCACGCCAATGCGGCTGATGCCGCCGGCGAGAACTGGGCTACCGCCAACGCGAATGGCGAAACGGCAAGAATGGTCGGACGGATCACCGTCGCCGCTGATACGACCGACCCTGTGTGGGGTGCCGGTTCAGCGGCAGCGACGCCCATTTCAGCCAGCCAGATCGACCTGACCTGGCCAACCGCCACCGACGATTCCGGATCGGTTTCGTATGAGATCTACGAAGCCACCGGCACCACTCAACCAGCCAAGCCAGGCGCCCCAGTCGACACCGTGACCACGACCTCGCTCTCGAGGACTGGACTCACCGCTGGTGAGCACTACTGGTACTGGATCACTGCGGTTGATGGAAGCGGCAACGCAGCCACTCCGGACCTGCAGGCTGATGCCACGACGAGTTCGGTGGCGGCGAGCGCTACGGCGAGTGGAGTCGTGCAGTTCAGCGTCAACCCTTCGTTGTCGATAACCGTATCGCCCCCCACCCTCGACCTGGGAACGTTGAATCCGGCTGCTCCCGGAGCAGGTGCTGCCACGGTCAGCGTGCAGTCGAACGATTCCTGGTCGCTGATGGTCAAGTCAATCGGCCGTGATGGCATTGATGACGCCGGCGACGATGGGTTCTTCACGGACGACTCTGGCAAACAGATCCCGGTCGCCCGAGCCACGTGGGACGCAGGCGCAGGCCCGGCCGCCCTTTCCGATGTCGATGCAGTCATCCTGACGGGCCAAGCCGCGACCGCAAGCAGCGACACGATCGTCAACTACGCCGTAAACGTGGCGTTCGACGATCCAGCCGGGACCAACTACCAAACGGTCGTTCTGTACACCGTCACACAACCGTAACGACACGAGATGGCCTCCTCCATGCGTAATCGATTCACGATTGTCACGACATCCCTACTGATGGGGATCGCAGCGATGGCAGGTTCGGCACGGGCGCAAGTCCCTGCCGAACCTGTCGTCGACTTCGTGGTCAGCCCATCACGCCTTGAGATTCGCGCCGTCCCCGGCGACCGTCTGGACTTCGAAGTCGACGTGTACAACCGATCTCCCAATGAACTCAACCTATTCACATATGTGGAGGACATCGCCATCCCGAAGTCGGATCTGATCGCTCAAGACGATCTGGCGTTCACCGCGAGCCGATGGATCTCATTCACTGAACCGGAGCTGGCCATTCCCGGCGAAGAAGACGCTCCGGCCCAACTTCAGGTGCTGATTCCGACCGACACTCCCCCCGGCGGATACCATGCCTTCGCCTTTTTGCAGAGCCAGGCCGACGACGCCAATGGTGCGTTGATGCCTTCTGGCCGAATTGGCGTGACGCTCTTGCTTGAGGTTGCGCCCGCCGGCTATGAGCTAGCAAGGTCGGCCCGGGTGGCAGACTCATCGCTCACACTTGGCTGGAAAAACTGGCTCCGGCCGGTCGTCAACACAACTACGACCGTGGCCAATGTCGGAGAGACGCACGTAACGATCGGCGGGCTCCATACGTATCGGTCGTGGCCGGGTACCTCGAGCGTGTCCACCAAACTCGGCCCCCACGTAGCCTTGCGGGGCACCCAGCACGTCTTCGAGACTTCAACGGCCGCCCCACTGTTCGGCAAAGTGTCTGTGACCACAGAGGTTGTCTACCAGGTAGCCCCGGACAACCTACCCGTAATCATGATCCAAGAAGACATATGGGTAGTGCCCTGGCACCTGATTGGTGCCTTCGGTGTGGTCATAGCCATGGCGTGGGTGGCAAAGCATCGCCGCGTTCGCACGGAGGACATATCAGACCAGGACATATCAGAACAGGAGATATCATGAACAAGAAACTGCTGATCCCCTTCGTGGCCGGCCTGATGCTGTTGGCGGTTCCCGCCCTGGCCGCCACCAAGACGGTGAAACTCACCGCCGACAACAAGTTCGTGGCCGCCACGACCTCGATATCGGTGGGGGACTCAGTCACCTTCACCTGGGATGGCGGATTCCATGATGTGGTATTCGCCGACGGTCAGAAATCTGGCGCACCGGTCGGTGACGTAGGCACAACATACACACGAACCTTCTCGGCGGCCGGTACGTATAACTTCGTGTGCACAGTTCACGAAGCCCTCGGCATGAAAGGCTCGATCACGGTCGCAGCCCCTGCCGGAGGTGGCGGAACTACCTCTGGAGGGTCGAACACCGGTGCGCAGAACCTGCCTTCGACCGGACCCGAGGACACCGTACTTCCCGCGCTCGGAGTCGGCCTGATCGCCGTCGGGGCCGTTTGGTACGTCCGGTCGCGTGCGGAGGAGTAGACGTCCTCGGATGAACCACGCTGAGACCAAACTTCACCGGTTTCTAAGGCGCCTCCCGCCCGTTATTCTGGTTCTAGGCGGATTCGCTCTCGTGGCCCAGCCCGGCGCGCAAGAGTTGGCCGGCCAGTGGGCTCAGTTGGAACGGTCGCAGGCAAACGCCACGCCCCGCTATGCACTAGCCATGGGCAGTGCATACGACACGGTTTCCTCCGACTTCGAAGCATCCGTTGTTTCTTTCGAGATCGGAGCACTGCCATCGACCACCGACGGCCGGATCATTGGACTGCCTGGCCATCAACCAAGCATCCGGACCGCGCAAGCAGACCCTGAAGGCTCGTTCACCGCCCCGGTTCCCGTCTCGTTCGGCGGCGCCACCATCAGGGTCCCCGCCATCGATCTCGATCAGGCCGTAGTTGAAGGCGTCAGTCGAGAGAATTTGAAAATGGGTCCCGGTCACTACCCGGGGACCGCGCTACCCGGCTACTCCGGCAACGTCGTCATCTCCGGGCATCGCACGACTTACACGAAGCCTTTCTATGATGTCGATATGCTTGTCGCTGGCGATTCCATCTTCTTGGACACGCCCAACGGCACCTACCATTATGTTGTTCGCACGAGCTATGTCGTGGATCCGTCGAATCTCGAACCATTGAGTGACGATGGAACCCCGATTCTGACGCTGACCACCTGCACGCCCAAAGGCAGCGCAGATCAGCGACTCATCGTCGTCGCCGATCTCGACGGCATCCCAGAGGACCGCCAATCATGAACTGGTCTGGCGTCGCAAACGCTCGCCGCTCTGCATGGTGGCGACATTTGGGTCCGTGGGCTCGAATCTCTTTGGCGGGAATCGTCGCGGCCGGGTTGTTGGCCGTCAGCCTCGGCTGGTACATCCCGCGTCAAATGGAACGAGAATTCCTGGCGGCCCAGGTGGCGTCTGACCAAGCAGTACTCGATGTGCTTTCCTCAACGCACAGTCTGATTCCCGCCACCGACTCAGATTTGGCCACCCTTGATGAGTTCGTCACGCAATCAGTACTGCACGGCGACTTCGTACGAGCCAAGCTATGGACACTGGACGGAACCGTGCTCTATTCCGACGAGCCGGCACTGATCGGTCGCTCATTCGAACCCGATCACGAATTCGAGGAAGTACGCCTGACGCGACAACCGGTGTCGCAACTCTCGTCACTCGACGCCGCCGAAAACGAGTTCGAACAAGGCCTTGGGGGTGAACTCCTTGAGACCTATCTCCCGGTCTTCGACGACGGCGAGGTGGTCGCGATCTGGGAGGTGTATCGATCCCTCGACGGACTCAACGGCGCCGTGAGGGGCGTGCGGACCGCTGTCTGGTCGAGCGTCGCCCTCGGTCTGGGTCTCTTGGCCATGTTTCTCGTAACGGCCTTTGGGGGTCTGGTGTCGAGCGTGGAACGCCGACGCCGCGATGCCGAGACCAGATCGAGCGAGCTGACAGCCTTGCTCGACGTCGCCCGAGCCACCGTGGCCACACTCGACCCGCATGAACTGGCCGTACGGACGGTTGAGCTCCTGGCGGCGACCGATGGCTACGACTGGGTGCGGTTGGCGTCGATTGGACCTGACGAGCTGACGGTGTTGGCCGAGGCCGCGTCGGTGGCTGATTCGGACGGTGTCTGGGAAGACGCTGAAGTGGCTACCGGCGAGGACACGATTCTGAGATTGTCAGCTCGTCGAGCGCCTGATGTCCCGCCCGGGTCGGCCATGTTGGCTACTGCGCTGGAGGAATACCGAATCGGCGTCGAACGTGCCGTGCTTTACCAAGACTTGGACAAAAGTCGACTCGAACTCTCGAAGTTGATGGAACGCCTTGTCGTAGCGCAAGAAGATGAGCGCCAACGCATCGTGGGCGAGGTACACGACGGCCTGGGCCAAGACCTCCATCGCATTTTGCTCGGCATCCGGGGATCGCAGGCGGCGTCCGAGGATCAGATTTGGGATGAACTGGCCACATTGGAGAACATCGTCGTCGACGCCATCAAGAAACTTCGACGACTCCTCCAAGACCTCCATCCATCGACCATCGAAGATATCGGCCTGGCCGCTTCGATTCGGGGTCTCATCGAACGTATGCAGGAGGACTACGGCCTACAGGTCGATGTGCATCTCGACGTTCCGCAGGAACCGCCGATTCCGACCCGGACGGCATTGTTCCGGATCACTCAAGAAGCTCTGCACAACGTCGTGAAACACGCCAACACTCGTTCGGCAGATGTGCGGATCACGAGGAGTAACGGCGCCATTGAACTGCGGGTGGCCGACGCCGGAAGCGGCATCGTGGATGATGCGGCATCTGGTCTAGGTTTGTGGTTGATGGAAGAGCGCGCTCGTTCGGCTGGCGGCACCTTCACCATCGACACCGGACCGGCCGGCACGAGCGTGACCGCCAAGATCCCTGTGGAAGTGCCATGACCATCCGGGTAATGCTCGTCGACGACCATGCGGTCTTGCGCGAAGGACTGCAGTTCATGCTCAAGCAGATTGATGATGTGGACATCGTCGCCGAGGCATCCGATGGCTTGGAGGCCCTAGCGCTTATCGACAAAGCCGAGCCTGACGTCCTGCTCATGGACGTGAAGATGCCCAATCTCGACGGACTCGGCACACTCGAAAGGTTGCGCGAGGACCATCCCGACCTGCCGGTCGTCATCCTTTCGATGTACGACGACCCCGAATACGTGGAACAGGCCCTGTATCTGGGTGCCGTCGGCTATCTACTGAAGACGGTTGGATTGGAGGAGTTGGAACGAGCGATCAGAGCTGCCCACCAGGGCGATGGCTACCTCCAGGCGGAGATCACGAAGCCAATACTGAAACGGTTCACCTCGATGCCCGCCGACCTCACCGACGTGTCTTTGTCGCCGCGCGAGCAGGACGTGCTGCAACGGATCGCCGACGGTCTATCCACCAAACAGATCGCCCACGACCTCCATCTCTCCGAATCAACCGTCAAGACCTACCTCCGCCAGCTTTTCGAGAAGCTGGGCGCAACGCACCGGGCCCACGCCGTTGCGCTGGCACTACGCCATCGGATTATCGAATGAAGCGCTCTTGGTTCGTGCTCTTCATGGCAGTCGCTGGTCTCGCCGCCTGCCAAACTGGTCCCCCGCCGCCCGTTGTGGTCATTGCGAACTCCCCCGGCACGCTCGTCCCCGGCGATGTTCGACTCCTCGTGGGCCTCCTCGATGCCGAAGGGTCACCCATTGGCGGCGAAGACCTGGCGGCCACTGTTCGCATCTACGACCCCGAGTCGAACGAGTTGGTCACAACGACGCAGGCTGACTTCATCTGGACGGTCCCCAACGTTCGAGGTCTCTATGTGGTCCGCACTTCGTTAGACCGACCTGGAATATGGGGGCTCGCGATCGAAGCCGGCGACATGCCGGCTACCGAACCAGTTGGATTCGTCGTTGCCGACGTGGCGGTGGTTCCCGTACTCGGCGACGTCGCGCCGCACTCGGTAACGCCAACGGGAAGTGACTTCGCTCTCTCCGATATCTCGACTGATCCTGAACCGCTCCCGCGATTCTATGAGCGTTCGCTCCACGAGGTTTTGGGAGGCGGGACGCCGGTCGTTGCCGTATTCTCGACCCCAGCGCTGTGTTCTACCGCGACGTGCGGGCCGGCCCTTGATGTCGTGAAGGACATCGCCGCCACTGATTCCGAAAGCACGTTTGTGCATATCGAGGTGTACACCAACCTGGATGCCCAGGGTGCCCGGGAACTCGAACTGGCGCCATCCGTTGTGGAATGGGGACTCCCATCGGAGCCGTGGGTGTTTGTCATGGACGGCGACGGCGTGATCGTCGCCAGCTTCGAAGGTGCGCTCGGCAGTCAGGAACTGGCTGAGGCATTGGTGGTTGCCGGTTCATGATCCGGGGCGCAGTGGTGGCGGCATTGCTGCTGATCGCTTGTTCCGGCGGTTCATATCGGGTGGTCGGTACCGTCATCGACTTCGACGGTAACCTGCTTTCCGTCAATAGCTTCACCGTCCGCGCCGATGGGAACGACTACCTGTTCCATCCGGCCGCAGAGATCGACTCCGAGTTTCCTCTCCCCCACCTGCGCGACCACATCACCTCGGGCGATCCGGTGGTCGTGGCATACGTCGTCGAAGGGGACCGGTTAGTCGCCTTGTCGATTGGGGACGGCTAGAACGCTTGTTCAATAGCCGTGCTCAATGAGAGGCAGTGGCGCCCGCCAGGAGTTTGCCGCCGCCACTCAAGCTTCAAGATGGGGCGCCACAGTGGGTAAGGCTCCGCCGCCAAATTCGATACTCAGGCTCAGCAGCGCATTGCGAGTTATGTCCGGCGGGACTTCGACTGTTTCCTACGAAACAGCGAGAGACCACCAAAGCCGCTGATCACGGCGATATAGAACCCGAAGTCGTAGGCCAATCCAGTGTTCGAAACCGCATAGAGACTGATGTCGCTGTTGAAGATCGATGCGATTAGGGAGATGGGCGCTAGCCAGCCGTGCCACACACCTGTGAAGAAACCGGCGGGGTCGGGAGTCGAGGCTCCGCCCGGCAGGCACGAAGCTGTGAGCAGAGCAAGGATCAACAGTCCCAAAGCGATTCGTTTCACGTGCCCGACCCTACTCTCCCTCGCGTCGACTTGGCTTCTTTTTTGGCCGTACTTCGCACCAACGCCCCATACCCGAGGACCGCGGTGGCTGCGAACGTAAACCATTGAATGGCGTAGACAAGATGTGGCCCTTCGTTGAACTCAGGGAACGCTATTTTGATTGGGAGATGCGATGGGTCGGGTTCGCCGTAGGCGATGCCATAGACCGGGTAGAGCAAGTACGGCATTTGCTCGGAGAGTCGAGCAATGTCGACCCGGTTGATCCGTTGCAGCACCCCGTCTGGTTCAGCCGGCCCGAATCCACTGCGCGTCTGGGACGCGGCCAATGTGACAGTGATCGTCCGGTCAGCGTCGTCGGGGGCGCTAAACGGCGGAGTGTCTTCGGTCAGCGGTATCCAGCCCTGGTTGACCAGCAGGGCACGGTCCTGGTCACCCACAAAGGGGGTAAGGACGTGAAAACCGGCGGTCCCATCGTACGTCTGGGACCGGACCAAGACCTCATGGCCGGCGTCAAAATGGCCCGTCATCGTCACCGTCCGGAAGCTGTGTTCTTCGCCTGCCTGATCGATCGGGTCGTCGACCGATAGCACCGCCTCAATAGGAACCGGTTCCTGGTTGGCTCGCTGCTCAGAAATCGTGTTCTCGAACCGCCGCTCGGCCAGTCGGTCGAGTTGCCAGAAACCAAGCGACATGAATGTATAAGTCACCGTAGCGACGATGAGGGCAAACAGTACCCAGATCGGGCGCGTCAGGAATCGATACACACCGCCATGCTACGACGATTCGGGGAGTTTCTTGGCGGAGCCCTACGCTGCGATCGCGAGTGGGTAGGACTCCGATACGTGCGGAGGTTCGTCATCCTCGGCGGCGAGCGCCATGGCTACGTCGGCGAGGTTGTCAAGATTGGCATCCCAGACGGCAACCGGGCGCTGCGTCCAGGCATCACGGACCTTCTGAGAGACCTGCACGGTGGGGTGGGTGGCGAGTTGGTCTGACCAGATCCACGGCATGGGGCACCTCCAAAAAGCTCGAGCGGAATCCCTCCTACGGTACCCCATCTGTCAAGCCCGAAAAATGCCCGGCGCCACGCGAGGCCGCCGGAATGTTTTGGTCACTCCGAGGTAGCGGTGCCGCCTGATCGCCGATCATCGGCACCAACCGAGAACCCTCCGGAGCGACTCCATTCGGCGCCGCCGACTCCCCCGAAATACATGTGACGCTCCTCAAATGAAATCGTTGGCAGCGTACAGTCACCCAGGTCGTACCCGGGTTCGTGCCGCACGATTGCCTGACCGTCATCTGAGAACGAAACATGGGCACGCGGGCGGGCGATCGACTCGACGAAGGGAACCCCTTCGAGAAAGTGATGTACGAGGACCTGCACGATGGCGGTGGTGATTCGATCAGCGCCCGGCGATCCGATCGCCAGGACGGCGTCTTGAGATCGGGCAACGGTTGGGGCCATATTGGACACGAGACGCGAACCGACCTTCAAGTTATGAAAGCCTTGCCGATTCAGTTCTATTTCGCCGAGAGAATTATTCATCCATATGCCAGTCCCAGGCGGCATTATGCCGGACCCGTACCCGGCCGACATCGTCACGGCGCACCCGAGTCCCCGATCGTCGACAGCCGAAACATGCACGGTCGAAGGGGCGGTAAGTACCTTGCGCCAGTCGCCCGTATTGGCAAGCTCGATGAGCTGGTCGATCGGGCCGAACCGGTCAGGGGCCTCATCAAGATGAGCACGTCGGAAACCGAGCACCGCTTCCTGAGCATGAAGCAGGAGGTCGGGGTTATCGCCAATCAGTGCCAGCATGGCAGTAACCGCGGCCCCACCGATCGCCGGAGCGGGATTCGTTGCAACCACCCAATCGGCAATCGGACTCATCAGCGGCTGGCGATCGATGGCGACAAAGTGTTCTAGGTCGGCCCGGGTGATGAGTCCGCCGGACTCAGCCATATCATCGGCGATGATGGCTGCGAGATCGCCAATATAGAACATGTCGGCGCCTTCGGTGGCGATCAATCGCAAACTGTCGGCAAGATGGTCTATATGAACGATGTCGCCTGCTTGGAGCACACCGTTCGGGCCCGATAGAGCCTTGGCTCCAACCGGGTCACGCGAGTAGATCGGCTCAAAGGCAGTCTGGAGGTAGTAGGCGCATGCCTCGGGCAGCGGAAAGCCATTGACCACGTGAGTGATGGCTGGTTCAAACAGATCGTGCCACGATGCAACCCCGAACCGGTTCGACGCCGAAGCGATTGCTTTGAGACCACCCGGGGTAGCGACCGATCCGTGTCCCACCGTGGTCGTGAGCTCACCGCCGTACGCGAACGTGACGGTCCTGCCACCCTGGCCAAAACGCTCGGGTGCCGCGCCCCTACCGGGCATTTCCATGTACCCATCGATGGTGACGGGATCGTCGTCAGGCCCCCATATCGTCACATAACCACCCGCGCCAAGGGCGCACACGCCGGGTTCGGTGACCATCGCCACGAGCACCGAGGCCAGGGCCGCGTCTACCGCATTACCGCCAAGGGCAGCCAAAGCCGTGCCCGCATCTGCGGAGTGTTGGGAAGGGGCGGCCACGGCTACTTTGGGCATCACAGCAGGCTAGTGGGTTTACCGGTTCTGCCCGGCAACTCCTAATCTCGCACCATGGGACATGAACAGATCAAAAAGGTCCGGTTGTTAGGGCTCGGGGCGACGGCGATCATGGTCGTCGCGTTGGCCGTGGCTTTCGCTACGGGCGATTTCGCCTCCGAGGGCAGCCAGATCCTCGGCCTGCCATGGGGTCGAATGAGCCTTGTAGACCTCTATATCGGAGCCGCCCTTATCGGCGGTTGGATTGCGCATCGAGAACGGTCATGGCCACGAATTCTTGCCTGGTGGTTGGCGCTGATCGTGCTCGGCCACCTCGCCTCGGCCATCTACGTGGTCGCGGCTGCGAAGTCAACGGACTGGACGACCTTTTGGTCCGGGTCGAACGCCTCAAGCGTGAGGTCGGATGCCCGGTAGACCACCTGGCTGGCGACAACTTCAAGCTGGCTCCGCTTTCCGTCGAGCGTCGACCAGAATCGACGCTGCACGGTACCGGCAATCCAGAGGCGATCGCCGCGGATCAACTTCTTGCGTACCAGACGAGTTGGTGGGTCCCAGTACTTCACACTGATGGTGTTCGTCCTTGTCCGACCATCGGTCATGGTCCTGACGGTGACAAGGTAGTCGAGGCGCCGCCTTCCACTATCGAACCGGTACAATTCGGGTGCGACTGCCAGCGTTCCTGACAACACCACGAGGTTGAGATCCACAAGCTTCCCCATTCGGTTCGGGGAAAGCGGATTCCAACAGCGTACGGCCCGCCTGTGACAGAAATGCGGTCGGGGTCTAGCTGAGTTCGTTGATCTCGTTGACCAACTCGGACAGGCCCGGAAACGCCAGGTCGCGATCTTCGATCGCCTTCCTCAGCGGAGC
>Ga0224496_10000531_pt1 | contig 26324 bp, 19 predicted proteins | sample SF_Jul11_sed_USG_2_FD_168127 | JGI IMG/M metagenome (GOLD analysis project Ga0224496, IMG submission 168127) | Sediment microbial communities from San Francisco Bay, California, United States - SF_Jul11_sed_USGS_8_1 | ecosystem: Environmental > Aquatic > Marine > Sediment | place: USA...
ACCACCTGCGTTAAAGATGCCATGAGGTTTGGTAGTAGGATCTGCGGCTGTTTCTGTCGCAGTCAGGTTAAGATCAATATCGGTGGTGGTGCCAGCAACAGCAAAAGCACCATCAATTTCCCATGAGCGCGCGGTTAAATCAACTGTGCGTGTGGCTGCATTGGTGCCGTTAGTGGTGACAGTAACATTAGAAGAAATAATATCGCCAGCATCAACTACGGTGATATTACCAGCGGCATCATTTCCGGCTGTGGTGAGACTCAGGCTACCCGTTGACTGCAAATCTGTAGTTAAACTGATGCCACCATCCGCAATAACAGTTAATCCACCACCTGCAGTTACAAGACCAATACCACCAATATCGTAATTGGCACTTCCAGTATCAGTAGTCGTTAAATTAACAGAGCCAACACCAGCATTGATTGCCTCAGTTATATCAATACCGGCATCAGCTGAAGTGAGGGTAATGTCCTGATCTGTAACTGTGCTAATACCGGTGAACCCACTAACACCGCCAACTGTAAGATCGGTACCTGTATGAGTACTCTCTATCAGGATAGTGCCATCAGCACTGGCTGCAATATTGGCTGCAATGGTAGACACATCAATCGTACCTGCAGCTTCAAAGCCCAATATGGTTGCGGTCAGTGTATTACCACCGATACCTACAGAACCATCATCAATGTTGCCTGCTGTCGCTCTTAGAATAACTGTGTTATTGCCTTCATCAGTATTTGTATCGACAGTAATACTGCTTGCACCGATATCAAAGACATGATTTGCACCACTAGTTGAAATAGCTACGTCGCTAATATTAAGTGCGATGGCATTATTAATAGCTATATTGCCCGCAGTATTAGCAGCCCCAGTTGTTAAATCAAGAATTGTTGACGATGTTTTAACGGCATTGGTAAGACCAATACCACCATTTGCATTAAGTATAACTGTGGCAGCTACGTTGCCAGTGCTGATAGTGCCATTAACACCTGCCACGCCTTCAATATCACCCGCCGAAGAAGTTATCGTAATATCATTATTACCGGCATCACTGATATCTTCGGAAACGGTAATTGTGCCGGTCGAGGCAATAGTAATAGTGCCATCCACTGTTGAAACACCTGTGAACGAATTACCCAGCGCATCGGGACCAATAGTGGTTATGTCTAATGTTCCGGTATTGCCAATATCAATATCACCAGCACCACTTGATACAGCGGCTATAGAAGACACTACAGAATCAACTGTAATATGTCTTGCGGCACTTAGCTGCAATGAACCTGCGGTAATGACTGAGCCTGAAGATTGCTGAATAATATCCTGCGAATCTGATATTAATGAAACAACTCCAGCTCCCGCATTAATATCACCATCTCTTATCTCAATATCACCCTGGGCTGCAGTACCTGATGTATTATGAATAGTGATATTGACGTCGCTAGTCGAAGTATCAGCAAAAGCGAACTGAATTCCAATATTATTAGCATCGGCTATAGTGACGGTCTGATTACCTCCAGCGCCAATTGCATAAGCGTTATCATTTTTAGTCGATGGATCAAGCACCAGGGTAAGATCAGTAAACTCTACATCATTGGTCACTTTCGCATCACCAACGGCAATGACAGTTAAATCTGATGTACTGACCAGAACTGTATTTGCATTACCTATATCATCTGTTGAAGCAGTTCCAAGGCTTTCAAGCGTAATAGCAGCGGCCGTCAGTATATCGGTAGCAGTTCCGCTACCATTGATATCACCACCCGTAGCAGCTCTTATAAAAATATTATCATCACCCAGATCCAGTGAATTATTGAAACTCCAGCTACTAGCAGTAAGATCAATATTTCTAACACCAACGGTGTCGGCAATTAAAAGAGCATTGAGGTTAAGCGCAGTATTCTCAACTACGGTGATATCACAGGTTGCACAACTGGCAAGCTGTAACCTGTTTGCAGCACCCGCATTGACATCTACATACAATGCAGCCGTTTGGCCAATAGAACCTGCCGAGTTAATCGTCACACGACGTGCAGCTAATAAATCAGTTGCGGCCACACTGTACACATCACTGCCAGCATCAGATGTAGTTATGGATACATCAGCAGTACCTGCACTCACAAGCCCACCAATTTTGACATCGCCCACACTACTGACTGTCAAATTGCCATTGTTGGTGGTTATGGCCGCATTGACTTCAACCGTACCGCCGCCATTGATAGCGTCAGCATTTAAATTAAGTGTAAGTACTCTAGTATTGCTTCCTGTAGTCGCATCAATACCAGCGTTGATATAAATATTGCGGCCATCGAGTGTCAGACTTCTATCAGCACCCAGATCTGCCGTGGTATTAATCGCATCGGCAACCGTGATATCACCACCACCTGCTCCTGTTGAGTCAGCTGTCACTACCACATTGTTCGAACCTAATGCAGTCAGTAAATCAGCAACAGTAAGAATGGATGTATCCGTCGTTGTGGTTTCTTGAAAAGTCTCTGTCCCAGCTGCTGTAGTCGATTCAACATCTGTAGCACCTGCTGCCTGAATGGTAATGTCAGTAGGATCGAGAAGCAGTGCTCCGGTAATGCCATTTACTGCACCCGTATTAACCAGGCCCGCAAAATTCAGCCAGGATTTTCCTGACACCTCAACAAAACCGCCATCCCCTGAAACAGCACCACCTTGTGCTGAAATACTTCCATAATATTGTGTAGTTTGATCTGCCCAGACGATGACTTTGCCGCCATTACCACTTTCGGCTGCATCAGCAGCAATAGAAGAACCTGCGCCCACATAGGTTTGTGATGCGTTCTGAATATCGGAATTATTACCCTGATAGTCACCGCCAATTAATATGTTGCCACCGCCAATTGTGCCTGATGCGTTAACCTGTGATGAATCAAACACACCAACTCGATTACCCAATAACTGAATGTTGCCGCCTGTACCGTTATCAGCCTGTGCCGTTATTAGTGATTGAGCTTGCACGAAGGTATCTGCAGAAGACTGTAATGTGACGCTGCCAGCATTACCAGATGTTGTTGAGGCATCAATCAAACCACTGTGAGAAATATTTTCAGCCGTTACAACTATCTCACCCGCTTCGGCGCCCGATACATCCAGCGTGCCACTGTTATTGATATTGCCTGAAGAGCCGGCAAGCGTAATAACACCGCCTTCATTAATGACACGAGTAGCTCGAATAACTCCGGTATTGTTGACCACATTGGTGAACACATCGCGAGCGGCCCGACCACTAATTAAAACATCACCACCTTCTGCAATAATCTCGCCACTGTTCGAGATAGCACTGTCAAGTGACTCGGCATTATTGAGCACTTCGCCGGTTACAACTAATTGCAGCAGTCCGTCACCACTAAAATCCAGTGTTGCTGAAGTGGTAACAGCTAAATTAATTGAACCAACCGTAGCCAGAATTTTGCCATCATTAACAACTCCGGTGTCGCTTATCAGTGAAACGCCACCCGTCGATGCTGAAATGACACCACGATTGATTATCGAACCATCAAGCATGCCCAATGATTCAAATGCGTAATCACCAGACATAAATCGGCTAGCATCCATCTCAAGATTAGTCGCAAATAGACCATTGACCTGTACACGTGAGCCTTCTCCGAAAAGAATACCATTTGGGTTCATCAAAAAGAGCAACCCATTGGCCGTTACAGAACCAAAAATCTCAGAAGGCGATATATCATTGATGCGGTTTAATACCGCCGCGGTAGAAGAAGGCTGAGAAAACTGAACCAGCTCATTGGCACCGACATTAAAACTTTGCCAGTCAACAACCATATTATTACTGAACTGCTGAATTTGCGTTACCGATGAAGATGGCGCACTAATGCTACCCTGACCAGCAACAATTGCACCTCCTTGCGGTGCTGCTACTACAGAGAAACTGGTAAATACAGCCGAAAAAAACAGGCCACAGGCCACATCGAAAAGATCGGACTTCCTTCTTTGAAAACACTGTTTAGTAAAAAAAACCTTCATCTCAGTATCAACTTATCCATTTTTAAGTTTTGGAATATACATCGAATCTAACCTGTATAACTAAAGGTCAAATAGTACTGTACCTCATCAAGCACATTCGGAGCACCACCTGTCGCGCTAGGAATTGCCAGACCACTAAATGGTTTCGCTATATCCAGCCTCAACTGCATTTTCCCTGGCAATAACAGCTGCGCAGCAACACCATAACCGGAAACATTAAGCTTCTCCACATCACTGGTCAATGGGTCATTCAGTGTGCCATTTGCATAATCAGCAAACACAGATAACTGTAAAATCTCACCCCATTTCCAGCCATCAAAAGCTTTTGTATCATAGAAAAATGGCGCATTAAAATTCCAGTCCGCCGATAAGAATATACTGCTATCTCTTAACGCCACAGATGGAGCAAAAGCCCTTACGTTGTTAGGGCCTCCCAACCCAGATTGCTCGACAGGAACCAGTAAATCTCCCGAATATTGTCCTGAAAAACGTAACAAAATGTTCTGAAATTTATTTATCAGCTGTAAACGCGCTACGTTCCAGTTTAGCTTTGAAAAATCACTGGTCGCATATTTTTTTGAGCCACCCTGGCGCCCAGACGTGATACCATTTTCTTCGCTCGTTGATCCCAGAAAATCATCAAAACCCTGCGTATATTTGATTGTTCCCTGATTAATACCTTTGTACTTCTTGTCGAGCATATCAAAACCCATCTCGATCACCAAAGCACTTAAGGTAACATCATTCAAAATAGTGTTAAGTAGTTTTGTTTCAGCCACCTTATGAGAAAGTTCTAATTTTCCATAAATATTACTATTTCGGCCACGCATAAATTGATGACTAACAAACAGATTACTGGAACTGACCGAACCACTAATATTGTCCACCTGTAAATCACCAACATCATAAGTATTAGTCGACGCACCTAAACCAAATAGTGTGTTATGACTACCTACAGGCGTTTTATATTTAAAACCACCATACAAATTGTTAGTTGGAGAAAATGTTTGTAATAAACTCAGATCAAGGCTATCAGCATTACCAAATAGATTATTTTCTGTATAACTAAGCGTAAGTCGATTTTCACCCGTCGCTTTAGTCCCATAATTATCCAGACGCACAGTATATTCACGAAGATCTTCTTCCTGAACCTTCACCAGCAAATCTGTTTCGCCGACATTCTGACCAGGCTGTAAAACACCATAAGCGACCAACCCCGGATAATCACTTAAAGAATAGAGAGCATTTTCAAGAGACTGCTTGGTAACGCTCTTACCTTTGAGGTGGTTAAAAACATTTTGAACAAGCTCTGTTGAGTAATATTCATTACCGTCAACAACAATTTGCCCCAATATTCCCTCTTGTACATGAATAGTAACAACACCATCCTCAACTTTTTGCTCTGGCACATAAGCCTGAGCAATTACAAAACCAGCTCTTCGATACAAATCAGTCACCTGATTAGCTACATCCTGCAACTGACCGATACTCATTTCCTCACGAAATTTTTTATTCTTACGAAGTTGCTTCAAAAACAGAGCATGGTCCTTAATTGCCTGTTCTTCATCTGAATATAAAGAATCCTTAAGACGTTTTCCCGCTTCCTCCATATCCTCTTTTGTCAAACCATACTCGTTCATTACCTCAATAGTCTGCATATCAAGTCTAAGTTTTTCTACAAATGCATCAATTCGATCTTGCGTGATATTGACTTCGGGCCATTCATTAACACCTGTAACAACAAATTTTTTCACATACAGACGAGCTCCTGCATCAATACCCAATGGGCGTTGATATACAGGAGGAACATCAAGAACTGTATTAGTATCACGATGAATACGTTCATCGAACTTAGAATTGATATCACCAGGATTTTGAGAGGTAGCTTGAGGTGCAACATCAACAGCATCACCGACCGGTGCTGCCTCTAGTCCGCTGATGGAGGCTAATATAAGAAAAAAGCCGGCACAATAGATGCGAATAAGGGAAAAACACCTCATTTCCACTGCATTTCGTTGAAAGTTCGACACCCACATAGGAACAATATATCCGATGTAATCCATGTTTTTAAATTTTGTAATGTATTCCTAAAACTTTGATCTGCGAAATTAAGTGTCGATCAAACATCAGGAAATTGTTTTTATTAATTTTATGCCGTTCTGCAAAGCCGTCAGACCCAACACAGGCTTAAATTTAACTATATTTAAGCCACAAGTCATTCATTTTATTAAGTGAATGAGATAAATAATGATAATTATTCAGAATACACTCATAAATTCATTTAATTATCGATTCAGCAGTAAAAAATAGTCCACCCTAAGGTAGACTTTTTATTTTTATGGCGCGCCTGGAAGGATTACCGAGTACATCCGAATACTCAGTCCTTCGGGTTCACTCCGCTCATGGAAAATCGCTCCCGGCGATTCTGTCGAACCGAATGACGAGCAACTCCATCAAAAACAACATACATAAAAAAGCCCCACCAAAAACTGGTGGGGCTTTTTTATGTATGGCGCGCCTGGAAGGATTCGAACCTCCGACCGCTCGGTTCGTAGCCGAGTACTCTATCCAGCTGAGCTACAGGCGCATTATTCTGCGGAGCGCGAATTATCGGTTTTTCGATATCTCGCGTCAATGAATAATGCTGAAAAACAGTGATTATTCATCATATTAGTGAAATGAGGAGAATCATTCCAAAAAAATGGCGGAGAGCGAGGGATTCGAACCCTCGATGAGGCTATAAACCCCATACACCCTTAGCAGGGGTGCGCCTTCAGCCACTCGGCCAGCTCTCCAAATTTAAACTTTATACTTCTTTATCTGGATTCATGTGTTTTGACACATGGCGCACCAGCTGCGCATTACTCCGGGCTCCTGCCCTCCGCCCTTCGGGCCATCAGCACAAAACGCTGATGTTTAAATTTGCTCCAGGCAAATTTACCAGCCACTCGGCCAGCTCTCCAATTCTTTAAAACCTGATTTTTATATCGACACTACATCAATACAGCGTTCCTCAATGACTCAAGTCACGCCTAATTTCAGACCAAAATGTCCAAAATAAAAAACCGAACCCAGATAAGTTTTGCCGGTTTTTTTTAACCGTGCGAAGGATACCTGTGTTCGGTTATCGGGTAAAGCCTTTATTAGGCCATATTACCAGTATTATCACTATCGATGGTATTACCAGTACCCGTATTTCCACCTTGCTCGGCTTTAATACGCTCATAAATTTCTTCACGATGCACTGATACATCTTTAGGGGCATTGATTCCTATACGAACCTGATTACCCTTAACGCCCAGTACAGTTACTGTCACATCATCACCAATCATCAGCGTTTCACCAACGCGTCTTGTCAATATCAACATTTCCTTATCTCCATGTTGTCTATATTAATAGGCAGACCACTTGAAAATAGCGCGAACCTTTTCTTTAGTTTTCCACCCTTCCCCAAACAACCTGTTTAGTACGCTGGGGCAACGTACCGGTTTAATTCTTTATACTGCTAAGCCGCTGAGCTGTCCATCATTATCAAGACCAAAAGCCTCATGCAAACTACGAACACCCAACTCTAAATACTTTTCGTTGACTACGACAGAAATCTTAATTTCTGAGGTCGAGATCATACGTATATTAATATTTTCATCTGCCAGCGTTTGAAACATAAGGTTAGCAATACCCGCATGTGAACGCATTCCGACGCCCACCAACGATATCTTGGCAATTTTATTATCACCAATCGCTGCTTTTGCACCCAGTTCAACTGCCGTTTGCTTGAGTAAATCGAGTGCTACAGCATAATCGTTGCGGTGTACTGTAAAGGTAAAGTCGGTACAACCATCAGCACTGATATTCTGCACGATCATATCAATTTCAATATTGGCCTTAGTAATTGGCCCCAATATTTTCGATGCCACACCAGGCTGATCAGGCACACCTGTCATTGTCAGCTGCGCTTCATCACGATTAAATGCAATACCTGAAATTAAAGCTTGTTCCACGTCATTATTCTCCAAGGCTATTAAAGTACCATTTCCCTCTTCAAAGGAAGACAACACTCTTAATGGAACGTTGTATTTACCTGCAAATTCAACTGAGCGAATCTGCAAGACCTTCGAACCCAGACTGGCCATTTCCAGCATTTCCTCGAAAGTAATATGATCCAGCTTTCGAGCTTTGGGCTCTACGCGAGGATCGGTGGTATAAACCCCGTCCACGTCGGTATAAATTTGGCATTCATCGGCCTTAAGCGCAGCGGCAATGGCCACGGCGGTAGTGTCTGAGCCACCACGACCCAGTGTCGTGATATTGCCGTGTTCATCGACACCCTGGAATCCGGCAACGACGACAACCCGGCCTGTATCCAGGTCCGCACGCATCGCATCGCACTGCACTTCGCGGATTCTAGCTTTACCGTGAGTACTGTCGGTTAGCATCTTGATCTGCCCACCGGTATAGGAACGTGCCTCGCAGCCTCTATCGAGCAGAGCCATGGTCAACAACGCGATTGTAACCTGCTCACCGGTAGAAATAATCACATCCAGTTCGCGGGAATGCGGCTTTACGCTCATTTCATTAGCCAGCGCTATGAGTCGGTTGGTCTCACCACTCATTGCGGAAACGGCAACCACGATCTGATCGCCCGATTTGGCCTGCGCACAGATCTTATCAGCCACCTTACCGATTCTCTCGATAGAGCCGACTGAAGTACCGCCGTATTTTTGAACGATTAGAGCCATGATGGTGTGTGTGATTGCCTCGCGAGCATCAATGTAGATTCGATAAAGGTTCGGGAGTATATAAGCGTGTAATTATAAAGGCAACTGGCGCTCACAAATTTGTTCGCAACCAGGCTTTGGCCGCGACTAGCGCCTGCGGGATATTTTCCGGCCTGTCGCCGCCAGCCTGCGCCATATCAGGACGGCCACCGCCCTTGCCGCCGACCTCGATCGCAGCCACGTTCACCAGATCGCCGGCCTTCACCTTCGAGGTCAGGTCTTTGCTCACACCTGCTATAAGGCGCACCTTGCCGCCCTCCTCACTGGCCAGCAAAATCGCCGTGGTACCAAGCTTGTTCTTGAGCTGATCCAGGGTATCACGCAAGGTCTTGCTATCCGCACCTTCAAGCTGAACCGCCAATATCTTCACCCCATTGACCTCTTCGGCCTGAGAAGATAGATCACTGCCTGCCTGCGACGCCAGTTTACCTTTCAGCTGGGCCAGCAGTTTCTCCTGTTCGCGCAGACGAGTTACCATATGCTCAACCTTGCTGCTTACTTCTTCGCGACTGGTTTTGAGCAGGTCGGTAATCGAATCAATCTGATTTTCACGCTCTTCTGCCCAGGCTACTGCACCGGCACCAGTCACCGCTTCAATGCGACGCACACCGGAGGCAATACCGCTCTCGGCGGTAATCTTGAAAAAGCCAATATCACCGACACGACTAACGTGGGTACCACCACACAGCTCGGTCGAAAACCGTCCATCACCCTCATCACCCATCGATACCACGCGCACTACCGCATCGTATTTCTCGCCGAACAAGGCCATCGCGCCGGATTTCTTCGCGTCATCAATCGACATTTCCTGCATGTCGGCTGATGAATTCTGGCGGATTTGCTGATTTACCCTGCGTTCAATGCGTCGCAACTGATCACGTTTGATCGGTTCAAAATGTGAGAAATCAAAACGTAGGCGTTCGGCATTGACCAATGAACCTTTCTGCTGAACATGATCACCCAGCACTTCGCGCAGAGCAGCGTGTAGCAAATGAGTTGCTGAATGATTACGACGAATCGCATCACGATTTTCTTTATGAATTGCAGCCTGCACCACGTCATCCACAACCAGGCGGCCCGACTCGAGCTCACCAATATGTAACACGCTATTGCCCTGCTTCTGGGTGTCCTGCACTGCAAAACTGGCTGAGTCGGTTGAGAGCACACCAACATCACCCACCTGACCGCCGGACTCGGCATAAAACGGTGTTTCGTCGAGCACGATGATGGCTTTTTGCCCGGCTTCAATAGAAGAAACAGGATTAGAATTAACAAATATCTCTTTGATATTACAGGACTGACTCACCTGATCGTAACCGGTAAAAACAGTCTCCGCTTCAACTTCGATATCACGGTTGTAATCCACACCAAACTGGCTGGCGGTGCGGGCACGGTCGCGCTGCTCGTCCATCGCCACCTCAAATCCGGCATGATCGACCAGCAAACCACGCTCACGCGCGATGTCTGCAGTCAGGTCAATCGGGAAGCCATAAGTATCGTAAAGCTTGAACGCGGTCTCTCCGGGAATCGTTTTTCCGTCGAGTTTATTAATCGCCTCATCCAGAATACGCATACCCTGATCCAGCGTCTCGGCAAAACGCTCTTCTTCGAGCTTGAGCACGCGCTCAGCATTGGCCTGACCCGCAGCCAGCTCGGGATAGGCCTCACCCATCTGATCAACCAGCGGCGCAACCAGCTTATGGAAAAACGGATCAGCCATACCCAGTTTGTGGCCATGGCGCGCGGCGCGGCGAATGATGCGGCGCAGCACATAGCCCCGGCCTTCATTAGACGGCGTCACGCCATCGACAATCAAAAACGCACAGGAACGAATATGGTCAGCGATCACGCGCAACGATTTACTGGCCAGGTCATCGGTATTAGTGGCTTTGGCTGCCGCCCTGATTAAATACTGGAACAGATCGATATCGTAATTGTTGTGCACATCCTGAAGAATGGCTGCCAGACGCTCCAGCCCCATGCCGGTATCTACTGATGGCGCGGGCAAGTTATGCAGCTCACCGTCACTGGTTCGATTGTATTGCATGAACACCAGGTTCCAGATTTCGATGTAGCGATCACCGTCTTCTTCCGGTGTGCCCGGCGGACCACCGGCAATCTCTTCGCCGTGATCGTAGAAAATCTCGGTACACGGCCCGCACGGCCCGGTATCCCCCATCGACCAGAAATTATCTTTGGCACCAATACGACTAAATCGCTCCGCACTGACACCCACTTCTTTCAGCCAGATGTCAGCCGCTTCGTCGTCCTCTTCGAACACTGTCACCCAAAGACGCTCTTCAGGCAGCCCCACCACCTCGGTCAGAAATTCCCATGCATAAGCAATCGCTTCGCGTTTGAAGTAGTCACCGAAACTGAAATTGCCCAGCATCTCAAAAAAGGTATGGTGACGCGCGGTGTAACCAACATTCTCCAGGTCATTGTGTTTGCCACCGGCACGAACACAACGCTGACTACTGGTAGCACGGGTATATGACCGCTTATCACGCCCCAGAAAGACGTCTTTGAACTGCACCATACCGGCATTGGTGAACAATAACGTGGGATCATTGCCTGGCACCAGCGAGCTGCTCGGCACCACTTCGTGACCTTTATTTTTGAAAAATTCTAGAAACTGCTGACGGAGTTCTGCGCTGGAAGTCATATAATTTTTACTTTAAATATGTATTTTATGTTGTTGTTTTTAATCTATTTAATGACTTCATTTATTTTTTGAAGACTTCATTAATCTGCTCTAACGAAAACCCCCGGTGCTGCAAAAAGCGCATGCGCCTGGCTTTCTCCTGATAATCCTCAAATCGACTGTCGCGATACTTTTTCCGGTATTCGTGTTCGACCGCCTGCCACCAGATGTCATCATCAGCGGACAAATAACGATGCACAATCAGCTCATCGACGCCCCGCTCCCTGAGCTCTGCAGCAATACGAACCGGACCAAACCCCTTCAATCTACGACTGCGAATATAGGCCTCGGCAAAGCGCTCATCCGACTGCCAGTCACCCTGCTGCAACTCAAGCAGGGCTATGGCTATGTCGTCGGCTTCAAACTCACGCTTCACCAGCTTCTGGCGTAGTTCCTCAGCCGAATGCTCGCGCCGGGCGAGCAACCGAACCGCAACCTGTTTCGCACTGGTCGCCACAAGCTAACGCCTGAACCGGTTAAATCTCTTCAGGCATCGACTCGTCAGCATCTATAGCAGAAACCTCTTCCATCAGGTCACTCTCTGATCTGGACCGAGGTTTTGCCAACAGCATTTCACGCAGTTTCATCTCGATATCTTTCGCAATCTCGGGGTTTTCCTTGAGGAAATCACGTACTTTTTCCTTGCCCTGACCAATGCGCTCACCGTTATAGCTGTACCAGGCACCGGCCTTGTCGATGATGTTGTTGTCCACGCCCATGGCGATCAGCTCACCCTCGTGCGAAATGCCTTCACCGTACAGAATCTCGAAGTTCACCACCTTGAATGGCGGTGCCACCTTGTTTTTCACCACTTTAACCTTGGTCTCGTTACCGACCACTTCTTCACCTTTCTTGATCGCGCCGGTACGACGAATATCCAGGCGCACCGATGCATAGAATTTCAGCGCATTACCACCGGTGGTGGTTTCAGGGCTACCAAACATGACGCCAATCTTCATACGAATCTGGTTAATAAAGATCACTAAGGTATTGGAACGCTTGATATTAGCGGTGAGCTTACGCAGCGCCTGCGACATCAGGCGCGCCTGCAGACCCATGTGCGAATCGCCCATATCGCCTTCAATTTCAGCTTTTGGCGTCAACGCCGCAACCGAGTCGACCACCACGATATCGACCGCACCGGAACGCACCAGCATGTCGGTAATTTCCAGTGCCTGCTCGCCGTTGTCCGGCTGCGAAACGAGTAACTCATCAATATTCACACCCAGTTTTTCCGCATAAGACGGGTCCAGCGCGTGCTCGGCGTCGACAAAGGCAGCCGTGCCGCCCATTTTTTGCATTTCAGCAATCACGTGCAAAGTTAAAGTCGTTTTACCCGAAGATTCAGGCCCGTAAATTTCAACAACACGACCTCTGGGCAATCCACCAATACCGAGAGCGATATCCAGCCCCAGTGAGCCGGTAGAAACAGCATCAATATTCGGTAACGCGCCGTCATCACCCAGACGCATGACAGATCCTTTGCCAAATTGACGTTCAATTTGAGATAAAGCCGCAGCAAGGGCTTTTTTACGATTTTCGTCCATTATTTACTCCCGAGTATTCTATGTGGATCAACGTGTTTAAGCCGTAGAATTATCACACAGATATCCGGCATGGCCTAGCCCGAGTGCTACTTTATCGCTATTTAATTTACGTCTACCCCTCCAGAATGGCGCTACGCTTTCTGCAGGACAGTGTATTAAACTAGTCCCAACAACCTGAACCGGATCCCGTCGAAATTTATGCCCACACTTCTGTCCATTATCGAATCGAACATGCACCCCAATTTTGGCTCGCTCTACCAAAAGCTCGGCATTGAAGAGAGCCGGGTCGGCTCGATTCGCAAGGCGATCAGCCTGCTGAAAAATCAGCAACCTGACTTCATCGTCTGCGAGTTTTTTTATGGTTACGGTAACAACTACGCCGGCGTGAATATCAGCAATCTGGATGTGCTGCTATCTACTTTGCAAAAGTACTCACCTAACACCAAAGTCATCGTGGTTGTCGAAAAGTCCGAACGCCAGTACGTCGACAAGCTCAATGAGCTATTCCCGTTGCACGCCGTTTTTGTTTATCCCGCGAAAGAAAGTGAAATGCAAAAAATACTATAGAACAATAACTTAAAAACATATCTTAAAGTAAAAAGTATTTTATAAAGACGGCGGCGACAGCGGCCATTGCTTCAGAACATTATACTTAACGCCTTCTGGATAGGTTTTTGATTCCACCAGCGCAAAGCTATTTACCGGCCAGTGGATGGCCGGGCGATCATCAAACTCTCTCGGACTTTTCGCCTTGCGGAACAGCGTAATGTGCGGCTTGAACGACTGGCATTCATAGCCCTCGACGCTCTGCTGAACACCTGCGGTAATTTGCTGTTCCAGCACACGCAACGCCAGCGGTATTTGCGCCACCCCCAGCCAGAGCACTTTGGGCCGGGGAAAATAGCTGACCGTATTCACCTCCATATCGAAGGCCTTGCCCTGCACCGAATCCAGCGCATTTTCCAGCGCCTGCAACACTTCCAGCGAAATTGAACCGATAAAGTTCAGCGTCATATGCAGGTTTTCCGGGATAACCGCTCTGGCTGAACGCAGCGCTGACTCCATCGCCGGCTCATGCTTTAACTTTTTCTGATAGGCATGCAGCAGCTGGCGCACCTGCTCATCCGGCCACAACGCCAGAAAAACCCGCTTATATTCAACGGCTACGGGGCTTTCAGGCGACGGCGTGGGTGCTGTTTCAGGCACAGTTCATAATATCCATGACCGCATTCAGCGCTGCATCGACCGTTTGCAGGCGCACGGCTTCACGGTCACCTTCAAAGTGAAATTCATTCGCATAGGAGCTTTTATCGCGTTTACCCCAGCTTAACCAGACCGTACCCACCGGCTTTTCCTCAGTGCCGCCACCCGGACCGGCAATGCCGCTGACACTCACCACCACATCAGCAGAAGTACGTTCAAATACACCGTCAGTCATCGACAACACCGTCTCACCACTGACCGCGCCAAACTCTTCAATATCGGCCAGTGACACGCCTAACAAATCATGTTTAGACTCATTGCTATAACAGACAATTGCACTTTCAAACCAGGCCGAACTACCCGGCAAATCGGTGATGGTTTTGGCGATCCAGCCACCACTACAGGACTCTGCCGTCGCCAGTTTGACGCCTCTTGCCGTCAGGCATTCACCCAGTTGCCGCGCCAATACCCTGTTCGATTCTTCTGTTGCTGCCATGGTTTATCTCGGTCACTAAAAAGCGCTCACTTTAAAACAAATGGTTACGCCATACTAAAAAAACTATTAAATCATTAATTTGACCATGGCATAACATTACGCATACCGTTCATAACTGGCGCCGTAGTCCGTGTCATCACATTCATATCCCGCGTCATCTGCCCGATATTTGCATTCATATTATCCACAGAAACAGTCATGTACTGCATATCTTTCGACATACTGGTCATTGCCGTTTCCATCACAGTCACCACATAGAACATGTAGACCACAGCAACAACACCCAGAGTAACACCGGGAATAGCGATCCATCGGATACGTTTGGCTCGCTGTTCCTGAACTTTTGACAAATACCCCATCTTCTTATCTGTCAGCACTTCCTGCTCATGCACCTCCTTCAACGTCGCTTCATGATCCTGCATAACAGATTCAGTTAACTGGTTAATAATCTGCGCACTACGGTCATCACGTTCGCTGCTTTCAGCATTTGCCCGGGTAAACGCCGCATTCAAGCCTTCAAACAAATGCAGCATTTCCTTATCACGTCGGGAGTCACGATTCTCCACCTGCTCTGAAATGACACTCAGACCTTCACGCACACCTGCTGCCAGAGACGCCAGCTGCCTGTCCCGGCTTTCCCTGTCTTTTTTCATTTCATCCAGTATAGATTTTATGTTGCTCAAAGATGCTTCAGTGATTGCGGTAGACTGAACTGCCTTTGTTTTAACGCCTGCTTCACTCACCACCTTCTTTGCTGCCGCTTTTGGCGCCGCTGCTTTCTTTACCGATTTTTGTTTTGGGAGTTCTTTATTTGTCATATTTTTCATCCTTTATCACTGCATCATTGGCAATAAACTACTGTGTTAGCTCGGTATATTACCAATCATTAATATACTGAACAAGAAATGGCTACAAGTCACTGGTTTCCTGGGCAGATAGCTATGTCATACTACCACTCTATGCATATCTCACAAAAAAGGACGCTTACTCAGGTTTTCTACCAGTAAGAACATCCTAAAATATGCATGCGGTTAAGAATCAGTTTTAAGAGGAACTCAAGATGGCAATGATCATACAAACAGTCGAAGGCGTGGTGGCGAACAAATTTATCATTGACCCCTCGTCTGCACTTAAACTTGGTCGTTCTGCCGATAATCAGGTGCAAATCAATGACCTGGAAGTCAGTACTGAGCACGCTCAGATCACCAGCGAAACCAGTGACAAAGGCATAATCACGTATTTTCTTGAAGATCTGGGCAGTACCAATGGTTCTTATGTCAATGAAGCCAAGATAAATAAACAACAACTGCACCACAAGGATAATGTACGTATCGGCTGGAACATCTTTACCTTTATTGATGAAGAAGAAATAAACCATGAAAAAACCCGTGAAGTTAAAAAAAGCTGGATACCGGGCCTTTTCTACTCCAAGGATGAATAAAAAATAAACATGGAAGATAAAGCGCTACATATTCTGAATAGCACCTTTGGCTACTCAGAATTCCGGCAATATCAGCAGGACATCATCAATCAGGTCATCAGTGGCAAAGATGCCGTGGTACTCATGCCCACCGGCGGCGGCAAATCGCTGTGTTACCAGATTCCGGCCATGGCACGTGAAGGCGTCGGCATCATTATCTCGCCGCTGATCGCACTGATGCAGGATCAGGTCGCCGCGTTACGGCAGTTAGGCGTTAAAACCGCCTTTTTAAATTCAACCCTCGATGCCCACAGCGCCAGTGAAGTCGAACAGCAATTGCTGCGCGGCGACCTGGACATGCTCTATGTCGCCCCCGAGCGCTTGATGACCGCACGCTTTCTGGATTTACTGGAACGCGCCCCCATTGCCCTGTTTGCCATCGATGAAGCCCACTGCGTATCACAATGGGGCCACGATTTTCGGCCTGAATACATTCAGCTATCGGTACTGCACGAACGCTTTCCCCGCATACCACGCATAGCCCTGACCGCCACCGCCGATGAACCCACGCGCAAGGAAATCATTCAACGGCTGGCGCTGGAAAATGCCGAGCTGTTCGTCTCCGGCTTCGATCGTCCCAACATCTGTTACCGTATTTCGCAAAATCAGGGGAACGCCAGGGACCAGCTGCTGCGCTTCATCCTCAACGAACATGAAAATGACGCGGGCATTGTCTATTGCCTGTCACGCAAAAAAGTAGAGCAGACGGCAGAATGGCTAACCTCAAAAGGTTTGACCGCGCTGCCCTACCACGCCGGCCTGTCGGCACCGGTGCGGCAACAGCACCAGTATCGTTTTCTAACTGAAGACAGCGTCATCATCGTCGCCACCATCGCTTTCGGCATGGGCATCGACAAACCCGATGTTCGTTTTGTCGCGCATTTGAATTTACCCAAAAGCATCGAAGCGTATTATCAGGAAACCGGACGCGCGGGTCGCGATGGCCTACCTGCCAATGCCTGGATGATGTACGGCCTGCAGGATGTCATCATGTTAAAACAAATGATGGAAACTTCCGACGCCGACGAAGCGCACAAACGCGTCGAGCGGCACAAGCTGCAATCCATGCTGGGGTTTAGCGAACTCACCACCTGCCGGCGGCAGGCATTATTGAAATATTTCGACGACCATCTGGAACAGCCCTGCGGCAACTGCGACACCTGCCTGACCCCGGTGGAAACCTGGGATGCCACCGTGGTCGCGCAAAAAGCCCTGTCCTGCGTCTATAAAACTAATCAACGTTTTGGCGTCACCTATCTCATCGATGTCCTGCTCGGCAAGGACATGGCGCGCATCAAACAGTTCGGCCACGATCAGCTCAGCGTCTACGGTATCGGCAAGGAACTCGACGCCAAACAGTGGAACAGCATCTATCGCCAACTGATTGCCAGAAACCTGCTCTCGGTGGATATCGAAGGTCACGGCAATCTGCGCCTGACCGAGCAATGTCGCGCCGTGTTGCGCGGTGAAGAAACCCTGCATTTGCGCAAAGAAACCAAACAGGCCAAATCGGCGCAACGCGGCCGCAAAGTATTCAACAATGTTAAAGACTCAGACAAAGCACTGTGGGAAGCATTAAGAGCCTGCCGTAAAGCGCTGGCCGATGAATCGGATGTGCCGCCCTACGTCATCTTCCACGACGCCACCTTAATGGAGATGGTCGAACGGCAACCGCAAACGCATGAACAGTTTTCAAAAATGACCGGTGTCGGCGAGAAAAAACTCGAAGCCTATGCCGATCAGTTTTTAGAAATCATCAAACAACATATCGACACCGTGGCCAGACCGTCATCCGGCAACGACACCATGGAGGAAACATTGCAGCTGCTTCGCTCCGGCATGAATGTCGATGCCATTGCCACACACCGCAACTTAAAAGCCACCACCATTTATGGTCATCTGGCCAAATCCATCGAACTCGGTGACATTGAATTACAGCAGGTGGTCGATCTCAGCGAGAAAGAAATCAAAACGATTCAGAACGCCTTTTTAAATTTCGGCGATGAAGACAAAAAACTAAAACCGGTGTACGAAGCCTTTGAAGGCGCTTTCGATTACGGCCTGCTGCAATGTGTGCGCGCTTCGATTGATATACCGGCGTAACAGGACTTGGCCTCCTTTACCCAATCTAGGGTAAAATGCAATATTTGCCCAATACACGAGAAATAACGAGATACCTGAATGAGCAATCCTTTTCAAGACCAGTTCCTCAAAGCCGGCCTGGTCAGCAAACAACAAGTTCAAAAAGCGCAGCAGGATAAGCAGAAAACTAAAAAACAGCAGCATAACAACAAAAAAATAAAGATTGTTGACGAAAGCAAAATCAAGGCGCAACAGGCCGCTGAAGAAAAAGCCAAACGCGACCGCGAGCTCAACCAGAAAAAGCAGGAACAGGTGCGTCAAAAAGCCATCTCCGCTGAAATTGACCAGCTCATCACCAGTAATCGCATAGAGCGCGATGACAGCTGCGAGATCGCCTACAACTTCGAACACCAGAAAAAAATCAAGCGCATTTACGTCAACGAAGACATGCAGAAACAAATCGTACAGGGCAAACTCGGCATCGCCCGCATCACCGGCCAGTACGAACTGATCCCCAAAGTGATCGCCGAAAAAATCCAGCAACGAAATGAGAAACGCGTTATCTTGTTCGACCCTGAGCAACAGGTGATTGATGAAAACGACCCCTATGCGGATCACCAGATACCCGATGATTTAATGTGGTAGATACAGGCTCGATAACAACCAGTCACTATATTAGGCTTTATTAATATAAGGCAAGAACAGAGACCTGCTTTTCAATTATTCTGTGTTTAAGGATGTAAATGATGTGTATTAAAAATAATTCGAAAAGGTACACACGGTGACTGATCAGGCCAAATCTGTATTGTATGTTCGCTTGCCCTGCTGGAAGATCTACCCCGGTGGCGCTATCTATGTTGCTGATTACATTCATAAACAAAGGCCTCAGATCAAGCAGGAAATGCTTGATCTGGCGATCGTGCCCGCCGCCCAGCGCCGACAGGTACTTAAGCAGCGCATGCTGCAGCTGAAGCCCGATGTGGTGGCATTCTCCTGGCGCAACATGCAGTCTTTTGGCCCGCACCCGGAAGACGATGCGCTCGATGTGGTAATGAATTTCGACCATTCCCCGAATCTGTGGCGTCGCCTTAAGGCCGCCTTCAGTGCTGCCAGCATTCTGTTTGATTACTCCTATAGCCGTATCCGCAACTTTGCTTTCATGAAAATGACCCGCCGCCTGCTGCCGGATACCAGAATCGTGGTTGGTGGCACCGCAGTGTCCATCTTTGGCAAATATGTGGCCGAAAAATGTCCGACTAATACCACTGTTGTCGTCGGTGAAGGCGAGCCCGCCATGCTCTCGATTGTCGATGGCAATGACTCCTCCACCATCGGCGAGTGTTATTACAAGGATGATCGAGGTCGGGTGCATTTTCACCATCGTCAGGAAAACTTCGATCTAAGCAGCCTGACCGCCGTCGATTTCGACTATATCGAAAGCATTTTCCCCGCCATTCATGAATACATGGACGATTATGTCGGTGTACACACCAAACGCGGCTGCCCCTACCAATGCCATTTCTGCCTGTATAACGAAATCGAAGGCCACGATCAGCGTTACCGCAAACCCATGGAAATTGTCGATGAAATAGAAGCGCTGAACAAAAAATTTGGCGTCAACAAAATATGGTTCACCGATGCCCAGTTCTGTTCGACCCGACGCAGCACTCATCACGTCGAAGAAATTCTGGATGAAATTATCCGCCGAAAATTGAAAATCCAATGGACCGGATACATACGCCTCAATTACCTGACACCGGCACTGGCCAGCAAAATGCTGGAAAGCGGCCTGGCCAGTCTCGACCTGTCATTTACCGGCACCCAGGAAATGATCAACAAGCTGACCCTGGGTTATAAACTGGAACAACAGATGCAGGCTTTCCAGATGTTCAAGGATGCCGGCTACACCAACCAGAAAGTGAAGCTGTACATGCCGCTGAATGCACCGGGTGAAACCGTGCAGACACTACTGCAAACCATCGACTGCATTAAAGACCTTTACAACATGTTCGGCCGTGACAATGTCCTGCCGTTTATTTTCTTCATCGGCATCCAGCCCGGCACACCGGTAGAACGATTGCTGCTGGAAGAAGGCTACCTCAGCAAAGGTTACAACCCGTTAACGCTGAATCCATTTACCATTAAAAAATTACTCTACAACCCAAAACCGTTAGGCCCGATTATCGCGCGCAGTTATCTGGATGCCGTCGATGCACTCGATGAAAACAGCGAGTACGTTGGCCGCGCCACCATGGACAATCTTGAACGCACATTAAAAGAAATGGGGGCGACTTCAAACTATGGCAGCACTTTCCCCTTTCTTGGCAAGTTTCAGAAATTTGTCACACAACAACATCATATCGTCGAAGACAACGACGAGAATAAATTTTAACTAAGTAGTTTTAAAGTTTGGAGCAGTCAGGCAAACAACAAGAACTGCCTCTGTTATTTTAGTTGCCTTGCATACATCCGAGTCACCAGCATCGCGATAATAGCGCCAACAAAAGCAAGCATGGTATCTTTCTGCGCGTCCCATTCATCACCTTGTGTACCCAGATAAGCACTGCCCAGCTCGGGGCTGACGATCATCGCGACCACGGCCTCGATCACTTCATAGCCTGCGCTGAAGGTCATGATCACGCATACAGAGAGAAGATAGGACCACTCACGAGCAACCTGTGCCCGTCGCAATAATATTTCAAAAAATGGATAGGCAATCAGCAGGCCGAAACTGAAATGAACAATACGGTCGTAATGATTGCGTTCAAAATCAAAGATCGACTGTAACCAGAAACCAAACGGTGTTTCCGCATAGGTGTAGTGAGCGCCAACCAGATGCAGGCTAAGAAACAGCGTGAACAACGCATACGAAGTATTGGAAAACTGAAACCGGCGATAGGTTATGAGCAGTAGCGCGCTGTAGATAAATACCAGCAGATTTTCGATCAACCAGTCACTGGGATAGAGCGGATTGATGGCGGTGATAACCCAGAGCGCCAGCAACCAGATGATTAGCCCCTGCAAGACACGATTAGTTCTAAATGGTTTTATCATCATTCGATGCCCCGTCCAGTCCGGCCTGTCCTTTAAAACCATTATAGTCTTTTTCTCAGATAATCAGCTATCCCAACGCATCCGGTTCAGCCATCGCATCACAGCCCCTGGCTTAAATTTTAGCGTCGTGTAACCCACCCGTGATCTAACCCAAAAGCTCATCTAAGGTTAAGGTGTAACTGGAAGAAAACAGCTCCAGGAAATAGTTCACTTCAGGGAGCTCGATTGCATCAAGCCTGGCTTTCATATCTTTAATGGCGATAGAAAATTCAGAGTTACCCGCCGCGACTTCCATCTGGCATTTCAGGTACGCAGAAATAGTATCCGCCGCCTTGATGATCGCCTTATGCTGCAGAGGAATAAACTCCTCAATCAACACCCTTTTGTAATCAGCCTGAAGTTCATCAGGCAGTAAATTTAAAAGCTCAAACTCCGCTTTCCGTTCAATCGATTTATAAGCCTGGGTAATTTCTTTAGAGTGGTACTTAATCGGCGAAGGCATATCCCCCGTAATCACCTCACTGCAATCATGATACAGCGCAAACACGACAATCGCATTGACATCCAGATCACCCCCAAAATAACGATTCCGAATCAGCGCCAGAGCATGCGCAATCGTCGCCACCTCCCAACTGTGCTCCATGACATTTTCCGAAATGGTATTACGTTTTAAACCCCAGCGCTGCAGCCAACGGATTTTAGAGATGTAGGCGTAGAAATGACTTTTCATGGTTAATCTTTTTATGTGATAAAAATTGATTATATAGTATGTGAAAACGAATGATTCATAGCAGACAAATTTTTCTAGAAAAAATTTTAACAGCTGCTTTATAACTGGCCCGAAGGGTGGAGGACAGGAAGTCCGGAATAACCGCGGAGGCGCAGAGAAAGGCGTTAGTTAGTATATTAGAAACAATTGTTCTCTGACCCTGGCTTAATTAATTTAAGCCACAACATTTTTTATATTTCTTACCGCTGCCACAATGGCAAGGCTCATTTCTCCCTGTCTTTGGTTCCGTGTATATAACCGTTTTGTCGGTTCGTTCACCCGTCGAACGCTGCTCAAGAAAATATTTATAAACCGCAGACACAGCAGGCCCCAGCATAGAAATCCAGTAATCTTTATTCGTCTCTAACTCATTATCAAGTTCCGCATCACCCGGTTCCGTTGCAAACATATATATCGGTAACAATGCATCTTCAACTTCCTGCCAGATATCAGCATTTAGGCTCAAGCCAGCCATAAACCCCAAACACCAATGATCCGCAATTGTTATCGGCTTTTTATCCTCATCAAGCCCAACTAACAACATAGGCTCGAAATTATCCGCATCTTGTCGTAGCTGGGATGATATTGAATTCATATGCTGCATTAATAAACCAGTAATACGCTGCATCTGCTCATATGTTTCAAACTCAGGACCTTCTTCATCCCTCCACACCAACGGCATCCATTGAGAGGGCGGTGGAAAAACAGGACCAATCACCACCGCAGTTAGAAGACCATCAATTTCACTAATAGTCATAGGAAGATCCAAACCCGATTCGTACTCCAGGAATCGCTCAAGCTCCTCAAACTCTTCTTCAGTCAACTCTTTATCGTTAGCCAGGACCATCAGATTAACTACCTTCTTATTTACCCACTACTTTACTAAGCATTTTCAAGACTTTCGACTTTGCCAACGCGTCAGGCAGAAAGTATTGTAGAAATTAACTGCCACCATAGAGAGTTTTTACTCTGACCCCAAATATCTTAAAACCTATCTACTTCGTCAGTCGGGGTTACTTTTAGCTGCATGAATCATTCGATCGATACTTTCTGTCGTGTGAATAGGGTGAAGCGTTATATGTGGATTTCTTCGAGCAAAAACTCGAAATACTTCATCAGAAAAAGCTTGGCCTATAGTATCTACACCTTCAAAATCTAAAAGCACAGTATTAAATTTTTCTACTCGATTCAATATACGTTTGGCTTGCGATCTTGACACCAACTGTTCGCCTTCATATAACGCTAACTTTACCGGCACTACTGTAGTATTAAAAGCGAAATCCTCATCCTCATTACCGGTAAACGCAGCAAACACACCTTCAAGTTCTCTACAACTATCCATCGCAATTTTCATATTTACGAGCGTACCAACTCGCTCCGTTTCGTTGTGTAACAAATAATCATCTGAGTAATTATCATTATGTGTAAAAATTAAATCACCAGCATATATATGAAACGCATCAAAAGTGCGTGAAGTAAAGAAGATCCCCTGTCCAGTATGATTTTTTGGGTCTGTTGTTAACTTTCCTTTACTTAACTCTAGTATTGATTCTCTAGGATCAGCTAAACCCATGATGCGAGCAATATGATTAAAAATACCCTCTCCGTCATCTTGAATACTGATTTCTATAAATTCTTCATTTCTTACAACGTGTACATATACAAATTGTCCTCCCGAATGATCAATAGCATTATTAAGCATTTCAGTAAAACCATAATGACAGATATTCTCGATATTAGGAGGCATATCCTTGAATATAAAACCGAAGTCTCGATAGTAAACATCACTTTCACGAAGATTTTTAAGAGCAAACTTCTGAAAATGAGATCTTTTGGCACCAAGGCCATATGTGCGACCACTAGTATTCCCATGAGCCTCTAAATAACCCATTTCCACCAATGTCGAAAGATGATGATGAATAGTCTGACGACTTACCTTGAAAATTTCTTGCCCGTCATGAACTATCTGCTGATTACCAGCCTTAACTGCATCCAATAAAAATTTTCGAATCAAATTAGAACGTTTTGTTTTGCCTAACATTAGAGTCTCACTTGTAAATGTATCATTACTAACTTGTAAAGATGTCACGTACATATTGTAAAGATGTTAATCATCGGTTGTAAAGAAATAAATTCCGAATTGTAACCACCAAACCACCTAATTGAAGAATAAAACTCAGAACAACGTAGTTAATAGCCCCAATCAACCCTATGTCCCCCCAAAAACTTCTAGTAGAATCCCCCTCATGGAATCCACCTCCTCCCCCGATAATAATATGGCCGAAAATACGACCAACGCAGCAGAAACACCGGTTACCCATACGCCCATGATGCAGCAATATCTGCGCCTCAAGGCCGACCACCCGAACACCCTGATGTTTTACCGGATGGGCGATTTTTACGAGATGTTCTTCGACGATGCCCGCAAGGCTGCGAAATTACTCGACATCACCCTGACCGCTCGTGGTCATTCCGGTGGCCAGCCGATTCCGATGTGCGGCATTCCCTATCACGCGGCGGATAACTACCTGGCACGGCTGATCAATCAGGGTGAATCGGTGGCGATTTGCGAGCAGACCAGTGATCCGGCGACCAGCAAGGGGCCGGTGGAGCGCGAGGTGCTGCGCATTGTCACGCCGGGCACGGTGACCGAGGAGTCGCTGCTGAATGAGCGCAAGGATAACCTGCTGGTGGCGGTGCATTATTATGAGAAACGCTACGGCGTGGCGGCGCTGGATGTCACCTCCGGGCGTTTTCATGTGCTGGAACTGGACTCGCTGGAACACCTGTACGCGGAGCTGGAGCGGCTGAACCCGGCAGAGCTGCTGTTCTCCGAAGAGGCGCAGTATCTCAATAACCTGAACCAGCAGCTCAATCGGAAAATAGCGTCTCGCCCCCAGCCGCCCTGGTGGTTCGATGCCGATTCGGCGCACCGTGCGCTCAACGAACAGTTTGGCAGCCGCGATCTCAGCGGTTATGGCTGCGACGGCCTGCATGCAGCGGTGATGGCGGCGGGCTGCCTGATGCAATACGTGCGCAATACCCAGCGCTCGGCGCTGCCGCATATCACCGGCCTGCACGTCGAGAGCACCGATAATTCGGTGATTCTGGATGCGGCCAGCCGGCGCAATCTGGAGATCGAATTCAACCTGTCCGGTGGCACCGATAACACGCTGTCGTCGGTGATCGACCGCACCACCACGGCGATGGGCAGCCGCTGTTTGCGCCGCTGGCTGCACAATCCGCTACGCGATACCGAAACACTCACGCAGCGCCATCAGTCGCTGGGCGAGCTGATTCAATCGGGACTGTTCGCCGGCCTGCAGCAGCAGTTGCACGCCATTGGTGATGTCGAGCGCATTATGAGCCGCGTCGCGCTCGGCTCGGCACGGCCCCGCGATCTGGACACGCTACGGCAATCGCTGCAAACCCTGCCCGAGTTGCAGCGCACGCTCGCTGAGTGCCATGCACCGCTACTGCAACGTCTTTCCACCGAGATCAGCGAACATCCCGACGTGGTCGCCCTGCTGTCGGCCGCCATCATTGAAAATCCACCGGTTTTGATCCGCGATGGCGGTGTCATCGCCGAAGGTTTTAATGCCGAGCTCGATGAGCTGCGCTCGCTCAGCAAAAACGCGGACAGCTTTCTGGAACAGCTCGAAATCCGCGAACGCGAAAGCACCGGCATCAAAACCCTCAAGGTGGGTTACAACCGGGTGCACGGCTTTTTCATCGAGATCAGCCGGCTGCATTCGGAAAACGTGCCCGAAGCCTATGTGCGCCGGCAAACACTGAAAACCACCGAGCGTTTCATCACCGCCGAGCTGAAAGAATACGAAGACAAGGTGCTGAGCGCGCGTGAACGTTCGCTCGCACTGGAAAAATCCATTTACGAAGAGGTGCTCAATGCCCTGCTGGGCCAGCTCGAACCGTTGCAACAATGCGCCCGTGCGCTGGCCCAGATCGATACCCTGGCCTGCCTCGCGGAGCGCGCAGAAACCCTGGATTATTGCCGCCCTGAGCTGGTCGAAACACCGGGCATTCACATTCAGGGCGGACGTCACGCGGTGGTCGAACGTGTGCTGAATTCGAGCTTCATCGCCAACGACACCCGCCTCAGCGACAGCAAACGCATGAACATCATCACCGGCCCGAACATGGGCGGTAAATCGACTTACATGCGTCAGACCGCGCTGATTGTGC
>Ga0224496_10000532_pt1 | contig 26316 bp, 22 predicted proteins | sample SF_Jul11_sed_USG_2_FD_168127 | JGI IMG/M metagenome (GOLD analysis project Ga0224496, IMG submission 168127) | Sediment microbial communities from San Francisco Bay, California, United States - SF_Jul11_sed_USGS_8_1 | ecosystem: Environmental > Aquatic > Marine > Sediment | place: USA...
CGAAGAAGTGCCGCGGCCAGAGCAGCGGCTGTATCGAGTCGCCCGGGTCGAGATCCTCGAGGACCCGTATCCAATCGGAGATCGCGAGCGCGTTGCGCGCCTGCGCTCGAACATCGTGGAGAACGTCGGTGTGCTGGTGCGCCGCACCCAGCCAGACGCGCCCCAGGCACTCGATCCCGAGCTCTTTGCGGGCGTGGACGACGAGACGCTCGTGAACACGCTGGCGAACGCCCTCGCGCTCCCGCCCGAAGAGAAGCAGCGACTCCTGGAGGCCAGCTCGGTTCCGGAACGCTTCGGGCTGCTGGCGGGCGCCCTCTCCTTCTGGCGCGCCGAGCTCGAGACGGGCGAAAGCGGGCGCAGCCAGCCTCACTGATGCGAACTTGAAGTTTCGAGATTTTTCTCGAAATTTGGCGATAAAGTCAGAAAATTTGAGTTTCGTGCGGATGCGAAAGAGCGGCGCCGAGCCGCTGTGCGAGACGCGAAGCCGTCTCAAGGGTGTGCGCAAAAGGCTCGGAATCGAAACGCGTTCCCACTTACAAACAGCGGTTTCTCCTCGGTGAGAGGCGGCACTTGCGTGACACGCGAATATCGGGTCGGGGAGTGAACGTCCCCCTTTTCACCGTTGCGGGACCGCGCCCGGCGTGGTCTACTCCCGCTCGCGCCGGAATCGTTCGGATGGGGATTCGGCGTAAACGGCACCATACCTCCGTAGATCACGAATTTGACGAGCTCCCCCCCGGTGCTCTGGGACGGTGTTTTGCGCCGACTCGGAGCGGACATGACCGCGCACGCCCTGGAGGCCTGGATCAGGCCTCTCGTCCCTCGTACTGAGGGCGAACACCTGCGCTTGCTGTGCCCCACGGCGTTCCATCGCGACCGTGTCCGCGAGAGGTTCCTGGGTCAGATCTCGCGCTGCGCGTGCGAGGAGGCGGGGCGGGACCTGCGCGTGGAGGTCGAGATCGCCTCGGCTGCGGACGCGGTGGCCGTGCAGCCTCGGACGGGCGATGCCGCCAGGGCACGCCGTGACGCCGTGAGCGCCCCGACGGAGATCGCGAAGCGTGCAGCGGCACCGCCGGCTCAGGCTGCGTTCGCCTACACGTTCGACAACTTCGTGGTGGGGGCGTGCAACGCGCTGGCCCGCGAGGCATCGCTGGCGGTCGCGCACGGGCGCCAGCGACCTCTCTCGCTGCTCTTCCTGACGGCTGCCGCGGGACTCGGCAAGACGCATCTCGCGCGCGCGATCGTGGGTGAGGCGCGCCGTCAGGGCTGCGAGCGTGTCCTCTACGCCTCGGCGGAGGGCTTCACGAACGATTTCATGACCTCGATCCGGTCGCGGCGCATGGATCACTTCAAACGCCGCTACCGCCAGGGCTGTGATCTGTTCGTGCTCGAAGACGTTCAGTTTCTGCGCGCGAAGAAGGCGACGCAGCTCGAGCTCTTTCACACGATCACGCACCTGCTCGACGTCGGCGCCCGCGTGGTGCTGACCGCCGATCGGCTGCCTCGGGACATCGACCCTCTCGAGCTGCGCCTGCGCTCACAGATGGCCGCCGGGCTGGTTGCCGAGCTGGAGCCGCCCGACGCGATCGTGCGGCGCGAAATCCTGCGCGCCAAGGCCGCGGCGGGGGGCGTGCATCTGCCGGGCGAGTGTCTGGATCTGCTGGTCGAATCGCTCCGCGGGAGCGTGCGCGATCTGGAAGGCGTCCTGATCCAGCTGGTCGCCAGCGCCTCGCTGCTCAAGCGGCGCATCGATGTCGATCTCACGCGCGAAGCGCTTCGCAAGCTCGGACCCGCTGCACCGCGCGCAGCGCGCCTCGAGCCCGCAGCGGTCGTCGCCGTCGTCGCGGCATTCTTCCGCGCCCGCCCCGAGACGCTCGCCTCGCGCTCGCGCCGGCGCGACGTGCTCGTGCCGCGGCAGCTCGCCATGTACCTGTGCCGCCGCTACACGGACGCACCGCTCGGAGCGATCGGCCGCCTGCTGGGCCGCGACCACCCCGCGGTGGGCAACGCCATCAAGGTCGTCGAGCGGCGCATGCTCGAGCACGCGCCCCTGCGCTACCAGGTGGAAGCGCTCTGTGCTCGGCTGGACGCGCTCGAGAAGAGCGGCGCTCAGTAGCCCGTCGCGATGGCTGCGGGAGGCTTGCGGCGCGTGCGCCAGCGCGCCGGCCCCGCGAGGGCGCGCTGCGCAGACGGCTCCAGGGAGGGCGGATCCGCGGCCGGATCGTCGAAACGGCGCACGATCTCATAGGTCGTGCTGCGCTGGACCGGTATCCGGCCCACTTCCCGGATCAGGCGACGCATCTGCTCGGCGGGAAGATTCTCTCCGTGATCGGCGCCCGACTCGCGGCTCACCGACTCCTCCATCAACGTGCCGCCAAAATCGTTCGCGCCGCACAGCAACGCCATCTGGGCGAGCTTCGGGCCGAGCTTGACCCACGACATCTGGATGTTCGGGATCCCGGGGCGCAGCACGAGGCGTGCGACCGCGATGATGCGCAGGTCTTCCATCAGCGAAGCGCCGGGTCGAGCGTTCAGGTGGTTGAAGAGGGCGTTCTTCTGGTGGATGAACCCCAGCGGCACGAATTCCGTGAAGCCACCGGTCCGCTTCTGGAGGTCGCGCAGGAGCACGAGGTGGTTCGCGACGTGGTCCGGGGTCTCGATGTGGCCGTACATGAGGGTGGCGCTCGAGCGCAGACCCACGGCGTGTGCGGTCTCGACGATCTCGACCCAGCGCGCACTCCCGAGCTTCTTGGGCGAGACGATCTTGCGCACCTGGTCGTCGAGAATCTCGGCAGCGGTGCCGGGAATGGTTCCGAGGCCCGCGTCCCGCAGCCAGGCCAGATAATCGCGCAGCGCCATGCCACTCTTCCGCTGTCCGAAGTCGATCTCCTCCGGCGAGAAGGCGTGGATGTGCAGCTCGGGAAACGCGCTCTTGATGGCGACCAGGATCTCCCGGTAGTGGCGGTGATCCTTGGCGGGGTGGATGCCGCCCTGGATGCAGACTTCCGTGGCGCCCCGCTGCACCGCGTCGCGCGCCTTCTCGAGCACGCTTTCCACGCTGTGATCGTAGGCGTCGACATCTTCGCGATGCCGGGAGAAGCCGCAGAACGAACAGCCCACGTAGCAGACGTTCGTGAAGTTGATGTTGCGGCAGATCACGAACGAGACGTCGTCGCCGCGGTCCTCGGCGCGCGCCACATCGGCTGCGCGCAGCAGCGCGAAGAGTGCCGCTCCCTCCGCGCGCAGCAGACGCGCGGCCTGGTGCGCCGAGAGCTCGCGCCCGTCGAGCGCCGCGTCGAGCACCGCGGCCACCTCGCGATCCACGTCGCGGAGCAGACGTTCGAGCATCACGCGGCCGCCTGGCCGGCGCCCGCCCGCCGCGAGCGCGCATACCCCGTGCGATCCGCCAGCGCCAACGCGGCGCGCCGCACGCGCGGGTCGAAGAGATCCGGGCGCCCGAGCAGGTGCTCCGGGTAGACGGGCAAGCGCTCCACCAGGCGTTGGCCCGCTGCGCGGGTGCGCCGCGCCAGCTCTTGGAGATCCGGCCACGGCGCCTCCGGGTTGATGTAATCGAGGCTGACCGGCGAGACACCGCCCCAGTCGTTGAGGCCCGAGCGCAGCAGGAGCTCGAGGGCGTCGGTCGCGAGATTGGGCGGTGCCTGGACATTCATCTCGGGCCCCAGAATGAGCCGCGCCATGGCCACCCACGCGGCGAGCGTCCCCGTCGACAGCGGCGCCACGTTTCCCATCGAGGTATTCGCCTTCGGATGGAAGGGCTGGACGATGACCTCCTGGATGTGGGCGTAGCGATCCGCGAGCTCGCGAATGGCGATCAGGGTCTCGACGCGCTCCCTCTCGTCTTCTCCGATGCCGAGCAGGATGCCGCTCGTGAATGGAATGCGCAGCTCACCCGCTTCGCGGTGCATGCGGAGTCGCGCAGCCGGATCCTTGTCGGGCGCGTAGGCATGCGCCATGCCCCTGCGGCGGAGGCGCCGGCTGGTGGTCTCGAGCATCAGCCCCATCGAGGCGCACCAGGGCCGCAGCGCCTCCATCTCCCCAATGCCGAGGACGCCGGCGTTGACGTGCGGAAGCATTCCGGCGCCGAAGGCCTCGCGACACGCGCGCGTCAGATGCTCCGCGGTGCTGCGCAGCCCGCGCTGCGCGAGCCATGCGCGGTGTGTCCTGTAGGCGATCTCGGGCTTGTCTCCGAGACAGAACAGCGCCTCGATGCAGCCGGCTCGACGCGCGCTTGCGACGACGTCGAGGACTTCTTCGATCGTGTAGGTCCTGGCTTCGGGTGAGTCGGGCAGAACCGCGAAGCTGCAGTAGGCGCAGCGATCTCGACACAGATTGGTGAGTGGAATGAAGACGTTGCGAGAGACGCTCACCGTGTCGCCCTTGCCGCGGCGCTTGCACTCGCGGGCGCCCTCGAGAACGGCTTCGCGCACGCCCGCCTCGTCGAGATGCCGCGCGATCCGCACGGCGGGTGCGCTCTCCAGGCGACCGGCCGCCAGCGCCTCCGCGATGAGAGACTCGATGTCTCGCTGCGCGAGCGTGCCGCACAGCGCACGCCCGCTCGAGTGTCTGGTCGTCAAGCGCGGCATCGACCGGTTTCTAGCATACCCGTGACGGACTCCCGGGATCGATTCCGAACGGTTGACAGGCTGGTTCCGCCGGAAGCCGCTCAGGCGCCCTCCAGATCCTGGCGGGTGCGTGTGATGCGCACACCGGCGTAGCGCAGTACGCCGGCGATCGGAGTCGGCTTGCGCGCCGTCACGGTGACCGCGTCCACGTCGAACTTGACCAGCACGGCGCGCGCGATCTCGTCGCTCAGCGACTCGACCAGCCTGTGCTCGTGGTTGCCGGCCACGTCCTCTGCGATCTCGAAGATGCGCTTGTAGTTCACGGTCTGCCGGATGCTGTCCGTGCGACCCGCCGTGCGCAGGTCGCGTGCGACCTCGATGTCGAGCAGCACCGGGCGCCGCATGCGGCGTTCCCCCGCCGTCACGCCGAGCGCGGCCGGAACCTGGATTCCCTGGATGATGATGACGTCGGACACGGTGCTCTCCCTGATTTCGCGCAACTGTATCCCGTCCCGGCCTGTGCGGCGCGAGGGGCGGGGAGACTGGCACGCCTTCCGCTAGAAGGGCGCGGCGCCGAGCGCCGGGCCGCGATTGGCTGTGCCGGAGCGGATGCAGGTCACGGAGGACCCGTGGGCTGCATCACGGCCACCACCATGCGAATGTGCTCGACCGCGGCGAAGTTGCTCATCGCCGTGAAGAACGGGCGGTCCTCGGGGCGCGGATTGCTGGCGCAATCGATCTGGAAGCGCACCGGCTTGTCGGCATACTGCGGATACTGGGCGCTCAGATGGCCCTCCAGCACGTAGCCGAGATAGCTGTTGAACTTGGCCTCGAGCTGACGGAGCTGCTCGGGCTGGGAGCCCCAGGGTCGCTGCTCCAGCATCACGAGCACGACCTCCCCCGTCGCATCATCCTCGGTGATCAGGTCCACGACGCGGGGGTTGTGGACACCCCGCTCCTCTCTCTCGTCGGCTCTCTCCACCGCGCGCGCCTCGCGTCTCAGCCGCCGAACATGCCGCCGTTGACGTGAATCACGCTGCCGTTCACGTAGCTCCCGCGCGTGGCCAGGAACGCCACCACCTCCGCCACCTCTTCGGGGCGGCCCATGCGCTGCTGCGGAATGCGCGCCAGGATCGCGCCGCGCACCTCTTCGGGGAGCTCGGCCGTCATGTCGGTATCGATGAAGCCCGGCGCGACGGAGTTGACGAGAATCTCGCGTCCCGCCAGCTCCTGGCACAGGCTCTTGGTGAACGCGTCGAGTCCGGCCTTCGCCATGGTGTAGGGGATCTGTCCTGCGTTGCCGGTGTGGCCCACGACGCTCGATACGTTGATGATCCGGCCGCTCTTCTTGCGCAGCATGAAGCGCCGCAGCACCAGCTTGGTGAGATACCACGTGCCGCGGGCCATGCGGGTGACCGCGTCGTACTCTTCGATCTTCATGGACAACATGGGTGCGTTCACGTTGAAGCCGGCGTTGTTGACGAGCACGTCGACGCGTCCCGCCTTGTCCTTCAACTCCGCAACGAGCGCGTCGATCTGATCCGCATCGCCCAGGTCGGCGCGCACGCTGAAGGCGTCCGAGAGCTCGGCGACCACCTTGCGCGCCTGCTCTTCGCTCGAGCGGTAGTGGACGGCCACGCGGAAGCCCTCCGCCGCCAGCGCGCGACAGCAGGCGGCGCCGATGCCGGTGCCTCCACCGGTCACGAGCGCGACGGGGGCTTCGCTCACTGCGAAATCCCGGAGATGTGCTCGCCGCCGTCCACCCGGATCACGTCACCGTTGATCCAGGCCGCCTCGTCCGTGGCGAGCAGCGCGATCACGTTGGCCACGTCCCGCGGCGTCGTCAGGCGCCCGAGCGGATTGCGCAGGCGCGCCTGCGCCTTCATGTGGTCGCTACCCGGAATCGCCGCCAGCGCCGGCGTCTCGGTGATGCCGGCCTGGATCACGTTGCAGCGCACGCCGTACGGCGCGAACTCGGTCGCGATCGAACGCGCGAGGCTCTCCAGGGAGACCTTGGCCGCCGCCACCGCGGCGTAGCCCTTCCATGCCACCTCGTTCCCCTCGCTCGTCAGCCCGAAGACGCGCGCGTCATCCGCAAACAGGCGCCGTTCGAACAGCCCCTGGACCCACCCCAGGAGACTCGTGCCCATCGCGTGGATGGTGCGCAGGAAATCATCCTCGTCGAGAAAGTGCTTCTCTGAATAATCGGGCGGGCTGGCGAGCGCGTGCGCGTTGGGGTGGCCAGCCTCGAAGACCTCGTCGACGGCCTGCTGAAACTTCTCGGCGTCGACACCGAGGCGCGCTGCGATCTCTCGCGCCGCTTTGCGCTCGGGCTTGCGCTCGGGCACGAGCAGCTTCAGGTTTCCGAAGGCCACCGAGTGCAGCAGCACGCGAACGCGCCCCTCGCTGCCCAGGGTCTGCGCCAGCTCATCGAGAACTTCGCTGCGCTTCTCCGCAACGAGGGCGTCGGTGTTGAAGGTGAGCAGCTTCGCGCCGGTGCTGCGGATCTTCTCGAACTCGGGCTCGATCCGAGCCAGCGCCGCGCGCCGATCGCGGTGCACCACGCACACACTCATGCCCTGCTCTGCCAGGCGCTGCGCCGTGGCGAGCCCGAAGCCACTCGACCCCCCCAGAATCACCGCCCACAGGTCGGACGAGAACGCCATCGCCGAATCCTCCGTCGAGTCGGGGATGCTAGCCCCGCCGCCCAGCCGATGCCGGTGTCGCGCCGCGCGCCGGCCCGCCGCTCGGCTCCGGCCCACCCCGCGCGCGCGCGCCGATGCCCACCTCGGCCATCAGCTCGACCAGTCCGCCCAGGTCTCGCAGCACCACGCCACAGCCCGCCGGCAGCGCCTCGTTCAGGCGCTCGAAATACGGCCGGTCCGCGCGCGCATCGACGATCACCACCACGCCGCGATCTTCCTCGGAGCGGATCAGGCGTCCCGCCATCTGCTTCAGGTTGAGCAGCATCTTGCCCAGCGTGTACTGGCCGAAGGCGTCTCCCCCCTGCACCCGGATGCGCGCCTCCCGACGCCGTCGCAGCTCGTTGGGCACCTCGAAGGGCAGCTTCTCGATGACGACGGCCTGCAGCGCGCTGCCGGGGATGTCGAGCCCCTGCCAGAAGGTGCGGGCGCCGAGCAGCACGCCGTGACCGCCCGTGCGCTGGAAGCGCTGCACCAGAGCGGCGGGGTCGTCGGTCGCGCGCCTCGGCATCAGCAGATCGAGGCCCTCGCCGCGCAGCTCGAGCGCCAGCCGCGCGTGCACGTCGCGCATCCGGCGCAGGCTCGTGAACAGGCCGAGCGTGCGCCCGGAGAGCTGCCGGGCGAGCAACGCGAGCACGTCCGCGGTGCGCTCCGCCAGATCGCCCTCGCCCGAGAGCGCGACCACGCGCATGTGCTCCGCGTAGGGAAAGGGGCTCGCCACGCTCGCGGTCCACACCGGCGCCTCTCCGCGCGCGTCGATTTCGAGCTCGCCCAGCGCGGCAAAGGCGTCGCTGCGGATGAAGAGGCTCGCCGAGACGCACGCCAGCGATTCGAGCTTGTCGAGAAAGCTCTCGTGAAAGATCGGGGCGGGCGCCACCTGGCGCAGGGCGAGCCGCCAGCGCTCGAAGGGGGCCACCAGATTCTCGAAGGCAGCGACGCTCTCCTCGCCGGCATCCTCGAACGCAGCGCGCAGACACGCGGCGGCGTCACGCAGCTCGCCGGCCGACCGCGCGATCGACTCCGACAGCGCCGTCTCCTCGGTCTCGTCGTCGGCGCGCGCGTCGGCGACGGACGCCAGCATCTCGAGCCGCTCGGCGGCTGCGCGCGCGAGGGCGGACGCGTGGGGCCACACCCCCTCGGCGCGGGCCGGCAGCTGCACCTCGCCGAACTCGCTGGCCCCCTCCGCGAGGCTGCGCCCGAGCGCGGCGAGGTCCTGCTGCAGATCGCGGCGCCAGGCGCGCACGTCCTCGCGCGCAGCCCCCGCGGCGGAAGAGCGCTCGGTGCGCCCGAAGATGTCGTCGAACCGATCCAGGACCGACTCCGGGCGCACCTCGCGTGCGTAGACCTCGTCCGCGACGGCCGCGAGCTCGTGGGCTTCGTCGACGACGACGTGCGTGAAGCGCGGGTAATCGGGCAGCCAGCGCAGCAGCAGATCGTGGTTCGCCACCACGAGGTCGGCCTGCGCCAGCGCCGCTCGGCGGCGTCCGAAGGCACACTGGCGCTCGCCGGCGCATTGCTCGCGGGTGCACTGCTCCGCGCGCGAGGCGACGGCGCGCCGCTGCAGCTCGCGCAGCGGCGGAAAGCGAAACAGCAGCGCGCCCGGCAGAGTCCCGATCTCGCCGTGGGGCCGCAGGCGCGCACAGGTCTCGAGCGCGGCGTAGGCCAGGCGATCGCGCGGAAAGATCTCCGCCTGCTGGCCTTCCGCGAGGACCTGCCGGCAGCGCCGCGCGCACGCGTAGTTGGCGCGCCCCTTGATCGACATCGCGCGAAGATCGGGGTAGCCGAGCATCGCCGCAGCGGCGGGAATGTCCTTCTGCAGCAGCTGATCCTGGAGCAGCTTGGTGCGCGTCGAGATCATCACGGGCTCGCGAATGCCGGCCGCGGCGCGCTCCATGGCGAAGGGAACCAGCGCCGCGAGATAGGCGAGCGATTTCCCGACCCCCGTGCCCCCCTCGAGCAGCAGTCGCCCACCCTCGTCGAGCACGCGCACGAACTCGCGCGCCATGCGGATCTGCTCCTCGCGGGCGCGGTAGCCGGGCACGTGCCGGCGGCCGCGCTCCGCGTCCGCGAGCGCGTCGGCGATCGCATCCGGATCGAAGGGCACGGGCTTCTCGTGCGTGGCCGGGATCACGACGAACTGCGGCAGCGCATCGCCCCCCTCCGGGAGACCCGTCGCGCGCACCAGGGACAGCCACGGCGAGCCGGCGTCGAAGCGCTCCAGCGCGTCGCACACCACGGCGCTTCGCGCCTCGCCCGATCGCGCGCCCGCGGCCATCACCGAGAGCACGCTCGCGAGATCGAGCGCATCGCTGAGCGCGCGGTGGCGCTCGTCGCGGTCGAGCAGCTGTCGGGTGATCGTCTCGAGGCGCAGATCGGGAGCGTCCGGGTAGGCAATCGCGAGCAGATCCTGCGTGTCGAGGTAGCGCCGCTGCGCGAATTCGGGCGCGACGAAACGCGTGAGGAAGTGGCGTTCGAAATCGCTGTTGTGCGCCACCAGCGTGCGCCCCTCGAGCGCCGCGGCGATCGGCGCCGTCAGCGCTTCGATGGGCGGCGCGTCGCGCAGATCGTCGTCCGCCAGACCGGTCAGCGCCTGCACCACGCGCGGCACGGCGCCGCGGGGCCGGATCGGACTCTCGAGAGTCACCACCCGGTCGGTGTCCGCGTCCAGCAGGATCGCGCCGAACTCGATCGGCTCGGCGCCAGGATCGTCCGACAATCCCGTCGTCTCGAAGTCGATCACCGCGAGGCCACCCGCCGCGCGCACGAAGTCTCCGAGCGCTTCCAGGTCGAGGCCGAGCTCGCGCGGTGCGTATTCGCGGACGATGAGCGGCGCGAAGCTAGACGTACAGACCGCCCTTGTACTCGCGATCCTGGCGAATCACCACATTCACCAGCGCGGGCTTGCCGGAAGCGGCAGCCCGCTCCAACGCGGGTCGCAGCTCTTCGGGCCTCTCCACGTGCTCCCCGTGGCCTCCGAGCGCCGCCACCACCTTGTCGTAACGCGTGTAGGCGAGCAGCGTGGCGTCGAAGCGACCGTACACCGCACCCTGTGGCCGCATCATCTGCCCCCACGCACCGTCGTTTCCCACGATGCCGATGATGGGAAGGCCGAAGCGCACCGCCGTGTCGTACTCGAAGCCGTTCAACCCGAAGGAGCCGTCTCCGTAGACGATCACCACCCGGCTCGCCGGGTGCGCGAGCTGGGCTGCCAGCGCGAACGGCATGCCCACGCCGAGCGTGCCGAGCGGGCCCGGATCCATCCATGCGCCCGGGCGCCGCACGGGCAGGATCTTTGCGGCCGTCGCGACGATGTCTCCGCCGTCTCCGATCACGATCGGATCCTCGAGCGTGGCGAGCCAGTCGCGCAGATCGCGGCACATGCGCCGCGGATCGATCGGCGTCTCGTCGCTGTTCAGCGCCGCTTCGAGCGCCGCCTCCGCCTCGACTTCGATGGCGCGCATCTCGTCGCGCCACGCGGAGAAGTCGAGCTGCACGCCGCCGTTCTTCGACTCCTCGAGCAACATTTCGAACGAGCTGGCGAGATTCCCCACGAGCGCCGCATCCGCCTGGCGGTTCTGTCCGATGAGCGTCGCCTCCATCTCGAGCTGGACGATCGAAGCGTTCTCCGGGATGCCCTGTCCGAAGCGCATGCGGAAGTCGAGGAGCGTGCCCGCCAGGACGACGCAATCGGCGCGCTCGAGCGCGGCGCGGCGGGAGCGATTCAGGAGCTCGGGAGAATCCGGTGACACGCTGCCGCGACCCATGCCGTTCGTGTAGGTGGGAATGTGGGTTTCGCGAATGAAGCGATTGAGCGCCTCTTCCGCGCGCGACCACTTCACGCTGGTCCCCGCCATCAGCACGGGCCGACGCGCCGCCGCGAGGCACTCGATGGCGGCCCGCACGTCCGCGCGGACCGGCGCGATCTGCGGCGGCGTGCTGCGGATGCGCGGGATGCGCACCCGATCCTCGTCGACGGAGGCATAGAAGACATCCATCGGAATCTCGAGGAAGACCGGTCCCGGCATCCCGCACACCGCGTGACGCACGGCCAGTTCGATGTACTCGGGAATGCGGTGCGTCTGATACACGGTGTCCGCAAACTTCGTGATGGGGCGCACGACGCCCACGTGATCCATCTCCTGCAGCGATCCGCGGCGCAGGTTCTCGAAGGGCCCCTGCCCGCCGATCACGAGGACGGGCGAGTGCGCGCGCCAGGCATTGGCGATTCCGGTGACGCCGTCCGTTACGCCCGGGCCCGCGGTGATCGCCGCGACGCCGATCGAGCCGGGCCGACAACGCGCCCATGCATCCGCCGCGTGCACCGCGGCCTGCTCGTGCCGCACATCGACGATGCGAATTCCCTGCTCGGCGCAGCCGTCGTAGAGCGGCATGATGTGGCCGCCGCACAGCGTGAAGAGGGTGTCGACGCCCGCCTGCCTGAGGGCGCGCGCCGCGAGCTTTCCGCCGTGTACGGGGGGCATGTCGATCACCTCGATGCGGCGATGCGCATCGACGGTATCACCCGAGCGGAGACGAGGTCAATGCGACGCGGCCGGCCGACCGACCGCGTCGCCGATGACTACTGCCCGGCGACGAAATCGGCGCGGCGGTTGTAGCGCCAGGCGGATTCGTCGTGGCCCTGCACCGCGGGGCGCTCCTCACCGAAGCTCACGGTGCGCAGCCGCGCGGAAGAGACGCCGAGATCCACGAGATAACGCTTCACCGCGTTGGCCCGTCGCTCGCCGAGTGCCAGGTTGTACTCGGCGCTGCCTCGCTCGTCGCAGTGGCCCTCGATCGTCACATTGCCCGTGAGCGACGACAGGGTCTTCGCGTTGCCGCGCAGCACGGGCCGCGCGTCCTCCCGAATCTCCGCGCGGTCGAAATCGAAGTAGACGGTCTGGAGATTGACTTTCGCCGAAGGCGGCGTGGGCGCGGGCTTCGCAGGCGTCGGCGCCTCGGACCACTCACTGCCCGTGTCGGGCGCCGGCGCGGGCTTCGGCTTCGACGCACAGGCCATCAAACCGAGCACACCGGCCATCACGACGATCATCGAAAAACGGACGATCGATCCTCGCTTCATGACTCTTTCCCCTCTGCTCCCATTGGCAAGTGCTCGGGTTTCGACCGGCACGCCTCCACCATTCCGGGTCTACATGGTGACGGCTCGCTCCCCCCGAGGCAAGGCGCCCCGGCGGTTTTCGCGCAACGGCGCCTAGGCGAGACCGCTCTGCACTAGATACTCGGCCACCAGGCAGGCACCTTTAGCGGCTCCCATCTTGGTGTTGTGGGAGAGCAGCACCAGGCGAATCCCGTTGGGCAACACCGGATCTTCGCGCAGCCGGCCGATCACGGTGGTCATGCCGTCGTTGAGCGCCCGATCCATCCGCGGCTGCGGGCGATACGGATCGGAGGTCACGTGGATGAGCTCCGGAGGTGCGGAAGGAAGCCCCAAATCGGTGAATTCGCGTCCGAAGCCGCGCAGCGCGCCGTCCACCTCCTGCAGCGACGCGGCCCGCCCGAGCCCGGCACTGACGCACTCCATGTGACCGTCGCGGACGTTCACCCGGTTGCAGTGCGCCGAGACGGGAAGCTCGAGCGGCACGATGCGATCGCCTTCCAGCCCGCCCAGAATCTTCGACGTCTCGCGCTGGACCTTCTCTTCCTCCTTGGGAATGAACGGGATCACGTTGTCCAGGATGTCCAGGCTGTGCACGCCGGGACTCCTCCCCGCGCCAGACAGCGCCTGCAGCGAGGTGACGATCACGGAGCGCAGACCGAAAGCACGCGCGAGAGGCGCGAGCGCGACGGCCAGACCCGTGGTGGTGCAATTCGGGATGGGCGCGACGAATCCCTTCCAGCCGCGCTCCCGCTGCTGCCGCTTGACGAGAATCGCGTGCTCGAGATTGACGCCGGGAACCAGGATCGGCACGTCGTCCTCGTAACGAAACGCCGACGACGTGGACACCACGGGCACGTGCGGGGCGTATCGCTCCTCGAGCTTGCGCGCCGCGGCGCTCTCCACGGCCGAGAAGAGGAGATCGATGCCGGACAGATCCAGCGCGGTGGCTTCCACCACCGGCATCCCGGCGAAGGCGGCCGGCAGCGGCTCCTGGCAGGCCCAGCTCTGGTGTCCACCGGCATCGGTGATCGCATCGAGATACGGCCGGCCGGCGCTGCGCTCGCTCGCGGCAAGCGCGACCACCTCGAACCAGGGATGCCGGTCCAGGGAAACGAGAAATTGCTGACCGGCGACGCCGGTCGCGCCCACGACGGCCACACGGCGGCGCAGGGGTTGTTTCATCACAGGTCGACCTCGGGCAGGCCGGATCGGATCCGGCGGGCGCGGCACTCTGGGGGGTAGCGAATCTACCGCACGGGATCCATTTGCGCGGGGTGCCCTGCCCCGAGGACGCGGTCAACCGCACGGCCGGATCTGCCGATCGCTGGGGGGGTCCAACAGCGCCCGGAGCCCTGGAGGCAAGCATTCGCGATGCGCGAACGGCTCGAGAAGCCCGGCGGAATCACACATTACCGGGTCCATTTGCTCGAGCAGCCGCAGCTGTCCCGCGCCGGCGTCACGCACAGCGAAGGCGAACAACGCGAACTGATCGCCTGGAGCGAGATCCGGCACGCCATCGCCGCGGAGGTGGGCGAGCCCGAGGGCGTGCGCACCATCGTCTTCGACCTGGTCGCCAGGGAGCCCAACGGCTGGGTGGCGTACCGCTTCGACACGGATCCCGGAGAGGACGCGATGCGGGTGGCCCGCCACATCGCCGAGGGATTGGGCCCCGACCGCCCGAGCGTTTCGCTCAAGAGCATCGCCACCGACGGCATCCCGACGCGGTGGTATCCCGACCTCGACGATTTCGAGGCGGACTCGATCCATCTGCTCGAAACGGATCCCTAGCCCCGCGCGCGGAACGCGCCCGGGATTCGATAAGATGCGCGGCATGAAGCTCCACCCCGGCTCGCAGACGCTGTATGAGCTCCACTGCAATGCGTGCCGTGTCACGTTTCCCGCGGGCACGCGCCGCTGCATTCACTGCGGCGGACCGGTCGGTGTGCGGAGCGAGCCAGGGTCCGCGCAGACGACACTGCTGGCCACCGGCGAGGCGCTGAGCGAGGAAGAGGCGCCCCCCGAGTTCGCCTGGAGCAAGCACCTCGGCGGCCTCTCCCTGTGGGTTCTGCTGGCCCTCGGCGCTGTCCTCTCCCGCATGTGCTCGGGCTGAGCACGGCGCGTGGCGAGACGCGAGCGGGCTGCGTCCGGTTGGTTCCGGTCGCGCCGCCTTCGGTAGGCTTGCGGCCATGGGTGACGAGCAACACACCCGGCTCGCCCTGCTGCGCTTCTCGGGCGAGATCGGCACCAAGGCGCGGGCGACCCGCCTGCAGTTCCGTCAGCGCCTGGTGCAGAACCTGCGGGATGCCCTCGCCTCGCACGGCCTGTCCGCCCGGCTCGAGGTCTCCCACGAGCGCATCTTCGTCGAGCTGCCGCAGCACGGGCCGGACCCGACCGACAGCGACGCGCTGCGCGATCACCCCCTCGCCCGGATCTTCGGCATCCAGTCCCTCTCCTGCGTGGAGCGTCGGCCGATTACGTCTCTCGACGCAATCGTGAGTAGCGGCGTCGCCCTCTTCGGCGATCGCGTGCGCGCCAAGCGCTTCGCGGTGCGCGCGCGGCGCGTGGGCAATCGGGGCGTGGGCGCGCTGCGCTCGCGCGAGGTGCAGGTCGCGCTCGGCGCCGCGCTGCTCCCGCGCTCCGCGGGCGTCGATCTGAGCGCTCCCGACGTGACGGTGCACATCGAGCTGGCGGAGCACGGGACGTCTTTCTTCTCGGAGCGCATCGGCGGGCCCGGCGGCTTGCCCCTCGGCGTCGAGGGCGCGGCCGTCGCGCTGCTCTCCGGCGGCTTCGACTCCGCCGTGGCCGCCTGGCAGATGCTGAAACGCGGCGTCGCACTCGACTACGTCTTCTGCAATCTGGGCGGGCCGCTCCACCTGCACGGAACGATCCGTGTGGCGAAGGTCCTCGCCGACCGCTGGTCCTACGGAGATCGGCCGCAGCTGCACGCGATCGACTTCGAGCCGGTGGCCGAGGCGCTGCGCGCGAGCACACAGAAGCGCTACTGGCAGATCCTGCTCAAGCGGCTGATGCTGCGCGCCGCCGCCGCCGTGGGGCGCCGCGGCCGCGCGGCCGCCATCGTGACGGGAGAGGCGGTGGGCCAGGTCTCCTCCCAGACCCTGCAGAACCTGACCGTGATCTCGCGTGCGACCGACGAGACGATCCTGCGGCCCCTGATCGGATTCAACAAGGAAGACATCATCGCGGCCGCGGGGCGCATCGGCACCTTCGAGCTCTCCAAGGTGATCCGCGAGTACTGCGCCCTGGTCTCTCGGCGGCCCGCCACGCGCGCCGGCCTCGGCGTGGTGGAGCGCGAGGAAGCCAAGCTCGATCCCGCCGTGCTCGAGCGCGCGATCGACTCGCGCAGCGTGGTCGATCTGCGCGAGCTCGCGCTCGAGTCCCTCGAGCGGCCCGAGATCTCCGTCGAGCGCCTCCCCGAAAAGGCCGTGCTCATCGACTTGCGGCCGCTCGAGCAGTATCGATCCGGCCACCACCCCGACGCGCTCCACCTCGACTTCGCGCGGGCGCTCGAGGCGTTCCCCGAGTTCGAGCGCGGCCACACGTACGTGCTGAGCTGTGAGTTCGGATGGCTCTCCGCGCACCTCGCGCAGCGCATGCGCCGCGCGGGCTTCGACGCCTACCACTTCCGCGGCGGACAGCGCGCGCTGATGCGGGCTGCGCCCTAGCGCGGCGGCGCTGCCTCAGGCCGCCAGCACATGGACGCACACGCTGCGCGGCCGCGGTCCGTCGAACTCGAAGAGCCAGATGCCCTGCCACGTCCCGAGCACCAGCTCGCCGCCGCGCACGGGAATCAGCTCCGAGGGTCCGAGGAGCGACGCCTTGACGTGCGCGTGCGCATTGTCGTCGATGCGGTCGTGCAGCCACTCGCCGTGCCGCGGCACAACATTCCCCAGCGCAGTGATCACGTCGGCGCCGATGTTCGGATCTGCGGTCTCGTTCACGGCGATCGCAGCCGTCGAGTGGAGGACCATCACCTGGCACACACCGCTCTCGATGCCCGCACGCTTCACCACATCCCGCACCTGCGACGTGACATCGATCGCCTGCTCCGGGCGCTCCGTATCGACGCGGAAGGTTTCGCTGACAGCCATGGGCGGCACTCCTCGAGCGAGAAAGCACACGTGCGTCCGGCGCCGGCGCGTGGCGAGCGGGCGCTCGCGCGAGCGCTGGCGCCCGCAGCCAGACACTAGCGCCACTCACGGCCGCGGCGCGTCCTCCCGCGGCCTCGCAGCAGTGGAGTCACGCATCCGGCGTCGAGACGGATGAGCCCGGCGCCGCCTGCCGCCTGGCGAGGAAGTCGATCAGCACGGCGTTGAAGGCCTCGGGTTGATCGAGGTTCAGCATGTGGCCGGCGCCGGCCAGCATGACGCGCTCTGCCCTCGGGATGCGCGCGGCCATCAGCTCGGCGGCAGCGTGGAAGGAGATGTCCTCCGCGCCCGCGATCACCAGGCTGGGGTGGGGAACGTCCTGCAGGCGATCGATCACCGGACGCAGCGGCGCAGCCACGCAGCGCGCGAAGAGGGCGACGGCGCGGGGGCGCTGCGCGGCAATGGCGCGCGCCGCGGCACGCGCGGCCGGGTGTTCCGGGCAGCGCCCGATCAGCGTCGCCGCGGCGCGTCCGGCCAGCAGCGCGGCCGAGCCGTCGCGCTCGATCCGCTCGGCGCTGCGCTCGAGCAGCGACGCCCAGCGCGCCTGCGCTTCCGGATTCTTGAAGCCCGGGCCCGTGCTGGCCAGCACGAGCGCGCACACGCGCTCCGGCCGCGCGAGCGCCAGGTGGAGCGAAGCGAGGCCGCCGAAGGAGAGCCCGACCAGCGCGGCGGGCGCGGCGGGCGCGGCCCAGTCGAGCACCCGTTCGAAGTCGTCGAGCACCCGCTCGAAGCTGTAGGCCGCGTACGCCTCCGGCGCATCGGAGCGCCCGTGCCCCCGGTAGTCCCAGAGGATCACGCGCATTCCGGCCTCGACGCACGGCGCGACCTGGGGCCGCCAGTTCTCCAGCGTGGTGTACAAGCCGTTCGCGAAGACGATGGGGAAGCCGTCGCCGTGCGCCTCGACGTGGAGCATGATGCCGTCTGCGCTGGGGATGCGGGCCATCAGCCCGCTTGGAGACGCTCGCGCAGCGCGTCGGCCATCTGCTCGAGCTGGTCCTGCATCGCGCCCTTCACGGTGAACTCCGGCACGAATGCCTTGGTGCGGCCGCGCATCTCGATGGCCACACGCGTGCGTCCGGCCCGCTCCCGAAACGAGAGCGTGCCGCGCAGCTCCTGCCAGACGGCGCCGTCGCACTCCTTCTCGAATTCGATGTCACCGTCGGAGCGATAGGTGAAGTGGAACGTCGCGGTGCCCGAGCGACCCAGTTTGGTGTAGTGCGTCTCGGTCGTCTTGCGCTGGCCTGCCCGCTCGACGATCCGGGTTTTGGAGTCGGGAAACAAACCCACGAGCGTCTCGTCGCGCGCCGCGATCGCGACGGCGCTGTCTCGCGCACACGCCACATCGAAATGCGTCTGGAGATGCACGATTCCCTCCCCCCGGCGATCTGCTCAGCGCACGTCGATGCGGAAGGGCAGCAGCGCCGCGGGCCCACCTTCCAGCGCCGCGCGCAGCCACGGCTCCAGATCGCGCGCGCGCTCGGCATCGAGGCCCGGCGGACCCTGCGCGCGGGCGCCGCGCAGCACCTCCGCGAGCTGCTCGACGAGCGACCTGGGCTGCGGGTAGACGACCAGCTCGACGTCGGCATCCACATCCAGATCGAGCGCCTGCTTGGCGCGGCGCGTCGCCGTGTGCAGTCCACCGAGCTCATCGACGAGGCTCCGCTCTGCGGCCTGCGCGCCGGTCCACACGCGACCGCGCGCAACGGCATCCACGCGCTCGGAGTCGAGGCCGCGTCCCGTCGCCACCCGGTCCACGAAGAGAGCGTAGATGGAAGACACCTCCGCGCGCAGGCGCTCGCGGCTCGCATCCGAGAGGCGCGCAGTGGACAGCTGGAGATCGGCGTGCGCGCCGCGCGTCAGCGAGGTGAAGCCGATGCCGAGCTTCTCGAGCAGCCCGCCCAGCACCGGCCGCAGCACGAACACCCCGATCGATCCCGTGATGCTCGCGGGAGACGCGACGATGGCGTCGGCAGCGACCGCCGCGTAGTAGCCCCCCGAGGCCGCCACATCGGAGAACGAGGCGATGAGCGGCTTGCCCCGCTGTTTGGCGCGTTCGGCGGCGCGCCAGACGATGTCGGAGGCGAGCGGGGAGCCGCCGGGACTGTCCACGCGGAAGATGATCGCGTCGATGTCGGAAGCGTTGGCGGCGGCGTCGAGCGCCTTGCTCACCGTGTCCGCGGCGAGCACCGGGCTGCCCGTCGGCGACGAGGAGCCGCTGCCGGTCACGACGGCGCCGCTGCCGTAGATCAGGGCGAAGCGTGCGACTGGATCGAATCCCACGCGGGTCGGATCGACGCCCGCGTACTTCGCTCCCTCCACCAGCTGCCCGTCCCCGAGCTTCGCGACGAGCTCGTCGAAGAAGAGCGTACCGTCGATGAGGCGATGCGCGAGCAGCTCCTGCGGCTCGAAGGGCGCCGCGTCGATGGCGGCGCGAACCGCCTCGCTCGACAGCGCGCGCGAGGTCGCGATGCCCTCGATGAACTGGGCGTTGATCGAATCGAGCAGCGCGTCGGCCATCTCCCGATTCGCCTCGCTCATGTCGTGACCCGTGATCGTGTCGGCCGCGGTCTTGTAGCGGCCGATCCGCTCGACTTCGAATTCCACGCCGAGCAGGTCCCAGAAGCCGCCGAGGAAGAAGAACTCGGCCCCGAGCCCGGCGAGGGGAGCGCGCGTGGCGGGCGACGCGTAGATCTCGGGAGCCGCGCTGGCCACGTAATAATCGAGATTGGAGCTGCTCGAGGCGAGCTCCAGATACGCGACCGCACGGCGGCCGCGCGCCGCGAGTCGCGCGATCGCCTCGCGAATCTCCTGCGCCTTGCCCCAGCCCACCTCGAGACCGCGGACGCGAAAGATCACGGCCGCCAGGCGCTCGTCGCGCTCGGCCTTCGCGATCTCCGACAGCAGCGATACGAAGGGACGGCGCGGCCGTGCGAGCAGGCGGGAGAAGTACGCGGGCTCCGCGGATTCCACGTACTCGCCGGCGAGATCGAGCACCAGGATGCTGTTCGGCGCCAGCTTCGGCTCCATCCGCGGGACCAGCAGATAGATCAGCAGGGCAGCCACAGCGATCGCGATGATGAGCCTGCGAAGCTTGTGCATCGTCTCCCTCCTCGCGCCGCGACGAGCCTCCCGCGCGACTGCGATCGGGCAAGCGTAGGGGATCTCCCGGCTCCGGGGCCAAACGCGTCAGCGGACTCACGGCGGCAGCGGCGCCGCGAGGCGCGCTTCGTTAGGGTCGCAGCCATGGCCAGGCCGGATGCGCGAGTCCTCGCTGCCCGCGTCGAGCAGCTGCGCGCCATCCTCGCCCGGGATGCCGACGACGCCACCGCGTGGTTCGGCCTGGGCCGCGCGCTCTTCGAGCTGGACAGGCCGGAGGAAGCGGTCGAGCCGCTGCGCCGCGCCATCGCACTCGATCCGGACTACACCGCCGCCCAGCGCGATCTCGGCCGCAGCCTGCTCGAGAGCGGCGCCGCGCGCGAGGCGGCCGACGTGCTGCGCGAGGCGCTCGAGATCGCGCAGCGAACCGGCGATCTGCAGACGGGGCGCGAGGTCGAGGTGTTCCTGCAGCGCGCGCGGCAGGCCCTCGGCGAAGAGCGTCCCGTCCAGAAGCCGGCGCGGCCCGCGCGCGCGGCACACATCGGGCCGGTCGACCCCGAGGCGAGCGCCGCGGCGCGCCGCATCTACAAGAGCGGATTCGAGCACTTCATCGCGGGCCGCTGCGACGAGGCCGTAGCGCTGTACGAGCGAGCGCTCGAGATCGATCCGGGCCTCGCCATTGCCTGGAACGGCCTCTCCCTCGCCCAGCGCCAGCGGGGCGATCTCGACGCCGGCATCCGCGCCGCGCAGCGGCTGATCGAGCTCGAGCCCGACGATCCGTTGAGCCACACCAACCTCTCCATCCTCTACGTCAAGAAGGGCATGATCCCGGAGGCGGAGGAAGAGCGGGCCCTCGCGATGCAGCTGCAGCTGCGCGCGCAGCGCGGCGCCTGAGCGGGGACTGGTCCGCTCAGCGCGCGCCGCGCAGCTGGTCGAGCAGCGCGCTGAAATCCGCGGGATCGGCGCTCTCGGCGCGGATCTCTTCGGTCGCGATCTGGGAAGCGTGCAGCATGTGACGGGCGGCGCCGCGCACGTCGCGCGCCGACCCGTAGGTGCGATCGCCGATCAGGGGCGCGCCCAGGTGAGCGAAGATCGCGCGGATCTGGTGCAGGAATCCGGTGACGGGCCGAACCTCCACGAGCGCCGCGTGCGCGAAGCGCTCGAGCACGCGCCAGCTCAAGATCGCGTCCCGCGCACCCCGCGCGCGGCGGCCCTCCTCGAGCCCGAGCACGCGCACGCGCGCGGGTCGGTGGCGCGCGGTCACCAGCGGCAGGGTCAAGCGCCCAACGTCCTCGACGCGGCCCGACACGATCGCGCGATACACCTTCTCCACGCGGTGGCTGCGGAATGCCTCGCGCAGGCGCTGCCAGACCTCCTCGCGTGTGGCCATCAGCAGCACGCCCGAGGTCTCCACGTCGAGACGATGCACCACCCCGCTGCGCAGCGCTCCTTCGCCCACGCCCCAGGCCTCCGGGTGCCGGGCCAGCAACGCATTCAGCACCGTTCCCGTCTCCTGCTCGTCCAGGGGATGCACCGGCGTGCCGGCGGGCTTGTCCACGGCGAGCCAGCCGGGGCCCTCCGCGAGCACGTCGAGCAGCAGCTCGGGCTGGGCGCGCGGGCGCTGCCGCTCGGGGCGCGTGAAGCTGGCGATGGCGATCTGCGCCCCCGCCACCACCGGGGTTCCCTTCGCCTCGACCGCCACGCTGCGACCGTTCACGCGCACCACGCCGCGGGCGAGCAGCCTCCGGGCCTGCGCGCGCGAGAGATCGAGGCTCTCGGCCAGGAAGAGGTCGAGCCGCCGACCCGCGTCGCGCGTGCGCACCTCGATCCGTCTCGCGTCGTCCGGCACGCAGGCAGTGTAGCCCCCGAACGCCGCGCGCCTCTTGTTGACAGCGCAGCCCCTGCCGTCAAACTCGCTGCCCGGAGCCCCAGTGAAGCGATCCGATCGAAATCGCATCCAGGTGATGGACACCACCCTGCGCGACGGGGAGCAGACGCCCGACGTCGCCTACTCGCCCGCAGAGAAGCTCCAGCTCGCCAGGCTGCTGCTGGCCGATCTGGGCGTCGACCGCATCGAGATCGCCTCGTCGCGCGTGTCGAAGGGAGAGCGCGAGGCAGCGCGCCGCATCACCGACTGGGCCCGCAAGCAGCGCATGCTCCCCCGCGTCGAGATCCTCGGCTACTGCGACGGGCGCAGCTCCGCGGACTGGATCATCGGGACCGGCGGGCGCGTGTTCAATCTGCTGCTCAAGGGATCGGAGCGGCACTGCCGCGGCCAGCTCGGCATGACGCCCGAGCAGCACCGCGACGCCGTCGCCCAGACGATCCGCTACGCCAGGCGCAAACGCCTGCGCGTCAACCCGTACCTGGAAGACTGGTCCAACGGCGTACGCGACTCGTTCGACTACGTGTTCTCGATGGTCCAGACGCTGCGCGAGCTCGGCATCCAACGCATCTATCTGCCCGATACGCTCGGCATCCTCTCGCCCGCCGACGTCACCCGCTACGTCGGCCTGATGACCGAGACCTGGCCGGATCTCGACTTCGAGTTCCACGCCCACAACGACTACGGACTCTCCACGGCAAACTGCCTGGCGGCGGTGCAGGCGGGAGCGCGGGGGGTGCACACCAGCGTGAACGGCATGGGCGAGCGCACGGGCAACACGTGTCTCGCGGAGATCGTGGCCGCGCTCCACGACCACACGCCGTTTCGCACCGGGGTCGTGGAGAGCCGACTGGCTTTCGTGTCACGCCTGGTCGAGACGTTCAGCGGAAAGGACGTGGCAGCCAACACGCCGATCGTGGGGCGGGACGTCTTCACCCAGACCGCCGGGATCCACGCCGACGGAGACGCCAAGGGCGATCTCTACGCGAGCCGGCTGACCCCCGCGCGTTTCGCGCAGCGCCGCCGCTACGCCCTCGGCAAGCTCTCGGGCAAAGCATCGCTGGATCACAACCTCAAGTCTCTCGGGATCGAGCTGCGCCCCGAGAACCGCGAGCTGGTCCTGCAGCGCATCATCGAGCTGGGAGACCGGAAGCACACGGTCAAGACCGAGGATCTCCCGTACATCATCGCCGACATCCTCAAGACCCCCGAAGAGCAGCGCGTCCGGGTCGTCTCCTACGAGGTGACCGTCGCCACGGGCGAGGCGCCCCGCGCCCAGGTCGAGCTGGCCTATCACCGGCGCGCCGCCTCGGCGTCGGCGACCGGCGACGGCGGCTACGACGCCTTCATGAACGCGCTGCGCCAGGCGGCGCGCAAGCTCGGCCTGGCGGTGGCGCGGCTCGAGGACTACCGCGTGCGCATCCCGCCCGGAGGGCGCACCGCGGCGCTCGTGGAGACGCTGATCACCTGGAAGTCGGAGCTGTACGGCGAGGAGACGTTCTCCACCCTGGGGGTCGACCCCGACCAGCTCGCCGCGGCGGTGATCGCCACCGAAAAGATGCTCAACGCGCTGGTCTCGCGCGCGGCCAGCTCGGCCCGCGTCGCGAAGCGCGGGCGCCGCAAGGCCGCCCGCGCCTGACGCCGGCCGCGCTGCGTTATTCTCCCGCGTCGATGCTGGCTCGCCCGCGCGCCCTCCGCGGAGCCCTCCTCGCGACGAGCGCCCTGCTCGCCGCGACGGGTTGTCGCACCACACCGGACCTCGATCAGCGCTACGCGCCCTCGGGCAGCGTGCTCGAGGTGATCGCGGTGCTGCGCCGCCACGTTCCCGATGACACCTATCGCTTCGAGGCCGCGCGCGATTTCACGGGCCGGAACGTCTACCGCAGCTCCCTGCTGCGCCTGGAGAATCTCGAGCGCCTGCACGCGGACGCGCTGCGCGCGGGACACATGGACGGCGCGATCGCCTTCGCGAAGGGTCGGGCCCTCGAGCGCATTCGCGCCTACGACCTCGCCGCCACCGCCTACGAGATCGCGGCGGAGCGCGAGCCGGAGCTCCGCGAAGAGGCGCTGCGCAGCGCCGATCTGTGCCACGCCATTCACGCGGCGCTCTCGAACCCGCTCGGTCTCGAGCAGGGCGCGCTGGCGGACGACGGCTCTTCGCTCGACCTGCCGGCGCCCGCAGCCGTGCTCTCGGGATTCGAAACGCGCACGGCCGCGCTCGAGAGCCTCGTCCGCGCGGCGCAGGGCACGCATCACGTGGCGGTCCTGCGCGAAGAGATCGAGCGCGCCGACGTCGCGCGCGCGCGCTACTTCGTGCGCTTGCGCGACACCCTGCCCGACGGAGACGTGCGCGCGGTGGCCGAGATGCAGCGCGTGGTGCTGCGTCACCCGGAGAGCAAGTACAACGCGCGCCACCTGCTGGATCTGGCAGAGCTCTACTCCAACCTCTGCTCCGAATACGTCGAGCTCCATCCCCCGGAGAGCCTCGACTTCGATCCCGTGGAGTTTCGCGACCTCGTCGATTCGGGAACGCGGATCTTCGAGATGGTGGCGGCGCGCGACGGAACGCCCGAAAAGCTCGAGGCCTCGCGACGTCTCGAGGCCTTCCTGGCCTTCTCGGTCGGGGTCGATCGCGACCGGTTCACGCCGTGAGATCCGCCGTCGCAGCCGTGGCCCTGTGCGGGCTGATCGCGTCGGGTTGCCAGACGCCCGCTGCGACGCCGGTCGGCTCGCCGGTCCTGCGCGGGCTGCGTTTCGCGCCGATCCTTCCCGACGCGGCGGATCGCGCGGCGGCGGACCTCGTGGTGGCGGCGCTCGTCTCGAATCGCGAGGCAGCCGACCGCGCGCTCGAGTGCATCGAGGCGATCGACGCGCAGCGCGAAGCGGAGAACGCCGACGCGACGGGCCTGGCGCCCCTCGCCGCGGATCTGCACAACGCGGCCTTCCTGCCCGAGCGCGCCTATCTCGACGCTGCCCAGGTGCTCCTCGATCGGAACGACCTGCCGCGCGCGGCGCGCGGGCGCCTCAGACAGACGGCGCAGGACGATCCGTTGGCGCTGGCGAACGCGCGGATGCGGGACGCCCGCCTCAAGTCGGGCGCGCGCCTCTTCAACGCGTTGTCCGAGCCCATTGGACGATCCGTCCTCACCACGGCCCTCGCCCCCTATCACCTCGGCCAGTCGCTGGTGGCGTACGCGATCGAATGGTATCGCGAGGACGCCCTCCCCCTGCAGCGCCGTCAGGCGCTGGCGCACTGGAAGGAATTCCTGGCGCGATACCCCGAGGCGCCGGAGAGCCGCGACATCGCCGCGCGGGTGAAGACGGCCGAGAAGCGCTGGCACCGCACCCTCGCCCGCGACGCGCTCGAGGAGGCGCGCGACGCACTCGCGAAGCAGCGGCCGCGCGAAGCGCTCCACCACGCGGAAGTCGCGCTGCGGCACCGCCCGGACGACACCGACGCCGAGAAGATCCGAGGGCGCGCCAGCCGGGAGGTCGCGTTGCAGCGCGACCGGCTCGCGACGAGCCTGCACTTCGCGGCCGAGCCGCGCGCTGCGCTGCTCTCCGACGAGGCGAGAGCGCTGTCGCTGGCGCTGCTCGCGCCCGGGGGAGATGTCGCCGGAGCAGCCCGCGCGCTGCCTCCCGAGAGCCCGCTCTCCGCTGCGGCGCGCTTCGCACTGGCCTCGGCGCGCGGCGAGGCGGGAGAAGACGCGGAAATGTGGCAGGAGATGCGCGCGCTGGCGCGCGACGCCGACGAGGTCATGGCGCGGCACGCGCGCAGCGCCGTGCAGGATGTCACGCGCAACCCCTATGACGCGTTCCGGCGCGCGCAACGTCGCGACCGGCTCTCCACCGCCGTCTGGGTACTGCTGGGCCCCGCGGCGGCCCGCCCCAGGTTCAGCGTGGACGGCGTGGCCGAGTGGCTGCTGCGGCTTCCGGGGCGCGTGCAGTCGATCGCGCTGCTGCCCGTGCGGGTCGCCCAGCTGGCTCGGCGGCGCCCGCCCGCCACGGCGCGCATCACGGCGCTGCACGCCGCGCGTTACCTCTCGATGCATGGCGGCGGCGCTCGCTCCGCGGCAGTGCGCGACTGGCTCGAGGACTACGAGCGCGCGCGCGAGAACTGGCTCGGCGCGCTGCGCGTGGCCGCGTCGCGGGCCGACGCGGAGCCGGACGAGCTCGAGGCGCTGCGGGAGCGCGCGGCGCGCCAGGCCTTCGAGGTGGCTGCCCACGAGCAGCGGCGCGACCTCCGCAACGCGATGCTGCACAATGTCGCACGCGAGTTCGCCGACACCCGGGCGGGTCGCGACGCGGGCCTTCGCGCGCGCGAGGAGATCGAGAACCTGAAGCCACACCACATCCGCATTTCCCGGGGCTTCCTCGAGGAGAACCCGGACGTCGCGGGGCCCGAGGGCCTCGGCATCGAGCCCCAGCTGCTGGACGACGATCCGAGCAACGGCGAGCTCCACCCCGACGGCGTCGCGCTGATCGGAGGTCGCGAGCTGGAATTCAGCTTCCTGGCGGTCAGCGGCGACGAGGACGATGCGCCGGAGCGCCGCACGACGACGCTGAGCGACGCGCACCTGGCGCGCCTCGTGGCGCGGCTCGAGGAGGCGAGCTTCCGCAACGCGCTGGTCGACCGCGATGACCCGATCGTGCCCGATGCCGAGCGAGATCTCGTCTTCGAACGCGCGCGCCTGGGTCTCACCGAGCAGATCGACACGCGCGCGACCGCGGAGGCCGACTACACCTACCGGGGCGTGCGCGAGCG
>Ga0224496_10000533_pt1 | contig 26279 bp, 20 predicted proteins | sample SF_Jul11_sed_USG_2_FD_168127 | JGI IMG/M metagenome (GOLD analysis project Ga0224496, IMG submission 168127) | Sediment microbial communities from San Francisco Bay, California, United States - SF_Jul11_sed_USGS_8_1 | ecosystem: Environmental > Aquatic > Marine > Sediment | place: USA...
CGACGTGCCGCACGCGCTCCTCGGGCGGCGCGAAATCGGTCCCCGGGCCGGCGACCGCGGGATCCTCCACGCCCGGAAACCAATCGCCGCCCATGCCCGTGGTGAGATTGAGCACGACGTCGGTGTCGCTCGCCCGGATCCGCTCCACGGTCTCGCGAAACAGCTGTGGATCCCGGCTGCCCGCACCGCTCTCGAGGTCGCGCACGTGGACGTGGGCCACCGCCGCGCCGGCTCGCGCGGCCTCGAGCGCGGCCGCTGCGATCTGCTCGGGCGTCACCGGAATGGCGGGATGCTTGGCAACCGTATCGCCGGCGCCCGTGACCGCACAGGTGATGATCACTTCGCGATTCATTCCGCCTGCATTCTGACGCCTCGCGTGCGAAGCTTCAATCGCTCGCGCGCCGCCGCCGCTGGAAAGGCGTCGGTCGATCGGGAGCGGGCGGCGCGCATCGAATCGCCGCACCGGCCTATCATTGGAGGAATCCTTGAAGGAGCTTCGCACCGTGGGCGTATGGATTGCACTGGCACTCGCGGCTCCCCCTGCTGCCCATGCGGCGGATGGAAGGCCCGCGGAAGGACGCAAGCGGATCCGCGACCTGGGAGTCGCGATCGGCACCCTGCCTCCCGGACCGCACAACGCGATCACCGATGTGGACGGTGTCCGCGTGGGCCACGTGACGCTGCGGCGCGGCGAGGGAAAGCTGCGACCCGGAGAGGGGCCGGTGCGCACGGGCGTGACGGCCATCCTCCCCCACGGCGGCGATCTGTGGAAGGAGAAGGTTCCCGCCGCCACCTGGGTCTTGAACGGCACGGGCGAGATGACCGGCAGCATCTGGATTGGAACCCAGGGCGCTCTCGAGGTGCCGATCCTGCTGACCAACACGATGAATGTGGGCCGCGTGATGGACGGGGTGGTCGCCTACATGCTGAAGCACTACCCGGACATCGGCATCGGCGACGACGTGGTCGCGCCGACCGTCGCGGAGTGCAACGACTCCACGCTCAACGACGCCCGCGGCATCCACGTCTCCATCGAGGACACGGTGCGCGCCATCGAGAGCGCGCGAGGCGGGCCCGTCGCGGAGGGCGCCGTCGGCGCGGGCACGGGCATGATGGCGTTCGGATTCAAGGGCGGAATCGGCACCTCGTCCCGCGTCCTGCCCGCCGAGCGCGGCGGATACACCGTCGGCGTCCTCGTCAACGCCAACATGGACCGGCGCAAGAACCTCCTCGTCGACGGCGTTGCCGTGGGCCGGGAGATCACCGACCTGATGCCCGAGGAGGGACAGGACGGATCGATCGTGATCGTCATCGCCACCGACGCGCCCCTCGACCCGCTCAAGCTCGAGCGCCTCGCCTCGAAGGCCGCGCTCGGCCTCGCCCGCACCGGGGCGCGCTCCTACCACGGCAGCGGAGATCTCTTCATCGCCTTCTCGACCGGCAACCGGGTGCCGCACTATCCGAAGCAGCGCACCTACGCGCTGCGCGTCGTGGCCGACGCCCACCTCGATCCGATCTTCGAGGCAGCGCAGGATGCGACCGAAGAGGCCATCCTCAACGCGCTCACGATGGCGACGACCACCGTGGGCCGGGACGGCAACACCGCCCACGCCATCCCGCTCGACCGGCTCGTGACGGCGCTGAAGAAGTACGGCCGACTCGACTGAGCGCGTTGCGGCGCGAGACCGCTACACTCCGCGCCCGTGCACAGCCAAGTCGCAACCGACTACTCGATGACCGCCAGCCCCGGTCGGGTGCTGCCCGTCGCCGAGCGGGCCGCGGGCTGTTACATCGAGGCGGAGGGCCGCCGCTACCTGGACGCGTGCGGCGGCGCGATGGTGCTGCTGCTCGGCCACAGCCACCCGCGCATCGTCGAGGCGCTGGAGCGGCAGGCACGCGAGCTGGCGTTCACCTACCGCTTCTCGTTCCGCAATCGGCCCATGCTCGAGCTGGCGCAGCGCGTCGCGCGCCTCGCGCCGGGCGAGCTCGAGTGGTGCTTCTTCAACTCCTCGGGCTCCGAGTCCAACGAGTCGGCCGTGCACCTGGCGGTGCTCTACTGGGAGCTGCGGGGCAAGCCCGGAAAGATCGAGTTCCTGTCGCGCGTGACGAGCTTCCACGGCTCGACCCTCGGCGCGCTCTCGCTGTCGGGCTCGCGCTGGCGCGCCCCCTTCGAGCTCATGCTCAAGAAGTACGCCGTCGTGCCCAACGCCGACACCGCCGAGGAGGGAGCCGCCGCGCTGGAAGCGGCGATCCAATCGCGCGGCCCCGATCACGTGGCCGCGTTCGTGATCGAGCCGATCACCGGCTCGTCCGGCGCCGCCGTCGAGCTGCCCGAGGGCTACCTGCCGGCCGTTCGCGAGATCTGCGACCGCTACGACGTGTTGCTGATCGCGGACGAGGTGATCACCGCATTCGGCCGAACGGGCCGCTGGTTCGGCAGCGAGCACTTCGGCGCCGTGCCCGACGTGATCACCTTTGGCAAGGCCATCGGCGGCGGGGTCGTGCCGCTGTCGGGATTGGTTGCGGCACGGCGGATTCGAGAGGTGATCGAGACCTCTCCGTCGGGCTTCTCGTACGGGCACACCTTCTCGGGCTACCCGACCGGCTGCGCGGTCGGCTGCGCCGTCATCGACGTGATCGAGCAGGAGGGGCTGGTCGAGCAGGCCGCGCAGAAGGGGGCCCGGATCCGCGCCGATCTCGAGAAGCTGCAGGCGCGCCACCCGCTGATGTACGCGCTGCGCGGCCGCGGTCTGCTGCAGGGCATCGAGCTGCGCGACCCGGCGGGCGCGCGCTTCCCGGCGACGCGCGGCATCAGCGGCGCGCTCACCCGAGCCGCGCAGAACCGCGACCTGATGATCTACGCCTGTCCGACACCGGTCGGCAACCAGCACATGGACGCCGTGCTCATCGCCCCGCCGATGATCATCGGAGACGCCGAGATCCAAGAGCTGTTCGAGAAGCTCGACGTCGCGCTGGAGGACGTCGAGAAGACGCTCTGATCCCGGATCCGATTGAACCTCGAGCCCGGGACGCAGGACGCGGACGTGCGATTCGGGTAGGCTACCGGCTCGGTGGATTGGCGCCCCGAGATCGATTGGAGCGTGTTTCGGGCGGCGGCTCGCAGCGTTGCCCTGCCGAGTCGTTCCGGGTGCGGCCGATGCGTGCGAGGCAGCGCGGTCCGTGCTCCCCAGTCGTGACGATGCCCTGGCAGCCCTGCTGCGCCGCGATCGACGGGTCGTGATCGCCGGCATGATCGGCGTCGCCGCGCTCGCCTGGGGCTACACGATCGTGCTCGCCGGCCACGACGCCGCGGGCCACGCCGCACACATGGGGCCGATGCTGGATCGACCGTGGAGCGCGGCCGATCTGGCCATGACCTTCGCGATGTGGGTGGTCATGATGGTGGCGATGATGCTGCCCACGGCCGCGCCGATGGTCGCGGCCCTGGTCGGAATCAGCCGGTCGCGCCACGCTCGCTCCGAACCCTTCACGCCCGCGACGGCCTTCGTCGCGGGCTACCTGATCGTCTGGACGGGCTACAGCCTCTTGGCGACCCTGGCCCAGTGGCGCCTCCACCAGGCTGCGTTGATTTCCGCAGCCGGCGTGAGCACCAGTGCCCTCCTCGGCGGCTCCCTCCTCCTCGCCGCGGGCATCTTCCAGCTGACGCCGCTCAAGCACGCGTGCCTGCGCCACTGTCGATCCCCGCTCGCCTTCCTGTTGACCGAGTGGCGTCCGGGCGCGTGGGGCGCGCTGCGCATGGGCCTGAAGCACGGCCTCTACTGCGCGGGCTGCTGCTGGGCCCTGATGGCGCTGATGTTCTTTGCCGGAACCATGAATCTGCTCTGGATCGCCGGCCTCGCCCTCCTCATGCTCGTCGAGAAGGCGCTGCCGGGAGGGCGCCAGGTGGGCCACGCAGCCGGCGTCGTGCTCGTGCTATGGAGCCTGCACATCTTGGCAACGGCGGCCCTGCGCTCCTAGCGAGCCGTGGCCAGAGGAGACGAGGAAGGAAGCACGATGAAACCCTGGAAGATCCGCGGCGAGCTCGTGTTGAGCTGCAACTGCGACGTCTTTTGCCCCTGCGTGGTCTCGCTCGGCCGGAGCCAGCCCACCCAGGGCGTCTGCTACACGTGGTGGGGCCTGCACATCGAAGAGGGCCGCGCCGGCGACGTGCCGCTCAGCGGTCTCAACGCCGCGGTCTTGATGGACGTGCCGGGGCCGCTCGCCGAAGGCAAGTGGACGGTCGGGCTCTACATCGACGAGCGCGCGGGCGACAGCGCGCGCGACGCGCTCGTCGAGATCCTCTCCGGCAAGGCGGGAGGGCCGACCGGCTGGTTCTCGATCATGATCGCGGAATTCCTCGGCGTGAAGCAGGTGCCCATCGAATTCGAGCGCAAGGACAGGGGCTGGCGGGTCTCGATCCCCAAGATCATCGACGGCACCGTCGAGCCCATCGAAGGCGCTGACGGAGAGAGCGCCACCCGGGTCACGAATACGAAATACTGGATGTCGTCCGACGTGACGGTGTGTCGCGGTACGCGGAGCCGCTTCCGCGACTGGGGCCGCAACTGGGATCTCTCCGGCCGCAGCGGAGAATACGCCCGCATCGAATGGGCGGGCCCGTGAATGCGCCACCGCTCTCGGGCGCGAGAGACGAAGGCAACCCAGGCATGGTGGAACCGCGAAAGTCTGCACCGATCGACGTCCAGGTGTTCACGACCGGATTCGTGGTCGTGCTCGTCGTGCTCGCTCTGCTGTTCTTCCAGGGGGAGAAGGCGGCCGGCGCGATCCAGGCGGCCTTCGATTACAGCACCAACCAGCTGGCCTCGCTCTACATCTGGTTCGCGCTCTTCTGCCTCGGCGTGGAGCTGTACCTGGTGTTCGGCAAGCACGCCGGCGTGCGCTTCGGCGGCCCCGACGCCCGACCCGAATTCAGCCGCCTGAGCTGGGTCGCCATGTTCTTCTGCGCCGGAATGGGAACGGCGCTGCTCGCGTGGGCCAGCAAGGAGTGGTCGTACCATTACACGGCGCCGCCCTTCGACGTCGAGCCCATGAGCAAGGACGCCGCACGCTGGGCGATGGCCTATGGAATCTTCCACTGGGGGCCGCTCGGCTGGGTGCTCTACAGCGTCTGCGCCTTCCCCATCGGCTACGCCTTCTACAACCGCGGGAAGCCGGCGCTGCGGCTCTCGACCGCCTGCTCCGGCCTGCTGGGCGACGCCCGTGCCGAGGGCCCCGTCGGGAAGGCCATCGACACGCTCTTCATCTTCGGCCTCGTCGGCGGCACCGGCACCACGCTGGTCTCGGCGACGCCGATGCTCTCGGAGGCCGTGTGCGAGCTGTTCGGGCTGACGCGCAGCTTCGCCGTGGACGCGAGCGTCGTGATCCTGTGGACCGCCCTCTTCACGGTCACCGTGGGCCTCGGGCTGAAGCGGGGCATCCAGATGCTCGCAGACGTGAACATCTGGGCGATCTTCGTCTTGTGCGGCGTCACGTTCCTCGCCGGTCCGACCTGGTACATGCTCAACACCCTGACCGACAGCTTTGGCCTCATGCTCAACAATTTCATTCGCATGTCGTTCTACACCGCGCCGCAGTTCACGCCCGCGGAGTACCAGGCCTACGTGTCCGGTGAACGGCGCCACTTGACGCTCATGTTTCCGCAGGTATGGACGGTGTTCTACTGGGCCTGGTACATCGCCTACGCGCCGTACATGGGCGTGTTCATGGCGCGCATCTCCCGCGGGCGGACGTTCCGGGACGTGGTGGCGACGTCCCTGTGCTTCGGCACGCTCGGCGGGGCAGCGTTCTTCGGCATCTTCGGCAGCAACGCCCTGTACCAGACGCTCACGGGGCGCTTCGATTTCATCGCGGTGGCGACCGAACGGGGCGAGAATGCGGCGATCATCGGCGCCCTGATGCACATGACGGACGATGCCACCCTGGACCTGATCATCCTGGCGATCTTCGTCTTCGTGGGCTTCGTCTACTCCGCGACGACGGTCAACGCATCCGCGTACGCCATCGCCACGGTGTCGTCCAAGGAAATGACCCGGGGCACCGACGTCGAGCCGCACCTGTTGAACCGCATCACCTGGGCGATCTTCCTGGGCGCCATCGCGCTGGGCTTGATGTATCAGGACCACGTCGCGCAGGCAGCGGCCGCGACTGCCGCCGCGCGATCGGGAACCGCCCTCGGAACCACGAGCGCTCCGGCTGCGGCTTCCCTGCTGACGGCACTCAAGGTCTCCTCGCTGATCGTCGCCGTTCCGCTCATGGCCTGCATGCTGATCGCCGTTCTGTCGTTCCTGCGCTGGATCAAGGAGGACGAGCCGTAGCCGCGGCGCGCGGCGCTGCCGCGGGGCGACGCGCGCGCGGCGTGCAGCGCGACGCTCGAATTCCCCGCTTGTCTGCATCGCCGTGCGCGAGTTAGACTTTTCGTCGACGCATCGCGCCTCGCACAGCCAGCGGGAGACCTGTTTGCGCGCCACCATGATGAGCACGCCGCTGACGCTGTCGCATCTGCTGGATCGGGCTGCGCGGCTCTTCGGTCGGATCGAGATCGTCTCGCAGACGCCGCAGAAATCCCTGCTGCGACATTGCTACGCGGACGTGCAGCGAAGAGCGCGGGCGCTCAGCCAGGCGCTGCTCGCGGCGGGACTCGCGCGCGGTGATCGGGTGGCCACGCTCATGTGGAATCACCACGTGCACCTGGAGGCCTACTTCGGCATTCCGGCGGCCGGCGGCGTCATTCACACGCTGAATCTCCGGCTGCATCCCGACGATCTCACCTACATCGCCAGCCACGCCGAGGACCGATTCCTGATCGTGGACGACGTGCTGCTCCCGATCCTCGAATCGTTTGCCGGGCGGGTCGACTTCGAACGGGTCATCGTCGCGACGCACAGCGGCGACGCCGTGCCGAGCGGCATGCAGCGCTACGAGGCGTTCCTCGAGAGCGCCACGGACAGCGCCCGGCTTCCCGACATCGCCGAAGACGAGGCGGCCGGCCTCTGTTACACCTCCGGCACCACGGGCCGCCCCAAGGGCGTCGTGTACTCGCACCGCGCGCTGGTGCTGCACTCCTTCGCCTGCGGACTGGCGGACATGATGGGCCTGTGTCAGCGCGACGTCGCGCTTCCCGTCGTTCCGATGTTCCACGTGAATGCCTGGGGGCTGCCCTACACCGCGACGCTGGTGGGCTGCAAGCAGGTGCTGCCCGGTCCGCACCTGGACCCGGTGAGCCTGCTCGACCTGTGCGAGCGCGAGCGGGTGACGCTCAGCGCCGGCGTACCCACCGTATGGCTCGGACTCCTGCGCGAGCTGGACGCGGCGCCCGATCGATGGAAGCTCGCGCCCGGATTGCGGCTCCTGGTCGGTGGCTCCGCCGCGCCCCCGAGCATGATCCGCGGCTTCGACCGGCACGGGCTCCACGTGATGCATCTCTGGGGCATGACGGAGACGACACCGCTCGGAACCGCCAGCACGCTCAAGAGCTACCTGGAAGATCTGCCGGAAGAGGAGCAGCTCGCGGTCCGCGCCACGCAGGGCCTGCCCGCGCCCTTCGTGGAGGCGCGCGCGATGGGCGAGCAGGGAGAGGCTGCCTGGGATGGCAAGACGCTGGGCGAGCTCCAGGTGCGCGGCCCCTGGATCGCGGACGGATACTTCAAGGTGCCGGAGAGCGACCGCTGGACCGACGACGGCTGGTTCTGCACCGGCGACGTCGTGTCGATCGATCCGGAGGGCTACGTCAAGATCGCGGACCGCACGAAGGATCTCATCAAGTCCGGTGGCGAGTGGATCAGCTCCGTGGAGCTCGAGAATGCCCTGATGGGCCACGCGTCGGTCCGGGAAGCCGCGGTCATCGCGATCCCCGATCCACGCTGGCAGGAGCGGCCGCTGGCGGTGGTGGTGCTCGAAGAGGGCGCCCAGGTCACGGCCGACGAGCTGCGCGCCTTCCTGGCCGACCGGTTCGCAAAGTGGTGGATTCCGGATGCCTTCGAGTTCGTCGACTCGATCCCCCGAACCGCCACCAACAAGTTCCTCAAATCCGCGCTGCGCGCGCAATTCGCGAGCCGAGGCGGATCCGAACGCGACGCTTGAGCCTCACGCGAAGTATCGCTGCGACGTCGCCGCCGCGATGAAGTTCTCCTTCAGGTGCGATTCCGTCTGCATGTCCGCGTTGACGGCGTCAAGGCCGTGCTCCAGGACATAGGCGTAGCTCCGCTGAAAATCACTCAGCTCCGCGTTCAGCAGCTTCTCGTCGTAGAAGCGGTCGAACGCCTTGGAATTCGCTCTCCCGTACCACTTACGGCTCGCCAGAACCCGGCCGGCCTTCATGCCGATCAGTCCCATTCCGGCGCCCCGCGCCCGGGCGAGCAGCGGCTGCAGCGCAGCCAGCGAGGGCGTGCCCTCGAGAACGCCCCAGCCATCCCAGTCGTACCAGCCCGCCGGCGTGATGGCGAGCATCGCCAGGTCGTACCAACCCGTTTCGATCGCAGCCTCCAGCACGTTCTGCGCGTTCTTGTGCGTGCTGAGCCCGAAGAAGCGCAGCTTCCCGCCCGCTCTCGCCCGCAGAAATGCGTTGACCATCTCTTCGCTCGAGACGAGAGACGGATTGTCGGCAGCCATCACGTAGTACGCATCGACCTGCTCGACCCCGAGCTCCGCGAGGCTCCGCTCCAGCATCTCGAGCCAGTCTGCGGCGGCCGCCTTCGCCTGCGGCAGCGAAACCGCCTCGTTCGGCTTCACCTCGAGCTCGAGAATCCCCTTGGAGATCAGGAAGATCTCGTCGCGCGTCTTCTTCAGGAACGGAGCGAGATTCTTCTCCGCATCCTCGTAGTAGCGTCGTGTTCCGACATCGAAGACGTTGATGCCAGCCTCAAAGGCGGCGTTCAACAGCGCATCGGCTCTGCCTTCGGAGAGCGCAGCGCCACAGCCGAAGATCAGGCGACTGACCCGAACGCCGGTCCGTCCGAGCTGGCGGTACGCCATCTTCGGCCACGGCGGGGCAGGCGCCATCGCGTCGAGCGCCTCGGCACCCGCGGCCAGCAGGCGGCGCGGCCGGAGCAGCGCGGGCGCGCCGACGCCGAGCAGCCCGAGAAGCTTCATGAACCTGCGTCGACTGGTCAGGCTGCTGCGCGGATCCATGCCACCCCCCCTGCTGCCGGTGTCGAGGCCATGCCCCATACTGCACACTCGCCACCGTTCGAGTCCAGCACGATTGGGCCGACGATCGGCACGCAAGGTATCGCGATGGCAAAGCGCGAACAACAAATCATCCCGGCGCGCCGGGGCGTGGCGACGCGGCTGCTGCGCGGCCAGCGCATCCGGGTCATCAACACCCACGGCAGCCAGGTGGTCGACACCTGGGCCTTCTGCGATCCAGACCTCGGCGAGTTCATGTCGATGGAGCACAGCCGCTCGGCGCTCAACAGTATCTTCCTGCGCAAAGGCGACACCGCGATCACCAACCAGTGCCGGCCGATCCTCAGCATGATCGAAGACACCTCGGACCGCATTCACGACACCCTCGTCGCCGCCTGCAGCCTGGAGCTCTACCGCGAGCAGGGCATCGCAGGCCCTCACGACAACTGCACCGACAACCTCCGCGCGGCGCTGGCCGGGATCGGGCTCGTCGCGCCCGAGGTCCCGTGCCCGTGGAACCTGTTCCAGCACACGCCGGTGGACTCCGAAGGCCGCCTCGACTTTCCCGCGCCGCCGGTGACGCCGGGCTGCTTCGTCGTGCTGCGCGCCGAATGCGATTGCGTCGTCGTCTTCTCCGCCTGCCCGTGGGACCTGCCGGACTCGCCGATCAATGGCCCCGATGGCAAGACGGCGGATTGCCACTTCGAGATCGACTGATCGCGCGCGACGGCGTGCGCTCAGAGCACGCGCACGAGCAGCGTGGCGATGCCGAGAAAGCTGAAGAAGCCCGTCACATCGGTCACCGTCGTCAAGATGATCGACGACGACTGGGCGGGATCCTGGCGCAGCGCCGTCAGCGTGATGGGGATCAGCGCGCCGGCCAGCCCCGCGGCGGCCATCGAGAGGATCATCGACACGCCGATCACCAGCGCCAGACCCGGCGACCGGCTCCACAGGAACACGGCGGCGGCCGTGGTGAGCGCCACCGCCACGCCGTTGATCAGCCCCGCCGCGCTCTCCTTGACCGCCACGCGCCACCAATGACGCATGCGGATCTCGCGCAGCGCCAGGCCGCGCATGGTGACGGCCAGCGCCTGGGCGCCCGTGTTGCCCGATTGTCCCGCCACCACGGGGAGCAGCACCGCGAGCGCCGTGACCCTGGCGATCGTCGTCTCGAACAGTCCCACCACGGCGGCCGCCACGAAGGCCGTGAGCAGGTTCACCTGGAGCCAGGGCAGGCGCTTCCTCACCGCGAACAGCGGCGACGAGAGCGCGCGCTCGTTCTCGCTGGCGCCGACCATCTTCACCGCATCCGCCGTGGCGTCCTCGCGCGCGGCGATGATCAGCTCGCTCTGCCGCAGCACGCCAAGCAGATGGCCGTCGAAATCGACGACGGGCAGGCTCGCCACGTGGTGGCGCTCGAGCATCTCGTGCACCTCCTCGCGGGAGGCCAGCGCCGATACGCGCGGCGTCGGATGCCGCGCCAGCTCTTCGAGCGGGCTGCCGGGCTTGGCGAGCACCACGTCCTGCAGCGACACCGACGCGATCAGCTTGCCCTCCTCATCCACCAGGAATACATCCTGGATGCGCCGATTGCGGAAGCGCCGCAAGCGGCGCACCACATCGCGCACCGTGCCGTCCGGGCGGAACGTGGTCACGCGCGGATCCATGAGCGACCCGGCCGTATCGGCGGGATAGCTCGCAAGCTCGCGCAGCTCCGCCGCGAGCGCGGGGGCGAGCAGCGCCAGGCGGCTCTCCCGCTCCTCCGCGTCCATGCGCGCCAGCAGTGTGGCGACGCGCTGCGGCTCGAGCCGCTGGATCACGCGCCGCGCCCCATCGTCGCTGAGCGCGAACAGGATGCGCGCGGCGCGATCCGGCGTCAGGCGCGCGATGATCTGGCTGGCGCGCTCGGTCGACTCTCCGGCCAGCAGGGCCGCCGAGTCCTCGTCGTTCGACGTCTCGAGGAGCTGCGCGGCCTCGTCCGGGTGTCGCTCCATCTGGATCCGGGCCAACGCGCGGACCGCGTCCGCTCTACGCGCCATGTTTGTCTCCGTCTTCGCGTCCGCCGATCTCGGTGATCGCGGCCAACAGGCTCGCGGCCCCGGTGGCGAAGAGATCGCCGAGCGCGAGCACCGTGGCCGCGCCTTCGCCGCCGCGTCCGTGCAGCTCGTGCTCGATGCGCCGCAGCGTGCGGTACCGGATGGTCCCGACGTAGATACCCCGCTCGTCCACGACCGGCAGCGCGTGCACGTCTTGCCATCCGGGGTGGCGAGCGATCTGATCGCGGCCCGCGTGCGCGCCGACACGGTGCGTCGCCTCGTTCATGATCGAGCGGAGCGGCACCTGCGGCTGCGCCAGCAACAGCTCGCGCAGATTCAGCGCGCCCACCAGGCGATGCTCCGCATCCGTGACGTAGAGGTTGTAACGAACCGATTCCGGATGCTCGCGAATGCGCGCGATCGCCTCCTTGACGCTTAGATCCACCGGAAGCGACAGCACGTCGGGATCCATGAGCGCGCCCGCGGAATGCTCCGGAAAGCGCAGCAGCGCGCCGATCAGGCGGGTCTCCCGCTCGGACAGATGCCCGCACACCACGCGCTGGGTCTCGGGCGGAAGCCGCCGGAGCAGCTGGGCGGCAATGTCCAGATCGAGCTCCGCCACGATCGCCCCGAGCCGCTCCGGAGTGAGCGCGCGCAGGATGCCCGGCCGCGCGTGCAGCGCGATGCGGCGCAGCACGTTCCCGGCGCACTCCGGCTCGGCTTCGGCCAGGACGGCCGCCGCCGAGGCGGCGTCGAGATCCTCCAGGACGCGAGCCGCCTCGTCCGGATGATCCCTCAGCAACCGCGTCGCGAGCTGGGCGTGAAGATCCATCCGCCCCCCCTCCCCGGCGTCTCGCCGCACGATCCGCAATTATGACGGCGGCCCGATCGCGTGCAAAGCCACGCGCACGGGAGAAGGGCGCCCTGCCGCTCCGCGCAGCGACAGGGCGTGGAACGAGAGTCGAACGGGGCGCCGGCGCCCCCGCACCTGGGAGGGAATCCGATGACGGGCGAGATCTTCGACCTTGACGCCTGGCGGCAGATCCTGGTCCACTCGATGACCGAGCTGGCAGCAACGATCGTGAGCTTTCTTCCGAGCCTGCTCGGGATGTTGATGCTCCTGGTCGTGGGCTTCGTCATCTCTCGGCTGGTGGCGTTCGCGGCGAGCCAGGGCCTCGCGCGCCTGGGACTCGATCGCGCCGTCGACCGCATCGGCTTCGCCGAGACGCTGCAGCGTGCCGGCGTGCAGAGCCCGTTTTCTCGGCTGATCGCCAGGCTCTTGTTCTGGGTGTTGATGCTCACCTTCGTGCTCTCCGCCGTGGAGACGCTCGGCCTCACGGCGGTGACGCAGACCATCGATCGCTTGATCGTATTCCTGCCCAATGTGGTCGGGGCGGGCTTGATCCTCGTGCTCGGCTTGTTGTTTGCGCGCTTCGTGCGCAACCTCGTCGGTTCGGGCGCCGCCGCGGCGAACGTGCCCGAAGCGCAGCGCCTCGGCGCAGCGGCCGGGGTGATCACGTCGCTGGTGGTGATGGTGCTGGCGCTCGAGCACCTGGGTGTGGAGACCGCCCTGCTGACCACGACCCTGACGGCCGTGATCGCGGGCTTCAGCGTCACCCTCGGCGTTGCGTTCGCGCTCGGCGCCTACCCGATCGTCACGCACATCCTGGCGGGCCACTACCTGCGCAAGTCCCTGCCGGCAGAGACCGTCGTCGAGGTGCGCGGGCGGCACGGCGTGCTGGATCGGGTGGGCCCCACCGAGACGCTCTTCCGCGACGGCGAGCGGACCTGGAGCATTCCGAACGCGCAGCTGCTCGAAGAAGTGGTCGCGCATTGAGGGAGCGGCGCCCGGGCGGGGATGCCTGCGCCGGGGGGCGCACGCGGCGACACGGAACGGAGCGGGCTGCTAGAGTCGCGCTTCTGGCGACCCTGTAACGTCGCCCTCCCCGCACGCATCGAAGCGGAACGATTCGACCACCCAATGGAGATCGAAGATGGATGCCTCTGTATCGACCCTGCGAGACACCGCCGCATGGCACGAGCTGGCGGAGCGCCTGCGGCCCGAGACCCGCTGCTTCGTCGACGGGGAGTTCGTCCCGGCCCGCGCCGGCGGCGTCTTCGAGACGATCAATCCCGCCACCGGGCAGGTGCTGGCCGAGGTGGCGCGGGGCACGGCGCAGGACATCGACGCCGCGGTCGCCGCGGCGCGGCGCGCCTTCAAGAGCGGCGTCTGGTCGCGCATGGCGCCGCGCGATCGCATGGAGGTGCTCTATCGGACCGCACACCTGATCCAGGGGCACGCCACGGAATTCGCGCTGCTCGACACGCTCGACATGGGAAAGCCCATCTCTGACATGCTCGCGAGCGACGTGCCCGGCGCGGTGCGCACCTTCCAGTTCTTCGCGGAGACGATCGACAAGCTCGACGGCATGGTCACCAACACGGCACCGAGCGCGCTGCACTACATCCTGCGCCAGCCGCTCGGCGTGGTCGGCTGCATCGTTCCGTGGAACTACCCGCTGCTGATGGCGGCCTGGAAGCTGGCACCGGCCCTGGCGGCGGGGAACACCGTGGTGCTCAAGCCCGCCGAGGAGTCGCCGCTCTCCGCCCTGCTGCTGGCGAAGCTCTTCCTGGAGGCCGGCGGGCCGGCGGGCGTGCTGAACGTGGTGCCCGGCTTCGGCGAAGAAGCCGGCAAGGCCCTGGCGCTGCACAACGACGTCGACAAGATCGGCTTCACCGGATCGGTCGAGGTGGGCAAGCTCATGATGATCTATGCCGGCCAGTCCAACATGAAGCGCGTCAGCACCGAGTGCGGCGGCAAGTCCCCGCAGATCGTGCTGGCGGACACGCCCGATCTCGATTCCGCCGTCGCGTACGCGGTGGACGGCATCTACGCCAATCAAGGCGAGGTGTGCAACGCCGGCTCTCGGCTGCTGGTGGCGCGGGAGATCCTGGACGAGTTCACCGAGAAGTTTCGCCAGAAGGCGAAGACGGCCTTCGTGCCGGGCGATCCGCTCGATCCGAGGACGACCATGGGCCCGCTCGTGACCCGGGCGCACCAGCAGCGCGTGCTCGGCTACGTGGAGATCGGCAAGCAGGACGGCGCCACGCTCGACTTCGGCGGGGGCGTGCCCGCCGGTCTCGAGTCGGGCGCGTACGTGGAGCCCACGCTGTTCACCGGTGTCGACAACGCCATGCGCATCGCCCGCGAGGAGATCTTCGGCCCGGTGGCGGGCATCCTGCCGGTTCGCGGCGCCGACCACGCCATCGAGATCGCCAACGACTCGATCTTCGGCCTGGCCGCCTCGATCTGGACCTCGGATGTGACCACCGCGCACCGCTTCGCGCGCGATGTCGAGGCGGGCGTGGTGTGGATCAACTGCTTCGACCACGGCGACATGACCTCGATCTGGGGCGGCTTCAAGCAGTCGGGCTCCGGGCGCGACAAGTGCTTCGAAGCGCTGCTGCACCACACGCAGACGAAGTCGGTCTGGCTGCACCTGGGAGAGGATCCGACGTAGCTACAGGCGCAGCTGCTTACAGAGCCGGGCGCGTCGCGTCGCCGGAAAAGCGCGGAGCCGCCGCCTCGAGCGCCGCGGCCGTGCGAAATACGGATACGTCGTCGTAGGCCTTGCCCACGATCTGGATGCCCGTGGGAACGCCGTTGCTCGCCACGCCCGAGGGCACGGCCAGCACCGGGCAGCGACTCAGCATGTTGAAGTGGTGGTTCATGGCGACATCGATCTCCGGATGCACCTCCTTGCCGTTGATCGTGATGCGATCGTGGAGGTAGTTGAAATCGGCCTTCACATCGGTGGTGGTGGCGTTCGGACACACGAAGACGTCGTAGCGCTCCATCAGCGGACCGAATTGATCGTAGAGCTCGCCGCACACGTCCATCTCTTCGAGCAGGTCGTCCGCCGTGTACGAGCCCACCCGCTCGACGTAGTCCGTGGCGTAGTCCGTGAGCAGCTCCCGGCGTCCCTCGGCGAGCTTGCGGATGTAGCCGCCCATCATCAGATCCCAGTGCTTGAGGGCGATGCGATCGAGACGCGAGGTCCAGCCGAGCTTGACCTCCTCGACCACGGCGCCCTGCGCGCGCAGCACATCGAGTGCGCGCTCGGTGTTGCGCGCGACCTCGGTGTCCACCTCGACGTAGCCGAAGTCGATGGAGTAGGCCACGCGCCAGCCGCGCAGGTCGAGATCGTGCTGCAGCGGAATCTCGACCTTCTCGCGCACGCTGGCGATGTCGCACGGATGGCGGCCCGAAATCGCGTTCTGCATGAGCGCGCAGTCGGCCACGTTGCGCGCGAGCGGCCCCTGGTGGCAGAACGGATCGAGGTTGATGGGCGCCACCTCCGGCACGCGGCCGTAGGGCGGCTTGAAACCGACGAGGCCGCACATCGAAGCGGGCTGCCGGATCGAGCCGCCGATGTCGGAGCCGCTGGCCAGGGGCGACGTGCCGGCCGCGAGGCTCGCGGCCGAGCCGCCGGAGGATCCGCCCGGCGTGATCTCCAGATTCCAGGGATTGCGCGTCACGCCCCACAGGCGCGAGTGGGTCTGGAAGAGCAGACAGAACTCGGGCGTGGCGGTGCGCGCGTGGAAGATGGCGCCGGCCTCGGCGAGGCGCTCGACGATGTACGCGCTGCGCTCGCTCACGAAGTCCTTCAACAGCAGCGATCCCTGCGTGGTGCGCTTGCCGGCGATCTCCGGCTCGTCCTTGATGGCGACGGGCAGGCCCTCGAGCAGCCGCAGATCGCTCGCGCGCCGCGCGTAGCGCTGCTCGGCGACCGCGGCCTGGGCGAGCGCCTCCTCGAAGTAGCGCTCGGTGAACGCGTTGATCTTGGGCTCCACCTCCTCGCTGCGCCGGATCAGGGCCCCGAGCAGCTCCACGGGCGAGAGCTCACGGCTTCGGAAGTGCGCCAGCGCCTGGGTCGCCGGCAGGTAGCAGAGCTCTCGATCGTCCACGACGCGCCTCCTCGATTTCGCTGCGGATTCCGGCACCAAGCTACCAGGCCGGTGCGCCGCGCGGTGGGGTTTTTGCAGCGCCTGGAGGATTCGAGCGACGCGCGGGCGGAGTACCATGGCCGGCTGGATTCGAAGCGCGCTGGCCGCAAGGATCTGCGCTGCCGTGTCGAAGGGCGCTGCGTCGAGAGGCGGAGTCGGGGGGGCGCCGATCCGCGCAGACCCGCGGAGATGATTCGGGAGCGCGCCGCACAGGAGGGTGCATGCCGCATCGCAGCCGCCTCGCAGTCGTCGTGATCGACACGCATGCAGCCCGCCGCGAGGCGGCCGTGCGCTTCTGGGGCAGCGCGCTCGGCCGCGCGCGGCGCAGCGACGACGATCCGGCGGCGCGCTACGCGCACCTGCAGACGCCGGCGGGACCCACGCTCGACGTCATCCTCCAGGCGAGCGCCCCGGGGCACGAAGGCATCCATCTGGATATCGAGACGGACGACGTCGAGGCCGAGGTGAAGCGGCTCGAGAAGCTCGGCGCCCGGCGCAAGCGCTTCGTCAACGAGTGGTGGGTCATGGAGGCGCCTTCGGGCCACGCCTTCTGCGTGATCCCCATCCAGTCGGCCACCTGGCCCGAAGGCGCCGTCGCATGGCCCGACGAGGATTGAGAGCCATCCCGCGCACGGCCCGGGTTTCACAGCCCAATGCTCGCCCGCGGGTGTTAGATTGAGGATCGGAAGGGGGAAGCGGGGACCCCAGCGCATCGAGGCAATACGCCTGGGAGAAACCGCATGCGTCTCATCGGACTGCGCGCCCTTCTCACCCTGACCGCCGCCCTTCAGCTGTTTCCGCTCGCCGCAGCCGGGCTGGTGACGGTGGGCTCGATCCGCACGGGGAGCACCAGTTGGGGCGTTGCCGTGGCGCACGGCATCGCCTACGTGGCCGGCTCCTGCAGGGATTTCTGCCCCTATCTCAGCGTGTTCGATGTCTCGGATCCCGCCGCCCCGGTCCGGATCGGTTCCCTCGGCCCGCGTGGGGTTGCAGTCGAGGTGGTCGGCAACCTCGCCTACATAGCGGGCGAGACTTCCGGGCTCTACGTGATCGACGTCTCCGATCCCACCGCTCCGGTGGAGCTCGGTGGCGCGGCGGTGGCCCAGGTGAGACCCAACGCGATGCCGACCAGCGACGTGGCGGTGGCGGGCGGCCTCGCCTACGTGCCCGACGCGTTTGGCGCTGGGTTCCACGTGATCGACTTCGGGCCCGAGTACGTCAGCACGATCGCGATCGAGATCGACATCAAGCCGGGCAGCGACGCCAACACCGTCAATCCCGCCAGCCGCGGCGTGCTCCCGGTCGCGCTGCTCGGCGCGCACGACTTCGACGTGGCCGACGTGGATGCGGCGACCCTGCGCTTTGGCCCGGGCGCCGCGGCGCTCGCCCACCGCGAAGATCCGCACCCCGTCGACCTGAACGGCGACGGCTTCCCGGATCTGCTCGGCCACTTCCGCAGCGAGGAGACCGGCATCGCGGCGGGCGACACGCAGGCTTGTCTGCGCGGGGAGACGCACGCGGGCGCACACCTCGAGGGCTGCGACGCCCTGCGCAGCGTGCCCGGCGCGGGCGGCGCCGCCCTCTTCGGCGCAGAGACGGCGGCCGTCGGAAGCCCCCGCTGAGTCCGGCGCGCGGGCACGGACTGCGGCGAAATCCCACAGCTCAGCACCGCGCGGCCGCCCGATCGCGTGCGCCGCGCCGCGCCCCCGTGCTCGAACGGACTCTGGTATCCTGGCAAGCGCGGAGGCGCCGTGCATCTGCTGCAATGGGGATGCGTTGCGATAACGGCACTGTCCATCTCGGCCTGCGCGTCGGATTGGACGCCCGAGACGTACACGACCCGGGACGGTCAAACGTTTGCCTGGCCGGTCTGGACGACCGAGGGCATGTACCTGGCGCCCCCGAGCAACCGCGGCGCCCTCTTCCTGGCGCCCCCACCGCTGGACCTGGCCCGCTATGAGGCCATGCTGATCGACGAGATCCAGTTCCGCACCCAGGACGGGATCCCGGAGCCCCGCGCGTCAGAGAGGGAGTGGCTCGAGGCCCTCTGCCGCGCCCACCTGCGGCGCATGTTCACTCGCAGCCACTGGCCGGTCGTCGACGCTCCGGGCCCGGGCGTGCTCCGCGCGCGGATCTCCGTCAGCGAGATCCATTTTCCCCGGCACGACTACAGCCTGGGGATGTCCGTGCTGAATCCCTCGGGCGGGGCCGACTTCGTCTTCGAGCTTCGGGATTCGCTGGAGCACGACCGCGTGCTCATCTTCGCGGACAAACGCGCGCTGCCCCTCCGAGCCTATTCCGGGGTCGAGAACGTCGGGCTGCACCGCGTCGGCAGTGCCTTCTTGGAGTTCACCTACGATCTTGGCAGACGCCTCGCCGTGGCGCGGCGAGGAGAGCACCCGCCTCCCCTCCAGGGCAGGCCGGCGGCTCGCGCGCTCGAAGAGCCCCTGGACGCCGCGCTGCGCTAGCGTCGCGTGATCCATCCCGTCGCCGACCGGCGGCCGCGCAGCCGTCGGCGCGGTGCGGCCCCAGGAGGAGACGCGAGCATGGGTGACCAGACCCGCCCCAACGTACACACCCCGCCCCCCGGACCCCGCAGCGCCGCGCTCATGAAGCGCGCCGACGAGATCTTGCTCGGCGTTTCGCTGATCGGCGGCTGGCCGCCGAACCACTTCGTGAGCCGCTACCGCGACGGCTGGTTCATCGAGGACGTGGACGGCAACCGCTACCTCGACTGGATCAACGGATGGGCCAGCGCCCCGCTCGGCGGCAATCATCCCGAGCTGGTGGCGGCCGCCCACCAGGGCCTCGTAGATTACGGCACCGAGTGTCTCTCGGCGCTGCGCGTCGAGCACCAGTGGCTGCTGGCGGAGAAGCTGCACGAGATCGCCCCGCCGCCGCTCACCAAGGTGGTCTACGACACCACCGGCAGCGAGGTGGTCGAGAATGCCGTGCGCATCATGCGCGAGGCCGCCGGCCCGGGACGCCCCTTCGTGATCACCTTCCTCGGAAGCTTCCACGGCGGCAACTACGGCACCGGCGCGATGGGGCCGCACAACGCGCACTACAACCACGCCATCGAGCCCTTCATGAGCGGCTGGATCAACGTGCCCTTCCCCACCTGCTACCGCTGCCCTTACCACCTCGCGTATCCGGCGTGCGACATCGCGTGTCTCGACTACATCGAGGAGGTCGTGCTCAAGTACAAGGCCACGCCCGAGAGCATCGCCGGCGTGGCCGTGGAGCTCGTCCAGGGCGAGAACGGCGTGCAGATCCCGCCGCCGGAGTGGCCCGTGCGCCTCTACGACCTGTGCCAGAAGCACGGCTGGATCTTCTACAACGACGAGGTGCAGGAGGGCGTGGGGCGCACCGGCAAGTGGTTCGCCATCGAGCATTGGCAGGGCGTGGAGGCCGAGCTGCTGAGCCTCGGCAAGGGCATCAGCGGCGGCCTCATGCCGCTGGCGTGCACGCTCGGCAGCGACCGCATGAGCGCGCCGGCGGGCAAGCTCTACACCGGCGGCACCTTCGCCGGTAACCCGGCCGCCTGTCTGATGGCCGCCAAGCTGCTCGAAATCATCGAGCGCGACCACGTGCTCGACAACGTGGTCGAGCTGGAGAAGGTGGCCAAGGCCAAGTTCGGCGCCATGAAGGAGAAGTACGAGATCGTCGGCGACGTGCGCGTGCTCGGCGCGTACATGTGCGTCGAGTTCGTGGAGGACAAGGAGAGCAAGACGCCAGCGCACGAGCTCACGCGGGAGATCGTGTACGCGATGGAGCGCAGGGGCGTGGTGCCGATCTACGAGCCGGCCTTCAACTACTTCCGCCCCACGCCCGCGCTCAACCAGCCGCCCGACCTCTTCGCGCTGGGCTGCGACCTCGTGGAGGAGTGCGTCGCCGAGGTGAGCGCCGCGCACGGCAAGGGCGTGAAGTAGGCGAACGACACCGGGCTCGGAGCGCTCTTGTGAGGACTGCGCCGCGCCTCGGATGCGCGCAGCGCTCTCGCCGGGCGTCTACTCGCCGGCGCCCGGATTCGACTTCCGCGCCGCCTCGACGCCGCGCAGCTCGAAGCGGATCGGCTCCTCGGGTCGTGCGCTGCGCGCGTTGGCGATGCCGAACGTGCCGGATCCGTCGATGCGCAGACCCTCTCGGTGGATCACGGTGGCGCGTCCGTGCTCGTCGATCACCAGCGTGCCGTTGCTGCTGCGATCGACCAGGTAGAAGGCCTGCTTGCGCCACTCGATCTGCGCGTGGAAGCGCGACGCCGAGGGGCTCGTCAGCACCAGGTCGTTGCTCTTGTCGCGTCCGATGGTGAGTGTGCGGCGCGGGTCTCGGACCACGTGCTGCTTGCCCCGACAGGAGACGATGAGTGCCGCGCTGTCTGCGCGAACGTCCTCGGCACGAGGGGCGTCGACGAACCGGAGCAGCGTCTCGTATCCCGTGGTCAGCTCGAAGATGTCGATGGGATCCGCCCTGCCCTTGATGGTGACCCGCTCCACGAAGCGCAGGCGCTCGCACAGGCCGCCGCCGATCTCGGCCGCGGTCTCCGCGGTGGTGAAGATGCGCTGATTGTCGGCAAGGCTCACCAGGTGCGCCGCGACGTTCACCGTATCGCCGAAGACATCCCGCTTCTTTTCGATGACGGGGCCGAACGCGAAGCCGACGTGCACACCGAGCGACTTGGCGCTGCCGAGCGCCGTGCAGCGCATGCCCGACACGATCGCCGCGGCGCAGTCGCAGGCCGCGTCGGCGCTCGCGAACGTGGCCATCACCTCGTCGCCGATGGTCTTGATCACGATGCCGCCGAAGCGCTCGACGGTCTGCCGGATGCCGAGCAGGCAGCCCGACGCGATCACGTAGGCCTCGCGGTCTCCGAGCTTGTCGTACAGGCGCGTGCTGCCCACGAGGTCCGCGAAGAGCACCGCGCGCTTTCGCGCTGCTGAAGCCATCGACTCCCGCCGTGTGGCGAGGGGGCACGCGCTTCTATCGACCGGCCCCCGCCCGCGCCTGAGCCCAGGCGCGCCCGACGGTCGCGTGGTTTTCGACCCGGAGCGCCGCGGCGACCGCTTGAGGAGGCGTTGCCAACTCACCGATCTGCTTTACGAATCAGCTCGAAGGGAGGGGCGCGCCCGCGGCGCGCAGGCGCATCGGCTGGCGCTTCCAGTAGATCAGGGAGCGCCAGATCCACTCCAGCGGACCGAAGCGAAAGCGGCGCAGCCACACGGGGCTGAGCCAGAGCTGGAAGACCCAGATGGCGATGGCGATCTCCAGGACCTGGTAGCGCTCGAGGCGCCCGAACATCCCGAAGCCGTAGCCGTAGAAGAGCGTGGTGCAGATCAGCGTCTGCATCAGGTAGTTGCTGAGCGCCATCTGACCCGTCGCCGCCAGCCGCGCCCGCGCGCCGGGCAGCACGCCCGTGCGGCAGACGAGCATGACCAGGCCGATGTAGCCGAGCGCACCGCCCAAGCGCGCCACGTCGTACACCGAATCGCGGAAGAAGTCCTGCGCCAGATCGAAGCCGCGCGCCATGCTGCGGGTTTCGATCAGCCACGTCACCGGCAAGCACAGGGCGAACCCGGCGACGGCCATCCCCGTGTAGGCGCGCACGCTCATCCGCGCCGACAGCACGCCGAGCTTCATCAGGCCCATCCCGATCAGCATCATCCCCACCACGTCGAACACCATCCAGCGATAGAACTCGATCGTGTGCGCGGACACGACATACGCGATCCTCTCCGCGAAGATCTCCGCATACGAGCCGCGGTGGATCTCGATCTGCTCCGCGACGTCGCCCGCGTCCGGCTGGATCTCCTGCTTCGCTTCCGCCCACACTCTCTGCGCCTCGAGCTGCTCCTCCGTCAATGCCTCTCCGCTCGCCGCGGCAGCATCCGCCACCTGCGCCTGCGCGCGCAGGTCGATGCGCCGCTGGGTCTCCAGGATCGACTGCGGCGTGACCACCGCCAGCACCAGCACGCCGAGCACGAACAGGGCGCGGGGCGAGAGGCGCCGGAACGGGTAGAGCCCGAGGCCGGCGACGCCGTAGTAGAACAGGATGTCGCCCCACCAGAGGAAATAGGCGTGCAGCAGCCCGAAGAAGGCGAGCCAGAGCGTGCGGCGCAGGTAGATGTCCGCCGCCTGGTCCGCGGCGCCGCGCCCTTCGGCCCGGGAAGTGATCAGCACGAGGCTCGCGCCGAAGAGCATCGAGAAGATCGCTCGCATCTTCCCCTCGACGAAGACGTCGCTCCACAGCCAGGCGGCGAGATTGATGCCCGTCGCCCCGCCGTACACCGTAGGGTTTCGATAGGCCCAGTAGGGAAGAGCGAAGAGGAGGATGTTCATCCACAGGATGCCGAGGACCGCGAAGCCGCGCAGCACGTCGAGGGACTGGATGCGCTCCACCGCGGGCACGGGGGTGAGCACCGAGGATCTGGCGGTCCCGAGACCGTTCGACGTGCTGCTCGAAGCATCGGCCATGGCTCTCTCCTGCTGGGGACGATCGCATCCCCGCGCCCAGCGCGACAGGCCGGCGAATTCTAGGCGCACGCCATCCGGATTTCCGCAAGAAGCTCGAGCGGTGCATCGCTTCCGCGCGAAGAAGGGCGCGCTCCGCTTCCGATCCGGCCTTTCGCTGGCTCCCCGAGGTCGCCCTTTTCAGCGCTGCGAAAGTGCGGTTACGTCCGGGGCGCGGAGCAGACGGGACGGGGCACGACCCGGCATTGCCCGCATCCGCGCACGAACCAGCGAGGTGTCCTTCATGCAGCTCGAGCGTCACCTGTCTGCCGTCATCGCGCTCACGGTGCTCGCCTGCTTCCTGCCGGGTGCGCCGGCGACCGCCGAGCGGGCGAGCCAGCCCATCGATCTCCACGTGGACATGTCGCGGGCACCGCAACGGATCTTGCACGCACGGCTGGCGCTGCCGGTGCAGCCCGGCCCGCTGACCCTGCTCTACCCCCAATGGATGCCCGGCGAGCACGGGCCCACCGGACCGGTCGCCGACCTCGTCGGCCTGGTGATCTCGGCGAAGGGCAAGCCGATCCCGTGGAACCGCGACTCGCGCGACATGTTCACCTTCCACGTGGAGGTTCCGCCCGGGGTCGAGCGGCTCGACATCGAGCTCGACTACCTGCCGCCGCTCGCGACCGGGATGTTCGGCAACGGACCGGCGACCTCCGACCAGGTGGCGGTGATGAGCTGGAACACGATGCTGCTGTATCCCGCCGGGCGCTCGATCCACGAGCTCACCTATCGCCCCTCCCTCGATCTGCCGCGCGGCTGGAGCTTCGCCACGTCGCTGCGCCAGGCCAAGCGCAAGGGCGATGCGGTCCACTTCGAGGACGTTTCCCTCGCCGAGCTGATCGACGCCCCGGTGACCACGGGCGCCCACACGCGCGCGCTCGATCTGACCGGTACGGCACCCGTCCCGCACCGCTTGCACCTCGTCGGCGACAGCGCCGCGGCGCTCGAGATCCGCCCGGAGACGGAGGCGGCGTTTCGCAAGCTGGTCTCGGAAGCGATCGCGCTGTTCGACTCCCATCACTATCGGACCTACGACTTCCTGCTCACCCTGAGCGACCACATCGACTCCTTCGGTCTCGAGCACCACGAATCGAGCGACAACCGGCTGCCCGAGCGCGCCCTCATCGATGATGCGCCGCTGCACGTGAACGCCGGGCTGCTTCCCCACGAGTTCGTCCATTCCTGGAATGCCAAGTACCGGCGGCCCGTGGGCCTGACGCGCGACGACTACCAGGAGCCCTTCGAGGCCGATCTGCTCTGGGTCTACGAGGGCCTCACCAGCTACCTCGGGGATGTCCTCACGGCGCGCAGCGGGCTGTGGACGCCCGAGTATGCCCGCGACTCCATCGCATTCATCGCCGCGGAGCTCGCGAACCGCCCCGGCCGCAGGTGGCGCCCGCTCGTCGACACCACCCGGGCCGCGTACCTGCTCTACGGCGCGCCCCCGGAGTGGAAATCGTGGCGGCGCGGCGTCGACTTCTACAACGAAGGCGTCCTGATCTGGCTCGAAGTGGACACGCTGATCCGCTCCCTCACGGAAGATCGCAAGAGCCTCGACGACTTCTGCCGCGCGTTCACCGCCGGCGACGAGGGGCGGCCCGCGGTGAGACCCTTCGCCTACGCGGAGGTGACGCGGGAGCTCGGGAAGATCGCGGCGTACGACTGGGAGAAGTTCTTCGCCGACCGGGTCTACGCGGTGCGCGCGGAGGCGCCGCTCGCTGGCATCAGCAACGGGGGCTGGCGCCTCGTCTACACCGAGACGCCCAACCTGCTCCAGAAGGATTATGAAGAGACCGGCGACGCGCTCGACCTGCGCCCCTCGCTCGGCCTGCTCATCGGCACCGGCGACGGCGCCGAGAACGGCCACGTGCTCGATGTCTTGCCGGGCTCGCCGGCAGCCAAGCCCGACATTGCACCCGGCGCGACACTCGTGGCGGTCAACGGCCGGCGCTGGTCTCCGGACATCCTGCGCCGCGCGATCACCGAGGCGAAGGATTCGAAGCAGCCGATTCGCCTGCTCGTCGAGAACGCGGAGTTCTTCCGCGAGGTCGCGGTGGACTACCACGGCGGCGAGCGCTATCCGCACCTCGAGCGCTTGGAAGACGAGGCCGATCGGCTGAGTGAGATCCTCGCGGCTCGAACGCCGTAGCCCGCAAGGCCCGAGATTCCGCCCAGGTCCACTGCCGTGACCGCCCTTGAGAGGTCCATCCGACCCGCCGATTGATCGAGCATGGAGATTCGCAGGCAGGCCTGGGGCGGAGAGAGCCGCTCGCGCAGCGGGCTCGCGGCTGCGATCATGCTCGTGTTCGGCGTGGCCTTCACCGCGCTCGGTGTCTACGCGGGCTACACGGAGTGGATCAAGCTCGGGGGGTGGAAGCCGATCGCATTCGGCGCGGCCTTCGTCGCCTTCGGCCTGCTCATCGCCGCGCTCGCGGTCTTCGCGCTGCGCGGATCGTCGGCACAGCAGGCGAGGCACGAAGCGTCTCGGGATGCGCCGTGGCGTTCGCGCGAGGACTGGGCTGCGGGGCGCATCGCGGGCTCGGCTCGGGGACACGCGGTCGCGCTCTGGCTGTTCGCGTTGGTCTGGAACGCGATCTCGCTGCCCGCCGCCTGGACGGTTCCCGCCAAGATCGCCCGCGGTGGAGCCGAGCCTGCCGAATTCGTGGTCTTCCTCTTCCCGCTGGTCGGAATCGGGCTTCTGGTGGCTGCCGCCCGCGCGACGCTCCGCTGGCGGAAGTTCGGTCGCACCACCCTCGAGCTGAAGACGCTCCCCGGCGTCATCGGCGGGCCGCTGCGCTGCGAGCTTCACACCGGGGCGCGGCTCGCGGAAGCGGAAGTCGTCACCTTCACCCTCGAGAATGTGCGGCGCCGGCGCAGCGGCAGCGGAAAGAACGCCTCCGCCAACGAGCGGATCTCCTGGCAGACCGAGAAGTTGGTGCCGCGCGCGTACTTCTCCAGCGCCGGCGGGACGATCGTGCCCGTGGAATTCGCGATCCCCTACACGTGCGCCGCGAGCAGCGCGGGCGCTTCGGACGACGCCATCCTCTGGCGCCTGCGCGTTGCCGCGAGCGTCGCCGGCGTCGACTACGCAGACTGTTTCGAGGTGCCGGTCTTCAAGACCGCCGAGAGCTCGGAAGCGGTGGTCGACGATGACCTGAGCATCCCTCCGATCGTCGTCGTGCCCGGAGGCGGACCTCCCTTGCCCGGCTCGAAGATCCGCGTGCGCCCGTGGGGCGCGGGCGGACGTGAGTTCGCCTTCGGCATGCTGCGCAATCCGAAGATGGGTGGAATGCTGATCGTGTTCACCGCGATCTTTGCCGGCGCCTTCTACCTTCTGCTTGCAGAGAGCGGCCCCTGGCCGCTCCGCATCGGATTCGGTCTCACGGTGGGGATCCTCCTCTGCGCGACACTCTCGGTGCTCTTTGGCGCGATTCGCGTGCGCGTGGAGCCGGGACGCATCCAGGTGCGGAGCGGACTCTTCGGTCTCGGGCGCAGCCGGACGATTACGCGCGAGCAGATCTCGGCCATCCGCGTGCACGCGGGCATCCAGTCCGGCGCGACGCTCTTCTATGACGT
>Ga0224496_10000534_pt1 | contig 26270 bp, 25 predicted proteins | sample SF_Jul11_sed_USG_2_FD_168127 | JGI IMG/M metagenome (GOLD analysis project Ga0224496, IMG submission 168127) | Sediment microbial communities from San Francisco Bay, California, United States - SF_Jul11_sed_USGS_8_1 | ecosystem: Environmental > Aquatic > Marine > Sediment | place: USA...
TTCATTCACCGATGCGGTTTTTGAGTCGGTTTCCGGGTTGACAACAACAGGGGCTACCGTGCTCACGGGGCTGGATGATTTACCGCACTCAATTCTATTTTACCGGCAGGAACTACAGTGGCTGGGCGGTATGGGTATTATCGTACTGGCCGTTGCGGTGTTGCCCATGTTGGGCATAGGTGGTATGCAATTATACCGTGCCGAAACGCCTGGCCCGGTAAAAAATAATAAACTGACACCGCGTATAACCGAAACTGCAAAGGCACTCTGGTATATCTACCTGGGGCTTACGATTGCCTGTGGTGTTGCCTACTGGTTTGCGGGCATGGATTTGTTCGATGCTATATCCCATAGCTTTTCTACTGTGGCAATAGGTGGCTTTTCAACCCATGATGCAAGCCTTGGTTACTTTGATAATTACTGGATAGAAATCGTCGCCATCGTATTTATGTTTCTTGGCGGGGTTAATTTTGCGCTGCATTTCGTGGCCTTTAGAAACTGGAATATAAAGACCTATACTGCTGATGCGGAATTCAGGATGTATTTCCAGGTTTTGTTACTGGTTGCAATTATTTGTGTTACTTACCTGTATTTCACCGGCGTCATTAACGATTTTGATGAGGCCCTGCTCCAGGGTGTTTTTCATGCGGTTTCAATTGGAACCACTACCGGGTTTGCGGCTACCGAATTTTACCTGTGGCCGGGCTTCCTGCCTGTTTTATTGCTGTTTACCAGTTTCATCGGTGGTTGTGCAGGTTCTACCGGTGGTGGCATGAAAGTAGTGAGGGTACTGTTACTACTAAAGCAGGGGATGCGTGAAATTTTACGCCTGATACATCCCAGTGCACAGGTGGTGGTTAAAATTGGTAAGACACCGGTCAGTGATTCAGTTATTGAGGCAGTGTGGGGTTTTTTTGCAGCCTATATTGCCGTATTTGTAGTTATGATGTTGCTGCTGATGGCGAGTGGCCTGGACCAGGTTACTTCATTTTCAGCCGTTGCTGCCACGATTAATAACCTGGGACCTGGACTGGGTGATGTGGCTGCCAATTATGCCGGGCTCAGTGATTTTGTAAAATGGGTCCTGTGTGTCTCTATGCTAATGGGCCGTCTCGAGATATTTACCTTGCTGCTGTTGTTTACACCTGCTTTCTGGAGAAAGTAATGGCGGACTGGGACAATCATTACCAGTCCAGGCAGATAGGTGAAAAAGAAATTGCGCCTGTACTGGCAGCCAATTTGCATTTATTGCCTGGCAAGGGAAAGGTGCTGGATTATGCCTGTGGGCTTGCAATGAATGCGATCTGGTTTGCTTCGAGAGGTTATGATGTTACCGCGCTTGACTCGTCTTTGGTTGCTATTGAAAAAGTAAACCAGTACTGTCATCAAAACAATATAAAAATAAATGCGCTTGTAAGGGATCTAGAAGTGGATCCACCGGTCGATGAGCTTTACGATGTTGTTATCGTCAGCTTTTTCCTGCATCGCCAGACACTGCGAAATATACAAAATCTTATCAGGCCGGGTGGCCTGTTGTTTTACCAGACCTATTCGGGTCACCAGGTTGCTGGTCGTGGGGCTTCAAATCCTGCCTTTAGATTACAGCCGGGCGAGTTACTTACTGTCTTCTCAGATATGCAGATTTTATATTACAGGGAAGACATGGATTATGGTGATGTAAGCAAAGGTGATAGAGGTCAGGCTTTACTGGTTGCTGCAAAAAGTGGCAAGAATGTAAATGAAAGAAAATAAATCAGCATATAAAACACGATTTGAATGGTCCTACCTGAAACCTGCCTATTGGCCGAGCTGGCTCGCCGTATTTTTTTTATTATTAGTGGCGCTATTGCCACTCAGCGTATCAGATAAACTGGCTTATCTCCTGGGTGGTCTTGCACGTCGAGTAAATGCCAAACGAAGGCGAATTGCCAGGCGAAATATCGAGTTATGTTTCCCCTCCCTGTCAACAGAAGAAAAAAAGAATTTTCTTAGGCGGAATTTTCGTGCACAGATTCGCAGTGTATTGCATTACGGCGTTTTCTGGTGGATGCCTGTGCCGATTTTAAAGCGTTATTTCGAAATCAGGGGTCAGGAATACATCGAAGCCAGTCGACAAGCGGGAAGATCGGTGATTTTATTGACGGCCCATAGTGTTGCATTAGAGGCCTCTTTGGCGATTAGTTATTATTATCCTGTTACGGGTTTTATAAAAACGATAAAGAATAAATTAACAAACTGGCTGGTCTTTTGTGGTCGCAGTCGTTTGGGTGCGGTTCTTTACAGGCGAGAAGCAGGATTGAGACCCATCATAAAAGATGTGCGGGCTGGCCAGGTTTTACTGTATTTTGTCGATGAGGATCTTGGACGGGAACGCTCACTTTTCGCGCCATTTTTTGGCGTTGAAAAAGCAACGGTTCCCGTGCTTGGGCGATTGGCCGATATATGTAATGCAGATGTTTTGCCCTGCATGTCCTGCTACGATGAAAAGCAGCATAAATATATAATAAATATCATGCCGCCTATTGATGATTTTCCTCAGGGTGACGACAGCCTGGATGCGGTAAAAATGAATCAGTATCTGGAGCGGGCGGTGAATTTGTGTCCCGAGCAATATTTCTGGACTTTCAAGTTATTTCGAACACGTCCCGATGAAGACGACAAACTGTATTGAATGGGACGGACTGCTTTATGAAAGTGAGCTTAGCCTGTAGCCGTGCTGGTAAACTACTTTCAGGTCCCAGCCATTGTCAGTATCCAGGGATAACTTTTTACGTAAACGACTGATGTGCGTATCAACGGTTCGTGTGTCTATGGCATCTGGATTTTTATGCCAGATCTCCCTTAACAGGTCATCTTTCGAAATCAGGCTGCCGAGGTTCCTGGTGAACAGGCGTAGCAGGTCAAATTCCTTGGGCGTGAGATTGCATTCCTGGCCACCAGCAAAGACGCGACGCTCTTCAAAATCAATTTCAAGATTGTTGATATTGAAGGCCTTGACGGGTTTTTCCGCAAAGTTGGTGCGTCGAGCAATGGCGTGGATCCTTGCCAGCATCTCAGTGTCGGAGAAGGGTTTCACCATGTAGTCATCGGCGCCAAGCTGGAGTATCTTGACGATGTCCTGTTCGGTGTCGTGGCCCGTCATAAACAGGATGGGCACATTAAAATCGAGCTGTTCCCGGAGCCAGATGAGTATTTCGTCGCCATTGATGTCGGGCAGTTCCCAGTCGAGAATAAAAAAGTCATAGGAGCCATTAAGTGCTACCTGCTTAAATTCCGTGGCAGTATGAAACTTTTCGGTGCTATGCCCCGCCTCGTTTAAGACTATAGTTACGTACTCGCAGATCTGCGGGTCATCATCAAGTATGGCAATATGCATATTTGTTCTGTGCCTCTGGACTATTCGGGTAATCCGTCGCTGGTTAATGGCTTTATTGCTGTTAACAGTGAGCTAAATAGATTCTTGTTCAATTTCTCTTCTTTTGCCAGTAATTCTTTCATATGTTGTCTCTGTGTCGGCATAGTAAAACAGGCGGGGCATGAATCGGCAATGATGGGAAGTGCACTGGATTCAGCAAAGTCCCGTGTTTGCTGTTCGCGTACATATACCAGTGGCCTGATAATTCTCAGGTCACCATCATCATTAATATAATGGGCCTTCATGGTGTTAAGTTTGCCGCCGTGGAAGGCCGACATGAGAAAGCTCTCGGCCAGGTCATCAAGGTGCTGTGCCAGGGCAATGACATTAAAACCATGATCACGGGCAGTACTGTACATAACGCCGCGCTTTATGCGAGAGCAAAATGCACAGTAAGAAATTTTTCCCATGTGTCCCTTCGCCATATCCAGAATGGGTTCACGTCGATAATGGTATTCCATGCCCAGTGATTCAAGATAGGGGATCATAGGCGAGGGGTCAAAATCACCGGCCATGGGATCAACGGTCATGGCCGCAATATCGAAATGAATTGGCGCATGTTGTTGAAAATAATGCAAAATATGTATTAAAGACAGGGAGTCTTTACCGCCAGAAAGGCCTATAAGAATCCTGTCCCCGTCACGGATCATGTTGAAATCAACAATGGCCCGTCCTGTCTGGCGGCGTATTAATTTTGGGGGTTTGATAAATGCCATGGAAGGCAAAGATACAGATAACCATGATGAATGCAAGTGTAAAAAAATAAAGCCCGGTCATCCTGGACCGGGCCTCGTCATCCCTGTTGATACTAGCAATTCCCTTATCGATGATGAGTAGCTATGTTTACTCACGATGGGTCGTGTTTCCCTGTTCGACCATGCTTGTATTCTGTGGCTATACCGGTTGATATTCATCAGGGCAATTCGAATAGATCTGTCGGTAATCAGGGTATTCGTCTGTAGGGAAAAGGTGGAGATGGTGAATTGAGGTGTATGTGGCTATTTATTTCAGGCAATAAAAACCCCAGCATCCTATGCCGGGGTCGAGGTATCCATTACCTAATAGTGATTGAGTTGGCTCGTAGCTTAATCCTGATATCCTGTGGTCATCCTTGCTAAAGTCTGATTCCTGTATCCCTGTCCCTGTGAGTTCCTTTCCAGCTAAATCCCATGCTATCCGTTTGTCCTGTCATGCCAGTCCCTGTATCCTTGATAAGAATTATGGGCCTGTGGCCTGTGTTTGGCCATCAGTCGTTTCGGGTATATTGTGTAGGAAAAATGCGATCATTCATGTAGGAAAATGCCTACATGCTGTAGTCCGGCGTATTAATGTTGTATCAATAAAAAACCCCAACATCCATGCTGGGGTCCAGGTTCTACCTTTGGTGATTGATTTTGGCTATGTAGCTAATATCCCATGTTCCTGTACAATTCCATTGTGTGTTTCTGTCTATCCGTTAGTTCCCTGTCCCTGTGAGTTCCTTTCCGCTACCATCCTGTACACTCCCTGTGTCCCTTTAGCGCCAATTCCCTGAGTCCTTGATTGTTATTATGGGGTAGTGACTGATATTCTTGTATCAGGGCTTTCTACTATCTGTTGTCAGAAAAGAAGCGTTTTTGTTGTAAGCCTAATCCTACAAATACATCGGATTGATTCAATACCTAAGGAAATGCCGAGTATATGAGTGTTTTTTATCCTGAAATTGAACCCTATTTAAGCCATAGGCTCAGGGTTGATGAGATCCATGAACTGTACCTGGAGGAATCCGGGAACCCGCAGGGGCTCCCGGTTTTATTTCTCCACGGTGGCCCCGGTGCAGGTTGTGAATCCTATCATCGGCGTTTTTTTAACCCGGAACATTACCGTATTATTTTATTTGATCAGCGGGGTTGTGGTCGCTCAACGCCCCATGCCTGTCTTGAGCAAAATACAAGCTGGCACCTGGTGGCGGACATGGAGCGCATTCGCCAGTTTCTGGGTATCGATCAATGGCTTCTATTTGGTGGCTCGTGGGGCTCAACCCTGGCCCTGGCCTATGCTGAATCACACCCCCAGCAGGTATCCGGGCTGATTCTCCGGGGGGTATTCCTGGCCAGGCATGCGGATATCCAGTGGTTTTACCAGCAGGGTACTAGCCGAATGTTTCCGGATTACTGGCAGGATTTTATTGCCCCCGTTGCCGAGGCTGACAGGGGTGATATGGTGCGGGCCTATTACCGGTTATTGACGTCAGACGATGAGACGGTGCGTCTGCGAGCTGCCCGTGCCTGGTCGACGTGGGAGGGCCTGACCGCGACACTGGTGCCCAATCCCCAGGTGGTGGCGCACTTTAGTGACCCTGAATCGGCATTGAGTATTGCCCGTATTGAGTGCCACTACTTTATAAACAATAGCTTTTTTGATGAGAACCAGTTGATCAATAATGTTGATAAAATACGCCATATACCTGCATATATAGTGCAGGGACGTTATGATGTGATCTGCCCCATGGAGCAGGCATGGGCGCTGCACCAGGCATGGCCCGAGGCGGCATTTCATGTTATGCCGGCGTCGGGACATTCCGTGAAAGAAGATGAAATTACCCGTGCCCTGATTAAAATTACTGACCAGATTGGAGAGCAGGACCGATCATGATTGCCCTGTTGCAGCGTGTAAACTCAGCTAATGTGATAGTCGATGGTGATGAAATTGCCCGTATTGGCCAGGGGCTGCTGGTGCTGCTGGCGGTAGAAAAAAATGAAACGGCGGCGCGTGTGGAGCGAATGATAGAGCGCATTATGGGCTATCGTGTTTTTGAAGATGAGCAGGGGCGTATGAATTTGAGCCTGATGGATATAGATGGCGATTTATTAATGGTGCCGCAATTTACCCTGGCTGCAGATACCAATAAGGGGATGCGTCCCAGCTTCACCTCGGCCGCTGCGCCGGATGAAGGTCGGCACTGGTTCCGTTATGCGCTAGATGTGTGTCAGCAGAAATCTAAAAAAGTACAGGCGGGCCGTTTTGGTGCAGATATGAAAGTGGGCCTGGTGAATGATGGGCCGGTAACCTTCTGGTTGCAGGTTTAGTTTTGGGCTGTTATTTCTTTTTTATATTTTCAAATCCCGAAATAACAAGAATATCATCCGTTTTATAATCATCCACTGTCGGCATATCCGAATCATCACTATGCTGGATTGAGAGGTAGGCCGTGGTGCCATCACGGCCAAAAACCAGGCCAGTGGGTTCGGCAGAAGAGTCTTTCACCGAGGCAATTTTAAAACAGCCGTCACTGATTAAATCCTTGTTTTCGTTGTCCCTGAGGCAGGCGAAAATATCACCATTCGGATTATCTTCGAGTATGTATAAATGGCCGCTATGGGGTTGAAAGGCGAGATTGTCCAGTTGGTTCATGTCGTTATTGCCGCGGACGAAGCGTGTTAATTTGATGTTGCTGGTGGGGCTGATCGACTCGGGCTCATGGTCTATTGCGCAGATGACCTCACCATACTGTTCTATATGTTTATTACCGGTATTGGCCCAGCAGAAGCGTAGGCCCTTGCCTTTAAACAGCGGGTCCGTATGCAGGTCTTCCGGTCGGTAAAAACCAGTTGCGGTGTTTGTGTCGGCTGAGTTTCTCGCCTGTACCGCATCAATTTCAACCCATCTTGCATGGCCTGTTTCACAGTCCTGATCAAAGGCGCGTTTGCTGTTGTCGCAATAGGCGAGTAGGGCATAGCTTTTGCCATTGACCAGGGGCGATTGTTCAAGTTGTGTAATAGCCTGTGTGCTACGGCGCAGTCTTTCAGGTATGAATTTGTAAATTGAGCCACCACCGGATCTTGCGCTGATCACCTTCGGGCGGAGTTCATCGCCCGCGATGACAACGCCGGCGGCAGTGACTGTAAAGCCCTCCCAGGCAATAACGGGCAGGTGCTGGCGTTTGATAAACTGCTGTGGGGCACTGGTGAGGGCCGGTTTGCCCGGTAATCCACGATCGCTGATGCTAATGTTACGGGCCTCTAGTGGCCTGATGAGTTCGTAAACAAAGCCATAACCGGCCTCTTCGGTGGCAATAATGCTACCCCAGTCTGTGGCCCGTATGCCATCGCAGCGATCCATGCCGCGGACCAGGGTTCTTACTTTGCCCGTTGCCAGCTCGATACTTTGAATAGACGGGTTATATTTGACCGCGCCATTTTTGTTCAGGCCAATCGCCTTGCGTTTGCCTTCGATACAGCTGATTAAATGTGTGGCTATACCGTGAGCGGGCCAGAGTGCCATCATATCGCTACGATTGGCGGCCTCGCGTGTTAGATAGTTAACGCTGAGTCCCGGTGCCAGTTTGAGCTGGTCGGATGCGGGCTGGTTGGCCTGTCGATAGGGGTAATCGGATTCGATGGCTGAACGGGTGATGGATTCCAGGCTGACCTGCCTGGTTACTGTGGCCGGATTGTCGGCAAGACAGGGGGTGCTGATGCCTGTAAAAAAGAGCAGGCCTGATGCAATGAGTGTGGTTTGTAAGTTGCAGTGTGGCATTGCTGTGTCTCCTGGTGCCTGCGTATATTTTATAGTGTTCGGAGCAGGATGGGGTATTTAGTGATTAATGATGTCCGACAGGCGGGCCAAAGCTCTATATTAGTACATAATAACTTTATTAAGGTCTTGATTGCTAAGGAATTATAGCAAAACAATATTTTTTGTGGGATGATGCTGTCGTTGTAGAAGTTGCCCCCCCTTGAGAAGATCGTACATTACTGGAACGATGGGGCAGCAATTGATGAGTTTTTATATTGTCATTGCCAAATGAGTCAGGAGTGTTGTATGAGTGAAGCCCCCAGTTGTAAATGTGTTATTTCTTTTCTATGGACCAACGCACTGGTTGTCGGTGTACTGGTCTTTTTGCTGTTCTCCTTTATTGATCCTGCGGATATCGCCGTCGCTATGATGCTCGATGTGGATGCGGGTATTTTCAGGATCAAGAGTTACATTTTTAGCTTTTTATTCCTGTGGCTGATGTTCAATGCATCGACCTTCCTGAACTGTTATTTTTCCAGGTTGCGTTACAACAAGCATATTCAGGGCTAGTTAAAACACCGTATTACAATAATAACTATCATCATCAAGTTAGGGCCATCTCAGACCGAGCTGGCCTTTTTTATGGTGAAATCTAACCTCAGCGTGGCCTAATCAATAAATTCAGTTTGTTAACGCTTAAATCCCCGATCATTCCAGTGTATCCTATAGCCTTTTGGCGATTCTAAAATCGGAGATCCCCTACATGGCTGAACGCACAGCTGAGGTTAAGCGTGATACGCTTGAAACCCAGATCCAGGTTCGAGTTAATCTGGATGGTACAGGCACGTCCAGTTTTAAAACCGGTGTACCCTTTCTTGATCACATGCTTGACCAGGTAGCACGGCACGGCCTGATTGATCTGGATATCATAGCCAATGGGGATTTACAGATCGATGCCCACCACACCGTGGAAGATATCGGCATCACCCTCGGCCAGGCCTTTAGCCAGGCGCTCGGCGATAAAAAAGGCATCACCCGTTATGGCCACTCCTATGTGCCATTGGATGAGGCACTGTCGCGTGTTGTGGTCGATTTTTCCGGTCGTCCCGGCCTGGAATTCCACGTCGATTTTCCGCGTGCAACGATTGGTGATTTCGATGTGGACCTGTTTGTCGAGTTTTTCCAGGGCTTTGTCAATCATGCCAACGTCAGCCTGCACATCGATGCCATCCGTGGTCGTAACGCGCATCACATAGCAGAGACCATCTTCAAGGCCTTTGGTCGCGCACTGCGTATGGCGCTGACCGCTGATCCACGTATGCAGGGCGTTATGCCCTCCACAAAAGGGGCATTGTAGACGTGCCATCCATAGCGGTTGTTGATTATGGCATGGGTAATCTACGCTCAGTTGCCAAGGCGCTTGAACACGTGGCCGGTGATCAGTCAGTTATAGTAACCTCCAGTGCGGAACATATTGCCGAGGCTGACCGTATTGTATTTCCCGGCCAGGGCGCGGCCCGTGATTGCATGAAGGAGTTGGCTGACCGCCAGTTAAATGAGGTGGTGTTGCAGGCTGCCCGTGAAAAACCCTTCCTGGGCATATGCATGGGGATGCAGGTGCTGCTGGATCACAGCGAAGAAAATGGCGGTGTTGATTGCCTTGGCCTGTACCCCGGGAATGTTCGCTTCTTTGGTAATGAGCTAAAGGATGATGCCGGCGAGTTGCTGAAGATCCCGCACATGGGCTGGAACCAGGTGCATCAGCAGCAGGCGCACCCACTGTGGCAGGGCATAGCCGAAAATAGTCGCTTCTACTTCGTACACAGTTATTATATGGACCCGGCCGAGGACGACATTGTAATGGCAACCACGGATTATGGTTTCCGCTTTGTTTCGGGTATAGGGCGTAATAATGTCTTTGCGGTACAGTTTCACCCCGAAAAAAGTGCGCAGGATGGCCTGCAGTTGTTAAAGAATTTTTCCCATTGGGATGGCAAACAATAAAAGGTAATGAGAAATGCTATTGATCCCCGCTATTGATTTGAAAGATGGTCAGTGTGTGCGCCTGCGCCAGGGCAAGATGGACGACGATACCGTATTTTCCGATGACCCTGTGGCGATGGCCGGTCGTTGGGTTGAGGCCGGTTGCCGACGCCTGCACCTGGTCGATTTAAATGGTGCCTTTGCGGGTGAGCCGGTCAATGCTGGTGTCGTGCATGATATTGCCGAGGCCTATCCCGATGTACCGATCCAGGTCGGTGGCGGTATCCGTGATGAAAAAACCATCGAGGCCTACCTGGATGCCGGTGTTTCCTATGTCATCATTGGTACCAAGGCAGTGACCCATCCGCATTTTATAAGCGATGTCTGCGTGGGCTTCCCGGGTCATATCATCGTCGGCCTGGATGCCAAGGACGGTAAGGTGGCCACCGAAGGCTGGTCGAAATTATCACGTCACGATGTCATCGACATGGCGCAGCGTTTCGAGGAAGATGGTGTTGACTCTATTATCTATACCGATATCAGCCGCGATGGCATGATGCAGGGTGTGAATATAGAGGCGACAGTCAGGCTGGCCCAGGCGGTCAAGATCCCCGTCATTGCCTCCGGTGGCATTACCAGTATGGATGATGTCAGGGCGCTGTCGGAAGTCGAGGGCGAGGGTATTATCGGTGCTATCACCGGGCGTGCCATTTATGAAGGTACGCTGGACTTTGAAGAGGCGCAACGCTGGCTGGATGAGCGTTCTTAACACCAGCCCTAACAATAGAGTTTATTAAGTGTCATTAGCAAAACGTATTATTCCCTGCCTGGATGTCGATAACGGACGTGTTGTTAAGGGCGTGCAGTTCGTCGATATCCGCGATGCCGGCGACCCGGTAGAGGTTGCGCGTCGTTATGATAAAGAAGGTGCAGACGAAATCACCTTCCTGGATATCACTGCCAGTTCCGATGATCGTGAAACCATCGTCCATGTGGTCGAACGCGTGGCCGAAGAGGTGTTTATCCCGCTCACTGTGGGTGGCGGTATCCGTACACTCGACGACGTGCGCCGCATGCTCAATGCAGGGGCCGACAAGGTGGCAATAAATACCGCTGCCGTTTTCAACCCGGATTTTGTTAAAGAGGCGAGTGATCGTGTCGGCTCACAGTGTATTGTTGTCGCCATTGATGCCAAAAAAGTCAGTGCCGAGGGTGAGGCGAATCGTTGGGAGATCTTTACCCACGGTGGCCGCAAGCCCACCGGGCTCGACGCGATTGAGTGGGCGAGAAAAATGACCGACTTTGGCGCCGGTGAGATCCTGCTGACGTCTATGGATCGAGACGGTACCAAGATAGGCTTTGACCTTGAACTGACCCGCGCAATCAGCGAAGCGGTCTATGTGCCGGTGATTGCCTCCGGTGGTGTTGGTAACCTGGACCACCTGGCCGATGGTGTCACCCTGGGTAAGGCGGATGCGGTACTGGCGGCGAGTATTTTCCATTTTGGTGAATACACGGTGGAAGAGGCCAAGAGACACATGGCATCCCGTGGCATCGAAGTACGACTTTAGGGTAGATGCAGATGAGCGAAGCCTGGCTGGACGAGATCAAATGGGATGCTGATGGCCTGCTGCCCGCCATTGCCCAGGATGCGGTAACGGGCCGGGTGCTTATGTTCGCCTGGATGAACCGTGAATCACTGACAATGACGGTGGCAAAGGGTGAGGCCGTATATTATTCCCGTTCACGCCAGCGGTTATGGCACAAGGGCGAAGAGTCCGGTAATACACAAAAAATAAAGAGCCTGCGACTGGACTGTGATGGCGATGTCATCCTGATGGCCGTTGAACAAACCGGTAATATTGCCTGTCACACAGGGAGGCAAAGCTGTTTTTATAAAGAATTTAATGATGGCCAATGGCAGGTGGTGGACTCGGTGATTAAGGATCCAGCGGAGATGTACAAATGAGTGATGTCCTGTCACGCCTGGCCGAGGTGCTCGAAGCACGCAAGCAGGCCGATCCCGATTCTTCCTATGTGGCCAGTCTCTATCATAAGGGGCTGGATAGCATCCTCAAGAAGATTGGTGAGGAAGCGACCGAAACCGTGATGGCAGCAAAGGACGGTGACAGGGATAAAATTATCTATGAAACCGCCGATCTCTGGTTCCATAGCATGGTCTTACTGGTGCAGCAGGGTATATCGCCGACGGAGGTGCTGGATGAGCTGGATCGCCGTTTTGGCCTGTCCGGCCTCGAAGAAAAGGCATCACGTAAAGATTAATCAGTATCAAGGCTTTGAAAGTAGTAATAAATTATAAAAGTCACGACAACGGGCTTTTAAAAACTAGAGGATTGAATGATGGGTATTAGTATCTGGCAACTGGTAATTATTCTGGGCATAGTGGTATTGCTGTTTGGTACAAAAAAGCTGCGTAATATCGGTGGCGATATGGGCTCCGCGCTCAATAGTTTCAAAAAGGCGATGAAGGATGGCGAGAAGGATGCGGATAAGAGTCTTGATAGCAAGACCGAAGGCAATGTCATTGATGCCGAAGTGACATCAGTCAAAACTGAAGAAAAAGACAAGGTTTAATCCTGGGCGTCTACGGCTATGTTTGATGTTGGTTTCTGGGAAATCCTGCTGATTATGATCCTTGCCCTGGTGGTGTTGGGGCCGGAACGCCTGCCAAAGGCGGCGCAAACCGTGGGTTACTGGATAGGTAAGGGCCGGCGTTATGTCGAAGGTGTTAAGGCACAGGTCGAGCAGGAATTTGACTCGGGCGAACTGAAAAGAATCTTGCATAACCAGGAAATACAGATTAAAGAGTTACAGGGAAAGCTGGGTGATACCGAGAACCATATTAACCACGAATACCACAGCCTGTTTGCCAATAGCGATGACCCGGGCACCGATACTGAAACTGGCGATACCGAAGCTCAACCGCGCTATGAAATTCTCGAAGAAGACACTGAAGATTATGAGACTGATTTTAGTAAAGAAAAATCAGGCTCTGGTCAGCCTGTCGATAAAATGGCTACAACGGATAAACCTGAATGACTGAGCCGCTGGGTCAGGAGCAGGGCTTTATCAGTCACCTGATGGAGTTACGTGATCGCCTGCTGCGCATGGTGGTTGCCGTGTTGTTGTTTTTTCTTATCCTGTTTCCCTTCTCGGAAGTCATATTTTCCTATTTTGCGCAGCCCCTGTTGCAGCTGATGCCTGAGGGCACCTCGATGATTGCAACCGGTGTGACCACGCCCTTCCTGGTGCCCTTCAAGCTGGTGCTGATGCTGTCGATGCTGGCGGCGCTGCCCTATCTGCTCTACCAGGTCTGGTCCTTTATCGCGCCCGGTCTCTATAAACATGAAAAGCGCCTGGTGGCGCCGCTGGTATTTTCCAGCGTGATGTTGTTTTACTGTGGTATTGCCTTCGCCTATTTCGTGGTCTTCCCGCTGTTATTTGGCTTTTTTATCGCGATAGCGCCGGAAGGGGTCTCGGTGATGACCGATATAGGCCAGTATCTGGATTTCATTCTCGCCATTTTCTTCGCCTTCGGTATTGCCTTTGAAATGCCGGTGGCCACATTCCTGCTGGTGCAGGCTGGCGTTACCACGGCAGATAGCCTGGCTGAAAAGCGCCCCTATATTATTGTTGGCGTGTTTGTGATTGGCATGTTGCTGACGCCGCCGGACGTTATTTCCCAGTCACTACTGGCAATCCCCATGTGGCTGTTGTTCGAGATTGGCCTGCTCGCATCGCGTATGGTGGATAAGAAAAAAACGGAACAGGCGGATGACGACGAGTATCGACCGTTATCGGATGAAGAGATGGATGCCGAGCTGGACAGGGCCGATGCAGACGATGAACAGCCCAGGCTATAGCCAAGCTGTAAAATTTATTTAAAATTACCTTGATAAAGTTGAACGGGCTCCACAATTGCCCGCTAATTTAGTGTAATATTACGCCTTCGAAAAACACAGAAGACAGGATTAAAGGCAACAATGGCCGAACAGCGTAGCGTTCCTCGCCGCCCTTCATTGCTGGTAATACTAGACGGCTTCGGGGTCAATCCGAGTCGTATCAATAATGCCGTTGTCGAGGCCAATACGCCACGACTCGATGAATACTTCTCAACACACTCCCATATCACACTCGATGCATCAGGCCTTGCGGTCGGTTTGCCCGTTGGGCAAATGGGTAATTCCGAAGTAGGGCACCTGACTCTCGGCTGTGGGTCCGTCCTGCGCCAGGACCTGGTACGTATCGATGATGCAATAGAAAGTGGTGAGTTTTATGAAAATGCCGCCATCTGTGCAGCAATGGATGACTCACTAGCAAAAGACCGCCCCATGCACCTGGTGGGCCTGGTCTCCGATGGTGGTGTGCACAGTCATATCAATCACCTGCTGGCCCTGATCGACATGTGTGGACGCCGGCGTATCAAGCCGTTGGTACATATGATCACCGACGGTCGTGACACCGCGCCCATGGCCGCCATTGGTTACCTGGACAAGTTAGAGGCTGCGCTGGAAGAGGCAGGTGGTGCCATAGCCACGATTTGTGGTCGATATTACTCGATGGATCGTGATAACCGCTGGGAGCGAACTGAAATTGCCTGGCGGGCGATGGTCAATCACGAGGGCGATCATCATGATACACCCCGTTATGCGATTGAATCGGCCTATGCCGCCGACCAGACCGATGAGTTTATCCGCCCCAGTATCCTGCCAGATGCAGAGCGAATTATTGGTGGTGATAATGTCATCTTCTTTAATTTCCGAAATGATCGCCCCAGGCAGCTCGCCGCGGCATTGAGCCAGAGTGATTTCGATGGTTTTAGAACCGGTGATTATGTACCGGTTACCGTGACCTGCCTGACCGAATATGACCCGCAGTTCCTGTCGCCTATAGCCTTTGCGCCTGAGCGCCCCCATTCAACCCTGGCCTCAGTGGTTAGCCGCGCTGGTTTTAAACAGTTTCATTGTGCAGAAACCGAGAAATACGCACACGTTACTTTCTTCTTTAATGGTGGACGTGAAGAAAAGTGGGCCGGTGAAGAACGGGTAATGATACCTTCGCCCAGGGTGCCGACCTATGACCTGCAGCCCGAGATGAGCGCAAAAGATGTTGCTGATGCCACCATCGATGCGTTGCAAAGTCACGACTACGGTTTCCTCGTCGTCAATTTTGCGAATGGTGACATGGTGGGTCATACCGCAAAACGTGACGCCGTTATTGCTGCAGTCGAGGCGATGGACACCGAGGTGGGGCGTTTACTCGATGCTGCTGTTGCAGAAGGTTACTCCGTGTTCCTGACCGCAGATCATGGTAACTGTGATGAAATGGTTGACCCGGTTACCGGTGAGCCGCATACGCAGCATACGGTTTATCCTGTGCCCTGCCTGATTATCGATGAAGTGAACTGGCGTTTATGTACCGGCATGGGACTAAGTAGTGTAGCGCCGACTATACTGCAAATGATGGGCTTGCAGCAGCCGCCGGATATGACGGGTAAGAGTGTCCTGCTAGAGCCTTATCATGCATAGCTGCCCATAAGTTTGTGATAAAAAAACCGCCTCAAGGCGGTTTTTTTTATGTATAACAGAACAATATAAGGTGGGTTATATTTTTGTTTATGCGGCCTGGGTGACAGGTTGTATATGGTTAGTTTTATTGCTGGATGAGGTCTTTAATTTTCTGCAGTAATTGCTGGGATGTAAATGGCTTGGATAAAATATTCCTATGCAGACAGGCATCATCTGATTTGTCATAATGATTGTCATTGAAACCACTGGTGAGTTGAATTTTTAGTGTAGGGAAATCCTGTTTTGCTCGTCTGGCCAGTTCGAGACCATCCATCTCCGGCATGATGACGTCACTGAATAAAATATCAATAGTTTCTGACGCAAGTATTTCGAGAGCCTGTTGGCCATTTTCGGCTAAAATTACGCGGTAGCCATTTCGTCGGAGTATATCGCCGGATAGTGCGCGTAAGCCGGGTTCGTCATCAACGACCAGGATTGTCTCACTTCCTTTTAAGTTGATTAGTGGCGGTGTATTGGTAATGACCGTGTCGTCTTCTTCATATAGATATCGCGGCAGGTAGATTGTGATTCGAGTGCCATGTCCGGCTTCAGAATATACCTTGATAGCGCCTCCATTGCTTTGCACAAGTCCGTAGACCTGGCTTAGGCCGAGACCGGCACCAAGATCACCTTTGGAGGTAAAGAAGGGATCAAATATTTTTTCCTGGATTTCCTTGTCCATGCCTATACCGGTATCGGTAAAGTCTATTTGTATATAATCGCCCTGCTCAATTTGCAGTTGGCTGGCGTCAGTTGACAGCACATGTTTATTCTTTGTTTCTATAGTAAAGTGCCCGCCATTTTCCATTGCATGCATGGCATTAATGCTAATGTTAACGATGGCATCTTCAAGGTCTCCGCTGTTTATCCATATTGGCCAGAGATTGTTGTCGAGCTTCATATCAAGTTTTATGCGTGCAGTGAGTACCTTTGCGAGCATATCCCTGCGGTCCAGTAGTAAATCATTAAGATCAAGTGGTTGGTTTTTATGGTGCTGGGGGCGCGAGAAAGTCAGTAGTTTTCGTGTCAGGTTGGCGCCACGTTGACTGGCGTGAAGTATTTCATGGGCAAAATTATATGCTTCAGAAGTATTCGGCAGGATTTCTTTTAATAATTCACTATAGCCGATAATTATACCCAGCATGTTGTTGTAGTCGTGGGCAATGCCGCCGGTGAGCTTACCAAGCGCATCCATCTTGTTGCTGCGTCGAAGTAGTTGCTCCTGTTGTTTGCGTAATGTAATGTCAGTAGAAATGCCACATACGGCATAAATGTTTCCGGTTTCATCCATAAGTGGAAACTTGATGCTGGTGTAGGCATGTACGCCATCATCCTGGGGAGCAAGTTCTTCTTTCTCTAGCGTTTCGCCGCTAGAGAGTACGGTCCTGTCATTGGCCTGCATTTCATCGGCAATTTCCCTGGGAAACAGGTCATGTAGTTTTTTGCCAATTACATCGTCTCTCTTTAGATGAAAGACAGACAGGAATTGCTGGTTAATATAGGTAAAGACACCTTCTGAATTTTTGACGTAGATAATCGCAGGTGAATTGTCCATTATAGAGCTGAGGATTAGTTCGCTTTTTATGGCGGCCTGGCGCAAGCGATATTGCTCGGTAATATTGTTAAATATCAGGACCATGCCCTGTATGGTGTTGTCCTCATTTCGAATCGGTGCAGCAGAATCTGAAATATGGTATTCATTACCATTGCGCGAAATAAGTGTGGTGTTATTACTAAGGTAAACAGTCTGGCCTGTTTGTATGACCTTCTCGATAGGGTTTTCAATGGTCTCCCGTGTAGAGGCATTGATGATGTTGAAGACAGATGTTATGGGTTTGTCTTTTGCGTCATTAATATTCCAGCCGGTCAGGGTTTGGGCGACCGGGTTCATGCGTGTTATCAGGCCTTCGGAATTGGTTGCTATAACTGCATCGCCGATACTGTTAAGGGTTATTCGGAGGTCCTGCTCCTGATGAAGTAGTTCCTTGTGTTGTGTACTCAGTTCATGGGTTAAATTAATCAGGCTCTGGTTTTGTGTCTGTAATTTTGAAGCCATAACGTCGAAACCACTGGATATTCTGCTGAACTCATCCCTGCCGGTTAGTGCAATGCGTGAATCAAAATCGCCATCAGAAAATTGTTTGATACCTGTTGTAATCGAGCGAATGCGACTACGCATGCCAAGATATAAAAAAAAGAAACCACTGAATAGTAGTGTGAAGTGAATCAGTGTTATTTGGATGATTTCAAGCTGTTGTCGATAGCGGAGCTCGTTCAGTGTTTGCGACAGGTCAAATAAGGCCAGTATATAGGCATGCTTGAAATCAGTATTTTCACCAGGGTGCGAAACATTATCCAGTGGATATGAGCCAGAAATTTTTGATTCATCTTCTATTATGCTCATTGTGTGAAGTTTGTCGTTTATGGTAAATAGCTTATGGATCTCTGGCAGCTCATTTAGGGCTGTATTACGATATTCAAGAGATGATGAGTATTTAATATTGCCATGTTCATCAGTAATTAAAATCAATTCTGTGGTGGGGTCGTTACTAAGCCGGGAGACTTCGCGGTGAATTGCATTGTAGTTGTGTCGGCGGTTAAAATCGTTAACTGTACCCTGTAACTGGATCATGCGTTGATTAATGCGTTTAAGTTCAGAGTTTTTGGTTTCAGTAATCTGGTTGTTGAATACGCTACGAAAGGTGTAGTAAGAGATGCTTGCGCTAGTGAGTAAGGCAATAATTACAAACCAGAAAATAATGGGGAAGCGGGTGAAAAAATGCATTAAGGAATATAACTCTGATCGAGATGGCCTTCTAGTGAAGGTGTTTCTCTTATCAGGCCCAGCTCATTCAGAATCTCGGTGATTTTGTGTTGCTGGGTCAGGAGTGGGCTGGTGAGGGCGTTGAGCAGGCGATGATTGTCTTCTTTTGATGCAAATTGCAGTAGTTTCAGGCTGGAAATATAGTCGCTGCTCGTGGTATTAAATCGTTTGAGTGAGTAGTTGGCACTTTCTACTGGGTTGGATGTCTGGTATTCCATTGCCCTAAACCATGAATTGACCAGGTGCTGTATGGTTTCAGGGTGCTGCTGTGAATAGTCTCTGCGTACTATGAGTACATCAATGATTTCATCAGGGAGTAAAGTAGAGTTGAATATTTCTTTTTTTCCCGCCTTGATTAACTGGGTTCTATAAGGATCAAAAGATACGCTGGCGACGATTTTGCCCTCATTAAAACTGCTGGCCTGCTCCATGGCATTAGTGGATATAACAGTAATATCACTGATTGTCATGTCGTTAAGTTCAAGGGCGCGTTTTAGTACAAAGGCGCCAACAGCACTGCTTTCAACGGCTACAGCTTTTCCTTTAAGGTCTTTTACGCTATTGATGTCTTGATTTGCAAGAATAACGTCACCACCATTTGAAGTGTCCATGATAAGGACTATATCGACATCTATTCCCTCGGAGAGTATTTGCAGGGTCTCATCCAGTGTGAAAGCACCGGCTTCAAGGTTATTGTTTTTGAAAGCCTGTATGGCATCAGTATTCGATAAATAATCGATGATTTTTATAGGGTGTTTGTCGTAATAGCCTAATTTGGAGGCGAGATATAAGGGTTCATAGCCGGGCCATAAAACGGCAGCGACTCTAAGGGTTTTCTGTGGCTTTTCGGCACAACTGCCAAGTATCAGGAGGATGAGGAGTAGAACGTACTTAGAATGTCTAACTATTAATCTCATAAGCCGGCGGCCTGTCCCTGTTATCCGTTTAATGACAAACATCAACATTTCTGTTCATAGTATGCATGAGTTGAGTTAATTGGCCAATTATTTTTGTTAATTAGCCGCATGGCTGGTGGTGAGCAGGCTGTTGGGTTGAGATCGGTATTCGGGAGGTTGGCTGTAACGGGTTTAATTGATGGCGTTATTAGTAGTGGTTCGATCCTGGGCGTGGGGTGGCTCGCAAATAGACCGTACTGAAGGCAGGCGCCCGCGAAGCGAAAGTGATTGGGTAAGAAAGAGGGGGGTTAACAAGTAAATGGTGGGCCCGGAAGGACTTGAACCTTCGACCTGCCGATTATGAGTCGGACGCTCTAACCAGCTGAGCTACGGGCCCGCATTGCGTATCGCGGTTACACGCTAAACAGTATGCCGAAGGCATACAACCGTGAAGCGTGCGCACATTATAATGACAAAAAAAATAACGACAATAGCCTGCCGTTATTTTTGTAAAGCAAAGGTGTTACTCTTCGCCAATAAAACTACGTAAATTCTCGGCGCGCGAAGGATGACGCAGTTTACGCAGGGCCTTGGCTTCGATCTGGCGAATACGCTCACGGGTCACATCGAACTGTTTGCCTACTTCTTCCAGAGTGTGGTCGGTATTCATATCAATACCAAAGCGCATACGTAATACCTTGGCTTCACGTGGTGTCAGGGTAGAGAGTATTTCCTTGGTTGATTCACGCAGTGATTCGCCGGTGGCCGATTCAATCGGTGAAAGGATATTTACATCCTCGATAAAGTCACCCAGGTGCGAATCTTCATCGTCACCAATCGGTGTCTCCATCGAAATAGGTTCTTTGGCAATTTTCAGGACCTTGCGTACCTTGTCTTCGGGCATGTCCATTTTTTCTGCCAGCTCTTCAGGTGTGGGCTCGCGGCCTTTTTCCTGTAGCATCTGGCGGAAGATACGATTGAGCTTATTGATAGTCTCGATCATATGTACCGGGATACGGATGGTGCGCGCCTGGTCGGCAATTGAGCGTGTAATTGCCTGCCTGATCCACCAGGTGGCATAGGTCGAAAACTTGTAACCACGGCGGTATTCGAATTTATCGACTGCTTTCATCAGGCCGATATTGCCTTCCTGGATCAGGTCGAGGAACTGCAGGCCGCGATTGGTGTATTTTTTGGCAATAGAGATAACCAGTCGCAGGTTGGCTTCAACCATTTCTTTCTTCGCACGACGTGCCTTTGCCTCGCCGATAGACATGCGGCGATTGATTTCCTTGATGTCAGCAATGCTCAGCCCAAACTGTCTTTCAAGTAGTTCGAGTTTTGCCTGGATCTGTTTGATTTCGGGAGCCAGTGCAGTTAGCTTTTCGGAATATTCGTGACCTTCCAGGTACTGGTCGATCCAGTTCAGGTTGGTTTCATTTTCCGGGAAGGACTGGATCAGTGCCTTACGTGGCATGTGTGCCTTGTTTACACACATGTTAAGTATCTGGCGTTCGAGCATGCGCACGCGATCGACGGTAATACGTAAATCCTTGGTCATGGACATGATGATGTTGGGCAGGAATTTTAATTCCATAAACATCTCAGCCATATCCTGGCGTGCCTTGGCGATGTTCTTTTTGTTCTTTTTGCCCAGCGTGCTCATGGTCTTATCGTAGGCTTTCTTGAGCTCGTCAAAATATTCTTTGGAGCGCTCAGGGTCCGGTCCGGTGTCTTCGACTATGACTTCGGTTTCGTCATCTTCGTCTTCATCATCATCGGAAGCGGGGCCTGACTGGGGCTGGGCTATTTCATCTGAAATATCACTGGTGAAACCAGAGATCAGGTCTGTAATCCTGACCTCTTCGGCCTCTATTTTTTCGTAGGTTTTAAGTACCTGTAGTACCGAGCGCGGGTTACTGGCGAGGGCGGTAACAACCTGTTTCAGGCCCTCTTCTATACGCTTGGCGATGGCAATTTCGCCTTCACGGGTAAGTAGCTCAACACTGCCCATTTCACGCATGTACATGCGTACCGGGTCGGTGGTGCGGCCAAATTCGTTTTCGATAGATGCAAGTGCGGCGGCGGCCTCTTCGGCGGCCGTATCATCGGTGGCGCTGGCATCGGTGAGTACCAGTGACTCGGTATCCGGTGCTACTTCGTGCACGGTGATACCCATGTCGTTGATCATGTTGATGATGTCTTCCACCTGTTCCGGATCAACAATTTCCTGTGGCAGGTGGTCGTTGACCTCGGCATAGGTGAGGTAGCCCTGTTCCTTGCCTTTGGCAATCAGTTCCTTAAGACGTGATTGGGTGTCTTGTGTGGGTACTGTCGGGGTGTTCTTTTCTTCTTGGGTCATAGTCGCCAATTCTTAAGCATCAAGTATCGATAATTATCGGGTCAAAATAGTTCAGGAGTTCAAAACTGAACCAATCATTTTAGCACGCATATAGTGTCTGGGCTACATGCTGGCCTAATTAAAGTGTGTGAACGGGCCTGTTTTGCAGATTTATTTCTGCATTAGCGACAATTGGACAAGATTATTTGCCAAATAGTGCCCAATCAGTACAGTATCCAGTCAAATTATTATGCGGAGAGAGTAGCCATGGTCAGTCTTGAGACCCCTGTTTGTGATTTTGGGCTGGATGCCATCGATTTTGAACTGCCGGGCGTGGACGGGCAGGTCTGGAGCCTGCAGAAATGCAGGGGTGAGAAGGGTTTGCTGGTGATGTTTATCTGCAATCACTGCCCCTATGTAAAGGCAATACGCGAGCGAATTGTACGGGATGCCCATGAATTGAAGCGCCTGGGTGTTAATTGCGTGGCAATCATGTCGAATGATCCGGAGCTGTATGAGGAGGATTCGTTCGAGAATATGAAGAAGGTGGCCGAGGCCTATGATTTTGGCTTCCCTTACCTGCTGGATGAGACGCAGCAGGTGGCGCGGGCCTATGGTGCGGTCTGTACCCCCGATTTTTTTGGTTATAACGCGGATTTGAAGCTGCAATACCGTGGCCGGCTCGACGAGAGTCGTAAGGAAACCGCGGCGGGGGAGGTGCGGCGTGACCTGTTTGAGGCGATGAGCCAGGTGGCAGAAACCGGGTGTGGACCCGATCAGCAGATTCCCAGTATGGGCTGTTCAATCAAGTGGAAGGATGAAGAATAGCCCATAGAGCGAATCTGATTTTTTTATTACCGTATAAGCCAGAGTTGGCCTAATTTCGTGTTTTCAGGCGGCGATATAAATGTCATTTATGTTTCTTCTGTTCATGGTGATCGGTCTCAACTTATTGATTTATCGATATTTTGCCGTATTCTCCAGGGCGCTTGCCGGGTATGGAAAAACGTCTGATTTTAAAGCCCTGGATATTGATCTATTTAAAGAAGGCGGTGGCTTAATAGAATCGATAGTTGCTGAATCTTGCCAAGTAGGGGAAAATAGCGCGCCTTGCACTTTCGGGCCTGACAGTTTCGGCCCCAGATAATTAAGAGTTTATATTTAAAGAATTCACAGACCATCGCGCGTTGCGGGGTGGGCGACAAATTTTAACTTTAAGATTGGAGAAAAGCCTATGTCATCGCGCAGAGAGCTTGCAAATGCAGTCCGTGCCCTGAGTATGGATGCAGTACAAAAAGCAAATTCAGGTCATCCAGGTGCCCCTATGGGTATGGCGGATATCGCTGAGGTATTGTGGAACGACAACATGAACCACAATCCAGCTAATCCTAAATGGAGCAACCGTGACCGTTTCATTCTGTCGAATGGCCATGGCTCCATGCTGATTTATTCACTGCTTCACCTGACCGGTTATGACCTGTCAATTGATGATCTGAAAAACTTCCGTCAGCTGCATTCTAAAACTCCGGGTCATCCTGAGTATGGCTATGCGCCCGGCGTTGAAACCACTACCGGTCCATTAGGTCAGGGTATTACCAATGGTGTGGGTATGGCGATTGCTGAAAAAGCACTGGCCGGTCAGTTCAACCAGAAAGGTCACGATATTGTTGATCACAACACCTATGTATTCCTGGGTGATGGTTGTTTGATGGAAGGTATCTCTCACGAAGCCTGTTCACTGGCGGGTACTTTAGGCCTGGGTAAACTGATTGCATTCTGGGATGACAATGGTATTTCTATCGATGGTCACGTTGAAGGCTGGTTCACTGACGATACGCCAAAACGTTTCGAGTCTTACGGCTGGCATGTAATTCCTGCTGTTGACGGCCATGATCCTGAAGCTATTGCTAAAGCCATCGAAATGGCTAAGGCGATGACAGACAAGCCCACTATGATTTGTTGTAAAACAACCATCGGTTTTGGTTCGCCAAACAAAGCGGGTTCTCATGCCTGTCACGGTGCACCACTGGGTGAAGAAGAAATTAACCTGACCAAAGCAGCACTGGGCTGGGATCATGCAGCATTCGAAGTACCTGCTGATGTATATGCTGGCTGGAATGCAAAAGACAAGGGCGCCAAAGCTGAAGCGGCATGGAATGAAAAATTTGCTGCTTATAAAGCTGAGTTTCCTGAATTAGCTGCTGAATACGAACGTCGTATGGCAGGTGATCTGCCTGCAGACTGGGCAGCTAAATCTGCTGACTATATCGCTTCTGTTAATGCGGATGCAAAAAGCCCTGCAACACGTCAGGCATCATTAGCCTCTATCGAAGCTTATTCACCTGTACTGCCTGAGCTGTTTGGTGGTTCTGCTGACCTGGGTTGTTCAAACCTGACTGAATGGTCTGGTTACAAACCCATGGATAGCAATGAAGTAGCCAACTATGTACGTTACGGTGTGCGTGAGTTTGGTATGTCTGCCATCATGAACGGTATCGCCTTGCACGGCGGTCTGATTCCATTCGGTTCAACCTTCCTGATGTTCTCCGAGTATGCGCGTAATGCTTTACGTATGGCGGCTCTGATGAAAATCCGTAGCATCTTCGTATTTACACATGACTCAATTGGTCTGGGTGAAGACGGTCCTACCCATCAGCCTGTAGAACAGATTCCTACTCTGCGTATGATTCCTAACATGGCGGTATGGCGTCCATGTGATGCAGTTGAGTCTGCGGTTTCATGGCAGCAGGCAGCGGAGCGTAAAGAAGGTCCTTCATGTTTGATATTCTCTCGCCAGAATCTGCCGCATAACGAACGCACTGATGCGCAAATCGCTGATATCGCCAGGGGTGGTTACATCCTGAAAGATTGTGACGGCACACCGGATGCGATCATTATTGGTACAGGTTCTGAAGTGGCTCTGGCAACAGGTGCAGCTGATGCCATGTCAGGCAAGAAGATCCGTGTTGTATCTATGCCTTCAACCAATCTGTTTGAAGCTCAGGATGCGGCATACAAATCATCTGTATTAATCAAAGGTGTTCCAACGGTTGCTGTTGAAGCGGCGGTTACTGATGCATGGTACAAGTATGCTGATGCGGTTGTGGGTATAGATCACTTCGGTGAATCTGCACCTGCTGACCAGCTGTTCAAGGAATTTGGCTTCACTGTAGAAAATGTAGTGAAAGCGGTTGAATCAGTACTGTAATAAATAATTACTGGCACCCTCGCATCGGCGAGGGTCTGGTAAAAAGATTTTAACAATTGAAAATTTTGGAGAAAGTATTATGACGATTAAAGTCGGTATTAACGGTTTTGGCCGTATCGGTCGCATGGTTTTCCGTGCTGTTTACAACGAATTCAAAGACATCGAAATTGTTGGTATCAATGATTTATTAGATGCTGATTACCTGGCCTACATGCTGAAATACGATTCAGTACACGGTCGTTTCGGTGGCACTGTATCTGCTGAAGCCGGTGCAATGATCGTTGATGGCAAGAAAATCCGCCTGACTGCTGAGCGTGATCCAGCTGACCTGAAATGGGGTGATGTTGGTGCTGATATCGTTATCGACTGTACTGGTTTCTTCCTGACTGAAGAAAGCTGCCAGAAGCACATCGATGCAGGTGCCAAGAAAGTTGTTCAGTCTGCACCTTCTAAAGATGCTACACCTATGTTCGTATACGGTGTTAACCACACTGAATATGCAGGTCAGAAAATTGTTTCTGCTGCATCTTGCACAACTAACTGCCTGGCTCCAATGGCTAAAGTTATTAATGACAAGTGGGGCATCAAACGTGGTCTGATGACTACTGTTCATGCTGCAACAGCTACCCAGAAGACTGTTGATGGTCCTTCTTCTAAAGACTGGCGCGGTGGTCGTGGTATCCTGGAAAACATCATTCCTTCATCAACTGGTGCTGCTAAAGCAGTAGGTGTTGTTCTTCCAGAACTGAATGGCAAGCTGACCGGTATGGCTTTCCGTGTGCCTACTTCTGACGTTTCTGTAGTTGACCTGACTGTTGAGCTGGAAAAAGAAGCTTCATACGCAGACATCTGTGCAGCAATGAAAGCTGCTTCAGAAACAGGCGACATGAGCAAGACCCTGGGTTACACCGACGAGAAAGTGGTTTCTACTGATTTCCGTGGCGTTGGTTTCTCATCAATCTTTGATGCAGAAGCAGGTATCGCGCTGGACGGCACTTTCGTTAAGCTGGTTAGCTGGTACGACAACGAATACGGTTACACATGTAACATGATGCGTTTCGTAGAGCACGTAGCTGCTAATTAAGAATCTTTTGTCCGGGAGCGGCGTTGGCAGACAATTTTGAATGATCGCGTACTGGTGTACGCTCAACATCTCAAAATTATCTACCGCCTTGCTCGCGAACAAAATCTTTCTTAATTAGATAGTTAAATAGTTATCTATTTGACTGTCAGAGGAAAAATCTTAATCAGCCCGGGAATCTCGGGCTGGTTAATTTATAAAAAAGAGTTGTTTGTTAAGCGTTATAAATTTTTAACAAACAGTTTTTGAAATTTAAAATATTTTTAGGAGTTACACATGTCTTTCATCAAATTGACTGACCTTGATCTTGCCGGTAAGCGCGTACTGATTCGTGCCGACCTGAACGTGCCTGTTAAAGATGGCAAGGTTACTTCCGATGCGCGTATTACTGCATCTATGCCCACTGTTGAGCACTGCATGAAAGCCGGTGCTTCTGT
>Ga0224496_10000535_pt1 | contig 26260 bp, 20 predicted proteins | sample SF_Jul11_sed_USG_2_FD_168127 | JGI IMG/M metagenome (GOLD analysis project Ga0224496, IMG submission 168127) | Sediment microbial communities from San Francisco Bay, California, United States - SF_Jul11_sed_USGS_8_1 | ecosystem: Environmental > Aquatic > Marine > Sediment | place: USA...
ATGGCTTCAACCCGTTTTTTAAGATCGGCTTCAGTCACTTCTGTTGAAAATCGTAAATTAAATAATATTTCTAATTCACCGGGTATGACATTGTTAGCACCGGTGCCGGCATGAATATTGGATATCTGGAAAGTTGTTGGTGGGAAAAAGTCATTACCATTGTCCCATTGTATAGCGGTTAATTCTGCAATAGCAGGTGCAGCGGTATGTATGGGGTTTTCGGCCAGGTGAGGATAGGCAACATGCCCCTGCTGGCCCAGAATGGTTAATGTGCCTGAAAGAGAACCACGGCGACCATTTTTAACTACATCACCCAGTTTGTTTGTGCTAGAAGGTTCACCAACCAGACACCAGTCAATTTTTTCGTTTCTTTTTTCCAGTTGCTCGACGACCTTTACGGTGCCATTGATAGAGGGACCTTCTTCATCACTGGTTATGAGGAACGCAATTGATCCCTTATGATCAGGGTGTTTGGCAATAAAACGCTCGCAGGCAGTGACCATTGCTGCCAGGCTGCCTTTCATATCGGCCGCACCTCGACCATATAAAGTGCCATTAATGATTTCTGGTCGAAAAGGATTTGTCTCCCATTTGTCTACAGGTCCAGTGGGTACGACATCTGTGTGACCAGCAAAAGCAAACAGGGGTTGAGAGTTGCCACGCCTTGCCCAGAGATTGTCGACGTCTTCAAAGCGCATATTCTCGATGTTAAAGCCCAGCGATGTTAAACGGTCGCTCATTAATTTCTGGCAGCCTTTGTCTTCTGGTGTGACTGATGATCTTGATATTAAGTCCAGGGCTAAGGCAATAGTTTCTGAAGTATTTGTATTTGGCATGAGTTATCTGAAGTGAAAATAATTAAAAATATTATACAGGGTGTTAACTGATTATGCAGTGAAAAAATAGCAGTGTGATTATTCGCTCTTATGTATTGATTCGTACATGTTTAGATATTCTTTTTCCATGGATGCATATTCATCCTGAAGTTTTGCATAGGCAACATCTTTTTTGATGATTTCTTCTTCAAGTAATATGATTTTTTTGTTTAGTTCGTCAGTATCACCATCGCCACTTGCAGAGGAATTATTTTGCAGTTCATCAATTCGATCGAGTAAATGTACGTTTTCTTCTTCGAGTATGGTAATGCAGGTCATCATTTCCTGACTGCCTCTGGTAAATTCTTTTAATGTGGCTTTTAATTTTTCCGCCTGAGAGGCTTCAAGCTGTAAGTGATCGACGGTTTCAGCCAGCTCAGATATTTTTTGATTCTGTTCTTCCAGTGTGCTTCTGAGCTGTTCGACATTTTCGCTTGATTGAGGTTCGGTGTTTGTTTGTCCTGAAGCAAGTTGCTCGCACATGCTGTTGTATTTGGTTTCGAATTCGGCCAGTTTACCCTGTAATCGATCGTTTTCAGACTCAAGTATCTCCATGCAAACCCTGGATTCTTCAATGTTTCGTTCCAGATTTGTAACCAGTCCATATAACTGATTAAAGCTTTCCGAAGCTTCAGAGTTGTTTTTGTGTGAGCTGGCTTCTTTCAGTGCTTTTGATAAGGCGCTGAGTGAATTCTCCTGATCATAGATAATGTCTTTTAACTTATTGACCTCAGCATCTATTTTTTTACTCTGAGGTTCGATGTGTAAAACGGTTTCTGTTGATTTTTTGATAATCTTTTCTACATGAATTTCTTCATGATTAATGATTTCATTTACTTCTGTGAAAAACTTGCCATGGATGTCCTGAATTCCAGTATAAAGATGATTCCAGAATGTATTTTCATTATCGTTATGGTCTAAGGCCGTCTTTTCCATATTAAGGTATTCATTGCGAATAATGAGCAGATTCTTATGTTTTTGATTGCTTTCTGTTATCGCTTTGTCTTCTTCATCCAGGGGGATTGTGTCGAGAGTTTTGATCTTGTCGCTAGTTCGTATTAGTTCCTGTTCGAGAAAAGTGCTGAAGTTATTTTCTTCATCAAGTGAGATTTCATTCAGTGATGAGTTTGATTTAAGATTGTTTATGATGTCTTTGAGTTTTTCTATTAGTGCGGTTAATTTCCTGTTTTTTAGAAATAAAAATACACAGGTTACAAGCAGTCCAAGCAGGATTTCTGAGCTTAGGTAAATATATAAATAAGGTACGCTCATTGTTCAGGTTCTTTTTTGGCTTCTGATTTTTTATTTTTCATTAATTTCATCGCGAAATAAACATTTGTGCCTATGAACAGGATAATGATATTTATGCCTATGAATATTAGAATGTCATTTACAAAGTCGCCTTCAGGTTCGGTGATGGGCTCTACCGGTATTGGGGTTTTAGTTTCTGCTGCGGGTTCAGGTTCTGGTTTATTGATTACAGGCTCGGGTTCGGCTGTTACTGGTTCGGGGCTGATAACGGTTGTTTCTGGCACTGAGGCTCTAAAGGAAAAAAATTGCTGTCGCTGGAATGTTTTTGATTTTGCAATGACTGTGGCTGCATAAATGCCGCTGTTTGAGGGCGTGAAGCGGATTGTGAATATTCCAGTACCGGTTTTTTCATTGAGTTGCTGTGATTCTGTCTTTCCATCAGGTGTGTCTATCTCAAGGGTGAGTTCCAGTGTGTTTAGTAATTCATCATTGGTTACGATCTTGTCGTCTTTGATAAACCAGGTTTCAATTATGGCGTCACTGCTTTTGTCTGGAGCGTATTTAAACTGACTGCGTAACTGGATGTCGGCGACAATGTAAGCTTTGTTATCATCGTCGCTAAACAGGATTTTCCAGTTACCTTCTTCCGGGTTGCTAAGGGTGATCATGTCAAAGCTTTGTGAAACAAACCATTTTACGGTTTCACTTTTAAATGTTGAATTAATGCGTTGTCCTGTGGGGGTTTCCAGAAATATCTGGCTTGCATCGTCTTTTTTGTTGGCAATGATGGTGATTTCTCTGATGCTTTTATCGACAACAAACTGATTTTCCGACAGTGGCAGCATATTCGGTTCTTTGCTCTGTTCAAACATTTTTGTAAATATTTTATGCAGAACATCATCACTTGCGGCGAGGGCATAACGTCCGTCTGTTGCATCGGCGATTTCCTGTAGCAGGGTCTGGTCAGAGTCACTTGTGAAAGCAATGCTGTATACCCTGATATGATGCTTATTAAGCTCGGGTATCAGTTCTGAATAAATCTTTTTTTGTAATGCTTTGGATGCTTCATGATCGCCAACATCCATTTTACCGTCTGACATTAACAGCAGAACTGGATCACGGAGGTTGTCATGACTGTTTTTAAGAAATTCCAGTCCTTTTTTTATGGCTGCATAGATGTTGGTGTATATACCTTTTGATGAAATACGATCCGTTGCCTGTATCGCCCGGTCTTTATTGTCTTCGGTATTTAACTGTGTAAGAAAGGTAATGGGGTAGGCATTATCGCTAAAACTGACAACGCTAAGGCTGTCTTCTGATCCCAGCAGGGTGATAAAGAGTTTTGCAGCCGGTTTACGCAGTTCCCGGGGGTCGGTTTTTTTCATGCTCCCTGAGCTGTCCATAATAACGACAGCATCCAGCGGTTTTTTTTCATCAGCGTAAGCGGGGTTTGTACAGGCAGCCAATCCAATTATTAGAAACTGTAACAGTCTATCGAGTGTCATTTGCCTCATAAATGGCTACCTGTTGATTCCCTGGGTGAGTTCTTATATTAAATTCGGCTTTAAATAGGTGCGCTAAGCCATTCATTTTATTTTAGTACACATTTATTACATTGTATGTCTGATCATCAAGACAGGTAGTCCTGAAGTGTTTTTTCAAGTTTTTTGCAACTCTCTGCATCCAGAAGGGCAGGTTCATTTCGGTTAGTGATATAGAAGGTGTCCGTGGCTTTCTCGCCAGCAGTTGAAATTTTGGCATTGTGAATGCGGACATCGCAGTCAATGAAGGCACGTGCAATTCTCGCCAGCAGGCCTGGACGGTCGGTGGTGACGATATTCATAACCGTAATTTGTTTACCGGGAAGCTGTTCAAAAGTGACTTCGGTGGTCACGGCAAAGTTCTTTTGTAATCGTGAAGGCTCATGGCGATAGTCTTTCAGTGGTGCATTAGGGTCTGACAGGGTAACGGTTAAACGATCAATGATTTCTCTGATGCGCAGGTCAGGGTTAGGGTTCTGTCCGTCTTTTTCCATTACCTTGAAGGTATCGAGATAAATTTTGCTTTCTGTGGTCATTAGCTGAGCATCGACAATGGTCAGGCCCAGTTGGTCAATGGTAGCGGCGATTTTGGCAAACAGGCCGTGCTGACGCTCGGTATAGATAAATATCTCAATCTGGCCCTTGTCGCTTTCTCTCGCTGAGATAATGGGCAGTGTATTGGTCTCTTTGTCGAGAATTAGCTGGGTGTGCCATTTAATTTCATAACGGGTGTGATGCAGGAAATAGTCATCATTATACTGGTCCCATAACTTATGAATCCGTTCGGGGGCAAAACCCTTCTGCGATAATAGCCTTAATGCGGAGGTTTGCGCTTCATGGATGGCCATTTCCCGGTTAACCGGATTATCTGTGCCCACACGCAGTGCGGTTGATGTCTTATGATAGAGTTCTGATAGCAGGTTATCTTTCCATGAATTCCACTGTTTGGGATTGGTTGCCCGAATATCGCACATGGTTAGCAGGTAGAGATAATCAAGATTGATCTGGTTTTTGATTTCTTTTGCGAATGCCGAAATAATTACCGGGTCGCTAATATCCTTGCGTTGAGCCACCATGGACATTAACAGGTGTTTGCGTACCAGCCAGGCGACTAACTGGCTATCGGCTTCATTGATTCCGTGTGCCAGGCAGAATGTTTCGGCATCAATGGCGCCAAGCTCTTCGTGCCGGCCACCGCGCCCTTTGGCAATGTCATGGAAAAGGCCAGCCAGATAGAGCAATTCAGGTTTGGGTAGATGGTGAAAAATACCACTGGCCAGGGGATGTTCATGGGCAAACTCCGGGACCGACAGGCGTCGCATGTTCCTGACTGCAAACAGAGTATGCTGGTCGACGGTATAGGCATGAAACAGGTCATATTGCATACGTCCCACAATTTGTTCAAATGCGGGGATATAGGCGGCCAGAATGCCATAGCGGTTCATACGTCGTATTTCATGAGTAACCCCGCGCTGCTGGCTGATAATATCCATAAATAGAATTTTCGCGGTTTCTGTTTGACGGAATGATTCATCAATCAGGTAGGTATTTTCACGAATCAGACGTATGGTGTGGGCGCGAACACCGCAGATATCCGGTCGTTGCTCCATGATGAGAAACAGTTCCAGTAAAGCAGGCGGGTGTTCTTTGAATACATCGGGGTATCTGACTTCAAGGTAGCCATTAATGAGCTGGAAGCGCTGATTAATGATTTCAGGTTCATCGATCTGATCTTTGTAGAGAATGGCCTCTCTGAATAGTTGTAGCAGTAGTTCATTGAGCCGTTCAAGTTCCATGACCGTTCTGTAATACCGCTGCATAAACTGTTCTATGGCCAGGTTATTGGCACCGTCGGTATAGCCAAACTGAATAGCCAGTTCCCGTTGCAGGTCAAATAGCAGGCGATCTTCGCGACGACCGGTTAAGTGATGTAATGCAATGCGAATGCGCCATAACAGCGTCTGACCACTGATCAGGGTCTGGTATTCTTTTTCAGTAAGAAAATTATGGTTGACCAGTTCATGCAGGGTTTCGGCACCAAAGTGACGTTTGGCAACCCAGCCGATCATCTGTATATCGCGTAACCCACCGGGATTTTCCTTGATATTGGGTTCCAGATTGTAGGCAGTATCATGAAATTTGGCGTGTCGATTGATTTGTTCATCCAGTTTTGCCTGGAAGAAGGACTGGCTATCCCAGATCTTGTCAGGTCCTGTCGAGCTTTTCATATCCGTGGTGAGTTGTCTGTCACCGGCCAGGTGTCTGGCTTCCATGATATTGGTGGCAATGGTGATGTCTGCACTGGCTTCCTGGATGCATTCATCAATGGTGCGAACACTGTGACCAATTTCCAGTTTGCTGTCCCAGAGCAGCATCAGAAACTGCTCGATGGCATGGCGAGTCTCGGCAGATTCCTTTTCCGTGAGCAGAATCATTAGATCAACATCCGATGCCGGGTGTAATTCGCCACGGCCGTAGCCGCCTACCGCCAGTAGAGCCATGGCTTGATTGCAGTTGGCAAAGCAGTGCCTGAACGCCTGAACCAGAATCAGATCGATGAAAAGGGCCCGTGTGCGAACCAGGTCAATGGTGTCGCTGCCACTATCAAAGGCTTTTTTGAGTGCTTCCCGTCCATTGGCAACAGCCGCTTTGAATTCATTTAGCGGGTTAGCGCTGTTGGCTAATCGCTGGCTAAAGTCAGTTTCGTCAAATAGCGGGTAATCATCGATGCTGAGTATGGTCACTGGGTATTTTCTCTCGGGCTAAATGTCATCGCCGGGGCGCTGGGTTAATATTTCATAGCCGGTATTTGTAACCAGAATGGTGTGTTCCCACTGCGCTGACAGGCTGTGATCTTTAGTGACAACCGTCCAGTGATCATTGAGTAGTTTGACATGACGTTTTCCGGCATTAATCATTGGCTCGATGGTAAAGGTCATGCCGGGCTCGAGAACCACGCCTGTATTGGCCTTGCCATAATGCAGTACCTGTGGGTCTTCATGAAATACACGACCAATGCCATGACCACAGTATTCCCGGACAACAGAGCAGTGCTGGGCTTCTGCATAGTTTTGTATGGCATGTCCGATATCACCCAGATGGGCACCGGGTTTGACCTGCTGTATGCCCAGAACCAGGCACTCATGGGCGACTTCGGTGACCCGTTTGGCCTTGATGCTGGGTTCACCTACAAAAAACATTTTACTGGTGTCACCATGAAACTCATCCTTGATGACCGTAATATCGAGATTAATAATATCGCCTTTTTTCAGCTTCTTATCGCTGGGAATGCCATGACAAACCTGGTGATTGAGCGAAGTACAGATGGACTTTGGGAAGCCGCGATAGTTTAATGGGGCCGGTATGGCTTTCTGGTCATTAACGATATAATCATGGCAAATCTGATCCAGTTCCTCTGTGCTGATACCCGGTTGTATGTAGGGTTTGATCATGTGAAGGACATCGGCGGCCAGTCGACCGGCAATGCGCATTTTCTCGATTTCCTCGGGGGTTTTTATATGTATGCTCATCTGCAACCTGATTTGTTATATTTTTCTGTGACTTAGCCACGTTTTTTGGCCCTGTGAAGGGTTAAATATTGTCTCAATTACCTGGATATGGTATAAAGCCGCCGCGCTTAGCGCAAACACGAATTATATATTGTTTTATAAATACTCACATATGCCGTCACATGTTAACTGGGTGCTGGGCGAAAGTCTGGTTGTTACATGGGGTATGTGGAGGCTTAACCCGACAATTGGAGTCAATTATGCCTAAAGTAAGTATGCGTCAAATGCTGGAAGCCGGTGTTCATTTCGGCCATCAAACCCGTTTCTGGAATCCCAAGATGGCTCAATACATCTTCGGTGAGCGAAACAAGATCCATATCATTAATCTCGAACAGACATTGCCAATGTTTAATGATGCTTTAAATGCGATTAGCAAGATTGCATCATCGAATGGAAAAGTAATGTTTGTCGGCACCAAACGTGCAGCGCGTCAGGTTATTAGTGAAGAAGCGATACGTGCTGGTATGCCTTATGTTAACCACCGCTGGTTGGGTGGTATGCTGACTAACTTCAACACAGTGCGTCAGTCTATTCGTCGTTTAAAAGAACTTGAGCAAATGTCAGAAGACGGTACTTTTGCTCGTTTAACCAAGAAAGAAGCGCTTAACCTGTCTCGTGAAATGGAAAAACTGGAAAAAACCCTGGGCGGTATTAAAGATATGGGTGGTTTACCAGATGCGATTTTTGTTATCGATGTAGGTCATGAAGATATTGCTGTACATGAAGCGCATAAGTTAGGTATACCCGTTATTGGTGTTGTTGATAGTAACAATTCTCCTGATGATGTTGATTATGTTATCCCGGGTAATGACGATGCCATTCGCGCTATCAAGTTATATATCGAAGGTGTTGCTGACGCTATTATCGAAGGTAAGGCTGCTTCTATTCATGCGGGTAATTCAGAAGATGAATATGTAGAAGTTGATGATGAAAATCAGACGGCTCCTAAAGCAAAAGCTGCGCCAAAGAAAAAAGCGGCAGTAAAGAAAAAAGCGGCGGTAAAGAAAAAAGCTGCACCTAAGGCAGATGAAGATGAATCTGCTCCAGCAGAAGCTTCAGGTGAAGAATAAGTCGTTTTTTAGAATACAGATTAAGAGGTGATAGATATGCAGATTACTGCTGCTATGGTGAAAGAGCTGCGTGAACGTACTGGTTCAGGCATGATGGAATGTAAGAAAGCATTGACTGCTGCAAATGGTGATATCGAGCAGGCAATTGAAGATATGCGTAAATCGGGTCTGGCAAAGGCTGATAAAAAATCAGATCGTACTGCTGCTGAAGGCCTGGTTATTATTGAATTAAGCAATGACAACAAAGAAGCTGCAATTGTTGAAGTCAACTGTGAAACAGATTTCGTTTCTGGTGGCGATGATTTCAAGGCATTCGCAACGGCTATTGCAAAACGTATATTAAGTGATTCGCCAGCTGATGTTGCGGCACTGGTTGCTTTGCCTCTGGAAGATGGCGGTTCATCTATTGAAGAAACGCGTCAGGCAATGGTTGCTCGTATTGGTGAAAATATTCAGGTACGTCGTTTTGTTCGTGTCTCAACGGATGCGGCATTTGGTAAATATCTGCATGGTACGCGTATTGCGGTACTGGTTGAAATGGCCAATGGTAACGATGATCTGATTAAAGATATCGCCATGCATATTGCTGCTAGTAAGCCTATATGTGTTAGTGAAGATCAGGTGTCAGCTGAATTGCTGGAAAAAGAAAAAGAGATTTTCATTGCGCAGGCAAAAGAAAGCGGCAAGCCTGATGACATCATTGAAAAGATGATTGTCGGCCGTATGCGTAAATACCTGGGAGAAATTACTCTACTGGGTCAGCCATTTGTTAAAGATCCTGATCAGACTGTTGCCAAGTTGCTGGGTTCTGCTGGTGCAACAGTTAAAAGCTTTTACCGCCTGGAAGTTGGTGAAGGTATTGAGAAAAAACAGGAAAACTTTGCTGATGAAGTTATGGCTCAAATTAAAGCCAGCTAAGGAAACAACAGCATAGTGTAAGAAAATAAAAAACCGGGAACATGTGCCCGGTTTTTTATGTTCAGGATAAACTGCAAGCTATGGGCGCAGGAATCTGCGATAACTGCGTTTAGTTGAGATGATTTTGTTGTTTGTTACAATTCAGATGCAACAAAATAAAGATTAATATCATAAATAATCAATAATTTATAAAAGTACGAGGCCATGGCGCAAAATAAACCAATCTATAAACGTGTACTACTTAAATTAAGTGGTGAAGCCCTGATGGGTGATCAGTCATATGGCATTGATGTTGATGTTATATCCAGGGTTGCCAGAGAAATAAAACAGATTGTTGATTCAGGTGTGCAAGTTGGCATTGTGATCGGTGCAGGCAATATATTTCGCGGCAAGGGTCTGGCGGATTCCGGCATGGATCGGGTCACTGCGGATCACATGGGCATGCTGGCAACAGTCATGAATTGTCTTGCCTTACAGGATGCTGTTGAAAAGCTGGAAGTCAGGTGTCGCGTCATGTCAGCGCTTAGCATTCATCAGGTATGTGAAGATTATGTGCGTAGACGTGCGATTCGACATTTAGAAAAAGGTCGTGTTGTGATTTTTGGTGCAGGAACAGGCAGTCCTTTTTTTACTACCGATAGTGCCGGCAGTTTGAGAGCGATTGAAATTAATGCTGATGTGTTAATTAAAGCAACTAAGGTTGATGGTGTTTATGATTCGGATCCTTTAAAAAATCCGGATGCTAAACGGTTTGAAAAACTTAGTTATGATGAAGTGTTGAAACGTGGTCTTGGCGTTATGGACGCAACAGCCATTGTTCTATGTAAAGAACAGAATATGCCATTGCGAATTTTTAATTTAAACAAAGAGGGCGATTTGCCTAAAGTAGTAATGGATGAATCAATTGGAACATCAATAATTCCCGGAGATAAATCATGATTGAAGAGATAAGAAGCGATGCGGAAACGCGTATGAAAAAAACAATAGATTCGCTTCATACTGAATTGGCAAAAATAAGAACCGGTCGCGCACATCCAAGTATTCTTGATCATGTAATGGTTGATTATTATGGAACACCGACACCCATAAATCAGGTTGCTAACGTTAATGTAGATGATTCACGAACACTGCTGGTAACGCCATGGGAAAAAAGTATGGTTCAGGCGGTTGAAAAAGCCATAATGATTTCTGATCTTGGTTTGAATCCATCTTCAGCAGGTTCGGCAATACGCGTGCCAATGCCGGCTTTAACAGAAGAGCGCCGTCGTGATCTTGTTAAAGTGGTAAAGCATGAAGCAGAAAATTCGCGTGTAGCCGTTAGAAACATTCGTCGTGATGCCAATGGCAGTTTCAAAGACTTACTGAAAGAAAAAGAAATTTCAGAAGATGAAGAGCGTAAAGCAACTGATTCAATACAGAAACTGACAGATAAGTATATTGCTGAAATTGACAAGATTCTTGCAGCAAAAGAAAAGGAAATGATGGAAATCTGATTTCTGCTATTTGTCAGAATTATGGGGAAAGATAATACACAAGAAATGCAAAAGCCTAAACATATTGTAGTAGTGATGGACGGTAATGGTCGTTGGGCTAAAAAACGTTTTATGCCACGTACAGCTGGTCATAAGGCTGGTGTCAATGCCACTCGAGAACTGGTTAAAGCATGTGTTGAAAAGAGTATTGATGCATTAACGATCTTTGCATTTAGTAGTGAAAACTGGAAACGTCCAGATCAGGAAGTCAGTAGTTTGATGGAGTTGTTTCTGACCACGTTACAGTCAGAAGTAAAAGAATTGCATGAACAATCAGTGCGTATGTGTTTTATTGGTGATGTTGGTGCTTTCTCTGAGAAATTACAAAATAAAATCAGGCAGGCAGAAGATTTAACCAGGGATAACACCGGCATGTGTCTGAGTATTGCTGTGAATTATGGTGGTCGCTGGGATGTTGCCAATGCCTGTAAAATTATTGCTGAGAAAGTTGAGTCCGGTGAGATAAAGTCGTCTGACGTAAATGCTGAACTTGTTAATCAGCATGTTGCACTGGCTGGGTTACCTGAGCCTGATTTATTTATACGTACTGGCGGTGATAAACGTATTAGTAATTTTCTCATCTGGCAGCTGGCCTACACGGAGCTTTATTTTACTGATGCATTATGGCCTGACTTTGATCGAAATGAACTCGATCAGGCATTGGCCTGGTTTGTTAATCGACAAAGAAGGTTTGGCAAAACCGGGGATCAGGTTGAACAGGCTAATAAGGTTAATTGTTAAATGTTACTACAACGTATATTAACGGCAGTTCCATTAGCAGTTCTTGCTATCTGGTTTATATTGACACAATCATCCGATGCGCTTTTTTATGCCTTACTGGCTATTATTTTTATCGCTGGCTGGGAATGGGCGCAACTCTCTGGAATAAGTTTAATTCCTCTGCGACTGGTTTACGCGGCTACTATTCTGCTGGCGACCTATTTTTCCTATCCATTGCTGCAATCGGAATACCTTCAATGGTTTAAAGTATTACTGGGTGTTTCTTTTACCTGGTGGTTATATGTTATCTATCGCATGAGTACTGGCCATCCTAAAGCATCTTCGAGTGAATTTTCAATATTTAAAATGATGCTGGGATTTCTTGTCTTATTACCGCCAGTGCTGTCACTGGTTTATATCCATCAGTCTTCACAAGGCGCGCACTGGCTTTTATATTCAATCATTATTGTCTGGATTGCAGACAGTGGCGCTTATTTCTCCGGTAGAAAATACGGCAAAAAGAAACTGGCACCCAGTATCAGTCCCGGTAAGACGATGGAAGGTTTGTATGGCGCAATTATTGCCACCACAATTTATACTTTCTCGGCGGCTGTTTATTTTCAACTTGATATTATGCAAACCGTTATTTTATTAATTATCGGTTTCTTCGCTACATTAATTTCCGTTGCAGGTGATTTATATATCAGTTTATTAAAACGTGAACGTGGTGTTAAGGATAGTGGAAGTATTTTGCCAGGTCATGGTGGCGTGCTTGATCGTATCGATAGCATTACTTCTTCTGCACCGTTCTTTGCGTTGTTCCTGGGCGTGATGGTGTTTAATGTCTAATTGCAAAGGCATTACCGTTTTAGGCTCAACTGGAACCATTGGTGTTAATACACTTGATGTCGTTTCTCGGCATCCGCAAAAATATAAAGTCGTAGCACTAACAGCCAATACCGGCGTCGATCGTCTGTATCAGCAATGTATTGATTTTCAGCCCGAATATGCTGCCATGGTAAATGAGGATAGTGCGCAGCTACTTGAAAAGAAACTAAAACAGGCCGGGTCGAATACCCGTGTTTTATCAGGTATTGAAGGTCTGGAAATGGTGGCGTCACTTCAGCAGGTTGATTCTGTGATGGCCGCGATTGTTGGTGCTGCGGGTTTATTACCAACCCTGGCTGCTGCAAGAGCAGGGAAACGCGTGTTACTGGCGAACAAAGAAGCACTGGTAATGTCGGGTTCTATTTTTATGGATGAGATTCGTAATAATGGCGCCGAATTATTACCTATTGATAGTGAGCATAATGCGATCTTTCAGTGTATGCCCAATGATTTTGCAAAAGGGCTGGACAAGACCGGTGTTGAGAAGATCTTGCTGACAGCCAGTGGCGGCCCGTTCAGAACCATGCCGGTTGCGCAATTAAAAGAAGTAACACCCGAGCAGGCTGTGGCTCACCCTAACTGGGAGATGGGTAAAAAAATATCGGTTGATTCTGCAACCATGATGAACAAGGGACTGGAAGTTATAGAAGCCTGCTGGTTGTTTGAAACATCAGCTGAAAAAATACAGGTGGTTATTCATCCGCAAAGTGTAATTCATTCGATGGTAAGTTATAACGATGGTTCAGTACTGGCTCAAATGGGTAATCCAGATATGCGAACCCCGATTGCTCATGCATTGGGCTGGCCGGAAAGAATTCAGTCAGGTGTTGAACCTCTGGATATTTTCAAGGTCGCACAACTTGAATTTGAAAAACCGGACTTTAATCGTTTTCCCTGTTTAAAAATGGCATACGAATCACTCAAAATTGGTGGTACTGCTACAACTGTATTGAACGCAGCGAATGAAATTGCTGTTGATGCCTTTCTTAATAAGAAAATATTGTTTACAGATATAACCAGAATTGTTGAGCAGACACTCGAAGCGTCTGATTTTGTCGATGTTGATGATCTGGATAAGGTTCTTTCTGCCGATAAAACAGCGAGACAGATCGCTGAAGAAAAAATAGCCAAACTGGGAGTCTTATAGTGTCCGCAATAGATCTGTTACATAACGCGGTTTTTTTTATTCTTGCTATTGGCATACTGGTTACTTTTCATGAATTTGGGCATTACTGGGTGGCTCGCTCACTTGGTATTAAGGTGCTGCGTTTCTCTGTAGGGTTTGGTAAACCACTTTATATCTGGCGCAAGAAAAAAGGTGATGATGAAATTGAATATGTCATCGCTGCCATACCGCTGGGTGGTTATGTAAAAATGCTGGATGAAAGAGAAGCGCCTGTCGATGAAACTGAACTGGCAAGGGCGTTTAATCGACAGCCCATTATGAATCGAATAGCGGTTGTTGCTGCAGGGCCTTTATTTAATTTTCTTCTTGCGATCGCACTTTACTGGCTGGTTTTTATCAATGGTGTGGATGGTCTGAAACCTGTTATTGGTCAACCGGTTGCAGGGTCTATAGCGGAGCAGGCTGGCTTTTCAGATGCAGATGAAGTGCTTTCAGTGGGTAATACTGATGTTAATACCTGGCAGGCATTCAGGCTGGCGCTTATTGATTATGGAATTGATGGTGGCTTGCTTAAAATTACGGTTAGCACGGCAGATCAGATGATAGCAGTTCGTGAACTGTCTATAGGTGACCGGCATCTATTAAATAGTAACGCTGATGTTATTGAACAGTTAGGCTTTAAACGCTGGAACCCTGACATACCAGCAGTACTGGGTGGCGTAACGGAAATAGGCGCTGCGAAAAAAGCCGGGTTAATGCAAAATGATTTAATTATGGCCGTTGATGGTGAAACCATTAACAACTGGGAGCACCTGGTTGAGATCATAAAATCCAGCCCGGGTAAGGGGCTTGAGTTTCTGGTCAGGCGTGATGATACTGAACTGTTTTTAACAGTGATCCCTGAAGAACGTAAAATTGATGACCTTGTGACCGGTTATGTAGGTACATATCCGGCGATTCCTGATGAAGTTAAAGATAAGACAAAAATACATATTGATTATACTGTCGGTCAGGCCTTTGCCAAAAGTTTAGAGAAGACATGGAATATGTCGGCGCTAACATTGCGTGTACTCGGTAAGATGTTGCTGGGTGAAGCGGCGCTGGAGAATATCAGTGGCCCGATTACTATTGCGACCTATGCCGGTATTACGGCAAGCATCAGCGTTATAACTTACCTGAGTTTTCTGGCAATGATTTCGGTTAGTCTTGGCGTGCTAAATTTATTGCCTATTCCAATGCTGGATGGTGGTCATTTATTTTATTATTTAATAGAACTTGTAAAAGGTTCTCCTGTGTCCGAAAAATTCGAAGAAATAGGGCAACAGATCGGGCTTACATTGTTGTTGATGTTAATGGCACTGGCCATATTTAACGATATTCAACGACTTATAAATTGAGGTGAGAATGTTTAACCGTTGGTTGATTGGGGCGGCAATTTATTGTTTATTGTCTGGGGCATTGTATGCTGCAGACAGTTTTGTTGTTAGTGATATTAAGTTGCAGGGTCTTGAGCGCATTACTGATGGTACTTTATTGAATTATCTGCCAGTACAGGTAGGTGATACGTTTGATCCGAATCAGGCAGCTCATGCCATAAGGCAGCTCTATAAAACCGGTTTTTTTAAAGACGTTAATCTTGCTCGTGATGGTGATGTTCTTATTGTTCAGGTAAAAGAACGTCCGGCTATTAATAATGTAACTTTCAGCGGTAATTCTGTTATTGAGGATGAACAGCTAGAAGAGGTTCTAAAAGATATAGAAATAGTCAAGGGCCGGGTTTTTAATAGATCGTCACTGGAAAAAATTGAACAGGGGTTAACGCAGCAGGTTTATTACAGTCATGGTAAGTATGCAGTACGAATAGAGACCAAGGTTACCGAACTGGAACGCAACAGGGTTGATATTGATATTAAAATATCAGAGGGTGTTGTGGCGCATATCAAACAGGTTAATATTGTAGGCAATCATGTTTTTGATGATGACAAACTATTAGACGAATTGCAGTTGGGGGTTCCCGGATTTTTTGAAATATTCTCGGATTCCGATGAGTATGCCAAACCCAAATTATCAGCTGATCTTGAAACATTGAAATCATATTATCAGGATCGCGGTTATATAAGATTTAATATTGATTCGACACAGGTGACAATTACGCCTGATAAAAAAGATATCTATATCAATATCAATGTCACTGAAGGCGAGCAATATGCAGTTGATGCGGTTAAACTTGCCGGTGATCTGGTTGTTGATGAAGCGCAATTAAGAGCGCTGATTTTAGTTAAGCAGGGTGATTTATTTTCCAGAAAGACCATGACGGATGGTCAGGATCTACTGGAAAAACGTCTCGGTAATGAAGGTTACGCCTTCGCAAAAGTACAAATCATACCTGAAATTGATGATGCTAATAAAAAAGTTAACTTAACTTATTTTGTTGATCCTGGCAAAAAGGTATATGTACGCCGAATTAATTTTATTGGTAATTACGCAACCAATGATGAGGTGTTGCGTCGTGAACTTCGCTTAATGGAAGGTTCAGAATTAAATAACAGTAAACTTGAGCGTTCAAAAATTCGTCTGCAACGACTGGCTTATATCGAAGAAGTTGAAATTGAGAAGCGGCCTGTTGCAGGAACAGATGATATGATCGATATTGATATTAATGTGACTGAAAGGTTATCAGGCAGTTTCAATATCGGTGCGGGATTTTCGCAGAATCAGGGCTTTGTTTTTAACATGGGTCTGCAAATGGAAAATATCCTGGGTTCTGGCAATGGCCTGTCATTAAGCTTTAATAATGATAAAGCGAATACAATTTATAGCGCTTCATATACAAATCCTTATTACACTATCGATGGTATTAGTCGTACCATTGCCTTTTCCTACCGTCAGCGTGATGCATCTGAGCAGGATATTAGTAATTATTTATCTAATAGTTATGGCGCTAATATCAGTTACGGTGTGCCATTAACAGAATATGATAGTGTCACGTTCGGCCTGGGTATTGAGCATACGGACATTATTCGTTCTTTCAATTCTACAGATGAAATTATTGATTTTCTAAATATTTATGGTGATGGCGCAACTGATATGTTTGGCTATAAGGAGGCGGGATTTGATGCGCTTACCTTTGTGGTCAGTTATTCGCACGATACTCGTAATCGAACTGTATTCGCCAATAAAGGTAGTTCGCAATCCGTAGTGCTTGATTTTACCGCGCCGGGTAGTGATAACGAGTTCTATAAATTTACCTATAGAACTAAATTTTATTTCCCTGTATATAACGATATAACTTTATTGCTGAATACGGATATTGCTTTTGGTGATGGTTACGGTGATACAGATGGATTGCCCTTTTATGAGCGTTTTTATGCGGGTGGTTTGAGAACCGTAAGAGGATTTGATAGTAATTCACTGGGCCCACGAGCGACTATTACATCAACTGCATTTGACCTTAATGGACAGGCACTGATTGACCCGCTTACTAATCAGGTCTATACCACATCAACCACGGTTCCCCGGGGCGGGGATTTGCGTACCGTTGCTGGTGCGGAATTAATATTTCCTATACCCTTTGTTGAAAAAGCACCCAGATCTGTTCGATTAAGTGCTTTTTATGATATAGGTAATGTATTTATTCGTGATGAGGCCGATTTTTCAAAAGATGAACTGAGAAGTTCTGCAGGTGTCTCATTTGTCTGGTTGGCACCTATTGGGCCATTACGTTTTAGCTGGTCACGACCTATTGTAGAAAAAGCAGGCGATGACACGCAGAACTTCCAATTTAGTATTGGATCATTTTTCTAGAGAGATAAGATATGAAGAAATTAGTAACTATTCTGGTATTGCTGTTTAGCATGGGGTTTAATTTTTCTGCATGGGCAGATGTTAAAATTGGTTATGTCAATATGAAGCGTTTATTGACTGAGGCACCACAAATTGAGGCAATTAATAAACGTCTGCATGACCGTTTTAATGGTCCTAAAACAGAACTTGAGTCAATGGCTGCAGCTTTACAGCAGCAGGAAAAAGATCTTAAAAGAGATGCGCTGTTAATGACCGAAAGTAAACTGGCCGGCAATAAGCAGAAATTAATGGATGACTTCAAGGCATTTCGAGAAAAAGAAGCGCAACTGGGTAAAGAGTTGCAGGATGTTCAGAACCAGGAACTGTCAGTATTCCGTGATGTGGCACGTGATATCTTATCCAAGCTTGCTGAAGAAGGAAAATATGACCTGATCGTCAGTGAAGGCGTGATTTATGCGGCAGACAAGATTGATATTACTAACCAGATTCTTGATCGATTGAAAAAACTGGCCAAGTAAAATTATTCATGCAAACGAAATCCTACACACTTGCTAAATTAGCTGAAAAAGTCGGTGGCCGAATTGTTGGTAATGGTGATTGTGTAATTTCTCGGGTGGCCTCAATTGAAAATGCCGGCCCGGGTGCGATTTGTTTTATATACAGTTCAAAGTTTTCAAAATTTCTTGAGGACACAAATGCAGAAGCCGTTATACTGACTCCTGAACTGGCTGTCGATGCAAAGGTGCCTGTGCTGATTGTGGATAAGCCCCGGGCTGCCTTTGCTCATATTACGGCACTGCTTTATCCGCACTATAAGCCTGATGCGGCGATACACCCATCTGCCGTTATTGATGCTTCAGCTCAGATTGCGGATTCGGCCTATATCGGTGCCAATGTTGTTATTGAAGCGGGCGCCCGAATTGGTGAAGGTGTTTATCTGGGGCCGGGTTGTGTTATAGGTCGGGATTCTGTGTGTTTGGCAAATGCTTATCTGCACGCTAACGTCACCGTCTATTATGGCTGCAGTATAGGAATGAATACGATTATTCATTCCGGTACCGTTATCGGTGCAGATGGTTTTGGTTTTGAGCATGATGGTAAGGAATGGGTTAAAATTCACCAGGTGGGTGGCGTACGTATTGGTAATAATGTAGAAATTGGCGCTTGCTCAACGGTTGATCGGGGCGCGGTATCAGATACGATTATTGAAGATGGTGTAAAGCTCGACAACCATATTCAGATTGCCCATGGTGTTAAGGTAGGTGAGAACACCATAATGTCGAACGGTGTTGGGGTGGCGGGTAGTACAACTATTGGTAAGAACTGTATGGTAGGTGGTATGACCGGTATCAGGGATAATATCGAAATCACCGATAATGTCATGATCACAGCTATGTCGCTGGTATCAAAATCGTTAACTAAACCCGGGTCCTATTCTTCGAATACACCCATCGATGATACAGCGACCTGGCGTAAGAATACGGCAAGATTCAGGCAGCTGGATGAAATTGCCAGGCGTGTAACGCAACTTGAAAGAATGAATAAAAAAGATTAACTGAGGTTACTACATTGAATACAATGAATGTGAGTGAAATTAAAAAATATCTGGCTCATCGTTATCCATTTTTACTGGTCGATAAGGTGCTTGATTATGAGCCAGGTAAATCACTGACTGCGGTAAAGAACGTGACTGTCAATGAGCCATTCTTTCAGGGGCATTTTCCTGATTATCCTGTCATGCCTGGTGTGCTTATTATGGAAGCACTGGCACAGGCAACGGGTCTGCTGGGTTTCAGAACCATGGATGAAGCACCCAATGATGGCATGCTATATCTTTTTGCGGGTATCGACAAAGCTCGTTTCAAACGTCAGGTTGTACCGGGTGATGTATTAACTCTGGATGTAGAATTATTAAAACGCTCCCGTGGTATCTGGGTGTTTGACTGTAAAGCAACGGTCGATGGCAAGCTGGCTGCCAGTGCGCAAATTATGTGTGCCGCAACCACTGCGCCATCTTCTAACTAGTTTATAAAAAGTAAATCTGCCGATTATGATTCACCAGACTGCAATAATCGATTCTTCGGCAAAGATTGCCGATGATGTTGAAATAGGCCCTTACAGCATTATTGGTGCCGATGTTGAAATTGGTGCCGGTACCTGGGTTGGTCCCCATGTGGTTATTAATGGGCCGACAAAGATAGGCAGGGATAACCGGATTTTTCAGTTTGCATCCATTGGTGAGCAGCCGCAGGATTTGAAATATAAAGGTCAGCCAACACGACTTGAAATTGGTGACCGCAATACCATTCGTGAGTATGTCACTTTTAACCGTGCCACGGTTGAAGATGCGGGTACCACACGAATCGGTAATGATAATTTATTCATGGCTTACGTACATGTCGCCCATGACTGTCAGTTAGGTAATCACCTGGTATTAGCCAATGGCGCGACGTTAGCCGGACATGTAAAGGTCAGTGATCATGCTATCCTGGGTGGTTTTACACTGGTGCATCAATTTTCACGTATCGGCGCCCATTGTTTAACCAGCATGGGATCAGCCGTTAATCGTGACGTACCCCCGTATGTGATTGTTTCCGGTAATTATGCAAAGCCTATTGGTGTTAATAAAGAAGGCTTAAAGCGCAGAGGGTTCTCGTCTGAAGCGATACGCGCAATTCAGAATGCCTATAAGATCATGGTGCGTTCGCATAAACCCCGTGATGAGGCGCTGCAAGAAGTGCAATCGATTGTTGAACAATACGATGAAGTAAAACAGTTTGTGGATTTTATTCTTGCCAGCGAACGCGGTATTGTGCGTTAAATAAAATTTAGAACATCAATAATCAGCTCTGACCCCTTAAGATCAAAACCACGTATCCGCCAATGCCTGCAAATTCAGGCGCATACCTGGATTGCTCCAAGGGGGCTGAGTCAGTTACATAGTCTTTAATCCCCATCTATTGATTAATCATCGGCAAGTATCCGTTCTGTGATGTCATTTACCTGGTATCGAAACCGTCGCTTTGGGCTTGCAATCACCGAGGTGGTTATAGATAAAAATCAGGTAATGCCTGTGTGATATGGGCGCAGTCTTTTGATCCTGTTCGTATAGTGATGGATGCATGTCATTGCTTCTGGTCGAAAGCGGTCAAGCAGAGGGCGTGTTACCTTAATATGGTTTAATTGACAGTCAGTAATGGTCTTTACAGCATTTCATAAGCCAGCTGGGCGACATTATTGGAGCCACCTTCCTTGCCCAGTTTTGCTCTGACCTGATTCATTTCAGCAATCATGGTATTTCGGTAGTCTTCATCGGTTAATAAACGATCCGTTTCACGGGCAATGTTTTCCGGTGTTGCTTCATACTGAATAAATTCTTTGACGATGCTTTTTTCAGCAACAATATTCACCAGGCCGATGTTCTCAATGGTGACCAGGCGTTTGAGAATAAAATAGGAGATTGGTGATATTTCATAGGTGATGACATTGGGTATGCCCATGAGGGCGATTTCAAGCGTCGCTGTGCCAGATGCGGTTATGATGGCATCGCAGGCCTGCATAACGTTATAAACATTGTCTCGAACAGCGTGTACCGTCAGTGCGGGGTGCTGCTGTAAATAGAGATTAATTTCATCTTCCTGAATGGTGCTGGCAATGGGCAGTATGAATTGCAGTTCCGGGTGTTTCTGTTTAAGAATTTCGGCGGCTTTTAACTGTATCGGCAGGATGCGTTTGATTTCATTTCGGCGGCTGCCGGGAAACAGGCCAAGTACTTGCTGCTCGTTATTCAGGCCATGTTGTTGCAGGGTTTGCTCACGGCTGGCATTGGGTCTGGCTTCATCGACCAGCGGATTGCCGACAAAACGTACCGGCACATTTGCCTTTTTATAGAATGTTTCTTCAAAGGGAAACAGCACTGCCATCATATCGATGAGTTTGCCGATTTTATGTACCCGATGGGGGCGCCATGCCCAGACCTGAGGGCTGATATAGAACAGGACTTTGATGCCGCATTCCTTGGCGGTTCTGGCCAGTTTGAAATTGAACTCCTGGTAATCAACCAGAATCAGCAGGTCAGGCGGGTTATTTCTCAGTTCATCCCGTAGTTTATTCAGGTTGCGTAGAATTCTGCGTAAATTGACCAGGACCTCGACGATACCGACCACGGCCATTTCGGCGCAATCGACCTGTAATTGAGCGCCGACTTCACGCAGCTTGTCGCCACCCATGCCAGTGACTTCGATATCGGGTACAAGTTTACGCAATGCTTTTATCAGATTGGCAGCATGCAGATCACCGGATGCCTCACCGGCGCTGATCATGATTTTTCTGGTTCTGTTTGACGCAATAGTAGGCTCACCGGCGTTGATTATTGTTTCATTTATCTTGCTCATAGGGTGAGTAACTCTATATGATTGTCCGCGATTAAAACAAGAATTGTAGCGGAAACTGACTTTGGACGACATTGAAATTGACTTAACGCCTTACCGCTATATTGCCGGTGCCGATGAGGCGGGTAGAGGGCCACTGGTGGGTGCTGTGGTAGCCGCGGCGGTGATTCTGGATGACGATAATCCCATTCAGGGATTAAATGATTCCAAAAAACTGTCTGAAAAGAAACGTGAAAAACTGGCTATTGAGATCAGGGAGCGTGCTCTGTCCTGGTCGGTGGTGTCGGTAGATGCTGATGAGATAGACCGAATCAATATTCTTCAGGCCAGTTTGCTGGCCATGAAAAGGGCCATCAATGATTTGTCAGTGCGTCCCGATATTGCGCTGATTGATGGCAATAAATGCCCGCAGCTGGATTGTCGGGTCGAAGCGATTGTGAAAGGGGATAGTCGGGTAGCGGCCATTTCGGCGGCTTCGATTCTGGCCAAGGTGGAACGTGATCGACAAATGCTCGAATTACATCACCAGTATCCGGTATATGAATTTGATCGTCATAAAGGGTATCCAACAAAAGTACACCTGGAGTTGCTTAATCAGTTTGGTCCCTGCCCATTGCATCGAAAATCATTTGCACCAGTTAGAAAACTTATAAAAAACATATAGATAATTCTGCTAGTTAAAGTGATTAATATTATCTGCTGCGGGCCTGAAATGATAAATATGAGTCAAAGATCAGGGATCTGGCAGAAAGTGGGATTAAACACGCCAGTGACCGGATTTAATTGAATGAGATGTGGTGATTCGAAGCCTGATATGTCAAATAACGGCTTTCGAAATGGAGTATTGCAGCAAATCGTGACACTATGGATAATGGTGCCAACAAGCGGTGTGTATATTAAGATAATGTTTTTGTCATTTCTTGATTGTATATAAAACAATTAGTTACAGTATATTTATAAAATATTTATTAAGTTAAAGAAGTTTTAATGAATCCACGCTTTATTCATCTACGTGTGCACACAGAATATTCACTGGTCGACGGTGTTGTTCGTATCAAGCCATTAATGAAAACGGTGGCTGATCAGGGTATGCCGGCGGTGGCATTAACGGATCAGAGTAATCTGTTTGCCATGGTCAAATTTTATAAGTCCGCCATGTCTGCCGGTATCAAACCCATTATTGGTGTTGATGCCTGGATTCGTCCCGCTGTGGAAACTGAACAGCCCTCTCGTATGGTGTTGCTGTGTCAGAATCAAATCGGTTATCAAAATCTTACCCAGCTGGTATCCCGTTCTTATCTGGAAGGGCAGCATGGTGGCTACCCGATGATCGAGGTCGACTGGTTGCGAGATCTTAGTGACGGGCTGATTGTTTTGTCCGGTGCCCGTGAAGGTGATGTGGGTCGCGCCCTGTTGGCAGGTAACATCATGCAGGCAGAAGAATTGCTCAAAGCCTGGCAGCAAATTTTCCCCGATCGTTATTATCTGGAATTACAGCGCACCGGTCGTGATGGTGAAGAAGAATATATCCATGCCGCAGTGAATCTGGCCTTGGCGACACAGGTTCCGGTCGTGGCCACCAATGATGTGCGCTTTCTCAAAAAGGAAGCATTTTCCAGTCATGAAGTTCGTGTCTGTATCCATGACGGTCGAACCATGGACGATCCCCGTCGGCCCAAACATTACAGTGATCAGCAATACCTGCGTACTGAAGCTGAAATGGCTGAACTGTTTTCCGATATTCCTGAAGCGCTGGAAAACTCGGTTGAGATTGCCCGACGGTGTAATTTAAAAGTCAGGCTGGGGGAAAGTTTTTTACCCAATTTCCCCGTACCCGACGGCGAGACCATGGACAGCTATTTCGCCCGTGTCGCCCGTGAAGGTCTGGAAAAACGGTTTACAGTACTGTTTGACCAGAATGATCCCGAGGCTGAGAAAAAGAAAAAACCCTATTATGAGCGATTGCAGATTGAGATTGATGTTATCACCGGTATGGGGTTCCCCGGTTATTTCCTGATCGTTGCCGACTTTATTCAGTGGTCAAAAGATAACCATATCCCTGTCGGACCGGGTCGTGGTTCCGGTGCCGGTTCACTGGTGGCTTATGCCATGTTAATAACCGATCTGGATCCGCTGAAATTCGATTTGCTGTTTGAACGTTTCCTTAATCCCGAACGTGTCTCGTTACCGGATTTCGACGTCGACTTCTGTATGGAAGGTCGCGATCGCGTTATAGATTATGTGGCTCAGCATTATGGTCGTGATCGTGTTTCACAGATTATTACTTACGGCACCATGGCAGCGAAAGCGGTGGTTCGTGATGTCGGGCGTGTCATGGGCTTATCCTATGGATTCGTTGACCGCATTGCCAAGTTGATTCCGTTTGAAATTGGTATGAATCTCACCCGGGCGCTGGAAGAATCGGAAGAATTACTCAAAGCCTACAACGAAGAAGACGAAGTTCACGAACTCATCGATATGGCCAAATCCCTTGAGGGGGTGGCGCGTAATGCCGGTAAACATGCAGGTGGCGTGGTGATTTCGCCCTCCGTGCTGACTGACTTTACCCCGCTGTACTGTGAGCAGGGTGGTCAGAGTATTGTGACCCAGTTTGATAAGGATGACGTTGAACAAATCGGTCTGGTGAAATTTGACTTTCTTGGCCTGAGAACCCTGACCGTTATCGACTGGGCGGTACAGAATATTAAAGTCCGTTATCCGGATCAGCATCAACTGGATGTCAATCTGTTACCGCTGGAAGATGAGCAGGCCTTTGTGCTGTTAAAGAAATCTGAGACCACGGCGGTGTTCCAGCTGGAATCCAGTGGTATGAAGGATTTGATTAAACGCTTACAGCCCGACTGTTTTGAAGACATTATCGCGCTGGTGGCGCTGTTCCGTCCTGGCCCGTTGCAATCCGGAATGGTGGACGATTTTATCAATCGTAAACACGGCCGTGCTGCCGTTGAATATCCTCACCCCGATCTTGAGCCAATTCTGAAACCTACCTATGGGGTTATTCTTTACCAGGAACAGGTCATGCAGATCGCTCAGGTACTGGCCGGTTATTCACTCGGTGCTGCGGATATGTTGCGGCGCGCCATGGGTAAAAAGAAACCCGAAGAAATGGCCAAGCAGGGTGAGATTTTTAGAACGGGTGCGGTTGAAAGGGGTGTCGATGAAAAAACCGCCACTTACATCTTTGACCTGATGGAAAAATTTGCCGGTTACGGTTTTAATAAATCCCATTCAGCAGCTTACGCCTTATTGTCCTATCAGACCTGCTGGTTGAAATCCCATTACCCGGCTGAATTTATGGCTGCCGTGTTATCTGCGGATATGGATAACACCGATAAAGTGGTGGTACTGATTGAAGACTGTCACCATATGAATCTGGATGTGCTGCCACCGGATATTAATCGCTCTATTTATAAATTCAGCGTACCGGATGATAGTCAGGTGCTTTATGGTCTGGGCGCCATCAAAGGTGTCGGCGAAGCCGCACTTTACGGCATTATTGAAGAACGGGGCGAGAATGGGCCTTATAAAGATTTATATGATTTCTGCTGCCGCATAGACAGCCGTAAAGTTAATAAGCGTGTTATGGAGGCATTAATCCGTGCTGGTGCGCTGGATAAACTCGGACCAAACCGGGCCAGTTTAATGGCGCGATTACAGGATGCCCTGCAAATTGCCGAGCAGCATCAGAAAAATGCCCAGGCAGGGCAGGATGATTTATTTGGTGCGGCCACCGAAGATGAAAGCATTGCACCGGTCAATGAAATTACCTTACCCGAGTGGGAAGAAGAACAGCGCCTTATTTTCGAGAAAGAAACCCTGGGCTTGTATTTAACCGGTCACCCTATCGAGCGTTATGAAGAGGAGCTTAGAAAATTTACCGATTGCCCTCTGGGAGCACTGGCAGACATGGTGGCGCCATCCGAGCCGGGCAATTATACGGCGCGGCGTAATGCTAAAGATTATAAACTTGCCGGATTAATGATTGGCATGCGGGTACGCAAAACTAAAACCGGTGGCAAGGTGGTCTCTGCCGTACTGGATGATCGTACCGCTCGAGTAGAAGTGCGCATCTTTGAAGAAAAATTTGAACAATATGGTTATTTATTAAACAAGGATAAGTTAATCATTGTGGAAGGTAAGGTTGTTTATGATGATTATTTTGGTGGTTACCGAATAACTGCGGATAGTATTTATGATATTACAGAAGCCAGGCAGCGTTTCGCACAGCGCGTGGAAATCAGGGTGGATGAAAGCAGGGCTGCTAATGGTTTTCTGAAAAATCTGGGTAATGTATTGCAGCCTTTTCGTGAAGGTGATTGTCCGGTATGGATTAATTACACTAAACATTCAGCCAGTGCTGTTTTGTCCCTGGGTGACGAGTGGAAAGTACAACCCAGTGATGAGTTAATTAATCGACTGAATGATTTAGTCGGCGATAAAATGGTTAAAGTTGTTTATTAGTCTATTTAGCGCATCATAATAAAGTGTATATAATCTGTTCAATTCTGTCGGATTACTGTCAATATGGTTGTTGTGGATCATTAACTTCGCTGT